>SL_8KL_010_SEDDRAFT_10001055_pt1 | contig 23935 bp, 27 predicted proteins | sample SodLakKL_010_SED_4_FD_11160 | JGI IMG/M metagenome (IMG submission 11160) | reverse complement strand
AACCAAATATGTCTGAACCACCAGTTAAGGAATGTTTTGTGAACCTGATCTACTTTCAATTGATCGCCTTCGTCATCTATCATCGGTGCTGTAACCAATGCTCCTCCTGGCATGGGCATCAGTCCAAAGATCGCGGGTATAGATGTGATCACCATCCTTCTATCTGGATATACTCCCCTTAACTCTTTTATCATCCTCATGACCTGTCCAGAATCACTGTAAAGGAAGCCAAGAAAAGCTATCATATTGATTATCAATATCAACTCGATGGTTTCAAATTCTAAAGAAATTTCAAACAGCCAGTTCAATCCTTCTAATGACGGATTAGACAGAGCTAACAATACTCCGACAGCTATGAGAATAGAGTATCCGAATCCAACTTTTTTATAAATCAAAGTGCCCAGGACCACGAAGGCGATCAGTACTCCAATCAAGGACTGCATCATCTACCCTCAAAAGCAGGATGATTTAAAACCTTACTCTAATTTACTCATATTTAAAATAGAGGCGAAACTGTTATATTTGAACTCTAAATTATTATAGATGTAATATGACAATTGACCCTATTTGGTTTTTGATTATAGTGATAGTTGTTCTTGTGGGATTTTCAGCGGGTATTCTTTTCTATTTAGAAAAAACCAAAGATAAACGTGTATCTAAAAAAAGAAAAGCTTCTGGGTTGGATCCAGAAGACGCTGCTTATAATAAAGTAAAAAGCACAAAAAGTATAGCAAATGTGATGAGAAGGAGTGGAAAAGATACATCAAATGCTGAAGTGATCATTGAAAGAGCTGAGATGGCTTTAGAAGCTGGTGATCATTCTAGAGCTTCCTCTTTAGCCGATGAGGCGAAGTCCAAATTGGAAAAGGCAACCGGTGCTAGTAAAGCTCCCGTAGATAATGAGGATAGATCCATGACTGAAGATGATGAATCAAAGATGAAAAAGGCCTATACCCTAGAAGAAATTGACAAAATAGATGTCGAAGAGGATACCGAAGAATTCGAAGCTAAAAGTGAGGAACTAAGAAAACAGAAGGAGAGGATCCAGAATCTACCAGAAAATTATTTAGAATCTAAATTCGAGATACAGCAGGCAGGTGATATGTTGGAAAAAGAAGGGAGCGATCCAGAAGCAGAAGAACTCCTTGAAAAAGCTAAGATAAGTTTCGACGAGGAAGATTATACTGAAGCCTTGAGATTATCACTGAAATGTAAAAAGACAATAGATGAAGATAAAGCTGGACTAATAAAAGTTCAAAAGTTCGGAAAAAAAGAACCTATTTCAGAAACAGGTGAATCCCAAAGATCCGATGAAATAAAAAAAGATACAGTCGTAAAAAAGATAGGTGAAGAAGAACAAGCAACAGATAAAACCGAAAAGGACCGGATATCCACTCCTACTTGTCCGGATTGTGGTTACGTGGGTGAAGAGGGAGATAAGTTCTGTCCTAAATGTGGTAATGAGATGATTACATCAGATTCATGTCCTTCATGTGGTAGTGAAGTCGATGAAGAAGATAATTTCTGTCCAAAATGTGGAGAAGAACTATCATCAACTACATATGAATGTCCAGAATGTGGAAAAGAAGTCGATGAAGATGTTAAGTTCTGTCCCTCGTGTGGTCTAGAGTTCGCTTGAATTAGATTTTATCGTTTTCTAAAAGATACTCTGTAATTTCGTTAATCTGTTCAGGCGTTAGGTTACCGACTCTTCTATCATCATATGGAACATCTTCTAATCTTTTTATATTGAAACCTGTTTTCAAAGCATTCCGTATCATCTTTCTTCTGTAATTGAAGAGCTCTCTAACAACATCCGTAAAAATCCCGGGGTATCTCAGTTCAAAATCAGGTTCTCGAGGTATCAATTTTACGACAGTTGCATCCACTCGAGGTCTTGGATAGAAACATTCTTTAGAGATATCGAATAATTTTTCTACACCTGCGAATGTAGAAGTCATGACAGACAAGCGGGAGTAATTTTCTTCCCCTGGTTGTGCGATCAATCTATCCGCATATTCCTTCTGATAGGTGAGAACTCCTAGTTCGAAATCTTGTTCTAAGACCTTAAAAGTGATCGGTGATGATATCGAGAAAGGTAGATTAGATACTATTTTATCGAAATAAGGAAGATCGATTTCAAGAACATCATCATTTATAATAGTCAAATCTTTTTTAGTCTTGTATTTTTCTTGTAGGTGACTGTAAATGTTTTCATCTTTCTCGACTAATATGAGTTCTCCTACTAGGTTTATCATCCTATCTGTTAGCATCCCTAATCCAGGTCCGATTTCTAACACGACTTCATCTTCAGATATATCCGCTGAAATTACGATCTTCTCGGCTATATTTTCATCGATCAAAAAATTCTGTCCTAATGTTTTGGTAGGTGTTATACCTAATCTTCGTAGCTTATATCTTAAATCGCCGTGCATATTATGCTAAATCCTATAGCAATATAAATCGAACTGAACCGAGGCAAATGATGTATTCCTGCCTCCCGATTTTAGAATCTATTCCATACTTATATTTTCCATTACCACGACATCTCGGACGGCCTTCATACCTTTGAACGGTAAGACCAACCGTCCCTCAGCATCTGTATCGAACAATCGAGGTTCGATTTCCTCTGCTGGTGTTACTAGCACATGTTCCATATCTCCTGTCTCGGTATTAACAACGAAATTATCGATCATACCGAGTATCTGGCCGTCGTTCGTCATCACGGTCTTACCTCGTAGTTCGGTCACGAATTTTTTCATATCTAGTTCCTCCATTTATTGCAAATGAGCTTTATTTCATTACCTGTATAATCCAACCCCATTATAATCTTTCTTCTTTCTCAAGGTCTTCTGCATCATATCTTCGATCTCTTCATACATATCTAATACTTCTTCATCAACTGATGGTATGGAACCTTCTATCACTTCTCTGAAGTATTCAGATTTTACTTTTTTGCTTCTTTCTTTGATAGCCAATAGACCCGCTTCTCTACATATCGCTTCGATGTCTGCTCCTACATACTGCTCGGTCATAGATACCAGCCAATCGAGGTTAACATCATCTGCCAAAGGCATATGCTGGGTGTGGATCTCGAAGATCTCTCTCCTTGCTTTTCTATCTGGGATCGAAATATTCAAAGTAAAGTCGAATCTTCCAGACCTAAGTAAAGCAGTATCGATCCTATCCGGTCGATTGGTAGCGGCTAATACGATTATACCTGAGTTAGGTTCGATACTATCAAAACTGGTGAGTAACTGATTAACAATCCTATTTGTGACGTTTTCTTGACCGTCACCACCTCTTTCCGGAGCTAATGCATCTATTTCGTCTAAAAAGATAACAGATGGTGCAGCTTGACGAGCCTTTTTAAAGATCTCACGTATCGCTTTCTCGCTTTCACCGACCCATTTTGATAATATCTCTGGACCCTTTATAGAGATGAAATTGGCGCCGCTCTCATATGCCACTGCTTTAGCTAACATGGTCTTACCGGTTCCAGGAGGCCCATATAGAAGTATGCCCTTTGGAGGGGATATCCCCATCTTGGTGAATGATTCCGGTTCCTGGATCGGCCTTTCTACCGCATCACTCAATCTTTCTTTTATCTCCGTGAGTCCCCCTATATCTTTCCAGGATACTTCTGGGATCTCGACCATTATCTCCCTTAAACTACTAGGTTCTATCTCCCTTAATGCGTTCTGAAAGTCCTTTAAGTTGACTTCCATCCTTTCTAATATATTACTGGGTATAGGTTCATCTAGATCGAACTGAGGCGTATATCTCCTCAATGCTCTCATGGCAGCTTCCTTAGCAAGTGATTCTAGATCCGCTCCGGCAAAACCGTGAGTCATCTCCGCCAGTTTATCTAGATCAACATCATCTGAGATAGGCATACCCCTTGTATGGATCTGGAGGATCTCTTTTCTACCTGTTTTATCGGGTAGGCCTATCTCTATCTCCCGATCGAACCTTCCGGGTCTTCTGAGGGCAGGGTCGATAGCGCTTTCCCTGTTAGTAGCTGCGATGACGATGGTCTCTCCTCGTTGTGTCAATCCATCCATCAATGTCAGTAGTTGAGCCACGACCCTTCTTTCAACTTCTCCTTTAACGTCGTCTCTTTTGGGGGCAATAGAATCCAATTCATCTATAAAAATGATCGACGGAGATTGCTCTTCAGCTTCTTCGAATTTCTCTCTTAACTTCCCCTCACTCTGGCCATAATATTTGGACATTATCTCCGGTCCCTGAACTGAAAAGAAATTTGCACCAGCCTCATTGGCTACGGCTTTTGCGATCCAAGTTTTACCTGTACCTGGCGGTCCATATAGTAATACACCTTTAGGTGGATCTATACCTAGTCTATCGAATAATCTAGGATGTTTTAAAGGTAATTCTATCATCTCCCTGACCCTTTCCAATTCATCATCTAGACCACCAACATCTTCATATGTAACCTTGGTAGCGTTGATTATCTCGGATTCACTGACTGGTTCGTCCTTGACGACCACTTCGGTTTCTTGGATGACCTCTACTGGTTCGATGGGGTTGGTAGTTATTACGATAAATGGAACACTCCCCCCCATAAGTGCTATACCTGGAACAACTATTGCATCGCCTGCCATGACTGGCCTATCCAATAATCTTTTTTTAACATACGACTCTATCCCTTCCCCGAATCTCAATCGATTTCCCTCTTCTATGACCGGTGCTATAACGATCTTCTTAGCTGAACTAGTTTTAACTTTTTTTACCTTGACTTTTTCTCCAAGAGATATCTTCGCGTTTTTTCTGACCAGTCCATCTATCCGGATTATCCCTTTTCCTTCGTCTTCTGAATGGAGTCTAAATATTTTAGCGACAGTATCCTTCTCACCTTTGATCATCAAAACGTCGCCGACATCCACATCTAGTTCCATCCTCGTCTTTGGACCGATCCTGGCTCTGTTTCTTCCCACGTCTTCCTGGGGAGCTTCTTTTACAGTCAAAACTATCTCGTCAGACATCTAATTCTCCAGATATAAGAAATCAAAACCTTATTAAAGATTTTTCGTCGAGTTCAGAAATTTAATCTTACATCTAATCTTTCAGAGACCTCTGCTTCGTTACCGTGTATGTCTTCCATCCGGAATGCTATATCTGTATGTCCCTCTCCTACCTCAATTTCTCCGAGATCAAAACGGTACTCATGCGTATCTGGTTCATGCTCCATGTAATACCAATCTCCATCTAGATAGATCTGCACACTTTCATGATCTACTTCTGTATTATCTGTGATGGTTGCGATGATGGTGACATTGTATTCCTTATTTTCCTCAGATATATTCTCTTGAACATATTCGTGTGCGATGATCTCTCCATCTTCTTCGAATTCTATCACTACATCCTCTAACTCGGGAGGAGCGAAGTCACTGAATGGAGGATTCATCAATACAACCCAGATCGCCAAAAAGGTGAAAAAATACATCCCGGCACTCATGGCCCATTCCTTTAAACCTAACTCATCTATCTCGATGCCCGCTATCTGAAATAATGTTTTAAGAACACCGAGGCCGGCTAAACCCACTAAAAATCCGAGAACAGCTTGATGGCCGCTATATCTGAATACATATAAAGCAAAAACCGAAAAAATAGGTGCTATAGCTACACTTATGTAAACACACTTCCCCTTTCTTATCTCGTCCAGCATGTATTCTTTTCGATCGAATTCAGGGAATTCATAATCGTAGTCTTCTTCGGCTTCTTCTTTCTTTCTTCTTTTAGCCATCTGAGGTGCAAAAAAATGTAGTAGTATTAAAATACTTTCCCATATCTTGTTTAAATCAAAGATTTGAAATAGAAGTAGTGCTATCTTTTCCCGGTGATATAATATGGAAATAGCAGGTTACGGGCTGCAAGAAGAGTTACCATACGTAGGGTTCAGTATATGGAATTTGATGTTGTTCGTGATTACACTAGTGGTGGGTCTCATACTTGTAAAAGTTGTATCAAGGATGATCAGGAACGCAATGCTCAGGAACAATATCCGTAAATTGCTTACAGAATTTACTACACGGATACTTAGGATCGTACTGTATGTTTTCGTTGTCGGTGTTTCTTTATCGTTCTTAGGTGTACAGGTAGGAGCAGCATTGGTAAGTTTATCGGTGGTCTTAGGTTTCGTTCTAGGTTTTGCACTGGGAGATACTTTGAGCAATATAGCTGCTGGTGTGATGATAGCCATCACAAAGCCTTTCAGGGCTGGACATTACGTGGAAGTCAACGGAGAAGAAGGCGTTATCAAGAGTGTAGGCATAAGTCTGACTGAATTAGATACTAGGGATAACAAACATATCGTGGTACCTAACAAACTGGTTTGGGGCAGCAATATAATAAATTATACTAGGAACTCCACTAGAAGGGTTGATATAGAGACAGGTGTCGGTTATGATGACGACCTGAATCTTGCTATAAAGACTTCATTAGATATACTGAAATCTCATCCCAACGTCCTAGACAATCCAGAACCACAAGTTAGAGTAAAATCCATGGACGATTCTGCAGTGACATTAGCAGTACGACCTTGGGTGAAAACAGATGACTACTGGAACACATTCTTTGATCTGCAGAAACAGCTTAAAGAAGGATACGATGAGGCCGGTTTGAACATCCCATATCCACAGATGGACGTCCACCTGGATAAGTAAAATTCGGGTTTAGGTGGTATCACTGAGGTACCACCTGATCCTTTTCTTTTTTATTATGTTTAACTTGGAGAAACTAAACAGATATCTTTTTTGTCTACTCCTCTAGAATATCATTAAAAAATTGCTCAACCTCGTAATGGAACTCCTTGATCGTACCTTCGTTAACTATCATCTTATCGGCTAGGGCGATGATCTTACCTATCCCCCAATCCAACTCACGATGATCACGCTCTACGAACTGTTCCCAATCTTCTGGTTTATCCTCCCTACCCCTTTTCTTCAACCTTTCATATCTCGTATCGGGGGATGTATGGATCGCAACTATGACCATCTTCTCCTGCAGTTCGGATTTGAAAATCTCGACCTCCTCGTAACTCCTTACGCCGTCGATGACGGTTTTACTATCACCGATCCGATTCATCGTTCTCTCAGCCCATATACCGAAATGGAAGTTCTCTCTTTGATCGTGGGCAAAACTACCGACGCTTATATCGTCCATGAGCATGTTCTCCTGCTTAGCGACCGTCCTAACAACGTCACCCATCCTGACCACGTCGTAATCAAAATCTCTTGCTACCCTCAAAAACTCTTCTTTGCCTGACCCAGGCATACCTGTAAGTAGTATCATCACCATGATAACACCTCTTAATCTGAAAACTCTCTCCAATCGACTCCTATGGTGCCGCTTCTCAATTTTGCCACAGTCGGTATCTTTCTTTTATGAGCACTCTTTTCTACCATGGTTTTTATATCTTGAACTGCCTCTTTAGATACCCCATTGATCTCAGCGATCCTTTCCAAGGAATATCCTTTTTCGATCCCTTTGAGTATCTCGTCTATTTCCTCGTACGCATACCCCAATTCATCTTCATCGGTTTGTCCCTCCCAAAGACCTGCTCTCGGAACCTTGTTTAAAAACCGTTCTGGAACATCTATGACTCCCGCTAATTTACTGAGGTCACTCTTGTATATATCTCCAACAGGTAGGAAGTCTGCAGCACTGTCTCCATATTTTGTAGTGTAGCCCAATAACAATTCACTTTTGTTACTTGTTCCAACGACAAGACCGTTCTCAACATTAGCAAAGTAGTACTCCAGGCACATTCGTATCCTTGCTTTTAGGTTTGCAAAAGCCATCCGGTTATCAGGATCTGCTGGAAATTCATTTAAAATATTATCTATGTCGATATCGTGATACTCGACATCCCATCTTGATGCTAACCAACGTGCGTCCTCCATGTCCTGTTCCGGAGAAACAGATTCTGGCATGATGAGGCAGATAACTTTATCGTTCCCCAGTGCGTCAATACATAATTTTAATACCGTTGCAGAATCCAGTCCCCCACTCAATCCAAGTATCACTTTATCAGAGCCGGTTTTCTCCACCTTGTCCCTGATAAAATTATATATGGTATTCAGAGTTTCGTCGAAGTCGTTATTTGAAGAGGTCATGATTTGGAATTAAACCGTTATGATATTACTTTTATGGTACTATGAACTTTTCACAGATTTTCGATCCTGATCGTTCCTTCATCTTTAACACTTTTTAATTTTTCAGCTTCTTCGATGGATCCGATTATATTCACGTCACTTGCTGCTACAGGTTTTTTGGTAGTTGAATCTGGAGTTTCACCGAAGAACAGTGCTATGGCTTTACCTGGTGGCCAGTAAGCTAACGTACCAACCTCCACTTCTTTTCTTGCTGTATCATCCAGTTCCATCTCAAGAGCGATAGTAAAGTAGATCTCATGCCCCCATGTCTGAAAATTCTTTTCCAACGGAAGCATCTCTTCGATAACCTCTGCACAATGGGTATCGGCTAATTCTCCTTTGAGTTCTACATCACCTACGGTGACTTTGATTCTGTTTCCCATGATATCATAACTTAATCTACAGGAATATTTTAATTTTTATGGTTACTCCCTTAAAAATCAATAATATTTTTTTCGTTGATCTGACTTTTGGTTTCTACGCTTTTTCTTTTCTCTTTCAACCTTCCTTTTATATTCACTATAATAAACAAAGGTTAGCCATGCAAAGGAGATCGAAAATACAACGATCAAGATGAATATCATGGGTTCCATGTTTACGAAAGGGATCAATGGATAGTCTTCGTAGGGCTGAAGTGGGGGATATCCGTTTGGAGGTGGGTCTGCATCATCTAACTCAAGAGAGTATATTTGACTGATCTGATTCGAAAAACCACTTTCTCCCTCTTCATTGACAGCTGTGACTGCGTAATGGTACGTAGTATTAGTTTCTACATCTCTATCAAGGTACCATGATTCTGAAGGATCGATACTTACTATATGGTCCAAATCATCAGATTCTGTACCCACATATATCCTGTATTCAGTCAATGTAGAACCTCCATCATCAAAGGGCTTGTCCCAGGTCAACCGGATACCTTCTGTTGTCTCTTCAGCTTCCAAGTTCCGTGGTTCACTGGGATGAGTCAGTGATTCCCTTGGTACGATAGTGATCTCTTCACTGGGATAACTTTCCCCTTCTGAATTCAATGCAGTTATATGATAATAGTATAATTGATCGTTGATTACATCTTCATCTAAATATTCGTTTTGATAGGCATCTTCGGTTTCGTATATAATATCCATAACTTCGGGGGAGGTTCCTCTATAGATATGGTACTCTTCTATATCTGTTATACCCTGATCCCAAGGTTCTTCCCAATTCAATTCGATTCGACTATCTGCTGATTCACCTTTTAGATTTATAGGTGGGGTAGGTGTAACACCGCCTGCCGCTCTATATGCATTGACAAGACCGTGCCCGAAATGGACTTGTGGACCCTCGAGTTCGATAGCTGTGTCCCACATAGATTGTCGCATATCTTGGTTACTCGAGTCAGGAAAAGCTCCTTTCCTTAATGCAGCGACACCAGCAACATATGGACACGACATAGAGGTACCCATTTTTTCTCCGTGATCACCTCCCGGGAGAGTGGACATTATCCTATCACCACTATCCCCTCCAGGAGCTGTCAACTCTATCCAATCACCGTAATTGCTGTAACTAGCTTTTTCTTTGTTAGAATCTATGGCTGATACAGCGATCACGTTATCATATGCTGCAGGATAATATTCGTCATCAGTATTGTCATTACCGGCAGAGCTTACGAATAGAATATCGTCTCTATCGTGAGCAAAATTAATCTGGATCTCCACTGCTCTAGATAACGGAGATCTTTCTCCTCCAAAGCTCATTGTGATTATATCTGCACCGTTATCTCTAGCGAATCTGATTGCCTCAGAAACCTGCTGCCAACTCCCTCCTTCTTCTTCAATGACTTTAAGAGCCATTAGTTCAGCTTCTGGGGCTACGCTACTGATGATACCTGCCACATGAGTTCCGTGCCCATCCTCATCCATAGGATCCTCATCACCATTAACAAAATCATATCCGATACCATCCCACATCTTATCTTCGAGATCAGGATGTGTATAATCTATACCGGTATCCAGTACCGCCACTAATACGTCATCACCTTTTTCACCGAGCTGATGAGCGTATTGGGTTCCGATCATACTCCATGACCAATCGTCTCCGGGATAGGGAAATTCGCCTATTTCAGAAGCTTGAGTTTCTGAATTGATAAATACTAATGCCGGTGTAACTAATATGAACAAAATTAAAATAACTGGAATCTTTTTTGAGTAGAGATTTTCTACCATATCAAGTTATATCGCACTAGTAAGCAAAAAAGATTTTCCTATATAATCGATTTGTGTATAATTCCATCAACCACTTTCATTCACCTCCTACCCCCATATTTAAAACCCCCCATGTTTTCAAGTAAAATGTTAATAACCGAAGATATATGACAAAAATCCGGAGAATAGAAGATGAAAGAATATTCTGAAGATGAGATACGAGAAAATTTCAAACTCTTCTTCGAAGAAGAAGGGTTCACATCAGAGATAATTAGGATAGCGGAGAACTATCCGGATGATAGATCATTGATTATAACTTATGGAGAATTGATGGATCACTTCGAAGTCGATTTTCCAGAATATATCCACGAAAAACCAAGAGTTTGTTTGGAGGCAGCGACGGATGCCATAAATGAGATACTTGGTTCGAGTTACGATGAATTACCAATAAGGGTTAGGATAAAAGATCTCCCAAAAGCACATAATAAAGGTATCAGAGAGTTAAGGGCAGACGATCTCACCCAATTCATCGGGGTGAAAGGTTTAGTACGAAAGGCAACAGAGGTCCGACCAAGGTTGACTACAGCGGTTTTCCAGTGCATGAGATGTGGAGCTACTTTAAGATTAGAACAGAGTGCAGGTAAGATCGAAGAACCTATGGAATGCCAAGGCTGTGGTAAATCTTCTAATAAGACCAGTTTTAAACTCATCTTGGAGGAGTCTGAGTTCACTGACTATCAAACCATGGAGATACAGGAAAGCCCTGAAGACCTTAGGGGAGGGGAGCAGCCACAAAGATTGAAGGGCTGGACCAGAGAAGACCTAGTGGGAACGGTTTCACCAGGTGATAGAATTGTTATGAACGGTATCCTGGATGGGACTCCAAAAAGTGGACCAGGAGGATCTCAATCTAGAACTTTCAATATCTTCATGAGACTCAATAGTATCGAAGTCCAGGATTATGAGTATAAAGACGTTAAGTTATCCGATGAGGATAAGAAAGAGATACTGGACACATCGAAAGATCCCCGTTTATTTTCAAAATTAGTGAATTCCATAGCTCCTAGTATACAGGGTATGAAGATGATAAAAACTGGTTTAGCACTTCAGCTCTTCAGTGGAGTAAAGAAAAAGACACCGGATGGTAGCAATGTAAGGGGAGATATCCACATATTACTAGTAGGTGATCCAGGAACCGCAAAATCCCAGTTGTTGAGATATATCTCTGACCTGACGCCTAGAGGGATGTATGCATCGGGAAAGGGAACGACTGGAGCAGGACTAACCGCCGCTGCAGTCAGGGAAGAAGTCATGGGCGAGAGTCAATGGATCTTGGAAGCTGGTACCCTGGTATTAGCAGATAATGGTATAGCTGCGGTTGACGAATTGGATAAGATGAGAGATGAAGATCGAAGCGCCATGCATGAGGCCATGGAACAGCAGAGTATATCTGTGGCTAAAGCAGGTATAAATGCAAGATTGAACTCCCGTTGTGCTGTCCTTGGAGCTGCCAACCCAGAGTTAGGTAGATTTGAAAAACATGAAAATATATCCCAGCAGATCAAACTACCACCTCCGTTGATCTCTCGTTTCGATCTGATCTTTGCTATAATGGATGAGCCAGATAAAGAAAAAGACCGGAATATTGCTCAACATATATTGGAACTGCATCAGGTCGGTGAGAAGATGATAAATGATGATACTTATGAACCGGAGAAGAGGTTCGTACCTCCCTTCGAGAAGGACTTTTTGAAGAAGTATGTTTCTTATGCTAAGACGGTCAATCCGATCATGACTGATGATGCTAGAGATGAACTCGAAAGCTTTTACCTAGACATAAGAGCAGGAGGAGGTAGTGAAGACGCTATACCGATCACTGCAAGACAATTAGAATCACTAGTAAGATTATCCGAGGCTAGTGCTAGAGCTCATCTTAGAAAAAAAGTGACCAACGAGGATGCAAAAAGGGCTATCAATGTGACTCGATATTTCTTGAACGAAGTAGCTTCCACTTCTGAAGGTGGATTGGACATAGATTTTGTGGCTTCAGGTATATCTTCAAGCGAAAGAACTATAATGCATGACATACGAGATATTATCAAAGAGCTTGAACAGTTGCATGACGGTGGTGCTCCTGAAGATGAGATCATCGAACGTGGAGAAAAAGCTGGAATATCCCAGGAAAAAGTTAGAAAGGAATTACAGAAGATGAGACAGAACGGACAGATAATGCAGCCAAGACAGGGAAAGTATAAATTTGTATAAAAAGAGATGTAGATGATGAAGATAAGCTATCAGATATATGACCAACAGAATGAAAAGTTACTCGCTGCCTGTGATAAGGAGTTGCTAGGAAAAACATTCGCAGAAGAGGATCTCCATTTAGATGTTAAAGAATCATTCTACGGTGGTAGAGAAAAGGAACTAGATGATATAGAGGAAGAATTTAGATGCGCAACTATAGCTAATCTAGTTGGTAAAAACACCGTGGATAAAGCCATAGAAAATGGATTTGGATTCGAGGAAGATGTACTCTGGATTGAAGGTGTACCACATCTCCAGATAGTGAGGATATAGGGATATGTTCTGCGTAGAATGTGGGTCTGAACCAGATGAATTGTATGATGGCTTATGCTCTGAATGTTTCAAAAAAAGGAAATTAAATATCGATATAGATGAACGTATTGAGATAGAGATCTGCCCCGTTTGTGGTAGTGTTAAGAAGAAGAACAACTGGATAGAACGACCTGATATGGAAGCGATAATGCTGAAGAAAATAGATGATTCTATCTCGGTGCCGTATGAAGTAGAAAAGTTCTCATTCAATGTCGAATTTCACGAGGAGGATCCTTACAATATAATCGCAGATATTTCGGTAGAATTAAGGTCTGGAGACATGGTCACTGAGAAGGATATATCCTCTAAGATAGTTTTCAAAAAAACCCAGTGTACAATTTGCAGTAGGATACACGGCGATTACTATGAGGCGATACTGCAAGTAAGACCCACTGGCAAAGAATTAACCGAAGAACAGAAAAATTTGATCGTTGAAAAAGTTAAGAAAAGGATAGAGATTAAAAAAGACGAAAAAAGGAGTGTGTTTCTGACAGCACAAGAAGAGATGCACGGAGGTCTAGATTTTTATCTAAGTGATTCGGGCGTTACAAAGAATCTAGCTTATGAGATCTCTAGAGCTGTAGGAGGAAGTGTAAAAAGTTCTGCTAAATTGGCTGGAAGAGAAGACGGTCAAAATATTTACAGGATGACCTATTCTGTGAGGATACCTGCTTATGAGTTGAACGATTTCATAGAAATAGATGATGAAATATTTAGGGTCAAAAAACTCAAAGGCAGCGGTGGTAAAGTCGTTTTAAAGGCGGTAAAAAGTGGGGAAAGAAGGTTGATGGATGATAAACGATTAGAAAACGCCGAGGTGTTAGGAGGAGATGAGTTGATCCAGCGTTCTGTCATAGTTTCAGAGAGCAAAGATGAGATTAAAGTCCTTGATCCTGAAAGCTATGATACGGTCACACTACTAAAACCAGAAGATTTTGAGACCGAGGGAGATGAAGTACCAGTGATCAAGGTTATGGGACATCTGTATATAATAGAGGATGAAGGTTAGGTAAATTTTATAGCAAAGTGTGCTATACTGTGAGATGGTTGATATGTCGAAGGAAGATGGAAGACTTCTATGCACGAAGTGGTTCGGGGTTTTTGTTTTAAAGAAAAGAGAAGTCTTAGATAGGATACTATTTGAAAAGGACCCTAAAGTTCTAGCAAAGAAGAGATATAGGTTGAAAAAGGGAAAGGTTTTAGATGAAGAAAAAACCCTTGCTGAAAGACATTCCCCTTTAAAAGTGACTGAAGATCGATTATCCAAATTTGGGGAAAAGAAGTCATTTGATACAAGCTTCATAAAAGCAGAGGACTATTCTTTTGGTCCTGATCTACTTCAAGAAATGTTAACAAGGCTTGGTAAGTTGGAACTCAGAGAATCGGTAGATCATGGTGAACATCTTGCAAAGGCGGTGAAAACAATCCAGGACCTTAACGAAACTATCAATCAACTAATGGAACGGTTGCGGGACTGGTATTCTATCCATTATCCCGAACTCGAAGAATCCGTGGATGACGAGGATTTCTTAGAATTAGTTTCAAAATATGGTGGTAGGAATCAGATCCAAGAAAAAACAGGTATGGTCCAGGAATCAGTCGGTGGGAACATATCAGAGATAGAGAGAAAAAATTATCAGATATTTGCGAAATTGATACGGGATAAAAAAGAATTTAGAAATGAATTATGGGATTATGTAGAGGACCTGATGAAAGAAAGAGCTCCTACTATCACTGAACTGACTGGTGTTAAACTGGGTGCGGAATTGATAGCACAGGTCGGCTCGCTGAAAGAGATGGCAAAGCTTCCCTCTAGTACAATACAGGTCTTAGGGGCGGAAAAAGCTCTATTCAGTCACCTTAGTAAGGGAACAAAACCACCTAAACATGGATTGCTCCTACAACATCCTTATGTACACAAGGCGGATGCAGATAAAAGAGGGAAGATCGCAAGGTTATTTGCAAACAAGATAGCCATAGCAGCTAGAGTAGATTATTTCGGAAGCGAGAACAAGGGTCCAGAACTCAGAGAAGAATTAGAGCAAAAGATAAAGAAAATAAAAGGATAGGGTTTTGATTACCGTTTTCTCATACCTTCGGGTATATCCATACCTGAAGATATATTTGGAGTGGAATGGTTGTTTCTATAAATAGGTCCGGTCCGATATTTTTTACTTAAAGCAGGTACTTTTTCGACTATCTTCCAGGGCCATATCCTTGAAATATGTTCTACTCTGATATATACCTCTTCGAGATGAACTGCTGTCCAATCAACAAATCCATATCTCTCACTTTTATCCTTCATCTTTTCTTTCATGTCCTCTTTATTATCTTCACTAACCTCTTCCCAGTTTATCTCACTAGCGGACCCCTGATATACATCGGTCAGAACAAGAGTTTCTTTATCAAACTCCTTAAGAGTACCTATAAATGACATCCCGTCGTCCATCACTACTACTACACTCCCTTCCATTATCTTTTTTAGTTTTTTTTCTAATAATGAATCCATCATATTATCCACTCTCGACTAAAAATATGTGCTTAGACTTATTAAAAGTTTTTCATCAGTTTTTTCCATCGAGGACTGAATTAGCAGTATTTAATATGGATTCCAACTTACCCTCCAGAACATTCATACGACATTTAAGTTCAGAATTCTCTTTTTTTAGCTCTTCAAATCTTTTTCTTAGTAATGAATTAGCTCCATCTGTGATATGGTTGTTCATTTTAGAACTAGCTTCGATGGTCTGCTGATCATATCCTTTAAGATAATATTTTAGTTTAACCAATATCTCCACGATATTGTTTTTTTGTATATCGTAATATATGCTGTATTTGTCTATATCTAAAAGATTTTTGTGAAGTTCTTTATCCCTGGTGATCATGATATCGTTTTCATCCATCTTGTCCACTAGTCTTAGATCTAGTATACCTTTATACGATTCATCCACATCTAATATATCTTCACTCTCATAGGACTCTTTTATCTCGTTTTTTGTTTGAGCCGGCAGATTCTCGTCGAGTATTATCCGCATGAAACTCAATCATAGATGCCAATTATTATATTTTTCTACACTAGAATGTTTTGACAGAAAGGTTTTTATTATTTGTTATCTATTTCACGGCGTGATAAGATGGTAGTCAAGATAGATGAAGATGCCTGTATAGCATGTGGTCTATGCGAGGAAGCCTGTCCTGTAGATGCGTTAACAGTTGAAGATGTAGCCAAAGTAGATGCCGATATATGCGAAGATATTGGGGATTGTGTAGACGTCTGTCCAGTAGATGCACTAAGCTTATAGATCTCAGTAAAATTTTTATATATAGTATACCTCACATCCCCCGTGATAAAATGGTAGTAGACGTAGATGAGGACGCTTGTATTGCCTGTGGCCAATGTGAACCGGAATGTCCGGTAGAAGCCATCACGGTAGAAGAAGTAGCAATTATAGACGAGGAGACCTGCATCGATTGTGGAAACTGTATAGAAGTCTGTCCAGTAGATGCACTTAGCCTTTAAAACAGTTTAATCGGACCTTTAATATGGTCCATTTTTATTTTATTATTTATAAGTCAATCAATTTTTTCTATCTCTATCTCGCTTTCCTCCAACATCTCTTGTGATAACTCGTCGGGATACCCTTCTTTGTAAACCACCCTTTTTATATCTGCATTTATCAATATCTTCATACATAAAACACATGGGTGGTGTGTACAGTAAAGTGTTGCGTTCTTAACACTTACTCCAAATACGGCTGCTTGGATAACTGCGTTTTGTTCAGCGTGAACCCCTCTGCACAATTCATGTCTAGTACCAGATTTCACCTTCATCTTCTTTCTACGACATCCAACTTTTTCACAATGTGGGAGTTCTTTTGGAGCACCGTTGTAACCCGTGCTCAAAACCTGTTTATCCTTCACTATCACTGCTCCTACCTTTCTTCTAAGACAAGTTGATCTTGAAGCAGATAATTCGGCCATAGACATAAAATACACATCGATAGTAGGTCTGTTCATCGTCCTACTGTAAGCATTTTTGATTTAATTACCTTTCGTTTGCGAAAGAGGTATCAAAAGCGAAGTTTTATAAATATTGAATATATTTCATAGTAACATCAACGTAAAAGAATTTACTATAAATATAGGAGGGATATTGGTGTTCAAGATAGATGTTCAAAACATAGTCGCCTCGGTTATACTAGGTAACTCTTTCGATCTAGACGAGGTTGTAGAATTGTTAGACGGTTCTGAATATGAGCCTGAGAAATTTAGAGGTGTGATCTATAAGTTAAGGGAAAAAGAATTTAGAACTTCAGTATTGATATTTGGTAGTGGAAAGATGGTGTGTACTGGAGCCAAACGAGAGGAACAGATCTATAAAACGGTGGATTATCTCAAAACAATATTAGAAGAGAATAACATCGAGGTATTGGAACAACCTGATATAGAGATCCAAAATATAGTAGCAACTACCGATCTTGGAGATACACTCAACCTAAGTTCGATAGCTATATCATTGGGATTAGAAAGAACAGAATACGAACCAGAGCAATTCCCTGGACTGGTCTACAGGATGTCAGATCCAAAGCTAGTTATGTTGTTTTTTGGTTCTGGAAAGGTAGTTTGTACCGGCGGGAAAAATATTGGAGATATTGAGAGAGGTATCAACATAGTTTATAAAGAATTGGCTAAAACCGGGTTCCTTCTCGAGAAAAATACTTAATAAAGGTGTAGTGTAGATTAATTCGACATGGAAGATCTCAAAGATGAATTGATACCGATTTTGAAGGACGCAGCTATCGCCCTCTTGATATTAGGTATCATATTAAGTTCACTTTATGTTTATACGGGACGATGGCCCCCTATGGTTGTCATCGAATCTCCCAGTATGAGTCACGGTGAGGGAGAGCCTCCAGCAAGTCAAATAGGGGTTATAGACACTGGTGATATAGTCGCTGTTAAGTCTATCAACTGTCCTGATGATATTGTTTCTTATGTAGAAGGTAGGCACTCTGGTTACAGTAGTTATGGCCAGTATGGCGATGTGATCATTTTCCGTCCAGATGGATCAGAAGACAAAACTCCAGTCATCCATCGACCAGTGGTGTACATAGAATACAATGAAACTGCAGATGGATTCGACATCCCTACTCTTGCGGACTTAGCTTATGGAGAGGATTGGGAGAGTGACGAAGGTGAAAGAGTCTATGGTCTTACTGAGAATATCATAATCTATGACTATGGGCACAGGGATGTTATCTTGGAGATAGACTTGGGAGGCCTAACAGAATATCAACACGATGGTTTTATCACCATGGGTGACAACAATATCCGGAATAGTAGGGGTATTTACGATCAAGGTAATCTGCGAAATATCGAAGAACCGGTAAAAATAGAGTGGATCGAAGGTAAAGCTAGAGGAGAATTACCTTGGTTCGGTTCGATCAAATTGATATATATGGGTAGAACCGATAGTATCCCTTCGAATACATGGCGGAATCTAGTAATCTCGATCATAGTTATCATTTCGGCACCCATGGTTTTAGAATATGCTATAAATCATTATAAAGGAGATACTAAGAAAGATCTCAAAGAAGATGATAATGGGAATTCACATAAGAAAAGGATAATAAAAAAGTAAAAAGTAAAGGTTTTAAAAAAGTCCTATATCAGTTTTGTCTGTTTCACAGAAGAAAGGGATAATCCATCTACAGATTTTATACTTTCGTCATCCTCTATTATATCGATGGTATCTCCATTCTGTACACTAGCTTGTATCTCTCTAGTCCTTCCTCGTCGACCGAACGACTTTACTCTAGCGTTGATCAAACCTAACATGTCTAGTTCGGATATGAGATCGGTGATCCTTCTTTGAGTGAGGGGATCCATTCCAGAGCGTATGCACAGTTCTTTGTAACCTGTGTAAACCTCTCCAGTTGTCAGTTTATCGTGTCCGTTTTTCTCACTCAATAATATCGAATATAATACTATTTTAGAGTGAGTAGGCAGTGTGATAACTGCTTCTCTCACACAATCTTGTTCTATCTTATTCTTTGCTTTGTAAACATGATTAGTATCGATATTCTTACAGTTCTCTCTTTCAGCGATCTCGGTAGATACTCTGAGTAGATCCAAAGCTCTCCTTGCGTCGCCGTGCTCTTGAGCTGCCAAGGCAGAACAGAGGGATATGACCTCTTCACTTATCACGTTGCTCTCGAATGCTTTATTCGCTCTGTCGGATAAAATATCCTTGAGTTGATCGGCGTTATAGGGTGGGAATATCAATTTTTCCTCACCTAAACGACTCCTCACACGCGGGTCTAAAAATTCTGTAAATTTCAGATTATTAGATATACCGATCAAGCTTACTTTACTATTCTCAAGTTCAGAGTTTATTTTAGATAAGTGGTATAGTACTGAATCTCCGCTTTTAGTTACTAATTTGTCCAATTCGTCCAAGATAATAACGACGACCCTAGGTTTTTCGTCGATTCGTTCCTTTAAAGATTCATAGACTTTTTCCATAGGCCAACCAGTAAAAGGTATCTGTTCGCTCCATTTCTCGACGAATTTGTTACCTATATTTTTCATAACGCCATAATGGGTATCAACTACTTCACAGTTGATATATGCATATTGAACCCTATCTATATTTTCATTGTTGAAATCGTCTTCAAGATTACTTTTAGATGATTCTCTCTTCAATCTGTTTATCTCCCTTTCTAGAAAGCGAACTACTGCTGTTTTTCCAGTTCCTGTTTTACCGAATATCAATACATTAGATGGTCTGTTACCTCGAAGAGCTGTTACCATGATTGAAGCTAGATCATTTATGTATTTCTCACGGTGGGGTAACTCCTCAGGTATATAGGATGGTCTCAGGATATCCCGATCCCCTTTGAACAGGGGCTTTGAACTTATGTATGTGCTGAATACGTTTCCTTCCATATTTATCTCCCCCTGATATCAATGATCAATCTTCTGGACTTGAAGGTATGTGATATCGTTTAAATACGATTATGACCATACTTTGATAATCAGGGCTTATGCCTAACCACCCCTTTATTTCATGTGGAAATCGAAACGGACTGTATACACCTGTTAAGGCATCTGCTTTCCACCCGGTTTGACCGCATTAAAGGAGCGGGCTAGGGAAATGTAAGGATGTATTAATCCATAAAAAAGCTTTCGTCAGACAAGTCCTGGTCTATTTCCTTAGGGGAATTTAAAGAAACTGTATGACGCTTTATATAGGTTTATATACTGGAAGATAGGGAGGGATATTAAAAACATATTATAAATAATCGAAAATAAGACTTGCGCCCGCCAACTTTTTCGGTCAACACCGAGATATCGATTTTCATAGATTAAACCTCACCGATTTCATCTGCAGATATATTGAACGAACTAACAATCTTTGGCGGATAAACATCGTTTTCTATCATATCTTTCAATTTTTTCGCGACATACCTTGCATGGTTCTTCAAATATTTAGATAAATCAGCTGCCTGAAACTCATCGAGGTCTAAAATTATGTAGCTTCTATCTAGTTCAACCCAAAAGTCTAGAAAGAGATCTGTAGCTTCATAACCATTTTTTATCCTTATTGGCGGAGTTCGGATATCTGAATAATACCCAACTAAATTTTTATTTTCATCGTATACTTTGACAACGTTATACCAATTGTCAAATAGATCAAACATAACTCCATAATAACCGTCTTTGATCAAAATACGGGAATCAAAAGGTGAAAAAGGTTTTTTTAGGCGGAATCGAAAGGTGGATACGATCATTTCCTCTCTATCCGCCAGTAGTGTTTGTTCCCACTCTCTGGTATCTCCACCTGGTTTATGATATCGAACTAGAACCATCATCACTCAACGGGTCCTATGGGAAATATAGTCTTTCCGTAGTACTCGTTGGTGACCTCGGCCATCGCTGTGTAGATCGCACTGAATCCACAGATGATCCCTTCGATACCTGCGATGGTATATATCATCTGGCCTAGATCTGATGTAGGACCTACAGCGTATGCTAGTGCCAGTAGGAAGAATAGTATTGTCAAGGTGGAAAATACCACCTGTAGTGCTCTGTTCAATTTTAGGGTAGAAATGAACATCCATCCTGTGAACAGTCCCCACATGGCAAGATAGGCTGCGGTGGCCATATAACTTGGTGGTTCTATACCTTCGACAACCGCAGGTATAATACGTAAACCTACGAAAGTAAGCCAAAACAGGCCATAGGAACTGAAGGCTACCCCTGCAAAGGTGTTCTTTTGCTTGATCTCCCACCAGCCGGCTATCAGCTGTGCGAAACCACCGTAGAAGATACCCATAGCAAGGATCATGCTACTTGGGCTGATGTTTTGTGCATTATAAATATTCAACAGTACCGTAGTCATACCAAAACCCATCAGACCAAGGGGAGCGGGGTTTGCCAATTTATTTTCGTCAGCCATACAATCACGCTTGAGTAAAATATTTCAAATATATAGTATTTATCAAGACTTCTTTGCTTTCTTNTTNGCTCTTTCTCTTCTTTTCTTTGCATTGAANCCAGTNGCNCTTTCTAAAAAATCGTTCCACTTNGATATGGTTTCCATAGCTTCCTGTTCGTCAGCATCTTCATCCATCTCGACATCAACCCAAAGTCCNGTCCTGCCTTCAGTCCAGATTTCAAGACGNTCNATAGCTCCGTAAGANGTTACTAGTTTTTCNTCTTTCTCTTCAACTTCNTCGAAGATNTCGATCATCAANTCTTTTAACTGGTCACCTTCTATATGTTTGAAATGACCTCTCTTCACGTCATATTTGTTCTTTCCCATGTTATCACTTCGTGTATTTATTATTGGGAAGGGATTAGTAAAGTAACTCATATAATTTTTCATTTTTTCTTTCGATTCATTTTTTCTTTTGATAGAATTATATATCTCTTGAAATTTTGATGATAAAAGCTATATATGTATCATGAATAACTAAATTTGGAACCATGATCAGTTCGTGGAAATATTACGCCTCAAGACTGATTACTGGTATGCTAGTTTTGGTCATCGTAGTTTTTATTCTGTCAACTTCTTTTACATACTACGAGTATGAGCGCAGAAGGGTAGATGTTAGAAATGAAATCAGAACTGAATTACTATTGAATTCGAGCGTTGAAAACAAGACTTATGAGGAAAGACAGGAATGGCGGGAAAACAAGACCAGAGAACTCAGATCAAGGTACGGTATAGAGGAATCGTTTTGGGAGTTGAGCGTTATTAATACCTTTAATGTTTTTAGGGGCGATCTAGGCAGATCACGTCGTCTCCATACCCTTGAACGTCCAGTGAGTTTTGATGTTTTGGATATAATATTAGAAGTCTTTCCAAATACAGTCCTGCTTTATGGGGTATCGGCTGCAGTTTATCTCGTTTTAGGGTTGTTATGGGGGTTGAAATCTGCTCAAAAATCCGATGAAAAAGGAGGAAAATTTTTATCCATCATTAGCATGTTTTCATCGAGCATCCCTATGTGGTGGTTGGGTATGCTTTTCTTATTATTGTTTGCATTTGGACTAGGTTGGTTCCCTGGCTCTGCCATACCATTTCCGAGAGCATCAGGTTTAGAATATTATCTAGGGGTCTTACACAGGATGGTCCTCCCAATAACTACGATAGTTTTGACCATGTTCGGAGCAAGAGCATTTACCACAAGAAACCTGATCAATGAAGTTTTAACTGAGGATCACATAATGGCGGCTAGGGCTAAAGGCACTCCTGAAAAAAAAGTGGTCTATGGACATGCATTCAGGACAGCTAGTCCATCCTTAGTTTCCAATGCTATGCGTACCTTCCTTTTGGCCCTGCCATCTTTAATAATAACGGAGGCTATCTTCGGTTGGCCTGGAATAGGTACACTTTACTACCAAGCAGTAGTCGAAGTAGGAGACATGCCAGTTATATTAGGATTGACATTTTTCAATGCTGTAATATATATATCGGTCTGGCTGGTATCTGATATTGTTTCTGGATTCCTGGATCCCAGGATAAAGTTAGGTGATAATAATCAGTGATTTCATACCTCTAGTACCTCACCGGCACCGTGAGGACTCTGAGGGAAGATGATGGTATCGTCTCTCATGAGCACATATACGTCTTCTTCTGCAACCTCTTTGATCATGAAACCAAAGGTTCTTACTATTGGGAAAGGTGATGTGTAAGTGTAAGTAACCACTATCCTCTCCCTTAACATAAGGTAGACCGCTAAAGATCCAGGATATTTTGTTAACTCATCAAAGTTTATTTTCTCATCTAGTTGTTCATAATCCCATCTTTCAGGCATCTCCTTCATCTCTGAAATTATCTCGTCTACATCGTAGGAAGGTCCCAATGAATGAGTAACTGGGTTCTGCATGGCATAAGCTGGGCCCGTGATGGGATGAACTCCGCCATATAATTCCCTATGCATGCCATAATCTGTATATAACGCAGTTGTGGCATGCCAACTAGATAAAAGTACAATTATCAATATCAATAAAATAATTTGATATAATTTTATCTTTTTGATCAAGTCTTTTCGAGATACATCTTCTTTGTAACCAAAGTACTTGCCTGTTTCTTTTTTCTCCTCATACATGTCAAGAGTTTTCTTTTCCTGGTAAATATGCCACGCTAAAGGTATGATAATAATAGGTAGAAGGAAGTAATATGCTATCAGATATATAGCTTCCATGGGAACCACTTGATTGAGTATAGATGCATCTTTATATAAAGATTATGAAATTGAGAATGATTGTATGTCTATACACCATACCTATCCTATCATTGGATTTATATTGTAAGAAATATTAGGTATGTTTCATGAAACGGATAATGATAGGAGTCGCTTGGCCGTATGCTAACGGTCCAATACATATAGGACAGGTCGGAGGATGCTACTTACCGCCGGATATATTCAGACGATATCATAAGATGAACGG
>SL_8KL_010_SEDDRAFT_10001049_pt1 | contig 23975 bp, 23 predicted proteins | sample SodLakKL_010_SED_4_FD_11160 | JGI IMG/M metagenome (IMG submission 11160) | reverse complement strand
ACTGTAACAAAAGTCATTTATAATGAAGTTAACTTAAAAGTAGAGTTTGACCCCCTCTTAATATATTTTTATAATAGCGGCGAAAGCCGCTTATTTTTTTGGTGAATAAATTAAAGGCCTGTGTTATAATTTTTATGTGAACAACCTGTGGATATTAGCAGGATATAATAAGGTTAGGGAGAGGGCGGGGTAAATTGGCCAAAATTTTGGTGGTTGATGATGAAAAGCCTATTGCTGATATAATAAAATACAGCCTGGAACAGGAAGGGTTCAGCGTCCTGGTAGCCTATGATGGAGTCGAGGCCTTAAGGCTTGCCCTTCTGGAAAGACCTGACCTGATTGTTTTGGATATAATGCTTCCGGAAAAGGATGGATTTACCGTTTGCCGGGAGATAAGGAAGGATCTCAACGTGCCCATCCTCATGCTCACGGCCAAAGATACGGAAATGGATAAGGTTCTGGGCCTGGAACTGGGAGCCGATGATTATGTCACCAAACCCTTCAGCACCCGGGAACTGATTGCCCGGGTCAGGGCTATTTTCAGGAGAATGAAAGAGGAGAAAAGCTCCAGCCAGGAAGAAGTCTTGAGGTGCGGGGATATCGAAGTAGATCAGGGAAAGGTGGAGGTAAGAAAGGGCGACAGGGTAATGGAGCTTACGTACCGGGAATTTGCCCTTCTTGCCTACCTGATTCAAAACGCAGGATACGTTATTTCCCGTAAAAAGCTCCTATCCCAGGTGTGGGGCTACGATTATTACGGGGATGAAAGAACGGTAGATGTTACCGTAAGAAGGCTCAGGGAAAAGATAGAGGATGATCCTGGTAATCCCGTATACATAAGGACCAAGAGGGGTATCGGTTATTATTTCAGGAGGCCTTGATCATGCTTAAAAGTATGCACTGGAAAATAGTTCTCATATATACCCTTCTGATACTTTTTGCCCTGCAGTTTTTTGGAGTGCTTCTCCTTCAGGGGATNGAAGAATACTACCTGGAGGATTATTCCTCCACTCTGGATTCCCANGGGGAGCTTTTGGCAAGCTTTTTACGTAGGCACCAGATAGATGAGCAGGCGGAAAGCTATATTCATGANCTGGTGAGGGGTTTTGGCCACCAGGAGGGGACAGAAATAATGGTNCTGGACAGCTACGGCCGGGTAATNAGCAGCANCAGNGAAGACCCGGANCAGCNGGGAAAGAGGATCGTTCATCGGGAGGTAACCCAGGCNTTGACGGGAACAAAAAGTGAAGACCTCCGGGTGATCCCTGAAACCAACCAGAGGGCTAAATANTTGGCCCTCCCNGTTAAATCNGGCCAGAGCGTAGTTGGGGTGGTTTACCTGGTTGGCTCCCTGGAAAAAATAGANAGNGCCCTCCAGCATATTAGAACCATCCTTTTGACGGGGGGACTCCTGGTTCTGGCTGTTACGGCAGTTTTGGGCTTTGCCCTTTCCCAAACCATAACCAGGCCTATTAGAGAAATCACCTCCAAGGCGGAAATNATGGCCTCNGGAGATTTTAACCAGAAGATANANGTTAAAGAGGAAGATGAAATAGGCCAGCTGGGNAAGATGTTCAANNATTTGACCTGCCAGCTGGACGATACTTTAAAAGAAATTTCCATGGAAAAAAGTAAGGTAGAATCTATTTTAAACTATATGACCGACGGTATCCTGGCTTACAACCGCCAGGGCCAGCTCATTCATATTAACCCTACCGCCCGATTTATGCTGGGCCTGGCAGAGGAAGATGACCCCCGGGAGAGGGGGAAGGAACTTTTGGAGGATCTCTGCCCCGACCGGGATTACTGGGTGTGCCTGGAGAAGGGGGAACAGCTGATCAGGGAATTTAGGATGCAGGGAGAAGAAGAAAGAATTCTAAAAGCCTTTTTTGCGCCCTTTAATGCCGGGGAAGGTTCTCTGGAAGGAGTTCTTCTGGTTCTCCATGACATAACCCGGGAAAGAAAAGTGAGTGAACTCCAACAGGAGTTTGTGGCCAATGTATCCCATGAACTAAGAACACCCCTTACTTCCATTAAGAGCTACGTGGAAGCTCTTATCAACGGAGCCATGGAGGATAAAGGAGTTAAAGATAACTTTCTGGGGGTAGTGGAAAAGGAAACAGAAAGAATGGTCAGGTTGGTCCAGGACCTTCTTATCCTCTCCCAGCTGGATCACCGCCAGATTGCCTGGAAAAAGGAATGGACAGACTTAAAAGGTTTTATAGAAGAAATAAAGGACCAGGTTCAGGTGGACTTTGAGGAGGAGGCAATATCCTTAAAAATTAATGTTCCTCCGGACCTGCCTTCCCTTTATGTGGACCGGGACCGGATAAAACAGGTCCTGTTAAACATTTTAAATAATGCCCGCCAGTATACCTCTAAAGGAGGGAAAGTAACCCTGGAAGCCCGGGAAGAATCAGGCCAGCTGGCCCTTGTGGTGACAGATACGGGGTGCGGCATACCCCCTGAAGATTTGCCCCGGATTTTTGAGAGGTTCTATCGGGTGGATAAAACCCGCTCCCGAAACCACGGAGGTACTGGACTGGGCCTTTCCATAGCCCGTCAGATTGTGGAAGCCCATGGAGGAAAAATGTCTATAGAAAGCAAAAGCGGGGAAGGTACCCGGGTAATGGTTAACCTGCCCTTTTCGGAAGTCAGGGAAATAGAAGGAGGGGAAACTTGTGTGGGAAAAGTTTAAAACGGCAACCCTTTGTTTCCTCATTGTATCCAGCCTTATCCTTACGTATCGCCTCTGGTACGGTTCCCCCGAATATGAAGCCATGATGCCCCCCCTTTACGAGAGAATTTCCTTTGGAGAAGCACCTCCCCTGGAGGAGTTTCTCCTGCCGGAGAAAATAATCTACGTGGAACCCTTGGTAAAGGAGCCTGAATTGGTGCTTTCCCCGGAGGAAGAAGGGGAGGAGGAAAGGAAAGAAGAATATGATGAAAATAATACTGCCCATAATGGAGATATTAATTCCCAGGAAGAAGAACTCTCCCCCCGGGTAGAAGGTTTTGAAATCTACCAGTTAAACCCGAAAAAAGATATTTTCCATTCCCTTTGGGAGGGATTATCCCGGGAAATTAAAGAATCCAATTCCCAAAATTTAAGATTTAGTAAGGAAGAAGGGGAAAACCAGCCAGATTTTAAAGAGATTTTAAATCCCACTCTGGTCTTTTATTTTAACCTTCCCCTTTCCCCTCAGGTATATTTTCCTGACGAGGAATCAATTCCTTCTGTACCTCCCATAAAAAAGCTTTATCTATTTTTGGAAGAAGAGGAAAGTGTCCGGGGGTTTATGGAAACTCCCCAGGGGGATTTATACCAGGTGGAATGGGATCTTAGCCCTCATCATTTTCTTTCCCTGGGAGAGGAAATTAAATCAGCGAAAGCCCCTGATGGCTCCTTTCTAGAGGAGCTTATCGAAAAAGACCAGGAACTGAAGGAAAACCTGGCGGCTAAAAATATATTTATGCCCCTGGACCCTCCAAAAGCTTCTGACTTAATCTGCCAGAGGGAAGAAATGGATGTGGACCAGCTGGCCCGGGCTTTTTTTGTGGATTTTTCCGTAGTCCGGCGGGTTAAGCAGATGGATGAAGGGGTCTTTTATACCGATGGAAGCAAGGGCCTCAGAATAGATTCCCAGGGAAGCATTGAATACAGTGCTCCTATCGAGGAACAGGAAGGGGAGGCCCTTACTCCTGGGGAAGCCTTTCGCCGGGGGCTTGAATATGTTACCGTTTACGGGGGCTGGCCCCAGGATCTAGATTTAAGGATAGCCGAATTCGGGAAAGTGAACCTGGAACAAAAAGAGTTTTATCGGCTGGAACTGGCAGCCTACCATGGAGGAGTACCCTTGAGCCAGGAGTTTTTAAACATGGAACTGACTTTTGATGAGCAGGGCCTGGTAAGCTATCACCGGCACCTGTGTCAGGTAGAAGCTGCTGGCGAAAAAGGGGAAGTCATAAGTATTGAAAAGGCTTTGAAGGGGATGGTGGAGAAACTTCCCGAACTTTTTGCCCGGGAAACCCCCCGGCGAATAAATAACCTGTACCTGGCTTATAACCTGGGGCCTGAAGATTTGGGCTCCTCCCCGGTGGAGCCCTCCTGGGTAGTGGAAATAGATGGAGGACACAAGGTATACCTTAATGCTCGCACGGGAGAACCTGTGAAAGAGGCATTTTCCAGGGATTAAAGGACTATACTCTTTTTAAGGCCCAAGGGAGGTCAATTCTATGGAATGGTCTAAGGCTAAGAATATATTGATTTTGACTTTTTTTACCCTTAATATTTTTTTGGGGTACAGCCTGTGGAAGGAGACAAAACTCCTTTTACCTTCCCGGGTAGTCACCTACCAGGAACTGGAGGAGGCCCAGGAACATTTAGAAGCCTTTAACCTGGAGCTGAAAGCTTCCCCTCCTCGCCAGATATTTTATATGCCCCTCCTCACCGTGGAAAGCAACCCAATAGATGAAAACTATCTACTAAATAATTTTTTTGACCAGGAAGAAGACCTGGCTCCTGTAGAAAGTCATGGAGTAAACCCCCTGGTTTACCGCCAGGATAATAAAGAGCTCCGCCTCTGGAACAAAGGGAAGTTTGAATTTACCCAGGAACTGGAATCATCTCCTTGGGAGGAAGAGTTGGGGGAGGGGGAAGCCCTGCTCCAGGCCCAGGAATTTTTAGAAAGCCGGGGCCTTTTCCCTCCCGATGCCCGGGTGGAAGACATTATCCAGCTGGAAAATGATCGCTACATGATTATATTCAACCAGGTTTTTATCAACCAGGCCCTGTACGGGGGTTGTATCCGGGTTTACGTTGTTCCAGGAGGAGTAGAAAAAATTGTGAAATACTGGCTTGATCCTCAGGAGTTCAGCGGAGAGGACATTAACACCATTTCTGCCGCTTCTGCCCTTATCAGGCTGTCGGAAAGGTTGGGGCCCTTTTCAGAAAAGAAGGAAATAAATTCCGTAAAGATAGGTTATTATACCGAAGCCCTGGATGCACAAAAATGGGATTTAGTACCCGTTTGGCGTATTAAAATAGCTGGCCAGGGAATATATTTTATTAATGCCTATACGGGAGAACTGGAAGGAAATGTAGATTATTAAAAATCATTAATAAAGCAGGTATATGTAACCTTTTGCCGAAGTAAATACCAAATCAGAAATAATCAGAAATATTTATAAAATTCAACTGAAGTTTTTGCAGCAGGAGGCCAAAAATGGAAAAATTTTCGATCAAGGGAGGCGTCAATCTAAAAGGAGAAGTTGTGATTAGCGGCTCCAAGAATTCATCAGTGGCACTATTACCCGCTGCCCTTATGGCGGGTTCCCGGGTAACTATAGAAAACTTACCCGATATAAGTGATATTCAAACCCTGGCGGAACTGTTAATGTATTTAGGGGCCCGGGTTGAAAAAAACGGTCCTGGCAGCCTCACCATATATCCCCATAATTTATTCCAGTGGCAGGCCCCCTATTACCTGGTAAAAAAACTGCGGGCGTCCTATTATCTATTGGGAAGCCTGCTGAGTCGACTGGGGAAGGCGGTAGTTCCCCTGCCCGGGGGATGCATTTTAGGGCCCCGCCCCATAGACCAGCATATAAAAGGACTTACAGCTTTGGGGGCCCGGGTAAAAGTTAAGGACGGGATGGTTACCCTCAAGGCAGAAGAATTAAAGGGTGCTGAAATATACCTGGATGTGGTCACTGTAGGAGCCACTATAAATATTATGCTGGCGGCCGTTAAGGCTAAAGGAAAGACTATCATTGAAAATGCAGCAAAAGAGCCTGAAATCGTTGATCTGGCCAATTTTTTAAATTCCATGGGAGCCGAAGTGGTAGGAGCAGGTACCGACGTCATTAAAATTTACGGGGTTAAGGAACTTACGGGAACGAGCCATATGGTTATCCCAGACCGCATTGAGGCGGGCACTTACATACTGGCCGCCGCCGGCACCAATGGAGAAGTTCTGGTCCGGGAGGTAATCCCCAAGCACCTGGATGCCGTTATAGCCAAACTTAGGGAAGTGAATGCAAACCTGGAAGTAGGGGAGGACTGGATAAGGGTCAAGGGATGTCCCCATCCTCAACCTACCAACATTAAGACTTATCCCTATCCCGGCTTTCCTACGGACCTCCAGGCTCCCATCATGCCCCTGCTGATTAAGGCCAGGGGAACCAGTATTGTGACGGAAAATGTTTTCGAAGGTCGTTTTAAACATGTAGACGAAATAAAGCGAATGGGAGCCAATATTATGCTGGAGGGAAGGTCTGCCATAATTGAGGGAGGCACCAGCCTGACCAGTGCTCCCGTAAAGGCTATGGATTTAAGGGCCGGAGCAGCCCTCATGATTGCTGCCCTTATTGCCGATGGGGAAAGCATTATAAGCGGCATTGACCATATTGACAGGGGATACGAGAATATAGAGGAAAAATTAAACCAGATGGGAGCCGGTATTAAAAGAATTACCTGTAGTAATGAACAGGAAGCAGTATCCCGTTAATAATTCGGAAAGGATGGATGTAGTTGGAACTTATTCTGGTGCGCCACGGCCAGACAGAGGCCAACAGGGAAGGTCGCTTTCAAGGTCAAAGGGATTATCCCCTTTCCTCCTTTGGAGAGGAAGAAGCATTAAAAACAGCTGGTCGCCTGGACGGCCAGGAATTTGATGTAGTTTACTGCAGCCCGCTCCAGCGGGCTTTTAAAACGGCCGGTATAATTGTGGGGACAAGGGGAATAAAGGTCCAGTCCTGCTCTTTTTTAAAGGAGTTCTCCTGGGGGATAATTGAAGGCCTTTGCTGGCCAGAAATTGTAGAAAAACATCCCCGCCTGGCCTCCCGCCTGGAAAAAGATCTTCAGCATACCTTCATACCCCAGCAGGAACCCCGGGAGGAATTCTGGAGGCGTATTGATCATACCATTGATTATCTTTTGGAAAACCACCTGGAGGACCGGGTTTTGCTGGTAAGCCACGGACGATTTTTAAATGCTTTTCTGGTTGGATTTTTTCAAATGGACCGGAAAGGCCCCTGGCCTTTCCGCTTTGCCCATGCATCTTTGAGCCTGGTGGAGATTAATTCCCAGGGAAGGAAATCTTTAAAGTTTTTTAATGATACCTGTCACCTGCAGAGGGACTAAAACCTTAACAGTTGCTTAATTTACATTATTAAGGTAGTTCTGGTATAATTATTCTTATAACTTATTAAGGATGGTGAGGATATGGATCACTTTAAGGATTTTGAACAAAAGCCCAGGGGAGGGGGGTTTTTCTCCTATATACTAATGGCCCTGGTGGGCGCTGTTATCGGGGGAATAATGGTTTCTTTCTTTTTGCCTTATGTCCTGGAGATGAGGGAGGAGAGACCTCCCGTCAATAATGACCAGCCTCCCATAAGGGAAGAGGTTCCTCCCTCCGTAGAAGACTACCATGAGTTTCAAAACACGGCGGTGGTTGAGGCCGCTGGTCAGGTAACTCCTGCCGTAGTAGGGGTAACAAACATGATAAGGACATATGATTTTTACCAGGGACAGCAGCGGCTCCAGGAAAGGGCCAGCGGTTCGGGAGTTATAATTAACTCCCAGGGCTATATTGCCACCAACTATCATGTCATCTCCCAGGCCGAAGAGATCATTGTAACCCTGGGCACAGGGGAGGAAATAGATGCCCGGGTAGTGGGCCAGGACCCGGGAACGGATCTGGCGGTGCTGAAAATTGATAAAACAGACCTCCCTGCAGCCAGCTTTGGCGACTCGGACCGTCTCCAGGTAGGTGAGCTGGCCATAGCCATTGGGAATCCCCTGGGCCTGGAATTTCAGCAGTCGGTAACAGTAGGGGTTATAAGTGCCCTGGAAAGGTCTATTAGAATCGGTGAACAGGACTTTTCCTTCGTCCAGACGGATGCGGCCATTAACCAGGGTAACAGCGGTGGACCCCTCATCAACGCCATTGGTGAAGTAATCGGGATAAACACGGCCAAGATTAATATCCCCGGTGTGGAAGGGATGGGTTTTGCCATACCCAGCAATGAAGTGGAAAAGATTATCCAGGAATTAATTGAACACGGTAGGATTATCCGCCCCTGGATAGGGGTAATGATAATGGAAATAGACCAGGAAGTAGCCCAGCGCTTTGAGCTTCCCGTTACCCAGGGTCTTTTGGTAGAGGAGGTTGTCTCCGGGGGACCTGCAGAACGGGCAGGCCTTCAAGGGGGAGATATAATTATAGAGCTGGGAGGAGAAGAAATTGACACCTTTGACAGGTTAAGGGAAGTTATTGAAGACCATGAAATCGGGGAAGAAGTATCCCTGGTGGTTCTGCGCCAGGAGGAAGAACTGTCCTTTAATGTAACTTTTGAAGAAATGCCGGAACAGCCGGAAAATTAGCTCCATGGGCATTAAAATAATTGGGGTGGGCAGGATTAAAGAAAAGTACCTCCAGGAGGGTATGGCAGAATATCTAAAGCGTCTCCAGGCTTATGCCCGGGTGGAAATTATAGAAATCCCCGACGAAAAAATTTCCCAGGGCCTTTCCCCTTCTGAAGAGGAAATTATAAAGAAAAAGGAAGGGGAAAGGATTTTAAAAAAAATAGATCCGGAGGCATATACGGTGGCCCTGGCCCTAGAGGGCACCCTTTTTTCCTCGGAAGGCCTGGCCCGGCGCCTGGAAAAACTGACCCGGGAAGGCCAGAGGAAAATAAACTTTATCATCGGCGGCACCCTGGGCCTTCCTGATAGCATAAAAAAAGAGGCAGACCTGGTTCTGTCCTTTTCCCCCCTGACCTTTCCCCACCAGCTTATGCGTCTTATTTTACTGGAACAAATCTACCGGGCCTTCAAAATAATCCGGGGCGAACCCTACCACCGCTGACCACAGGGAGCCCCGCAGGAGGTGGGGCGAGGGACAAGGGGAAGGAATATAAACCCCCGTACCAACCAACCTTTTATTACCCTTTTACAATTTTTAAAGGAGGAACCCCATGCCAGAAGATAAAACCCCCAAAAACCAAAGTAATAACCGGCAGGAGCCCCTAAACTGCTCCTTCCCCCGGGACAAGGTTAATTCCCGGGCTGCCAAACAGTGGATGAGAAACCAGACCAGGGGGGGCCAGTCGGAAAACCTTTCTGCCAATAAAAGGACCCTTCTCCGTCTTTTTGGAGCAAAAAAATCTTAAGATATGATATAATAAGAAAATATATCTAAATATTTGACCGGAGGTGCATTATGTTAATTAAAAAAATGGAAGTGGGCAACCTCATGTCCAACTGTTACATAGTAGGTTGCCAGGATACTTCGGAGGCGGTAGTTATAGACCCGGGGGCGGAACCCGATACCATATTGGCGGTGCTGGAAGAAAACAATTTGAAAGTAAAATATATTATTAATACCCACGGCCATGTGGACCATGTAGGAGCCAATGAACCAGTAAAAAAGGCTACCAACGCAGACATTTTAATACATAAGGAGGATGCTCCCCTTTTCAGCAACTCTCAGGAAAACCTTTCCATGTATGTGGGAGGAGAACTCCTTCTTTCTCCTCCCGAAAGGCTCCTGGAGGAGGGGGACACCATTACTTTTGGAAATATTACCCTTAAAGTTATACATACCCCGGGACATACTCGGGGAGGCATCAGCCTCCATGGGGACCAGGTTGTTTTCACTGGGGATACTCTTTTTGCCGGTTCCATTGGCAGGACAGACCTGCCCGGGGGAGACTACCAGCAGATTATAAGCTCTATCAAGGAAAAAATCCTTCCCCTGGGAGATGATATCAAGGTTTATCCCGGCCACGGCCCTGTAAGCACTGTGGCCAGGGAAAAGAAGACCAACCCCTTTCTCCAGTAATAATAAAAAAGTAATAATAAAAAATAGGAATTAAAAAATCCGGGCAGGTTTCCATCTCCCGGATTTTTTAATGTATTTCCTTACTGGAACCAGGGCACCCGGGGAAGCTCGAAGGGCCACCAGGGCCTTTCCCTTTTCACGTGGGGACATGTTTCCTGGCAGCAGGTTTCCTGGGGTTCTGTGCCCTGGATAAATATTTCCTGGAAGGAGTCCCCCTGGCAGCGACTATTTTGTAAAAGCCCCGTTTCAGCGCAGAGGGTAAGGGTGACAATTCCTTCCCGGGGGAGGGAAAAGTCCCGGGGAGGATGACCTATTAAAGCGTCATTCATGAAATCAGCCCACAGGGGAAGGGCCAGGCTTCCTCCCGTGCTGTTTTCTAAACTCTTTTGATGATCATCCCCAATGTAGACGCTAGTTACCAGTTGAGGGGTATATCCCACCATGTATGCGTCCCGGTAACCGCTGGAAGTTCCTGTTTTTCCCGCGGCAGGGAAATCTATAAGACCCGATGCTCTCCATCCCGTGCCACCGGGCTCCAGGACTTCCTGCAGGATATCCGTTAATATAAAGGCCGTTAACTCTCCCATAACCCTTTCCCGTAAGGGTGAGTTTTCCCACAGGGTTACCTGGCGGGAATCGGTAACTTTGGTAATAAAAACAGGTTCCACCTTAAGACCTCCATTGGCTAAAGGGGCATAAGCGGCGGCCATCTCCAGGGGGGTGACCTCGGAAGTGCCCAGGGCCAGAGAAGGTACAGGGTTAAGGGGAGTTTTTATGCCCATTTTCTGGGCATATTCCACCAGTTTATCGGGTCCCAGCTCCATATTAGTCCTGACGGCAGAAACATTGCAGGATTGGACCAGGGCTTCCCGCAGGGTTAGCTCCCGGTGGTGAAAACCTCCCCCAAAGTCCCTGGGTTCGTAAGGGTTTTCCGAGCCGGGGACATCAATGGATATGGGTTCACACTTAATAAAAGAAGCCGCCGTATAGCCCTCTTCCAGGGCGGCAGCATAAAGAAAAGGCTTGAAAGCAGAACCGGGAGAGCGCCTGCTAACGGCCCTGTTCAGGGTGGTTTCCTTATAGCTGCTTCCTCCTACCATAGCCTTAACCTGTCCCGTTTGAGGGTCCAGGGCCACCAGGGCCCCCTGGGGCTGTTCTACCTCCTGGCTGTCCAGGTACCTCTGGGGAAAAGCCTCCAGTCCTTTTTCCAGGGCCTTCTCCCCCGCCTCCTGGAGGGAAGGGTCCAGGGTAGTATAAATGTTAAGGCCTCCCCGGTAGATATCTTCCCGTTCATAGTTGAGCCTTCCCACCAGTTCCCTTTCTATAATGTAATCAATGAAATGGCCGGCAGGAAGGCTTTTATCCCATTCTTCCCGAAATACCAGTTCCTCCTCCAGGGCTTTATCCCTTTCTTCCGGAGAAATAAAATCTATTTCCACCATACGGTTAAGCACGTGGGCCTGTCGCCTCCTGGCCGCCTCCTGGTTACCTTCAATAAGGGGAGAGTAGTAGCCGGGGCCCCGGGGGAGGCCCGCCAGGAGAGACGACTGGGCCAGGGAGAGCTGGCTTACCGGCTGGTCGAAGTAGGTTTGGGCCGCTGCTTCCACCCCATAAGCCCCGTGGCCAAAATAAATGGTGTTGAGATACTTGTTCAAAATCTCATCCTTGGTGAAATTATGTTCCAGCTGGAAGGTGAGGACTAATTCTTCCACCTTTCGATGGAAGGTGCGCTCATGGGTTAAAAAGAGGTTTTTAGCCAGCTGCTGGGTTATGGTGCTGCCTCCCTCAACGATGCGCCTGCGCCGTATATTCCTCAGGGCAGCCCTACTAACGGAGGCCAAATTAATGCCGTAATGATGGTAGAAATGGGCGTCCTCCACAGCAATAACAGCCTGACGGAGCTCCAGGGGGATTTCCTCCAGGGATACTTCAATACGGTTTTCCCGGTAGAGGGTTGTCAAAAGTTCATTATTAGTATCGTAAAACCTGGTGGTCAGGGCAGGGTCCGTGTCGGGGAGGCTGTCCCTGCTTATAACTGCATAGAAAAACAAGCCTGCCGTTAGGGAAGTAGCCAGGAAGAAGACGATGACTATTAATAAAGTTATTTTAAATAAAGAAAGTTTTTTCTTGACCATACCTTTATTATAACCCTTTTTTCCTTTTATGACCATTATAGAATCCACCTCCTGGGGGGACAAAAACGTTATGTAAAAAAGCATTTATTTTTTTAGTCCTTTTTTTAACCCTTTATTTATTTTTTATACCCTTTTTGGTATAATTGCATAAGTGCTGTTAACCTTAAAAAGGTTTGTTCTCAGGCTACAACCAGGGAATGAGGTGGTTTAAATGATACCCGTACCAAAAAAATTTAAAATTGTGGTTGGAGCCGCTGAAGGAAGTTATAAATTAACGGCTTTTGACCATGCCCTTATGAAGGCAGGAATCTCCAACGTGAATCTTATAAGAATCAGCAGTATACTCCCTCCCCAGGCGGAGCAGGACCAGAGTCTTCAGCTGGCCCCTGGATCTTTGACCCCTACAGCCTACGGCACCACGGCCAGCGACAGGCCCGGCACCACTATATCTGCCGCTGTAGGGATAGGCTTTTCTCCCGATACCTTTGGCGTTATTATGGAATTTTCCGGGGAGTGCTCCCGCCAGGAAGCTGAAGAACAGGTGTCAGGAATGATTAAAGAGGCCTTTGAGCTCAGGAGCTTGCCCCTTAAAGATGTCCAGATTCAATCGGTGGAACATGTGGTGGAAAAGGCAGGGGCGGTTATAGCGGCGGTAGTTTTAGCTTATTAATTTTTACTTATTAAATCAGGAGCCCTTTGGAACCTTTAACCCCGTAAGGGGAATTTTATTTTACATGAAAGGGATGGGATAGATGGAACTGTGGTATACGGAAAGGCAGACCCCCCATGTAGGGATAACCTGCCAGGTTAAAGAGACCATTTGTACCAGGAAAACCCCTTACCAGGAGCTGGCAATTATTGATACTTTCCAATTCGGTAAAATGCTGGTCCTGGATGGAATGGTGCAGGCCACAGAGGTTGATGAATTTGTTTATCATGAAATGATAACCCATGTTCCCCTGAACACCCATCCACACCCCCAAGACGTTTTAGTAATAGGAGGCGGCGATGGAGGAACAATCAGGGAGATATTAAAACACCGGGAAGTTTCCCGGGCCGTCCTGGTTGAAATAGATAAAGAGGTAGTGGAGGCCTGCAAGGAATACTTTCCCCACCTGAGCCGAGGCCTGGAGGAGGAAAGGGTGGAAGTCCTCTTTGAAGATGGTTTAAAGCATATAAAATCCCGGGAGAACGCCTACGATGTGATTCTGGTGGATTCCACCGAACCGGTAGGGCCGGCAGTAGGTCTTTTTACCCGGGAGTTTTACCAGGATATATACCAGGCCTTGAAGCCCCAGGGTATCCTGGTAGCCCAGACGGAATCCCCCTTTTTCAACGGGGACCTCATCCGCTCCGTTTATAAAAGGATCAGCAGTACCTTTCCCCTGACCAGGCTTTACCTGGGCAGTATCCCCACTTACCCCAGCGGTTTGTGGAGCTTTACTCTGGGTTCCAAGGAACATGACCCTTTAAAAGCGGGAAAAATTAAAAAAACCCTTGATACCAGGTATTACAACCAGGAGATACACCACAGCGCCTTTATGCTGCCGGGTTTTGTCAGGGACTTGATGGAGGAGGATTAATTGAAATTTACAGACTACCTGGATCCCCAGGAGGGATTTATGGAATCCTGCCGGGACTATGAGGGTTCGGGGGCGGTCCTTTTCGGTGCCCCCATGGATTATACTGCCTCCTTTCGACCCGGGTCCCGGATGGCCCCCCGGGCCATAAGGCAGATATCCCGGGTCCTGGAAGAGCACAGCCTGGTCCTGGAAAGGGACCTGAAGGAGTTAAAATTTTTTGATGGGGGGGACCTGGACCTTCCTCCGGGGAATGTGAATAAGAGCCTGGAGCTCATAGAAAAAGCCTGGGAATTACTTCTCCAGGAGGGGAAGCTTCCTATGATGATAGGGGGAGATCACCTGGTAACCCTCCCTGGGGTCAGGGCAGCCTTCCGGCACCATCCCCAAATGGTGCTCCTGCAGCTGGATGCCCATGCCGACCTGCGCCAGCATTACCTGGGAGAAGAAAGGACCCACGCCTCGGTGATCTACAGGATTATAAGAGAAACGGGGATTAAAGATGTTTACCAGTTGGGAATAAGATCGGCCACGGGGGAAGAGTTGAACTTCGCCCGGGAAAACACCCATTTTTATCCTTATGATTTCCTGGCCCCCTTAAAGGATGTCCGGGAAAGGATATTCCGGCGCCCTGTTTACATAACCCTTGATATAGACCTGGTAGATCCTGCCTATGCCCCGGGGACAGGAACGCCTGAACCAGGAGGTTGTACCTCCCGGGAGATACTGGAGGCCATATATCTCTTAAAGGATCTGCAGGTGGTTGGGTTTGACCTGGTGGAGGTTTTGCCTGCCTTTGACCAGGCTCAGGCAACCTCCCTTCTGGCAGCAAAGATTATCAGGGAAGCTCTTTTAGCCTTTAGCAAAAGGAAAGGAAGTAACGGGAGATGATGATATTATGACCAAATATATTTTTGTAACCGGAGGAGTAGTTTCTTCTATCGGCAAAGGCATTACTGCTGCCTCCCTGGGTAGCCTTTTAAAAAGCAGGGGCCTCAAGGTAACCATCCAAAAATTTGACCCCTATATCAACTTTGACCCGGGGACCATGAGTCCTTACCAGCACGGGGAAGTTTTTGTAACGGAAGACGGTGCCGAAACGGACCTGGACCTGGGTCATTACGAGAGGTTTATTGACATTAACCTGACCAAAAACAGTAATGTAACCACAGGAAAGGTTTACTGGTCCGTTATTACCAAGGAACGGAAAGGGGAGTACCTGGGAGGTACCGTCCAGGTTATCCCCCACATTACCGACGAGATTAAATCCCGTATCAAACTGGCCGCCCAGGAGGAAGATGTGGACATAGTCATAACGGAAATTGGAGGAACGGTGGGAGACATAGAAGGCCTGCCTTTCCTGGAAGCCATCCGGCAAATGAAGGCGGATATCGGACGGGATTCTGTTATGTACATCCATGTAACCCTCATACCCTTCCTGGGGAAGGCGGGAGAGCTTAAAACCAAGCCAACCCAGCACAGTGTTAAGGAATTAAGAAGTATAGGTATACAGCCTGATATAATTATATGCCGGACGGAACAGTCCCTGAGCAAAGACACCAAGGATAAAATTGCCCTCTTCTGCGATATAGATTACAATGCCGTCATAGAAAACCTGGACGTGGAAAGCCTTTACCAGGCCCCCCTCATGTTAAAGGGGGAGGGATTGGACGACATTGTGGTGAACAAGCTGAAGTTGGACTGCGGGGAAGGGGATGTGACGGAATGGGCTCAACTGGAAAACCGGATAAAAGAGGTAAAGGAACCTGTTACCATAGGATTGGTGGGAAAGTATGTAACCTTGCATGATGCTTATCTTAGCGTGGTGGAGGCCCTTACCCATGCAGGGATTTACAATATGGTTGATGTAAAGATTAAATGGATCCAGGCGGAAGAACTGGAAAAGGGAGATCCTTACTCCTTCCTCCAGGGGGTAGACGGGATCCTGGTCCCCGGGGGCTTTGGCACCCGGGGCATAGAAGGGAAAATTCAGGCGGCTGGTTATGCCCGCAGGCAAAAAATACCCTTCCTGGGGATTTGCCTGGGCCTTCACTGTGCCGTGGTGGAATTTGCCCGCCAGATACTGGGATGGTCCCAGGCCCACAGCTCTGAATACGATCCCCAAACTCCCTATCCTGTAATCGATCTGCTCCCCGAGCAGAAGGAGATAAAGGAACTGGGAGGCACCATGAGGCTGGGAAGATATCCCTGTCTCCTCCAGGAAGGCACCTTTGCCTACCAGGCCTACCGGGACAAGGAAATTTTTGAGCGTCACCGGCATCGTTACGAACTGAACAACCGTTTTCGGGAGGACCTGAAAAAGGCGGGCCTGGTTTTCAGCGGGGTTTCCCCCGATGGAAAGCTGGTAGAAATGATTGAAGTTAAGGATCACCCCTGGTTTGTAGCCACCCAGTTTCATCCGGAATTTAAGTCCCGCCCCCATAACCCTCATCCCCTTTTCCGGGATTTTATCAAAAAATCCCTGGAATACGGCCGGGAAAGGGAAAGGAAAGAAGTTACCTCCTAGATTCTTTTAATACTATTGATAACTGGATGACTCCATCCAGTTATTTTATTAAGAAGATAATAGCCCGGCAGGAGAAGGAATCAAGGAAAAGATAAAGAAGTGTTAGCTGATGATACTGGAAAAAGTGAGGAGGTAAAGAGGTGAAGGGTAAAAAAATATTTATCGCCCTGGTGGCGGTTGTAACAGTACTGGCTATAGGGATTATTCTGAGGGATGTCTTTTTCTTGCCCCACCATCGGGATATCCACCGGGAGGATGCCCGTCGGGGTGCTGTAGGCCTTATTTATGTGGAAGGAACTATCCTGGGGGGAAGGGCCCAGGGGGGCTTTTTAGGAGCCCCGGGAATGGACCCTGTTTTAAAGCAGCTTAGAGAGGCCCGCCTGGACCCCCGAACTCGGGCCGTGGTGGTAAGGGTTAACAGCCCCGGGGGTAGTGTTGCCGCCTCCCAGGAAATCCACCGGGAAATATCTAAAATCAGGGAAGAAGGGAAGCCTGTGGTGATTTCCATGGCTGATGTGGCCGCTTCAGGGGGCTACTACATTTCCGTGGCCGCAGATAAAATAATGGCCAACCCCGGCACTACCACGGGGAGCATAGGGGTAATTATGCAGTTTGCCAACCTGGAGGAGCTCTACGAGAATTTAGGGATAGACTTTGAAACCATAAAAATGGGTGAATATAAAGACCTGGGAGACGCCTCCCGGCCTATTACCCAGGAGGAGCGGGAAGTGATGAAGGCTATGGCCGATGATGTTTTTGATCAGTTTGTGGAAGCCGTAGCCCAGGGTAGGGACATGAGCAGGGAAGATGCCCTGGAACTGGCCGACGGCAGGGTTTTCACCGGACGCCAGGCCCTGGAGAAGGGGCTGGTTGATGACATGGGAGACCTGTATGACGCGGTAGATACCGCTGCCCGCCTGGCGGACCTGGAGGATCCTGTGATTAAAGATTACAGCCGGATATCCCCCTGGAGCATCCTTTGGGGGGGTGGAATCCAGGAGGGCTCCGTGCCTTATCGTCTTCTGGAGGGATTGAATTTTAATAACAATATAAGGGGNGTGGAGAACTAATGACAGCCAACTTCCTGGATGANTTTTATGATATACTTTTTCGGCCCAAGCAGGGGATGAGAAATATTAGNCAGGTAAAGACCCTCTGGCACGGCCTCCTGGTCTACCTNATAGTAAATGTGATAGGGAGNCTGTCCACTGCCTCCTACCAGGCGCAGCTCCTGGATGTTCAGGAACTGTCCCAGCTTCCTCTCCCCATGGAAATAACCGAGGGATTCCTGGGAATGCTTCCCTTTATGGAACTGGTGGCCAAAATAACCCTGGGCCCCCTTTATTTTCTGGCGGCCACGGCAGTTCTGCATCTGGCGGCCAGTCTTCTGGGGGGAGAAAAGGGTAATACAGGAAATATCCAGGGTCTGGGAGCAGTCCTGGGCTACAGTTATTTGCCTTATATTTTTTTGGCCCCCATCAGCCTGGTAGCCCGTTATGTGGCCTTTGACCTCATCCAGCTTGCTTCGATAATATTCTTTTTTTGGGCCCTAATATTAAAAGTAACGGGTATCCGGGAAGTCTACCAGTTTTCCAGTTCCCGGGCCCTCCTCAGTTATATTCTGCCGGCAGGGGTGATCCTGGTTGCCCTAATCCTTTTCACCCTTTTATCCTTCCTCTTTTTTGCACCCCTTATGGGCCAGATGGTTCCCCAGTAGCTTTCGGGCAAGGAGGTGCTCCATTGTAAATTATTTCGACAAACCCTTTTTAAGGGAGCAAGAGGGAGTTTATTTAAAAAAGGAGCTATTTATAATAAATGCCAATTGTTGACATGAAGGAGAATTAAAATTATAATAACCTTGTTGTTATGTACAACACACAGGGGTGATGGTGTATGACTTCTTTCCGAAGGGGAAAGATCCTGGGAACCTTTAAAATTACAGATGAAGAAGAATACAGCCTGGAATTCTTGAAGCTATTGAAAGAGCATGGTATAGCCCTGGATCCTTCCGATGAGGGGATAGTCCTTTGGGAAGGGGAGGGCTACATGGTTAGAAGCTGTGGAACTACTGACCAGAAGCATATCATTGAATTCTTTGACGAGAGGGAAAAAAAGGTCACCGTAATTCTCAGGAAGGATTTTCCCCATCACCAGAAAAAAATAGAAGTGGTGGGTACCGCCGAAGTGGGAGAAATGCTGGGCTGGAGCTCAAAAAAAGTTAGTGTATACCGCCAGCGGGGAAAGCTTCCGCCTCCCCTGTCGGAATTAAAAATGGGGCCCGTCTGGAATAAAGATGATATAGAAAGATGGGGCCTGGCAAAGGGTATCATAAAAAAAGTTATTAATTTTTGCTAGGCCTTCAGTATATAATAAACAGGAAAGGAGGTTTATTATGCTGGTAACATTGAAAGAAATGTTGGAGGAAGCTCGAAAGGGCAGTTATGCCGTAGGAGCTTTTAATACCAATAACATGGAAATTGTCCAGGCCATTGTGGAGTCGGCCCAGGAGGAAAGAGCGCCGGTAATTCTTCAGGCCAGCCAGGGGGCCCTTAAATATGCAGGCATTCAGTACATAGTAGCCCTGGTAAAAGCCGCCGCGGCGGTAAGCACCGTTCCCCTGGCCCTGCACCTGGATCACGGCACCAGCTTTGAGCAGGCCATGCTCTGCATACGCCATGGTTTCAGTTCCGTTATGTTTGACGGTTCTAAGATGCCCCTGGAAGAAAACATAGCCATGACCAACCGGGTAGGGGAAATAGCCCGGGCTGTGGGTGTTTCTCTAGAAGGGGAACTGGGGCGTATCGGGGGTACGGAAGATGATATTACCGTAGAAGATAAAGACGCCCTTTTTACCAACCCTCAGGAGGCGGCTACCTTTGTAAAGGAAACAGAAGTAGATGCCCTGGCGGTAGCTATCGGCACTGCCCACGGCCCCTACAAGGGGGAACCCAGGCTGGACTTTGACCGGCTGAAGGAAATAAGGGATAAGGTGGACACTCCCCTGGTCCTCCATGGTGCTTCCGGGGTGCCCGATGAGAGCATCCAGCGGGCCATTGAGCTGGGTGTTGGCAAGATAAACATTGATACGGATATCCGCCTGGCCTTTACCCGGGCTGTAAGCCGGGTCCTCCAGGAGACCCCTGGGGAATATGACCCCCGCAAAATACTGGGTCCTGCTAAAGAAGAAATGAAGGCAATTATTAAAGGAAAAATGAGGCTTTTTCGCTCTTCGGGGAAGGCTTAATTTCCTCCTGATTTAGCCTAGTTAAAAGAGTTTAACCTGTCGAGAAATTTTTTAATATAAGGAAGGTGTAAAGATATGAAGATTTATCTGGATACGGCCAACCTGGAAGAGATTAAGACGGCTGCTTCCTGGGGGGTTATTTCTGGTGTAACCACCAACCCCAGCCTGGTAGCTAAAGAAGAAGGAGATTTTCAGGCCATGGTTAAAGAAATAACCTCCCTGGTGCCCGGACCGGTCAGTGCTGAAGTTATCAGCCTGGAGGGGGAGGAAATGGTCCGGGAGGCAGAAGAGTTGTCTTCCATGGCAGATAATGTGGTGGTCAAAATACCCATGAGCTCCCAGGGAATGAAAGCCGTGAGTCAGCTTTATAAAAAAGGGGTAAAGACCAACGTGACCCTGGTCTTTTCCCTGAACCAGGCCCTCCTGGCCGCCCGGGCCGGGGCTACCTATGTTAGTCCCTTTGTGGGAAGATTGGATGATATAGGACATGTGGGGATGGACCTGGTAAGGGACCTGGTGAAGGTATTTAATACATACCAGTATGATACCCAGATTATTGCCGCCAGCATAAGGCACCCCCTCCACGTGATGGAGGCAGCCGCTGCCGGCGCCCACATATCCACCGTACCCTTCAAGGTCCTGGAGCAGATGTTTGCCCATCCCCTTACCGAGGCAGGAATTAAAAAATTCCTGGAGGATTGGGAAAAGGCAGGTAAGTAAATAAAAGTGGGGAGGAGAAAATCTTGGAGAGAGAACTGGCTTTAGAATTTGTGAGGGTAACCGAGGCAGCGGCCTTGTCCTCTGCCCGTCTTATGGGTCGGGGGGATAAGGAGAAAGCTGATCAGGCGGCGGTGGATGCTATGCGCCGGGCCTTTGATACCGTCTACATAAAAGGCACCGTAGTTATTGGTGAAGGAGAAATGGATGAAGCCCCCATGCTTTACATAGGTGAACAGGTGGGCACCGGAGATGATCCTGCCGTGGATGTGGCCGTAGATCCTCTGGAGGGCACTAACCTGGTGGCCAAGGGGTTACCCAATGCCCTCTCGGTTTTGGCCGTGGCGGAAAGGGGATGCCTTCTCCATGCCCCCGATGTCTACATGGATAAGATAGCGGTAGGCCCCCAGGCGGTGGGCACTATCCACCTGGATGCTTCCATAGAAAAGAACCTGAAATCCGTAGCGGAGGCTTTAAGCCGCAGCGTGGAGGATCTGGTGGCCATCGTTTTGGACAGGCCCCGCCATGAAAGGATAATCAGTGAAATAAGGGAAGCGGGAGCCCGGGTAAAGCTTATCAGTGACGGCGATGTATCGGCAGCCATTGCCACCGCCGTGGAAGGGACGGGAGTTGATATCCTCTTTGGTATCGGCGGTGCCCCCGAAGGGGTTTTGGCTGCCGCGGCCCTTAAGTCCCTGGGGGGCGAGATGCAGGCCCGGCTGGCTCCTGAAGATGAAGAGGACGAAGAAAGAATTAAAAAGCTGGGTATTAAGGAGTGCAACCGTCTTTTGAGGCTGGACGACCTGGTGGAGGGGGAAGACGTAATATTCGCGGCCACAGGTATTACCGACGGGGATATGCTTAAAGGTGTTCGCTATTTCGGTAAAACTGCCTCCACCCATTCCCTGGTTATGAGGTCCCGGACGGGAACGGTGCGCTTCGTTGAAGCAGTCCATCGCCTGGATAAAAAGCCCGATTATATTGTAAAGGCGGGAAGGCACGAAGGCTGCCAGTAAAATTTCCTGTGTATTGACTAAGGCCCTACCACCGGATATAATAAGCATAATGTATATTCTTTCTTTCATCTGAATATAATAATCTCCAGCCATTTTATTCCTGCTTTTCAGGTTTAAATGCTCTAAAGATTTTAATCTGCACTCTGCTTTCTTCCCCGCAGGTATTGGTATCTCCTTTATGCCCGGAGGCTGAGGATAACAGAGTCCCGGAGATGATATAATTTGTTAAATCCATGGATAGTTTTTATCTTCAGCGCAGCCTTAATTATCTGGGCAGGGACAACACTGACCAAAAATGCAGACCTTATTTCTGAAAAAACCGGCCTGGGAGCAGCCTGGGCAGGAGCCCTGCTCTTACCCCTGGCCACTTCCCTGCCGGAAGTGGTTACCTCCTGGAGGTCCGCTGTTATTGGGGCCCCCGACCTGGCCCTGGGCAATGTGTTTGGCAGCAACATGTTTAACGTGGCCATTATTGCCCTGGTAGACCTTATCAGTCCTGGTCCTCCCGTCCTGAGGCAGGTTAAAACAGGGCATATTCTTACCGCCGGCCTTTCCATAGCCGTTACCAGCTTTGTAGCCCTGGCTATTATCCTTCCCCCCTCCTTGACTTTTTTAGGGGTAGGATTAGAAGGCTGGTTTATATTATTCTTTTATCTTTCCGGATCCCGTCTTCTCATGAGGTATGAGAGGAGATTTCCCGTATTAAAGACGGACCTTCCTTCTTCCCATTTAAAAGATAAAACCCTTACCCAGGGTATTTTGGGTTTTGTCCTGGCGGGAGGGGTCATTGTGTTTGCCGGAAGCCAGCTGGCGGATGCGGGGAAGGTTATCGCCCAGGAAACAGGCCTGGGGGAAACCCTGGTAGGTTCTTTGTTAATCGCTGTAACCACCTCCCTTCCGGAACTGGCTACCACCCTTACGGCTGCCCGCCTGGGACTTTTTGACATGGCCATCGGAAACATATTTGGCGCCAACTTTCTAAACCTGTTCATTATTTTCCTCAGCGATCTTTTTTATCAGCCGGGCCCTATCCTCAAAAATGTTTCCTTTAACCACCTTTTAAACAGCCAGATTAGCATTTTCCTTATGTCCCTGGCAGTAATCAGCCTTATATATCGCTCCAGGAAGACGGTGGTGGGCCTGGGGCTGGATTCCCTAGCTATTATAATTACATACCTGGCAGCTTTTGTCCTTTTATTTACCCTGGGGGCTTCTTCCTGATAGGAGGCATTTTCGGGAGAAGACACCCTACCAATTTTTATTAGCACCTTTTAGAATACTTCAGGTAAAACTTAGGAGGTTTTAAGTTTCATGAATGAAATAGATGAAAAAGAAATTAAAATTAACCAGATGGAGCAGATGACCCTCTCCGAATTAGGAAAACTGGCTCAACATTACAATATCAAAGGGTATTCCCAGATGAAAAAGCGGGACCTGATTTTTGCCCTCCTGAAAGGGGCCGCGGAAAAGGAAGGCCACCTTTTTGCTGAAGGAGTTTTGGAAATCATGCCCGACGGATTCGGGTTTTTAAGGGCCTTCAACCTTCAGCCCGGCAGAGAGGATATCTATATATCCAATTCCCAGATCCGGCGCTTTGATATGAGGACCGGGGATATGGTTTCCGGAAAGGTAAGGCCTCCCAAGGATAATGAGAGATATTTTGCCCTTCTCCTGGTGGAAGCCATTAACGGCCTGGATCCCGAGCTTTCCCCTAAACGCCCTTATTTTCCCAGCCTCACCCCCATCCATCCCCAGGAACAACTTACTTTAGAAACCCGTCCCCAGGATTTTTCCACCCGAATAATTGACCTGTTAATCCCTCTGGGTAAGGGTCAGCGGGGACTTTTGGTATCTCCGCCCAAGGCGGGTAAAACCCTCCTTTTAAAAAGGATTGCCAACAGTCTGGCCACCAATTACCCGGACCTGGATTTGATAGTCCTGTTAATCGACGAAAGGCCCGAAGAAGTCACCGACATGCGCCGTTCCGTGAAGGGGGAAGTCTTGAGCTCCACCTTCGATGAGCTTCCCGACAACCACGTCCGCCTGGCGGAACTGGTCCTGGAAAGGGCCCAGCGCCTGGTGGAGCACGGGCGGGATGTGGTGATCCTCCTGGACAGCATAACCCGTCTGGCCCGGGCCTACAACCTGGTGGTTCCCCCCAGCGGCCGCACCCTTTCCGGGGGGATAGACCCGGGAGCCTTCCATAAGCCCAAGCGCTTCTTTGGAGCCGCCCGGAAGGTGGAGGAGGGGGGAAGCCTTACCATCCTGGCCACGGCCCTGGTGGATACGGGGAGCCGCATGGATGATGTGATTTATGAAGAATTCAAAGGCACGGGTAATATGGAGCTTCACCTGGAAAGGAAGCTGGCAGAAAAACGGGTTTTCCCAGCCATAGACATAAACCGGTCGGGCACCCGGCGGGAAGAGCTCCTTTTCGACGAAAGAAAGCTGGAGCTCATGTGGACCCTGAGGAAAGTCATGCAAAACTCCAGCCCTGGAGAGTTTTTGGAGCTTCTCATCAGCAAGCTTTCCAAAACCAATTCCAACGAAGAATTTTTAGCTAATATGCATAATTTATAAAATTATGCATATTTTTTTTATTTTTGGCCCAGAATAGGAGGTGATTTTTATCATCAAAATGAGGTGAGAAAATAATGAAAAGGAAAAAATCCCTTCTGGGTCTGATTCTGGCGAGTGTCCTCTTTTTAGGAGTATTTTTACCGGCCACCGCAGGAGCAGAGTCCCAAGAAGGGGAAAAGGGTTTTTATCGGCCACCTTATTTGGACCAGATATTAAAGTACCTGGAAAATAATGATCTTGACGATACAAAAAAAGAAGAAAAGGATATGGTAAAAGAGGAGGCAGAAGAGGGGGAAAAGGAGGAAATAATTGAGCACCGGGTAAAAAG
>SL_8KL_010_SEDDRAFT_10001048_pt1 | contig 23976 bp, 25 predicted proteins | sample SodLakKL_010_SED_4_FD_11160 | JGI IMG/M metagenome (IMG submission 11160) | reverse complement strand
CGTGGTGAAGGCAAGGAAAAAGAAAAGCTACTGCCAGAAAAAGGTATTCTTGTCGACGGCGTGATGGGCGCACACACTCTAAACCCAGCTAGTGGAGATTTTAGCGTTGTAGGAACTCCAGCCTGGCTAGTTGAAAACGGAGAGATCAAGGGAAAGGTCGAAGGAGCGATGATATCAGGTAACTTACCAAAGACATTGGAATCGATAGAACTTGCCGAAGACTACAAAAAGTCCTACACATCGATAGGGAGTAGGGAGATAAAGATGGACCTCCCCTCGGCAAGATTTAATGACGTGAATGTCTCAGGGAAGTAGGAAACCCTTTATATTTTCTTTATATTTTTCATCGGCGAAAATATTGACAAAACCTGTTTTATTTTCCGTGATTTTTCTTCTATATCTTTCGTTGTGATGTGCCTACAATCTCAATTCTATTAAGACAGTATGAAGTCTCTCAGGTATATCGCCATCTTTAGTTCCTAAAAGCATCCTGTCTATAAGCCCGTACAGTTTTTCAACCGGATCCTTGGTTCCATAATGGGTCAGATTTAAAAATTCATTGGATTTTTAGGACATTGGAAACGATTCTACACGAATAAATCATTTATCCAGAAAATCAATAATTGTTATATACCATGAATTATTTCCACTCTAAAGATGAGTTCCAAAGTTTGCCCAAATTGTGGAAAAGAGATGGAAGAAGTCGTTGGATTTGCAGGATATGTTTGGTGTAGAGATTGTCACATAACCAAAAAGATAGAAACCGAAAGTGATAAAGAACCAAAAATATCCTCTTCAGAAAAATTTAAGACTTGATTTTCTTAAATAGGAAAAATCTAATTTTGAATAAGAGTAGACTAGCGGCGAAAAAGAGCAAATTTATTAAAGCCGAAAAGTAATGTAAAATCTGTGATAATCATGGGTGAGATAAGAAGGCTTGCTCATTCTTCCGTTCTTTTGAAAGGTAAGGGGGATAAAATCTACATCGATCCCTATCGACCTGATCCCCTGCCCGAAAAGGTAAAAAAGTTCTATGAGAAACCAGAAAAGGCGGACCTATTGTTGGTAACTCATAGCCATCATGACCATTGCGATCCAGATACATTCAAAAAGATGATTAGCGGAAATACGACGATTGTAGCTCCAAAAAACTGTGCAGAAAAAATAGAACATTCTTTTGTCAGCCTCCGACCAGAAGAAACTTCCTCTTTTGACGACATAAAAATCGAAGCGACGCACGCTTACAATATCAAAAGAAAGCGAGATTCAGGAGAACCATTCCATCCCAAAGGAGAAGGTGTAGGCTATCTCATAACTATCGATAACAAAACTATATATCATCCTGGAGATACTGAGAGCATACCGGAAATGGAAGATATTGAAGAAGTTGATATCGCTTTTTTACCGATCGATGGGACCTACACCATGGACATCGAGGAAGCTATAGAGGCTGCTAAAACTATCGGACCTCACATAGCTATACCGTTCCATGAGAGGGATGCAGACCCAAAAAAATTCAAGAGAAAATTAGAAGGCGAAAGTGAAATAGAAGTAAAAATACTTGAAGAGGGAGGGAAGTACCAGTTAGATTGATGGATAGGTGTAAAAAATGAAGGCTATGGTAGCTTATTATTCACAGACAGGAAATACCGAAAAAGTAGCTAAAATGTTAGTTAAAGCCCTCGAAAGCAGAGATATAGACGTGAAAAGACTCTCTATTGAAAGGAGTCAAGAAAGAACCTATGAAGAGAACGTAGAGGATGCAAAAGAGGAAAAGATGGCTGAGATCGAATCTGTAAAAACAGACATGAGTGATTTTGATATACTGTTTATCGGTACTCCAGTATGGTGCGGGAAACCGGCTACTCCTATCAACACATTTATGGATCAATGCGAAGGATTGGATGGAACAAAGATAGTATCTTTCTTAACTCACGGAGGAGGGGGTCCCAGCATGACATTTGATATGATCAAAGACGAGTTGGAGACCAAAGGGGGAGAGATCATTGAGGAATTGTCCTTAAGTTCCGAAGATGTTGGTACCAAGGTAGAAAAAGAAAAAGTCGAGGAACTGATATCACGGTTGGTATGATCAATGTCTATCTCAGATGAAATACAGAAAGATAAAAATGTCTTGAAAAAATACGATATAGAAAAAATCATCTCAGGTAAAAAAGACTGGATAGATCAAGACCTTCTCAAAAAACTTGCTAAAGCACCTCTCAACTGCATTAAAAAAGAATTCCCCCATTTTGTATACTCCGTATCATCTCCAGATTCACTGAAAAGACCTAAAGAACAGCATCCGATATTTTACGGTTGCTTTGACTGGCATTCTGCAGTACACAGCCATTGGAGCCTTGTTCGACAGATCAGATTATTTGACGAACATCCCTTAGAAAGGGAAATAATAGAGACCCTTGAGAAGAATTTTTCAAAAGAAAAGTCTATGAAAGAACTGGTTTACTTCGAGGATAACGAAGATTTTGAAAAACCATATGGGTGGGTTTGGTTCTTGACTTTAATGTCTGAACTATACTTGTGGAATGATGAACGGTTCAACAAGTGGGAGAAAAACCTTTCACCTCTAGAAGATAAATTACTAGAGCTTATCGAAAAAAGATTTTTAGAACAAAAACGCCCGTTAAGAGTGGGAACACATGGAAACTCAGCTTTCGCTTTACACAGAATCTTCGATTATTCTAGAGTTAAAGGAAATAAGCAGTTAGAAGAAAAAGTAAAAGAAAAGTCTATAGATTTCTTTCTAGAAGACGAAGATGCACCTATAGAATATGAACCCATAGGATGGGATTTTCTTTCTCCGACTCTTGTTGAAGCATATCTTATGTGTCGAATTTTGGATAAGGATGAATTTCTAGAGTGGTTCGACAAATTTTTACCTGAACTCAATAGCTCGACTCCTATCATGAAGCCGGTAAAAGTCCAAGTCGATGAGTTGATGAAATTCCATCTAGTCGGTTTAAATATTTCAAGAAGTTGGTGTTTAAGTGATATCGGGAAATACCTTCCAAAAGACCATGATTACAAACCGTTATTTATGGAAAGTGCGAAACAGCATACAAAAGAAGGGTTAAAACAGGCTTTCGTTAAAGATTACGGTGGATCTCATTGGCTTTTATCTTACGCCCTTTACCTCTTTACCCTTGAAGAAGATGGATTGAATGTTTGATCATTTCACTCGAATTCTCCTTATCAAAAGATAAATAGTGAGAAAACATAGTTTCAAAAGATGATTAGATGGTAGAACAAATCCCTTTAAGAGCGAAGAGGGCTAAGTCTATAGAGGATATATTCCAAGAGGTGAAATCTCATGATTTGGTTCTCACCGTCGATGCACCGCTTGCTGATGCTCTTAACGCTAGACTAAAGAAACCAAAATTGGGTCATTTCGCTACAACGCCTAGAAGGTTAGCTTTGAATGAAATAAATTCAGATAAAAAGATCTTTAGAGACGAACGAGAACTTTTTTTGAAAATTTTAGAGGAAACAGGTTTAGATTGGAAACGGATTTCATATATGATGGAGAATATGATGGATTGTTGGAAGGAGACAGGAGACCCATCCAATATATTCGAACGAAGAACGACCGATGAGAAAGAAACGAAAAAAATCTTAAGAGTTCTTAAAGAAACAGTTAATCCGTTCACCGCAGTAGAAAAATATACTATCGAAAAAGAAAGAAAGGTCGCTGTAATATCGGAATACCAATTCACAAAACTAGATAAAAAGATATTGCCAGAGGATTATGATAATATAGAAGTGTTCACAGAGAACGAAAACGAACTCTCACCTTTTCATATATTCAATTCGACTACTGAAATAGTCGAGACCGTTTTAGAGAAAATAAGGAATATGGATGCTAGAGACGCAGCGGTGGTCATGGAGAAAGATTCCCAATATAGATATTTGATCAAATCACTCTTCCGTTCGAACGATATCCCTTACATGGTATCAAAAGAATTGAGAGAGTGTGAGGAGATCAGGAGATTGTTGAGCCTGATAAAGGCTTCCTTCTATAAAGAAGGGTTGAAGGTTAGAGACATAAAACCGTTGATCTCTCAAGATTTGTCTATAGATCCTAAAACGGAAGAGTATCTGTTGAGTTCATACGACGGAGAAAACATTGGTCAATTCAAAGAGCTACTCAAGAAAATACCGGAGATGACTTTCGACGAACTTTTAGAAATAGATTTATTCCAAGGAAAAAAGGATGAGATCAGAAGGCACCTTGATTTTTTAGACATATTAAAAAAACAGATCACTCCTGAAAGGTTTAACTTTTTGATCCATTATCTAGAAAGTTTCGATATCAAAGTCAAAAGCGCTGGCCAAGGAGTACTTATAGCTTCTCCTACTTCTTCCGCTTTTATCGATAGACCCTACGTATTTTATTTAGGCATGGGAACCTCTTGGACACCTGATCCACCAACACATCCATGGATCGATAAAGAAAGGTTCGACGAAGAAAAAAGGAAAGATTTCGAAATCCTACTTCAAAATGGTGAAGAGCAATATTATCTGGTCAAAGATAGAGATATGGGACAAAAAGTAGTTCCCTCTTTCTACCTGAACGAATTTTTTGATGGAGAGATAGAGTCTTTCAGGGATTTGAAACATGAATTGAACGTTAAAAGATTAACTAAACCTGTTTCTCCTTTCACTAAGATAGATATTCAGACTGATCCTGAGCCTGTCAAAACCATGAGCCAGTCTACTCTGAACACACTAGTTCGATGTCCAAAAGACCAGTTCTTCTCTGAACTCATAGAAACACCTAACAAGGTCTATTTCAAAAGAGGTACTATTTTCCATCACTTCGCAGAGTTCTTTCTCAATTACCCGAGTATATGCAAAGACCTTGATTCGATTGTAGATAAAGTGATGAATGAGATGAAACCTTTCCTAGAAAAACATGAATTCTCCGAAGCAAAAACTAGATTTAAAGTAGGAATGGAGAATCTAAAATACTTTTTGAGCGAGCAGGAAATACAACTAAAGAACCCAGAAGGATACGAGAAGATCGATAAAGACAATATGTTCTCAGATATTTTCAACAAACCTATAAATTCAAAATACACCGAGATCTCATTTAACAATGAAAAAATCGGAGCTAAAGGTAAGGTAGATCTGATTCTAGACGAAGATCATATCGTAGATCACAAATCGGGCAGGAAAAATTCAATCTACTCTATAATGAGAAAATCAGATATCCAAAAGATAGATGAAAAGCCCGATTTTCAGGCTAGGATGTATCTGTCACATCATAGAAGACATCATAGTGGAGATCCTATTTGTTTCACTTATTATCATCTACTCGATAATCTGAGAGATGTTATCTCTGGGGAGAATGATTTCAGAGATAATAAAGTAACGATAGAATATTACCCAAAAGACTTCAACGAAGTTATACAGGAAAGAAAAATATACGATTGGCTCAAATCTTCTAACAGAAGAAAAAAGGTTTTACAAAAACTTGGCTATGAAGACTATAAAAAGTTCTTTGTAGAAAAACAAATAAATGAAACTGATAAAAAAGAAGTATTAGAAAGTGAAACCACTAAAGAATTCATAAAATACTGCAAAGAAAGGATCGGCTCTTATACCTACGTGGAAAAAGGCTGTAAGAGCATAATGAAAAAGCTGATAGTCTTTAGGAAAACACATTATTTTAAAGAAAACCTCGATAGATTCGAGGAATTCCTTGAAGAGAAGATAGAAGAATACGAACGATACAGAAAAACCAATTTTCCAGTTGGCGATACAGATCCGGAAAATATCGAAAACAAAGATCTTGTAATACAGGAGGGTGAAAAATCATGAAAGATTTCGAACCTAACGATAAACAGAAAGAACTGATAGAAAATACGGAAGGAGTCTACATAGCGGACGCTGGACCGGGAACTGGTAAAACTTTTACGATTTCTTTAAGGTATAAAAATCTTCTAGAAAATGAAGGTATAACTCCAAATGATATCCTATTGATCACTTTTACGAACAATGCTGCGGAAAATATGAAGGAAAGGATAATAAACCTTTCCGACTCTAGTAAATCAGAACTCAGAGACGCGCCGATATCGACTTTTCACAGTTTCTGCCACAGAATATTGATGCGATATGGAAACGAAGTTCCTAGATTGATCGGTATAGATGATACTTTGACGCAATCTACTCGAGTACTCGAAAATGAAGTATTAGAACGAAGGGAATTCGACAGTTTCATGAGTGATTTCATGGAGAGATATCCAGAATATCGAAATTTTTATAGGATACTCTACGACAAAACTAACCTTTTAGATCTCATTAAATCTCTCGGCGCTAAAGGTATATTTCCGAAAAAGGAAGATTGGTATAGAAATTCAGAAAAATATCTTAACGGAGACTTTCAAGAATTCAAAGAATTGTTCGAAGAAACGAACGAAGTGAGGGAGGGGTCTAGAGGTAAAATACAGTCATTATTAAAAAAGAAGCTTTCTGGGTACAACAAAAAGTGTTTTCTGAATGATGCCCCTGACATGGAAGAGATCAGAGGCGAAGGCAAACAAGTACCTGAAAGATATGCGAAAATCTGTTTTGAGGAAGATAGAACTGAACTGAAAAATTTCCTTCATGACGTCTACTTTGAATACATAAAATACGCTTTGGACAGGAACTATCTTAATTTCAGTTTGATGATGATGCTCGCCTTCGTTTTGATCTGTGAGAATCATGAGCTGAGAAAGGACCTCAGTTTTGACTATATCATGATCGATGAATTTCAAGACACGAATGAGATCGAATTCAAGCTCTCCTTATTGTTATCTAAATCAGGTAATATCTGCGTTGTAGGCGACTGGAAACAGAGTATATTTTCTTTCCAATATGCCTCTGTTGACAATATAATCGAATTCGAAAAACGGTTTAAAGAGTTTAAAAAAGACCTTAACAGTGATTTTAAAAGAGTTAATTTTCCAGCAGAAATCGATGACGAGATAAAGTTGAAGAAAAATTATAGATCTACTCAGGAACTTATCGATTTTTCCGAGCAGGGCCTACTTGTCGAGGCGACAAGGAAAGAATCGCTCGATAAAGAAGAGATAAAAGAGAGGATAACCAAACTTGAAGCGGCAAAAAATGAAGGAGATACTGAGATAGGAGCTTATGTAGGAGAAGACAAAGGATCTGTTACGCTTTCAAAGATCACTGAGATCGTCGATAACTCCGATTATTGGATCACGGATGGTGGTAAAAAGCGAAAGATAAGATATGAAGATATAGCAGTCCTCACTAGGACTCGGAAATTCGGTTTGAACCTATACGAAAAGGCTAGAAAGAATGGAGTGCCCGCAGCTTACGAAGGAGGCGTTGAACTGTTCAGAAAAAGATGTGCGTTGATTCTACTCGCATGGTTGAGGATAGTTCAAAACCAAAATTCGAAAAGAGGATGGTCAGTAATATTAGACGAAGCAGGTTATAACCTGGTTGAAATAGATAAAATCTTTCAAACCGAGTCCTATCCGGAAGAAATGAAGAATTTCAGGAAAGAACTGTTAGAGGAAGATGATCTGGGTTCTTTAGCAAAAAAGGTATTCAAAAAATATTCGATCGAGAACGCCTTTTCTGATAAGATAATAGAAGTAATTCAATCCACTTACCAAAATACCTATTTCAACCGTGGAGAGATGATAAACTTTATAGTGGAAAATATAGAGTCTGACCAGACCTACGAAGTTGATAGTACCACTGAAGATGATGTCTTCAAGATTCAAACAATCCACAGTTCAAAAGGTCTTGAATACCCAGTGGTTTTACTAGCAGACATGGGACCAACAAGGGGAGGATTTGGAAAAGCTATCGAGTATAATGAACCTTTGGGATTAAGACAAAAAAAGATTTTTTCTGATGAGAACCGTCCTTTCACTTATGATAATTGGAAAAATTACGTCATGTCTAAATGCGTTGAAGCAAACTACGATGAAGAAAGAAGACTGATATACGTTGCTATGACCAGGGCGGAAAATTATCTATTTATTATCGATGAAGACGGCGACGAAAGCGAGTTTTTCAACAACCTAGAGATGGAAGTGAAACATATAGAGCCGAAAATCCAGCCCTCTAAACCGAAAAAAGAAGATAAGACTAGACTCCAGATAAAAGAGTTAAAATCACATGCACCTATAAAGTTTACAGCACACGGATTAGTCGAGCTTTCTACCTTTGAAAAGAAAGATGTAGGACCGGGCCCTGATTACGGGTCTAAAGTTCATAAATTCGCGGAACAGTACGCAAAAGGAAATGAAATAAATCCTGAAAACGAGGATGAAGTGAATATAAAACGACTGATAGACGGGCTCAAAGGGAAAAAGATCACTGAGGAAATATGTCTTCTACCGATNGATAAGGAAAAGAAATTACTTTTTGAAGGAGTCATAGATCTTATCAATATTGGTGAGAAAGTTGTTACAATTTTAGATTACAAAACTGATAGGAATAAGGAAACTTCTAAAGAATACAGAAAGCAGTTGAGCGTATACTATCACGTGGTGAAAAACATGTTCCTAAAAAAAGATGTCATTCCTTACATATATTATTCACATTATGACGAGCTGATCAGAGTAAATCCTCTCTCAAAAGAAGAGATTTATGATCTAGTTGATTGAAATTAAAAGAAAATAAGGATAAAAGAGTTTTTTTCTGATACTAATTTCTAGTATTACCTATCTTCTTCACCTTTCTCGTAACCCAAGTCGAAGGCCTCAAGGTTCTTCTCCTCAGTCCCCTCAGGTACTAGCTTTTCAACGGCTTCTTTCATAGAATCCTTGGTGACGAACTCTGTTAAACCTGTGAAATATCCCAACATCACTATATTCGCTACTTGCTTTATACCTATCTTTTCCCTAGCAATCTCAGTAGCAGGAAGTCCAAAGATTCCTTCTCTATCGGTTTCTACAAGCCCAGTATCTATCATCAAGGTGCCTTTTTCACCCAATTCTGGCAAATAAGTTTCAAGCGCTTCTTGGGACATCGATATCAATACATCGGGATCTCTCACTTGAGGATAATGAACTCTATCATCGCTTATTATTATGTCCGTACTGCAAGCTCCTCCTCTAGCTTCTGGACCGTAACTTTTCGTCAGTGTAGCGTCTTTACCGTCCAATACAGCGGCTTCACCGAATATGTGCCCCATCAATATGACTCCCTGTCCACCGAAACCTGAGAATCGTATCTCCTTTCTCATCATTCCACCCCCATTCTTTCTCTAGCTTTTTCGAATACTCTTCCTCGTTCATCTTGATATGTAGGGGCATCCCTATCGACGAATTTGCCTACAACTATCTTTGAATCGGGGTCCTCGGGGTCAAGAGCAACTTCAGTCGGATCCGCATCATGATTAATCTCGCTGTTCTCTTTGAAATGTTTCATAGTTTTCTTCCCAGTTTTCAGTCCTACCTTTCTACCGTATCCAGTGGGACATGGAGACATGACTTCGATGAAGCAGAATCCTTTTTTCTCAAGCGCCTCTTCCAAAGATTTGATTAATTCTTCGACGTGATAAGTGGTCCATCTAGCAACGTACACTGCTCCGGAACCAGCTGCGACTGCCGGAAGATTAAATGGCTGTTCGAACCCGCCCCACGGTGTGGTCGAAGTCTCAGCGTCGCTTGGTGTAGTCGGACCAGCCTGACCTCCGGTCATACCGTAATTGAAGTTGTTGACACAGATAACGTTGAAATCAACATTTCTTCTCGCTGCGTGGATAAAGTGATTTCCACCTATAGCGAAAAGATCGCCGTCACCACTGAAAACCGTAGTCGTTAGATCTCGATTACCTACCTTCAACCCAGTAGCGAATGGTATCGCTCTGCCGTGAGTTACGTGAAACGAATCTACATCGACATAACCAGCTGCTCTACCGCTGCAGCCTATCCCTGAAACTACCGCGGTATCTTCTGGAGGTATATCCGAGTCCTTCAAAGCTCTTAGATAAGCGTTCAAGATTACACCAAGACCACAGCCAGGACACCATATGTGTGGTATCCTATCTTTTCTTAGATATTCATCTAATGGATGAAGTCCATGACCTACTCCTTTATCTCTTTCCTGTTCCTGATAATCAGGGGAAAACCAATCCCTACTTTTTCTTATGCTCATATATATCACTCCTTAAAAGCCGGAATTTCGCCTCGATCGATCGCTCCTATCCTTTCTACGATCTCTTCGGGAGTATGGATATTTCCACCCATCCTAGGTGACAAATAAGTCTGAGCTGCACCACCAGTACATCTTTCGACTTCGTAAACTATTTGCCCAAAATTTATCTCCGCCACTAGGAAGTCATCAATTCCCTCTCTAGCAAGGTCGTAGATCCTTTCTTCTGGGAAAGGCCAAATAGTTTTAGGTCTAAGAAGACCGACATCATAGCCTTCATCTCTAGCCATATCAACAGCTTCGATTGCAGCTCTAGAAACGCTTCCATAAGCTACAATGATCTTATCAGCGTCCTCTACCTTATACTCCTCGTATTCCAATATATCATCCGCATTCTTCCTTATCTTGTCTATCAATCTCGGGACAAGCATGTTTTGGGTTTTCTCATCTATCGATGGGTGTCCTTTTTCATCATGTGTAAGTCCAGTTACGTGTACCGAGTAACCATCCCCAGCGTTAGCCATCGGAGGTACTAAGTCGTCGTCAGGTTGGAAAGGTAGATATTCCTCTGGTGGCTTTTCTGGTTTCTTTCTATCGATTATCTCTATCTCTTCTTCGGGAGGAACTTCCACTTTTTCAGTCATATGAGATACCATCTCATCTGAAAGAACCACAACTGGAAGCCTGTACTTTTCAGCGGTATTGAAAGCCTTGATGGTGTAGTCGAACAATTCCTGCGGAGAAGATGGGGCGTAAACCACTACGCCTACATCTCCATGGGTCCCCCATCTAGTCTGGTTGACATCACCCTGTGCCACCATAGTCGGTAAACCCGTTGAAGGGCCACCTCTCATAACGTTGACAATCACACAAGGAGTCTCAGTCATGAGTCCTAACCCATAGTTCTCCATCATCAAACTGAATCCTGGTCCTGATGTGGCTGTCATCGCCTTCTTTCCAGCCCAGGATGCACCGAGTATCGTTGCTATACTTGCCAGTTCATCTTCCATTTGAAGATAGCTACCATGAACCTCAGGGAACCTCTCAGTTATCCTTTCTAATATCTCCGAAGCAGGCGTTATAGGATAGCCGGCAAAGAATCGACAACCAGCGGCTATAGCACCTTCTGCACAAGCGGTATTACCCTCCATGAAATACGTACCTGGTTCCATCATATCCATTCACCTCTTTCTTCATCTTCATCATCTTCTTCTACACTTTCCTTTTCTTCCCCTTTCTCCTTAAGATGGATAGCGAATTCAGGGCATATTTTCTCACATTTGCCGCACAGAACACATCCTTCCGTCATCTTCGGTGGATGGTAACCTTTTTCAGTGGTCTCCTCTGATTGTTCTAATGCACCTACTGGGCAGAAATCAATACAGAATTCGCACCCTTTACACCTTTCAGTTATTACGCATACGCTACCTTCCTTACTTTTCGTTTCGACCTGCCAACACTTCTGATCGGCATCTTCTTCTTTTTCCTTTTTGGTCATCTTATATCCCTTCCTTTTTTATTTTATCTATTATAACATAATTTTGGTCTTTTAATTTAAAGTGAGCTAGAAAATCCATTTTATCTTTCAGAAAAAAAGCGAACATACTAACTTCATTAGACCAAAAAGCTTCTCGAAACTTATCTGGATTTTGATTCATTTTGGACATGAGAGCTCTCTGCAAAAAACTCGAGGCACATCCGATATAAATAATTTATCATCGTTATTCTGAACAAGCATAACCCATAAACTCTTATATTTGGTATATGATTTTTGGTATGATGGACAAAAGAAAGATCCTCCTTGTTATATTAGGAATATTGGTTTTAGCAGGATTACCATCATTTTTACAGCACGCAAAATTCTTCATAACGGGGCAAGTCGAAGCTATGGTCGTACAAAACAGATGGGATCTTGTCGGTTTAAATATTCTTCTTTTTCTGATTTTTTTGATTCCGCTAAATTTTAGGAAGAAAGTAAATTGGAAATCCATGGGTATTTACGCAGCTTTCATAGTTTCACTTTTCGTAGAGATGTACGGGATACCTCTAACGATATATCTTACTTCAACTGTTGCTATCTCTGCAGGTGAGTCACAAGCAGCTCAAGATCCTATACTTACTTTCACTATACTCGGCCAGACTCTCTCAATGACCTTTTGGAAGATGATTGGTGCCATAGTTAGTATAATTGGGATGCTCACTATCGCAATTGGATGGATCACTATCTACAAAAAACGACAAGAAGTTGACCTCGTAACGTCTGGTATATACAAATACTCGAGGCATCCACAATATTTAGGCATAATACTGATTTCATTCGGATGGTTCATACATTGGCCCACTTTACTAACTCTGGGCATGCTCCCTGTCTTGATATACTTCTATTACAGGTTGACAGAAGAGGAAGAAAAAGAACTAATCGATGAATTCAAAGAGTCAACTAAATACGAAGAATACAGAAAAAATACACCGCGTTTCATATGAATGAAGGAGAACGATATTATGGAAAAGCGGGTAAAGATTGGTATAACATTGCTTATAATGGGAAGCCTCCTTTTCTATGTTGGTTACGACATGCTGACAGAATTCCGTGAAAGAGAGGAAGAAATCAACAGAATCCATCCGGAAGAGACTTTGACAGAACATGGGGGGATCTTAGCCTTAAATTTCTGCGGGGGAGTTTTCTTATTTGCAGGGATATCAATCATTCTTATGAAAATATTCGATGTTGAGTTAAAAGGTAGGAAAGAGAATTTATAACTCTATTCGAATCATCTTTAATATTAGGTGGTAAAATGGCTGTAAAAAAATTGCTAGAGGACGTTTTTGAAGTGGGAGCATCCCATTATGATAGGGAACTTTTCGACGAACTTATCCCTCTTCCTGACGGAACGAGTTACAACGCTTATCTGATCAAGGGAAGTGAAAAAACCGCACTTTTAGATACTGTAGATCCCTCTAAACAAGAAAAATTATTTCAAAATTTAGAAAACGCTGAATTAGATAGTATAGATTATGTCATCGCTCATCATGCGGAGCAGGACCATTCGGGAGCCATACCCGCGGTCCTTGAAAAATATCCTGAAGCTAAAGTCGTTACCAACTCGAAATGCAAAGATATGTTGATAGACCATCTACATCTTTCTGAAGACGATATCATCGTTAAAAAGAATGAGGAACAACTTTCGCTCGGTGACAAAACATTGAAGTTCATTGATATGCCGTGGGTGCATTGGCCGGAAACTCTTGTTACTTATCTTGAAGAGAAAAATATTCTTTTCAGCTGTGACTTTTTCGGTTCGCATCTCGCTACTAGTAATCTGTTCGTTCAAGATGAAAATAAGGTGTATCTAGCAGCTAAACGTTATTACGCCGAGATAATGATGCCTTTCCGCTCTTCTATCAAAAGTCATCTCGATAGGATCGATGAGATGGAAGTAGACATGATTGCTACCAGCCATGGTCCAATATATGATAATCCTGATTTTATATTAGATGCCTATGCAGATTGGGTAAGTGATGAAACGAAAAATGAAGTAGTTTTGCCATATGTTTCCATGCACGGAAGTACAGACAAAATGGTCGAGTATTTTGTAGATTACCTGGTACAAAAAGACGTGAAAGTCAAACCCTTCAATCTCACCACCACGGATTTAGGACAACTAGCTATGTCATTAGTCGATGCCTCTACAGTCGTACTTGGAACACCAACTGTACTGGTGGGAGCACATCCTAAAGCGATATACGCAGCACATCTTTTCAATGCACTAAGACCAAAGACTAGATATGCTTCTTTAATCGGCTCATATGGATGGGGCGGACGGATGGAAAAACAGATAAAAGATACGTTGAACCACTTTAAGGGAGAATTCTTGGAGCCGGTTATCAGCAAAGGTCACCCAGGAAATGAAGACTTTGATGCACTAGAAGATTTAGCCGATAAAATCATTCAAAAACATGAAAAGGATGACCTAGTGATGTAAAGTTCCCACTTTTATTGTCTAGTAATTAGGTAGGTAAGCCGTCTAAAAGTCTCAGTAAACATTATATTTGGTCAGCTGAGTTTGATTACTTCATCGTTTGGTCGTACTCTTTCCTCCACTTTCACCCCAACATCATCTCCTGGACCTACCTCTTCTACTTCATCCCCTTCTATCTCCATGGAAGTTATCTCCTGCTCAAAGTCTGTGTTCTCACCTTTGAACCGTACTTTGTCGCCGATGTTCAACCTTCCTTTATCTATCTTTATGGCGGCTACACTCGGTTCCTTAAAATATTTGAAGACCTTTCCTACTTTTTCCTCCATCTTCTTCACCGTTTTTATATATGGTTTTATCAGTAATTAATTTTTTGTTCCTATAATTTTATATGAGGAGTATAAATGAAGGTGCGCCTAGTAGGCAATATCTTCAAGAACCTTCTATCTTTCCCCTCAACTCTTCGAAGGTGACAGGTTCGTCGATTATTAGTGATCTTTCTTCCAAATCATCTAAGAATTTATCTCTTTCTTTTATTCTCTGCTTGTAAAAACTATCTGCTCTCTTTGAACCATCCTCCTCGTAAACTACGAAAAGCAGATTGGGTTTATCTTCAACGTTTAAATAGACTTCCTCAACATTCTCTAACGGTATCCATTTCTTAGTTTTTTTACTACGGACATTAAATTTTACTATCTCTCCGTCCTCATAGTGTAATTCATCATCCAATGAATACATACTCTTTATATCACTAAAAAGTCGATAGAAAACGTAGTTTATGTAAAGTACAGCGACCGCCACTAGAACGATTGAAACTCTATCCATTTCCCTTAAAAATACAATCAATATTATAAAGATGACCATCAATGTTATACCAAGTGAATGCCTAAGGATCTTTATTTTCCTTCTACGCTGTTCTTTTGCCAATAATTCGCTATAATCTTCTCCACCTTTGACCATTTTTTCAACTCTAACACTTCATTCAACATCTCTCTTAATTAACTTTCCTTTTTTAATGCTTTTTTGCATCAATATCCCGTCTTCATCATTCTGATAGTAATCTTCTAGTTTCGTTATTTTAGAAAATCCGAGATTATCATAGAAAATCTGAGCACCTTGATTCGATTCTCTAACGATCAGGAAAAATCTTCTTACATTCATCTCTTTTAGGACCTTTTCCATTAAAGAAGTACCAATGCCTTGAAGTCTGTAATCTGGAGAGACTGCTATAGATACTATCACTCCATCTACCTCTCTTTTTTCGGCAAGGATGTATCCAATAACCTTGGAATCTTCTTCAGCTAAAAGAAAAAAATCATTAGAGATATAATCTTTGAAGATCTCTTGAGAATATGGATACTCGAAGCTCTTACGTTCTATTTTCAAAATTTGGTCAATATCTTTTTCCTCACACTTTCTTATCAGCATCTTCTATGAATTCATACACCTTTGACCTTAATTAATTTGAGCCTTTCGAGTTAAAGATTCTGTTAAAAAGCGTATTATTCGTAGAACCAATAAATTTTTTAATACACTTACAAGTATAAACTAGTGAGGTCGACAAAATGTTTGCAAAAGAACCTATAGATTTAGAAAAAATAAGCAAAGAGATGTCCGACAAAGAGATTCTCCGTTTTGGCTTAGCTGCTGAGCTCGACGCTATCAATTTTTACGAACAGATGGCCGAATATACAGATGACGAAAACATAAAAGAAGTTCTACTTGATGTAGCTAAGGAAGAAAAAGAACACGTTGGAGAATTTCAAACGCTCCTCCTCGAAAAAGACCCGCAACAGGTCGAAGAGATGGAAGAGGGTAAAGAAGAAGTAATGGAGATGTTAGGCAAATAGATCTGATGATTATTTCCCCAGCTAGAAAAATATTTTATAATTTTTTATTTTTAAATATAAAAACTTTATATCCATGGAAACATTAACTTCATAGAAGAGAATGGTCGAAGAGAACCCTAAAGGGAAAATAGTAGCTATTGGGAGTATTGTCCTAAATATAGGTATATTTATAGTTAAATTGTATCTTGGTTTTCTGATTGGAAGTTTGGCTCTATTATCCGATGCTTTTCACTCTATATCAGACAGTGCAAGTTCTGTCGCCGTTTATATCGGTTTAACGATCTCAGAAAAGCCCGCGGATGAAGAACATCCATACGGTCATGGTAGAGCTGATCAAGTGGCTGTTTTAGTTGTTGGTATAATACTACTACTCACAGCGGTGACTTTTCTCTCAGAAGGTTTTCAATCTCTTATCATTGAACCTGCGACGTTGAATATGAGGGGTCGATTTTATTTCTACATATTTCTCACTGCCTTGGCAAAGGAGATAATTGCTGAGGTGAGCTATCTGATAGGTAAAAAAACTAATACAGACTCTTTGAAAGCCGATGCTTGGCATCATAGAGGCGATGCGATAACCACGATGTTGGTGATCGGAGCTATATACGGCTCCGAAGCAGGGCTTTTATTCCTAGATCCCCTAGCCGGGATAGGTATAGCCGTTCTTCTTGGATATATAGGAACGTCGTATATCAAAAAGGCTACAAATCGATTGTTAGGCACTAAACCTTCATCCAAGATTATAGACGAGATACAAAAAATAGCTTCCAAGACCGAAGGTGTTAGGGAAGTGCACGAAATCAAAGTCCACGACTATGGCAAAGACAAAGCTATATCTCTACACATGAAATCAAATGAAGGAACAGTTCGTTCGGCACACGATGCATCACATCGACTAGAAGAAAAACTAGAAGAAAGTTTTGGATCGAGCGCGGAAGTTCATTTAGACCCCGCAAGTATGCCTAGAGAAAAAATAGAGAGCCTAGTTCAAGAAAACGTTAAGAAATACGATAAGATCTTAGAAGCTCACCGTATCAAAATAACAGAAAGTGAAGATAAGGTCATGATATCACTCCATCTTGTTCTTCCTGATGATATCTCTATAAAAGAAGCTCATGATATAGCTACTCAATTTGAAAAAGATATTGAGAGGAAATGTAAAAGCGAAATAGAAGCCAATCTTGAGATACAAGCTCATGTTGAGCCGGAAGATGAGTGTTTGGCCGAATCATCACCTTGAGATCGCGGTAACTATCTGTATAGGCAAGACACCCATCTTTTCTATCTTCTCATCTTCGATTTCAAAACCCACATTTTCAAGCATACTTTTTGGATATATAGGTCTGCAGTCTAATATCCGCGGAAAAAGATCGTGGAATATTTCGTAAAGTTCTACGAACACAGCTTCCTCTCTAAAAAGACTTACAACACATATCTTCCCTCCTGTATTTAGAATTCTCCTAGCTTCCTTCAACACTATCTTGATTTCTTTTTCACTGAAAAGCTCAAGAGTGAAACTCATGAATATTTTATCAAAAATCTCGTCTTTAAGAGGCATAAGAACTGCATCGGCACATATGAGATCTACATTTTTTAAAAAATCAGCAGCGAGCAGTCTATCTTTGCTGACTTTACACATCTCAGGAGATATATCTATACCTACAACTCGTCCCGATGATCCAACTCGATCAGCTATATCTTTTATAGCATGACCGGTACCGAATCCGATCTCTAGAACATCATCTCCAGATTTAATTTCAAGATGATCTAAAGCCATATCCCTATATTTTTTCTCGAAAGCCCCTTCTACATAATCGTAGATCCCTGATATTTTATCGTAATGTTTTCTTGCTTCAGCTCTGGTTCTCTGGATGCTTTTAATATTCTCATAGATATTTTCTTCCGTACTCATCTATTCATCACAATAAATACATAAACCAATAGATATGATATTTGTGGTTAACTCCTCATTGATATTGCGATAGGTGGGTGGGTATGTCACGACACTTGTCTATGGAAAGATACTAATATCGTATAATTATTCCGAGCTTAGAAGATTAATATAAGGTGAAAAAATGGCAAGGACAGATCTTTCAGATGATAGAGAACTTACGGAAGAGCAGAAGCTTTTCAAAGAAAGTATTTCGGATTGGGCTGAAAGAAATCTTCCTCTCGAGAGAGTAATCGAGATGAACAGAGAGGGACATCCCTTCCCTGAAGATATAATCGAAGGATTAGCTGAACTGGGAGTCATCATGGGTCCAGTCCCGGAAGAACACGGTGGCATGGGCTTGAACTGGAAAGATCAGATCGTAATAGCGGAGCAAATAGGCTATATAGACCCAAGCATCGCTACTGCGGCAGGCTTTATGGCCGTAGAAACAGGTTGGGGATTCACTTTGAATCGATACTGTAATGAAGAAATAAGAGAGAAATACGTCAAACCTTCGATAAATGGAGAAAAATTTGTAGGTATAGCTACTACAGAACCGAAAGGAGGTTCTGATGTGGCAGGATTTGAATCTACAGCGGAAAAAGACGGAGATGAATGGGTTTTGAACGGTGAAAAGACCTTCATCAGCGGTGTAGAAGAATGCCGTAAGATTGGCGGAGGTTTTTGGGTCAATGTAAGGACTGGACCTCAAGTTGAAGGAGCTCCACACAAGAACATGACATCTTTTTTCGTACCGATAGATGCTGATGGTGTAGAGCCACAAGAGCCATATGACGATGCCGGAAGAGGTTCCTTATCTACATCTGGATTCATAATGGAGGACGTAAGGATTCCAGACGAATATATGCTCGGAGAACAAGGTAAAGGATTTTATCATACGATGGAAGGATTCGATCTAGCAAGGATAATGATAGGCGCTAGTGCCGTCGGCGTAACTAGACGGCTTTTAGAAGAGGCTGCAGATTACATCAAAGAAAGGGAGACTTTCGGAAAACCATTGGCAAAATACGAAGGGATACAGTTCCCTTTTGTAGAAAGGTATACCGAGATGGAAGCGAGCAAATTGATGGTAGAAAAAGTGGCTGATATGACTGATACTAGATACGATGAAGAAGGATGGGTCGAGAGGACAGGGAAAGCTCAAACTTATAAGCCGACGGAGATCGCAAAGTGGATCTCTATGATCAAATATAAAATCCCGCACTTGGCAAAGGACACCGCAGACGATGCGATGCATTGGTTAGGTGCAGCAGGATACAGCTCGGAGTACATATTTGAAACCGCTTGGAGAGGCGTGATGTCTTACTGCGTAGGTGCAGAAGGAGGAGCCAATATACAGAAGATAGTAATAGGGAGAGAAACTTTGGGTAAAGATTACGTCCCCTACAAATAAGGTGATCCCGTGAGATTTGTGGTGCTGGTCAAACAGGTTCCAGACACTACTGAAGTTGAAGTGGATGAAGAAACTGGAACCATCATTAGAGAAGGTGTTCCATCTACTTTGAATGCTTTTGACGAATTCGCTCTGAACCTCGCAGTGGACATCAAAGAGAAAAGTGAAGAAGATATAGAGATAATAGCTCTCAGCATGGGACCCCCACAAGCTGAAGAGGCATTGAACAAATGTCTCGCTATAGGCGCGGACAGAGCGATCCTGTTGACCGATAAAAACTTCGCCGGTGCAGATACTTGGGCTACCGCTGTGACTTTGAGCAGAGCTCTAAAAAAGATAGGAAAGATCGATTTGATCTTTTCCGGTCAAGAGGCTTCAGACGGTAATACTGCTCAGGTCGGGCCTGAGGTCGCTGCTCATCGGGGTTTACCACAGCTAACCTACGTTTCAGAGATAGAAGATTTAGACCCTAAAAAAGAATTCATAGTATGTAAAAAGGAGACAGATGAAGGACACGTTAGAATTAAATCAAAAATACCCACTGTTTTGGCTTGTATGCCAGATCCTGGATTTGAACCTAAGATTCCAAACGTTAGAGAGATAATGAAAGCTAAGAAAAAACCAACAGAACAGTGGAATCTAGAAGACTTAGGAGGAGAAGAAGAGGATTATGGATTAGAAGGTTCCGAAAGCGTTGTTATAGAAACATACAGTCCACCTCCCAAAGGCGAGGGGATCAAAATTGAAGAGGAACCCGAGAAATCTGTAGATGAATTAGTGAAATTCTTAGACGAGGAGGGCATACTATGATAGAGATCAACATCGAATTATGCACAGCTTGTGGTAAGTGTGTTAAAGTCTGCCCAGTAGATGCGCTCGANATCAAAGAAGGAAAGGCGGTATTGACAGGAGATTGTATTTCATGCGGCGTCTGTGTTTCGGCCTGCCCTGAAGACGCGATAGAACCAGTGATCCAAACTGCAGAGGTTGAGGACCTTTCTGAATACAACGGGATTTGGGTATTCGCTGAGGAACAGAGAGGGGAATTGAAGCCTACCGGTCCTCAGTTATTGGGCAAAGGAAGAGAATTGGCCGATGAACTCGGTGAAGAACTATGTGCCGTGCTGATCGGAAACGATATCAAAGACCTTTCCGAAGAACTCGCCGCTTATGGTGCCGAAAAAGTTTATGTTGTTGATGACAAAATATTTGAAAACTATTCTACTGAAGCATATACTACAGCTCTAACAAGTCTGATTTCAAGATATAAACCGAATATCCTTCTTTATGGAGCTACCCACCTAGGAAGAGATCTAGCTCCTTCTGTAGCGGGTAGAATGGGTCTTGGGCTCACCGCGGACTGCACGGATCTCAATATTAAAGAAGTAGAAGGTAGAAAGGTGTTATTACAAACCAGACCTGCCTTCGGAGGAAATGTTATGGCGGATATTGTCTGTCCTAACTCGAGACCACAGATGGCTACGGTTAGACCACACGTGATGAGTCCTATGGAACCAGATGAAGACTACGAATGTCAGGTTATTGAGGAAAAAGTAAAAGTTAAAGAAGAAGCTATCAGCACAGAAGTTATCGAAGTTATGGAACCAGAAGGAAAAGGAGAAATTCCTATCGAAGAAGCTGATGTCGTAGTATGTGGTGGAAGAGGCGTTGGAACCAGCGAAGAGGATTTCGAACTTCTTAGGGAATTAGCAGATATTCTTGATGGGACGGTAGGATGTAGTCGACCCATAGTAGAGGAAGACGTTATGCCTAAGTCTAGACAGGTTGGCCAGAGTGGAAAAACCATCTCTCCAAAATTATACATCGTTTGCGGCGTGTCCGGAGCGATACAGCACAAAGTGGGAATAAAGGATTCTGATCATATCATAGCGATTAACAAAAATCCAGATGCACCTATATTTGACGTAGCCGATTTTGGCATAGTCGGAGATTTGAATGAGATCTTGCCATTGATGATAGAGAGATTAGAGAAGGCTAAAGAGAACTGAATACGGATTCAAAAGAATAGGAAAAAGGAACCGCTAACAAGTAGCCAGAGTAGAATAGCTGCGATAAGGATAGAGAAAGGCTTGGCCATTCTGCGATAAAAGCTTTTCAAATCTATTCCAAAGTACTCTATAGTCAGTATAATACAGAGATGTATCGGCGATGTAAAGTATCCCATGAAAACGAACACGAACATCAAACTGACCGTTCTAACACTGACTACTGGTAGCATGGGAAGGAATACCGGAAAACTTACTCCTATAGCTCCTGGAAGGTGACCAAAAAGTACACCGATACAATATGCACCAACCATCACTACAACTAGAAGAGGTACATAGCCTTCAATAGCTATTATCACTGGCTCTAGAGACTCTGCACGTTCGATTATACCTTTGAAAAGCATGATTCCGTAAGCTGCTAGAAGAAGATCAAAAGAAAAACCTTTTTTCAAGGCCATTGGTAAACTACGGGCAGTGTACTTTTTGGAGTTCTGGAGAAAGATTATGATTATAGCAAAGAGAAGGGTGATATAAAGAGGGATATTAAGTACTATGTTTAGAGATAATGCTACGATTATAGGTAAAAGTTCATAGACAATCAAGAATGGGTTCGCTTTAGACGAAGAAGAATTTTTCACTTTGATCTTTTTTAGGCCGAAAAAGGCCCCTATTATTATTTGAGTGGCAAAAATAGGCAAATTGAAGAGTCCTATCCTATAAATGCTAACACCTGATAATCTAGCAGCCAAAATTAGTCCTGCTGACAAAGGATAAACGGTGAACCATATATGGCGCCACCACCAGTTCAAAAAAGTTTTTTCTATCCCATCTAAATCGAGACTATTCCCTTCATCTTCGATCATTGGGGCAGAAACCAACGCACCTCCCGGCATCGGCATCAATCCGAACAGAGCTGGAATCGAAGCTACAACCACCCTTCTATCAGGAACCAAGGCTTTTAACTCCTCTATCATCCTCATTACCTGGTCGGAATCTTTGTAGAGGTATCCTAATAAAGCGATCTGGATGATTATCGCTATGAGACTGAGCGTCTCGTATTCAAATGTGATCTCTCTGACCCAACTCAGACCCTCTAATGATGGCTCAGAAAGAAGTAACAAGGGTATAGTAGCAATCAAGATTGCCTTTCCAAAATCAACTTTTAGATAGATCAGCGCTGCAAGAAGCGCAAATGCGATGATTATACCAATTAGAGCCTGCATCCGCTTTGGTTTGAAGAGGGAGATATAAAATATTTTGCCATGGAATACTAATCCAATTCTTGAAGGACTCTAGAATACCGATATTTTGGTCGATTCATGACCGACTTGCCAAAGATTTATATTATAAAAACGAATCCTGCCCCGATACCTATGACAAAGGTTTTGATTTTAGGAGCCGGGAAGCAAGCAGAGGGAAGTGCATGGTACTTAGCAAATAAATCCGATGTTGAAAAGATAGGCATCGCTAGTAGGAGTGAGGGAAGTATTGATCAACTGATAAACTCTATCGATAGTGAAAAATTCGAGAAACATATTCTAAACGTTACTGATAAAGAGAAAACCAAAGAGATTATGAAAGGATACGACGCCGGGATAAGCGCTCTTCCGACTAGAGAGACCAGCTACGCTTCACTCGAATCTGGCATTGAGGTGGGCTTGAACATGGTGGACATGTTAGAAGAATATCATAGGAGACCCGATAAATATGAAATGGAAGGTCTTGACCTCCCTGATGATATGTCTGTAGAGAAATATGGAGAGTATTTACATGAAAAAGCTGTTGAAAATGATGTAACTTTTGTCGATGGGATGGGGTTCGCTCCGGGTTTGACTAATTTCACCCTAGGAAAAGGACTCCGAGAGATGGATGAAGGGAGATCCGCTATAGCTAGATGTGGCGGCATCCCAGAAAAAAAAGCGGCTGAAAAACGTCCTCTCAAATATATGATAACATGGGCCTTTGACCACGTATTGAGAGAGTACATGATCAAATCGCCTGCTATAAAAAATGGAGAAAGAACGGAGATACAGGCTTTAAGCGAGCATGAAAACTTCAAATTCGAAAAATTTGGGCAGAATGAGGAACTTGAATGTGCCGTGACTCCAGGTATGCCCAGCTTCGTCTATACGAGATCTAATCTTCAAAATACTTATGAAAAAACGGTCCGATGGCCAGGCCATTACGACGCTATTAAAACCTTCAAAGAATGCGGTATGATGGATACGGAACCTATCGAAGTAGATGGGAAAAAGGTCGTTCCAAGAGAAGTGCTTTCAGCGGCAGTGACTCCAAAATTGAAACCTGAAAAAGGAGATAAAGACGTATGTGTCATGTGGAATACTGCTAAAGGAGAAAAGGACGGAGAACCTATCAGGATCGATTACTACATGTGGGAAGAAGCTGATACTGAAATTGGATTGACTGCGATGCAGAGAACTACAGGTTTTCCACCAGCGATCACCGCTGAGATGTTGGCTAAAAATAAAATTCCAGAAAGAGGTATAGTGCCGCCTGAGGACTGTATTAAAGATGATATTTATGAAGAGATGATGGAGAGGTTGGAAGAAGTAGATATTAAAGTTTTAGAGGAAAAAAGTTAGGATTTTAACCTTCTTTTTCTTTTTTGATAAGTGCGGGAGGAGGG
>SL_8KL_010_SEDDRAFT_10001046_pt1 | contig 23988 bp, 22 predicted proteins | sample SodLakKL_010_SED_4_FD_11160 | JGI IMG/M metagenome (IMG submission 11160) | reverse complement strand
GGTGCCGATACCATGAAGCTGCGGGTAGATTCGCGCTTGGTACAGGTGGTTCTAACCGTCGACGGACAGGTCCGGTTTGCCCTGGAAGATGAAGACAAAATCATTGTTAAGAAGTCTGATCAGAAAATCAAGATGGTTTGTTTCCATGATTATTCTTTTTACAGGATGTTGCATCAAAAATTAAAAGCTTAATAAATCATGCAAGCTTAATAAATCTTACGGGAGGTCAGGAATGCTTCTTCAGTTGAGGGTAACTAACTTTGCACTAATCGACGATCTTACTCTAACTTTTAATCATGGCTTAAATATTCTCAGCGGAGAAACAGGTGCCGGAAAGTCTATTGTCATAGGTGCAATTAACTTACTGCTCGGTGAACGTGCCATGGTAGATCAGATTCGCCAGGGGCAGGAAAGCGCTTATATTGAAGGTATAGTTGAATATACTAAAAGCCTGAAAGCACAGTTATCAGAAACTTTACAGGGTGCCGGTATTGAAGAATCAGAAGAGCTGATTATCGCCCGTGAAGTATACAGTAATGGTCGCAGTGTGGCCAGGATTAATGGTCGTGCCGTACCTGCTTCTCTTTTAAAAGAAACTGGCAGGAGATTAGTGGATTTACATGGTCAGCACCAGCATCAGTCTTTGCTGCATCCCGAACAGCATATCGATCTGCTTGATGCTTTTGGCGGGAAGAAACTAAACGATGTCAGGTTGAATGTTGGTGAGCTTTTCAAAGCATGGCAGGATGCAAAAAAGGAACTTGCTGCCCTGGGAAAAGACAGCGCCGAAAGGGAGCGAAAGATTGATATCGCTTCTTTCCAGCTAAAAGAAATCAGGGATGCCGGTTTGCAGCCCGGTGAAGACGAAGAGCTGGCTCAGAGAGAAAAACTTCTTGCCAATGCTGAAAAGCTCACTACCCTGGTTAATCAGGCCTATACCGATATTTATTCCGGTGATGAAACAAGCCACCTCGAGCCCCTAATTGACCGTCTCAACAGATCTCTGCATATGCTTCAGGAAGCAGCCGACATCGACCAGGGTATTAACCCCATTCTGGAGCTACTTGAATCTGCATCTGCCCAGCTTGATGAGGCTGCGCATGAACTGCGTGATTATCAATCAAAACTTGAGTTTGAACCGTACGAACTAATCAATATCCAGGAACGGTTAAATCTAGTTAATAACCTGAAACGCAAGTACGGAGGCTCGGTGGAGAATGTCCTTGCTTTTGCCGATCAACTGGAAGCCGAAATTGAACGTCTTGAAAACAGTGAAGCTCTTGCAGAAAAGCTGGAACAGGAGGTCTCAAAGCTAGAAACTGAGCTTGATTCAAAATGTGAGGAGCTTCGGTCTATTCGCAGCGATACTGCTCGTAATTTAGAGCAGATGATCAGCGCTGTCTTGGAAGAGCTGGCCCTGCCAAATGCTAATTTCTCAGTTAATACATATGATAGGGACAATTACTCTCCAGGGGGCAAAGATCGGGTTGAGTTCCTATTTTCTGCAAACCCGGGTGAAACATTGAAACCACTGGCAAAGATAATATCCGGGGGAGAAGTATCAAGGGTGATGCTGGCTTTAAAAACAATTTTAGCCCGACAGGACCTGGTCCCGATCCTGATCTTTGACGAAGTGGATTCAGGAGTTGGCGGAGCAACAATACAAAAAGTGGCAGAGAAGCTGGCACAACTTTCGGGTTATCACCAGGTTATCTGTGTAACACACAGTCCGCAAATAGCTTCCATGGCCGACTGTCATTACAGTTTATATAAAGATGTAGAAAGTAACAGAACCATTACCAGGGCATCCCTTTTAAATGATCAGCAAGCCCGGGAAGAAATAGCACGAATGCTTGATGGGGCAAGTATCGATCAAGTCAGCCTGCAGCATGTCGATAATTTGCTTGAACGAGCCCGGAGATTCAAAGAAAATGCAACCACATAAAGTTTTAAGATCTGGAGGACTGCTATGCGCCTGGAAAATATGATGACCTGCAATTTTTCCACGTTAAAAGCAGACGACAGCTTGGAGAAAGCGACCGGACTTCTGCGCAGCAGCCAGCGCGACGGTCTTCCTGTATTAAATACTGACGGCTCATTGGCTGGAATTTTCACCAAGACAAATTTGTACGATGCCCTTTTGAAGTCAGTTTCCCTGGATAATCATGTTGAGAAATACTATAACCGCAATGTAGTTAAAATATCAAAAGACCTTGCCTATAATGAAGTTATCGAAGCAGTCCGGAAGATACCGGTGGGTACCGGGGTCGTTGTTGATAATAATGACCAGGTAGTTGGGCTTTTTACCAAGGTTGAGCTGATTACTTCTTTGTTTAAAGAAGAAAGAATGCTTAATACAAGGTTAAATGCAATGTGCCAGGCAATGCATAATGCTCTGATCCTGGTTGATGAAAGCGGTTTTATAAATTACATTAACCGTTCTGCCGGACAGCTTTTCTCAATAGACTTTGAGCAGGTCCAGGGCAGTGAGCTTGATAAAATTCTGCCCGGCCTGGAAATGAATAAGGTTTTAAAAAGTGGCCTGGTGGAGATCGGGGCCAAGTACTCTTTTAAAGAAGGAACAACCATAGTTAACAAAACACCTTTAATAGATAATGGCAGGGTAATTGGTGCAATTGCTATATTTCAGGATATAACTGAATTAGAGTCTGTTGCCGCCGAATTGGGAACTGTAAAAAGTCTGAACCGGACCCTGCAAACGGTTTTGGATATCGGCTATGATGCGCTTGTAGTTGTAGACGAAGAAAGTAAGATTATTTTTGTAAACCGCACGTTTCTTGATTTTATGCGTTTGGAAGAAAACGCGGTCATGCATCGTCCGATCAGTGAAGTTATTGAAAACAGCCGCATGCATGTAGTTGTTAAAACCGGGATACCTGAATTAAATGATATTCAGTTTATTGACAGCAAACCCTATGTAGTATCAAGACTTCCTGTAATCAGGGATCAAAAGGTAATTGGTGCGGTCGGGAAAATTAGTTTCCGCAGAGTTGATGAACTGAGGGAGCTGGCTGAAAGACTTGAAAATATGAATAACCGTCTTACTCATTTTCAGGAAGAACTTAAGAAGGCTCGTCACCGGAATCAACCTTTTCAGTTTGAAGATATAATAACCTTAAACCCTGTTATGCTCGATATGATCCGTGATGCCCGTCAGGCAGCCCAGGGATTGTCAACAGTCCTGGTGAGCGGGGAAAGCGGTGTTGGTAAAGAATTGATGGCCCAGGCTGTTCATCAGGCCAGTCCCCGCAATAACAGACCTTTCGTCAAGGTAAACTGCGCGGCTATCCCGGAGAATCTTCTTGAATCAGAATTTTTTGGCTATGTGAGCGGGGCTTTCACTGGAGCCAGCCAGGGCGGTAAAGAGGGGTTGCTGGATCGTGCTAACGGGGGAACTTTATTTTTAGATGAAATAGGCGATATGCCCCTTTCACTGCAAGGTAAGCTGCTCAGAGTTTTACAGGATCAGGCTTATGAAAGGGTTGGTGATACGGCAACAGTAAAAGTTGACATACGTTTTATCGCTGCCACAAACCAGGACCTTGAGGAAAAAGTGAGCAGGGGAGCATTCCGAAAGGATCTATTTTACCGTTTGAATGTGATTCATATTCCAATACCTCCTTTAAGAGAACGGGTTGAGGATATAAAACCGCTTGTTTTTGCTTTTTTGGCCAAGTATAATGAGATTTTTGGTATGAATGTAAGTGATATAAACAACGAAGCTTTAAATGCGCTGCGTGCATATAACTGGCCCGGCAATATCAGGGAATTAGAAAATGTTATCGAGAGAGCCCTGAATTTTACTGTTGAAGACACAGTAAAGTTAGAAAATTTACCCCCTAAATTACGCAAGCTTTATAATAAAAGCACTGATGAAAACCAGGGCGGAAAAAGTTACGGTTCCGGCTTAAATAGCTCTATAGATTCAACTGTCCAGGGTTACAGGACAGAAAGAGAGGAACAGGAAAAAGAAACAATAACCAGGGCACTTAACCAGGCGGATGGAAATAAAAGTGAAGCAGCCCGCATCCTCGGGATTAGCCGCTCCTGGTTATATAGAAAAATAGACAGATTTGGCTTGAGAGGTGATTAGAATGAGTGAGTATTTAAGTGAAAAAACTTTATCAAGCAGTTACCTTTACCGTGGCAGGATCATAAATGTAAGGCAGGATAGGGTCCAGGTATCCGGAAGCCAGGTTGCTTTCAGGGAAATTGTTGAGCACCCAGGTGCAGTTGCCATGTTAGCTCTTGACGAAGAAAATAACCTGGTCCTGGTTAAACAACACCGTCAGCCAGCCGGTGAGATATTACTCGAGGTCCCCGCCGGCAAACTTGAACCCGGAGAAGATCCCATGGATTGCGCAAAGCGAGAAATGGCAGAAGAAACCGGGCTGGAAGGTTCAACCTGGCAGGAACTATTTACTTTTTATCCATCACCGGGCTTTTGTGATGAAAAGATACATCTTTATAAAGTTGAAGGTTTAAATAAAGCTCCAGCGCCTGTTACCGATCCGGATGAAAAAATATCAGTAATTAGGCTTCCCCTTAAAGAAGTCGGAGATATGATTATTAATGGAGAAATAAAAGACGGCAAGACGATTATTGCTATGCAGTATGCTTTGATCAGCAATAGTTAAACTAGACATTATTTTTTTTAATTTTTTTACATAAACTTTATGATCAAGCAGGTAAATGGTTTATTTACGTTGAATATTTATATTTTAAAGCTTCATTACGAGGAAAATTAATATTATGCAGGATCACCTTAAAAACTATACAAATTATCTTTCCGTAGAAAAAGGTTTATCAATCAATACTCTTGATTCGTATAAACGGGATCTGAATAAACTAATCAAGTATTTGAACGAACAAAAGCTAGAAAGCCCTGATTTGATAGATCGTGATTCTATAAACTCATTTATTATTATAATGAAAAAAAACGGTTATGCTTCCTCGTCTATATCTCGCTGCACGGCGTCGATCCGTTCTTTCTTCAACTTTTTGTTACAGGAAGGGGTTATAACAGATAATCCTGCCCTGCAGCTTAACTCACCAAAAATTGAAAAAAAGCTGCCCAGGGTATTAAATACACAGGAAGTTGATCTGCTTCTCAGCCAACCTAAAAAAAGCAATCAAAATGGGCTCAGAGATAAAGCAATGCTTGAACTGCTTTATGCTACTGGTATCAGGGTTTCAGAGCTAATTTCTCTTGATATTAATGACTTTGATCCCCATGTAGGTTTTTTGCGCTGTCGCGGCAAGGGTATGAAAGAACGTATTGTCCCGGTTGGTTCTATTGCCATTGATCATGTTAACGAATACCTTAATAACTCCAGGGTTAAGCTGCTTAAAATCAACAATGAACCTGCCCTCTTTATTAACCATCACGGGAATAGGATGACAAGGCAGGGTTTTTGGAAAATATTAAAAAAATATGCTCGGCAATCTAATTTAAATGGGGAAATCACTCCTCACACCCTTCGTCATTCTTTTGCCACGCATCTTTTGGAGAATGGAGCAGACTTACGTTCTGTGCAGGAGATGCTTGGCCATTCTGATATCTCTACCACCCAGATTTATACACAGATCACTAGGCGAAAAATCAGGGAAATTTATGATCAGACCCACCCCAGGGCCTGATTCATAATATTGATTTCGCTTCTTCATTTTAAAAGCCCCGAACTTATAGTAAAATATGAGTGGTTGCAATATATAAAACTATTCAGTTCATAAGGTTTAATGTTTGTGATTAATGCCCTGGAAAGTGTGGTTTTCTTTAGTGGATGTTATTATCACGCACACAAATGGCGATTTTGATGCGCTGGCTGCCCTGGTAGCAGCTTCTAAAATACATCCTGACAGTCTTGTTATTTTGCCTGAACCCCAGCATACCAATGTTCGCTCCTTTATTAATCTTTACCGCGATTTACTTCCTTTAAGTGATCCCGGAGAGCTTAATACAGAGAAAATTGAAAATGTGATAGTTGTTGATACTAATAAAAGAGATAGACTGGGCAAATGGCACTATATCCTTGATCATGCCATGCAGGTAATTCTCTATGATCATCATCCCGGCCAGCCTGATTTTGATACTGACTTAATAAGCCTAGAGGATATTGGTTCAACAACAACGATTTTATTTGAAGAGCTGCAGGCACGAAAAATTGGATTAACTGAATTTGAAGCAACCTTGATGGCTCTGGGTATTTATGAAGATACAGGATGTCTTACTTATGATATTACTACTTCAAGAGATGCCAGTGCCGTTGCAGCCTTATGGAAATATGATCCCAACACAAGGCTAATCCAGGAATACCTTCGTTCACCTTTAACTGAGATTCAAAAAGAACTACTGGAAAAGCTGATTCGAAACAGTGAACTGCTGGAAATTAACCGGCGCAGAGTTTTGATCAGCATGACTGTTTTAGATGAATACGTTGTTGGAGCTGCCGTGCTGCTGCAGCTTTTGGATGAAATTGAAGACGCAGGCCTGACTTTGATCGTAATTCAGATGACGGATGCGATCTATCTTGCTGCCCGTTCAAAAGATGAAGACTTAAATTTGTTAGAACTGTTGGCACCTTTTAATGTTAAGGGATATCCGGCAGTTGTTTCAGCCCACTTCAAGGGAGTTAAAGCCGAAGAAGTTAAACAGCAGGTTGTTGAATTTCTCAAGTATTATCTTCCCCCTGCCATCACCGCAGGTAAAGCGGCATCAAAACCTGTTTTTACATTAAAAAGTGATCTAACCCTGAATGAGGCGGATGACATTCTTGCAGAGCATAGCTTCAAGGGGTGCCCTGTTGTAGAGGAAGGGAATATGGTTGGAATAATTTCACGTCGTGATATAAGGAAAGGAATACGCAGCGACCTGGGACATGCCCCTCTAAAAGGTTATATGACCCGTGAGGTGATCACAGCATCACCGGAGCAGCCATTGAATGAATTGCGACGCCTGATGATCGAGGAAAACATTGGCAGGGTTCCCCTGGTTGATAAGGAAGGCAACCTGGTAGGGATTATTACCCGTTCCGATATATTGCGTTATTTAAACTCCCTGGATCGTCGGGGTAGATCCTTAAAGTCAAAGCTTTACAGGAAAGTGGAGAAGGATAGTGATTCTAAAGAGGACTACAGTGAAAGCATGCCCCTTGAAAATCTTGCTTCAATAATGGATGAGGGCCTGCCTCAAAAACTTAGAGAGCTTTTAACAGAGGTTAGCCTTTTGGCCGGTCAGGAAAAGATAAAGGTCTACCTGGTAGGAGGTATTATCAGGGATCTGCTTATAAGCTATCCGCCGGAGCAGGATCTCGACTTTGTAGTAATAGGAGATGCTGTCGATTTTACTTTCAAGCTGCAAAATAAACTGGGGGGCAGTATCAGGCATTTTACCCGGTTCGGTACAGCTTCACTGGAATTAGAGGACGGTATAAGGCTGGACCTGGTGACTGCCCGCAAAGAGTTTTATACATCACCGGCTGCCCTGCCCAGGATCGAAAAGTCCGGTTTGAAAAACGATCTCTTCAGGCGTGATTTCACTATTAATACTATGGCCTGCTCGCTTGAAAAAGATAATTACGGTGATTTCATTGACTATTACAATGGTAAAAAAGACCTGGAAAAGGGTATTATCAGGGTCCTTTACCAGCAAAGTTTTATTGATGATCCTTTAAGGATATTAAGGGCGGTTCGTTTTGAGCAGAGGTATAGCTTTGAAATTGAATCGAAAACATTAAAGCTACTTTATAAAGCTGTCCAGAAAAAAGTACTAAGTAAAGTCAGCAGACAGCGCTTGAACCAGGAACTAAAATTGATCTATAGAGAGCCTTCACCCGTTAAAATACTTAAACGCTTATACGATCTTAATTTAATGCCATTTCTTTATCCAGAAGTAGAAATTGACAAAAAACCTGGCAAACTCTATTCCGGCTGGAAAAAGTGCTGTCCTGGGTGCAAAGCCGGGGCTGGGAAGAGGATCCTGATTTTGAAGTAGCCTATTTAAGCGGGTTGCTTTGCAATTTGGAATCTCAAGTCCGGTCTGCTATAATTAAAAAGTTGTATCTATCCCGGGAAAGGGAAGATACAATAAAAAAATCATGTGAGGAAGCGCCTGCTGTTCTGGAAAAACTTAACCAGTCAGATTTAAATCCCAGTGCAGTCGTTAATTATCTTGAGCCCCTTCCGGTCGAAGCAATTTTGCTTGCCTATACTCAGACAGATAATATCAAGGTCAGGGAACATTTGAAACTTTACATGGACGGCCTGAGATATATAAGACCAAGGTTGAGAGGCGGAGACTTAAAAGAACTGGGTGTTAAGCCCGGTCCTCTATACCGGGAAATAATTGATAACCTGAAGCAGGCAGTGTTAGACGGTGAAGTCCGGACTCCCCAGGAAGAGCTGGATTTTGTCATAAATTATTTAAAACAAGAGCAGGAAAAAGAGGAGTGAACTTAAATGTTTTTTGGTTTAGATCCGGTTGTAATTGCTTTACGCATACCGATTCTATTGATTGTTATAACGGTTCATGAATATGCTCATGCCCGCATGGCTTATCACTATGGTGATTCAACCGCACACAGCCAGGGCAGGATGAACCTTAATCCAATAAACCATCTCGATCCAATCGGGTCCTTGATGATCCTTTTAGTTGGTTTCGGCTGGGCCAAGCCGGTACCAATAAATCCTTACAGGTTTAATGATTACCGTTCAGGTTTACGCTGGGTTTCTTTTGCAGGGCCGCTGTCTAACCTGGTCCTGGCCTTTGTTTGCTTATTGTTATTTACCTATATATTGAACCTGGGCGTGATCAGTTTTGGCGGTTTACCCTTTCAATTCTTTCAGCAGCTAATTATTATCAATATTTACCTGGCGCTTTTTAACCTGGTTCCGATACCACCGCTTGACGGTTCAAAAATACTGATGTCTTTTCTGCCTGATTCTTACCTGGGGATATACCAGCAACTCGAACGCTACGGCCCAATCCTATTGCTGATGTTTATTTTCCTGGGGGCATTCAGAATAATCATATTTCCCCTGGCAAACTTTATTTTACAGTTTTACAGTATTATAATCAGTTTTCTGCCAGGTCTTTAACTGAAGAACAGGAGGAGGCATAATAATGGACAAAAAAAGAGTCTTTTCAGGAATCCAGGCTACGGGAAGCCTGCATCTGGGTAATTACCTTGGTGCTATAAAAAACTGGGTGAAAATGCAGGAGCAGTTTGATAATTATTTCTGTGTAGTGGACCTGCATACTATAACTGTTCCCCAGGATCCGGAAGTGCTGTGGAATAATATCAGGGAAGTAGCCGGGCTGTTGTTTGCTTCGGGCCTTAATGAAAAGAGCTCAGTTGTTTTTATACAATCCCATGTCAGGGCCCATGCTGAACTGGCCTGGTTGCTAAATTGTATTACACCGATGGGCTGGCTGCACCGAATGACCCAGTTTAAGGATAAGTCAGAGAAACAGAAGGAAGAGGTAAGTGTTGGCCTATTCGATTATCCAGTTCTACAGGCTGCTGATATCTTGTTATATGATACTCATTTTGTTCCGGTAGGAGAAGATCAAAAACAGCATGTTGAGTTAAGCAGGGATATAGCCCAGCGTTTTAATTACCGCTATGGAGATGTTTTTGTCCTGCCTGATGCCATGATACCTCCTGTTGGTGGCAGGGTTATGGGCCTTGTTAATCCTGAGCGCAAAATGAGCAAGAGTGAGGATAACAAGAATGACGCAATATTTCTACTTGACACTCCCGATCAAATCAGGTCCAAGCTAAAAAAAGCAACAACCGACTCGATGCGGGATATTAAATTTGACGAAAACAGGCCGGGTATTTATAACCTTTTAACCATTTATCAGCTTTTAACAGGAAAGGAACGCAAGGAAATAGAAGAGCATTTTTCAGGTAAAAGTTACAAGGATTTAAAAGAACAGCTGGCTGAAGTTGTTATTGAAAGCTTGCGCCCCCTGCAAGAACGTTACCGTGAGTTGACCGGTGAACAAGGTTACCTGGATGAAATGCTATCCATTGGCGCGGAAAAAGCGGATGCACGGGCTGAAGAAAAGCTGCGCCAGGTTTATAAAAAAATTGGTCTGAGGTAGTATTATGCAGCAGGTGGAATATAAAATAAAACTGCCCACTTTTGAGGGACCTTTTGATCTTCTTTTCCATCTTATAAAAAAGGCCGAGGTTGACATCTGGTCTATTTCTGTTGCTGAAATCACCGATCAATATTTAAGCTATTTGCAATCGATGAAAGAACTTAACCTGGATATAGCAAGTGAGTTTTTAGTAATGGCAGCAACCCTGCTGCGCCTTAAATCTAAGCTGCTACTGCCACGCGCCCCTCGCAGCGGCGAAGAGGAAGATGATGAAGAGCTATTTGAAATTAATACTGCTGAAGAACTGTTTCAGCGCCTGGAAGAATATCGCCGTTTTAAAGAAATAGCATGGCAGCTGCAGGAACGGGAAGAGGAACAGCAAAAAATATACCTGCGTTCTACCGGTGGCCAGAAAGTTATGGTCTTTACCCAGCAGCAATCTGTTTATACCATATGGGAAGGTGCGGATCACCTGAGTGACATAATGCAGCGCTTTGCAGAAGCGGCCTTTAATGCAGTTGAGGATTTTGTAGTTGCCGACAAGGCAAACTACATAGAATCGATTCTTTTGAAAAAACAACAGGCTGTAACCATGAAAGAATTCATAAGTGGCTCCGGGATCTGGGAAGTTATCGTTACATTTATAGCCCTCCTGGAAATGGCCAGGCAGCACAGGGTTGTTTTGCTGCAGGAGAATACCTTTGGCCCGATCCTGGTCAGGCTAAACCCGGAATCGGAACGAAAGGAGGCAACAAGTGGAGAAAAAGGAGCAGAAGAGGTTAATTGAAGCCCTGTTATTTTTGAGCGAAGAACCGGTTAAAGTAGATCGAATTGCCGGGACTCTTAATATTTCGTCTGATGATGCAGCAAGTCTGGCCAGTGAATTAAGGCAAGATTTAGATGATGCCGGTCGGGGACTACAGATTATAGAGACAGCAGGCGGTTTTCAGCTGGGAACCCGGCCGGAACTGGCACCGTACCTGGAAAAAGCATTCAGCGAAGATGTTTCAAGCAACCTGACGGCTGCCGCACTTGAGGCACTGGCCATCATAGCTTATAAACAGCCGGTAACCAGGATAGAGATTGAATCAATCCGTGGTGTTCGATGTGAGCATGTCCTGGATAACCTGATAAAGCGAAAACTAATAAAAATTAGCGGCAGAAAAGAAGGGCCGGGACGGCCTTTGTTATACGCTACAACTCCTGATTTCCTGAAATATTTTGGGCTAATGGATCTAAAAGAGCTGCCTCCGCTAGATCTGGAAAATAAACTGGAGCAATCCGAAGACGGCAGTGAAAACAATGATCAGGAAATAAAGGTTATTGATGGCATGGATTCAAAAGATGAAGTGCAAAATTTTTAATGAATAAATATGAGCGTGAATCAGAAGAAAGATGGAGGAAGAGGTAATGAGGCTGGCCAAGTACCTGGCCAGGGCCGGGGTTTCCTCCCGCCGCAGGGCCGAGCAATTAATATTTGAGGGGCGCGTTTCCGTAAACGATGTGCCGGCTGATCAACCCCAGCTTCAGGTCACGGAAGCAGACAAGATTACCGTAGATAATGAAGTTGTTAGCGGCATTGAAAATAAAGTGTATATTCTTTTAAATAAACCTCCCGGTTATATTTCTACCGTAAAAGATACCCATCACAGACCAACGGTAATCGATCTTGTTAATAGCCAGGATGCCCGTTTATATCCGGTCGGAAGGCTTGATGCTGATACCAGTGGAGTGCTTCTGCTTACCAATGATGGTGAACTCGCTAATCGCCTGATGCATCCACGCTATGCCGTGGAAAAAGTATACCATTCCTGGGTTTTCGGGTTGCCCGGAGCTGAAGCATTGGAAAATTTAAAGCAGGGTCCTCTTATTGAGGGCGAAAAAAGAGCCCCTGCCCGGGTTAAGCTCCTGGAAAAAGATCCGCAAAAAAACATAGCCCTGTTAGAAATAGCACTTACTGAAGGAAAAAAGCGGCAGGTAAAAAAATTATGCCAGGCAATCGGTCACCCGGTAAAAGAGTTGATTAGATTTTCCTTTGCCGGTCTTGATGCCGGAAACCTGAAAGAAGGATCATATCGTCATCTGCAAAGAGATGAAATCGAGTATTTATATAGTCTTGTTAANCTTGAACGTCAAAGATAGCTTGCAAAATGCCTGCNTTAATGAGAAAATAATGTATGCTTTAAGCAAGTAGTAATTGACTTCTTAAATCTATCAAGAATAAATGGAGTAGTATGCAATCTAAGAACAAACCGAAAATTGCTATAGACGGTCCTGCTGGTGCAGGAAAAAGCAGTGTCGCCCGNAAGGTAGCTGGTATGCTNGAGCTGAAGTACCTTGATACAGGTGCNATGTACAGGGCAATAACTNTAAAGGTAATAATGAAGAACCTGCAGCTTGATGATCTTGAACTTCTCAACACTGTCTTAAGTGAAACTGAAATCAATTTTGGTAAAGATAACCAGATTATCCTGGATGGCAAAGATGTTTCTGATGCAATTCGTCAGGCAGANGTAAACAAGCTGGTATCACCGGTCTCTGCAATTTCAGAAGTGCGCAGACACCTTGTATCTATGCAGCAGGATATAGCTTCTGAATCTAACGGAATAATTATGGAAGGCAGGGATATAGCTTCCAGGGTTATGCCCAACGCCGACTTTAAATTTTACCTTGATGCTTCCATAGAAGAAAGAGCAAAGCGCAGATGCAAAGAACAGCTTGAAAAAGGGATTAACCTGGCGCTGGATGAAGTTGCAAAAGAAATAGAAAACCGTGATAAAATTGATTCACAGCGGGAAGATTCGCCATTAACAATAGTTGACGACGCAATTGTTATAGATACAACCGGCCTGAGTTTTGAACAGGTTGTCGACAGGGTTGTTGGAACTGTCAATAATGAATTGCAGCAGAGGTAAAGCAGATGAGCGGGATATGGTATGATACTGGACGTTTTGTTGCCTGGGTTTACTTGAGACTATTATTTAAAATTAAAGTACAGGGCCTCGATAATATCCCCAAACGGAAACCATTTATACTTTGCTCCAATCATATAAACTGGATGGACCCTCTAACCATTGGAACTTCTTTGCCGGCGTCTTACCGGATACGTTTTATGGCCAAGCAGGAAATATTCAATAACTATTTTACAGCAATTTTTTTTAGAAAGATCGGCGCTTTTCCTGTGAAACGAGAAGATGCAGATTTATTTGCGATAAAAGCAGCTTACCAGTTTTTAAAAGACGGCCAGGTTCTCGGATTGTTTCCGGAAGGGTCACGCAGTAAAACCGGAAAGCTGCAAAAAGCCTATAACGGGGCAGCTTTAATTGCCGTTCGCAGTGGAGTCCCTATTGTACCAATAGCTATTAGCGGTCCCTATCGTCTTTTTAAGCCGGTTAGATTATACATAGGCGAACCATTTGTTTTGCCACCCCTGGTTTATGATAATAAGGATGAGAAAAAGAAACATCTCGAAGAAATGAGCGAAACCATTATGTTTAAAATAAAAAAACTACTACCGGAAGACAACAAAACCAATAACCGGTAAAACTTGGAGTGAGTAACTTTGCCGGTAATTGTGGCAAAAAAAGCAGGTTTTTGTTCCGGTGTGAAAAATGCCGTAAACAGCCTGGTAGAAAAAACAGAAGATAAAGTTGCCGGTGCTACCCTTGGACCGATCGTTCATAACGAGGAAGTAATTAAATACTTGAGAAATAGACAGATCGGTGTTATAAATGATATCGGTGATGCAAGCGGATCTTTTATAGCAATTCGCACACATGGTGTCAAGCCTGATATGTATAAGGAATTAAATAATCTTGAAGGCCAGGAAATAATTGATCTAACCTGCCCCAGGGTGCAAAAAGTCCAGGATATTGCTGCCAGAGCCAGAAAAGAAGGATCCCAGGTTATTATTTACGGGGATTCCGATCATCCTGAAGTGCAGGGGCTGCTTGGTTGGGCCGGCGATGATGCCGTTGTTCTATCCTCACCAGAAGAAATCCACGGTCTTCCTGATTTCAAGCATCCGGTTCTGGTTGCACAAACAACAGGCAATGCTGAAATATTTAAGAGAGTATCAGAGGTGTTTTTAATTAAATACCCTGAAGGTATAGTAAATGATACCTTGTGTTCTGAAACACGCAAAAGAGAGCAAGAAGCAATTGAATTGGCTAAAAGGGTCGAAGCGCTGGTGGTGGTAGGCAGTAAAACCAGTGCCAATACAAATGCCCTTTATAATTGTTGCCGGCAGTTAAAACCATCCTGCCTGGTAACGAATGCGGAGGAGTTAGATTTTGCTTTCCTGTCACAGTACCAGTATATTGGGGTCACTGCAGGAGCATCAACTCCCCCATGGACGATAAAGGAGGTAGTGGAGAGTATGGAGAATGAAAACATGGAAGTGAACATCGAAGAAACTGAAAGTGAAGAAAATGAGGTTCAACAAGTAGAAACTGAAAGTGAAGAAAATGAGGCTCAACAAGCAGAAGAGGAAACTGTAGAAGAAAGCCAGGTTCAAAGCGAAGATCAGGAACAAGAGACCGAAGGCATGGAAGAAGCAATGATAGAAGAACAGTTTAGTTTTGCCGGAGATGTGAAAGTAGCCCAGGTAGGCGAACAGGTTACCGGTAAGGTAGCCAGGGTTACAGATGAAGAGGTTTATGTTGATATTGGAGCTAAAACTGAAGCAATCCTTCCTGTTAAAGAGGTCCACCTGGAAGAGGGGCAGGCACTGGCTGATTTATTTAAACCTGAGGAAGATCTTGAGGTTACAGTGCTGGATATTGATGAGCAGGATGGAACGGTAACAGTTTCCCATAAAAGATTGGCCAGGGATAAACGCCTTAAAGAGTTGGAAGAAGCTTTAGAAAATCAAACAGTTCTTGAGGGTAAAGTAAAGCAGGTCGTATCCGCAGGCATTGTGATTGACCTGGGACGCGGCATTGAAGGATTCATGCCCGGCTCGCTTGTAGACACCAGGTTTATTCCTGATTTTAACGAGTTTAAAGACCAGGTTTTAAATTTTAAAGTTTTGGAGTATGACCGGGAAAAGGGTAAATTAATATTAACCCGAAGAAAGATCCTGGAAGAAGAAGCTTCTAAACTGAAGGAAGAAACATTAAGCGCACTCGAAGTTGGCTCAAATATAACCGGTACAGTAAAGCGGCTGACTGATTTCGGGGCTTTTGTTGATGTTGGAGGTATAGACGGACTGGTTCATATTTCAGAGCTTTCATGGGAACGAATTAATCATCCCAAGGAAGTGCTGAAGGTTGGAGATCAAATAGAAGTTAAAGTTCTTGAAGTAATACCCGAAAAAGAGAGAATAAGCCTGAGTATCAGGAAAACACAGCCTGATCCATGGACAAAGGCAGTTGAAGATCTCGAAAGTGATCAACTGATTACCGGTAAAGTTACCCGCCTGGTAAATTTCGGAGCATTTATTGAAATCAAGCCCGGTGTCGAAGGACTCGCCCACATATCACAGCTTGCCGATTATCACGTCAAGCATCCTTCCGAGGTGCTAAGTGAAGGTGAAGAAGTTGAAGTTAAAGTTTTAGAAGTAAAGCCAAAAGCTAAAAGAATAAGTCTCAGCATCAAAGATGCAGGAGGCGTTAAAGTGGAACAGGGTGCAGCTGCAAGTGACGATACTGAAAATGGAAATGTAACCCTGGGAGATGTTTTCGGAGATCTATTTGATCAGGAGACATTCAAAGAAGGTTCAGATCAGGAAGCCTACACTGACAATGAATCCGATCCGGAAGGTGGACAGGAATAAATGTCCAGGGCTCATCGCAAAAATGAGCACATATATCATAGCCTGAAAAAAAGAATGTCCAGGGCAGACTTTAAAGATATCAGTTTTATTCACAATTGTCTCCCCAACATGGCTTTTAATCAGATCAGCTTGGAAACGGAGTACATGGGGCGAACTTACCGTTCGCCTTTTTTTATTAATGCAGTAACCGGTGGCAGTCAAATCGCTTCTAAGATTAACTCGGCCCTTTCAGAAGTAGCCAGGGTCTGTAATATACCGATGGCTGTCGGCTCACAAATGGCTGCTCTTGAAGATAGCAGTTCTACAGGCAGTTTTACCATCGCGCGCAAGAAAAATCCCGGTGGAGAAGTCTGGGCTAACCTAGGCACATACGCAAGCCCCGAAATGGCTGCCAGGGCTGTAAAGATGATAAATGCTGATGCCCTGCAGATTCATATGAATGTATCGCAGGAACTGGTTATGAAGGGCGGCGATCGTGATTTTAGAGATATGTCCAAACGGATTAAAGAAATTGTAAAAAACATTGAAGTTCCTGTTATCGCCAAGGAAGTAGGATTCGGGATTGCTCGCGAACAGGCTGAAGCATTACTTGAAGCAGGGGTCATGGCTATTGATATTGGCGGCAGGGGCGGAACAAACTTTATAGCAATTGAAGGCAGCCGTTCAGGTAGGTATATCCCGGAAAGTCTTTTAGAGTGGGGGATCCCTACTGCTATCAGCCTGGTTGAAACAGCTGATGCAGTAAAAGACAGGGTAGATATATTTGCTTCCGGTGGCATGAATAATGCGCTGGATATCGCCAGGGCTCTTTCACTTGGCGCAAAAGCAGTAGGCCTGGCCGCTATGCCGCTGAACATCCTGGTAAATTATGGTCGCAGAACATTAATTAAAAAAATCTATAACCTTGAAAATGAGCTTAAGCTAATTATGATGATGACAGGTTCCGGCAGTATTGCCGATTTGCAAAAAGCGCCCCTGGTCGTTACCGGCTTTACAGCTGAGTGGCTTGAAAGACGCGGTATTAATCCCGATAATTATGCAAGGAGATCATTAGATTAGTCAGTCTGAGGAGATTAACATGAAAAAAGCGGACGGCCCTATAATTGAAAAAGTTTTAGAAGGATCGCCCGCTTCAAAGGCGGGGCTGCGGCCGGGCTGGAAGCTAATTCGCATTGACAACCAGCCAGTAGGCGATATTATTAATTACAAGATAATGGAATCAGATCATGATCTGCGTTTACTTGTGCTTACCGACAGTGGTATTTTACGCAGGGTTAAAATAAAAAAACCTGTCAATGAACCCCTGGGACTTAGCTTTAACCCCCCTACAATTACTAAAATGCAGTATTGTGGAAATCAGTGCATTTTCTGCTTTATTGACCAAAACCCACCTGGAATGCGCACATCTCTATATGTAAAAGATGATGACTATAGATTGTCTTTTCTTTACGGCAACTTTATTACCTTAAACCGGTTGAGCGAAAAAGAGCTGCAGCGCATAATCAATTTAAGATTGAGCCCCATGTATGTATCTGTTCATACAACAAACCCGCGGCTGCGTGCAGAAATGTTTGGTACGGAACGTGCTGTTAAAGGTCTTAATAATCTGAGAAAACTGGTTGAAGCGGGAATAAGTATTCACACTCAGGTTGTTTTGTGCCCTGGCTATAATGACGGCAGGGAACTCGATGCGACTATTGAAGGTTTAGCTAAAATGGGACCCGCCATAGAAAGCCTGGCTGTAGTGCCGCTCGGTTTGACAGGATACAGAAATGGCTTGAACCCTCTAAGAAAATATACTTTGCTTGAAGCAGAAGAAATTATAGACAAAATTGAAAATTTTCAGGAGAATTTTTTAAAGGAAAGGGGTACCCGTTTTATTTTCCCCTCAGATGAGTTCTATAATCTTGCTTCAAGGGCTCTGCCGCCTGATCACTGTTATGAAGATTATCCACAACTGGAAAACGGTGTTGGTCTATCCAGGCAATTTTTAAATGAACTTCACGCCCTCGAGGAGCAAGTGCCGGCTCTACCTGGGAAACTTCAAAGTTTTACAATTGCTGCAGCTCCAGCAGCAGAAAAGTTGTTGGAGGAACTGGTTGAGTATTATACCAGGTTTACTGGTGTCAATATAAACCTGCAGATTGTAGACAATCATTTTTTCGGTGAGGAAGTAACTGTATCGGGCCTTTTAACGGGCAGCGATTTATTAAGAGCTTTAAAAGGGAAACCCCTGGGTGATGTTGTATTTATTACTAAATCGATGTTGAAAGACAGGGATAATATTTTTTTAGATGACAAGAAAATTGATGATGTAGAAAATGAACTGCAGGTTCCCCTGGTTGCTGTTGATGGACCGAAAGAACTTTTTAGTGAACTATTGAAAGAGAGGCCTGAAAATTGACGGATAATATAGTGGCTATAGTTGGTCGTCCCAATGTAGGAAAGTCTACTCTCTTTAACCGATTAACATCTGCCAGGACTGCCATTGAAGAAAAAGTGCCTGGAGTAACGAGGGATCGCCTCTACGGTATTTCAGAGTGGAGCGGAAGAAACCTGGTGATAATTGACACAGGTGGCATTACCTTTGGACCTGCAGATCAGCTCAATGTCCAGGTAAGAAAACAGGTAGACCTGGCAGTTGAAGAAGCAAAGGTGATTATATTTCTTCTGGATGGCAGGGAAGGTTTAACTGCACTCGATGAGGAAATTGCCGACATGCTGAGACGCAGTGGCAAAATTGTTCTTCCGGTTATAAATAAAATTGACTATCATGAAATGGACTCAGCGAAATATAATTTTTACGGCATCGGCTTTGGCGATCCCATACCATTATCTGCATCCCATGGCAGAGGTACGGGAGAGCTTTTAGACAAAGTTATTCAGCTTCTTCCCGAAGATGAAGAAGATCCTGTTGAAGATGATGAAGATATTGTTAAAGTTGCTGTGATCGGGCGGCCGAATGTAGGCAAATCCTCCTTAATTAATACTATCTTGGGGGAGGAACGAGTTGTCGTTAACCAGATGCCCGGCACAACCAGAGATGCAGTCGATACAAATTTTATTTATGCAAATCAACCCTATCTCTTGATTGATACAGCCGGCATGCGGCGAAAAAGCAAGGTAAAAGATTCTGTTGAGTATTACAGTGTTCTGCGTTCTTTGAAAGCGGTACAGAGAGCTGATTTGGCCCTGCTTTTACTAGATGGAGAAAGCGGGATAACCGAGCAGGATCAGAGACTTGCCGGATATGTAGATCAGGCCGGCAGAGGCCTGGTTATTATAGTTAACAAGTGGGACCTGGTTAAAGGTCAGGAACATGCCCGCGAGGATTACCTGAACAATATCAGGAGACTCTTTAGTTTTGTTCCTTATGCCCAAATCTGTTTTGTTTCAGCCTTAACCGGTTGGCGCCTGGAAAGAATATTTCCGGCAATTATAAAAACCTGGCAGGAACAACATAAAAGAGTATCTACTTCACTGCTCAATGAACTGCTTGAAGATGCTATTGCCATTAACCCACCTTCAAGCGTTAAAGGCAAAAGGGTGAAAATATTCTATGCAACTCAGCCAGAGGTAAAACCACCTACTTTTGTATTTTTTGCAAACGAACCCGAATTAATCCACTTTTCTTACCAGCGCTACCTGGAAAACCGCTTGCGGGAGGCTTTTGATTTCAGCGGAACGCCCATTATTATTAAGTTTAAGAAACGACAGCGCAGGGGGGATTGACAAGAGCATGGAAATTGCTGTCCTGATACTGGCATACCTTTTAGGGTCTTTGCCTTTTGGTTATATCCTCAGCAATATAATTAAAAAAACTGATATCCGGAAACACGGCAGCGGTAACATCGGCGCTACAAACGTTTTAAGAGTTATGGGTTGGAAGGCAGCACTACCGGTTTTTGTGTTAGATTTTGCGAAAGGGACTGCGGCGGTAGCTTTAGCGCGCCTTGTTAGCGATCAACCTGCGATTTACTTGACTGCTGGATTTCTTGCAATGGTTGGGCACAGCTTTCCGGTATTTCTGAAATTTAAAGGCGGTAAAGCAGTTGCTACGGCAGCAGGAGTGCTTGCTGCTTTATCAGGCTGGGTTACTGTCAGTTTGCTGGTTCTCTTTGTTATATTAGTGGCAGCAACACGATATGTTTCAGCCGGTTCTATTATTGCCTCGATGACCCTGCCTGTCTTGTTCTGGCTATTTGGTTTTGAACTGGCTTATATAATTTTTGGCCTGGCAGCAGCGCTGTTAATCGCTGCTCGCCATCAACAGAATATCAGCAGACTGCTCAGTGGCACAGAATCGAAAATAGGAAGCAAAAAGTAAATTGACAACCTTCTTAAAAAGGGCGTGCTTTGATGATCAGAAAAGAATTTCTGGAGTTATTGTTTGAGGCTGCCAGCATCCAGCGCTGGAACGATCATATCAGGCCCGAGCACTTTACAGAACTCGATAAACAGGCCCATAAAATGGTCTATGCCTATGTCCTGGCCAAGATTGAAGAAACAGATCATGGTGCAGTTATAAACTGGCCCCGCTTAATTGAAGGCGGTTTATTCGAATTTATGCACAGGATAGTATTAACAGATATAAAACCGCCGGTCTATTATATTTTAATGGCGGAAAAAGGAGATCAACTTAACCGCTGGGTTCTCGATAAACTTAAAGACAAGGTGGCAGATTTACAGGTAGATTTAAATGACAGGATGGAAAACTACTTCTTTTCAAAAGATCACGAATATCTGGAGAAAAGAATTCTTAAGGCTGCCCATTATTTAGCTACCAACTGGGAATTTAAAATAATCTATCGCCTTAATGAGGGGCTTTACGGCTTGGAAGATACCCGTGAAAATATCGCCGACCAGATTGAAGAGCATTATGATCTGGCCGGTGTGCAAAAATTGGCTCTCGGCAAGAAGACCAGCAATTTTCTTGATCTGGTCGGACAGCTGCGTTTTCAGCAGCGCTGGGCTCAATCCCCCCGTGTCCCAAAAACTTCAGTAATGGGCCATATGTTAATTGTTGCCATGATCAGCTACCTTTGTTCACTGGAATTAAATTCATCTCCAAAACGAATTTACAATAACTATTTTGCCGGACTCTTTCACGATTTACCGGAAGTATTGACGAGGGATATTGTTTCACCGGTAAAACGGTCAGTAGCAGGTTTAGATGAAATAATCAGGGAGATTGAACATCGTCAGCTTGAAGAAAGGATTTTCCCTCTCCTGCCTGTCGGGTGGCATGGCGAACTAAAATATTTTACGGATAATGAATTTGCCAGTAAAATTATTTCAGGTAAAGAGATTAAAAGAGTTACATCGGAAGATATTAACAGGCATTACAACAAGGATCAGTTTTCACCGCTGGATGGTGAAATAATTAAAGCATGTGACCAGCTCGCTGCTTATATTGAAACGTTTCTGTCGATTTCTCACGGTATAAAATCGTACCACCTGGAGGAAGCAAACCGCCAGCTTTACAAAAAGTACAGTTTTAGTAACATTGCCGGTATCAACTTTGGTCAGCTCTTCAGTTACTTTAAGGTTTAGCAAAAAACAGCTGACCGGTTTTATTGACTTTTAAGATGCCTTGCATTAAAATAGTCTAAGAATTGATAATACAATTTAACCTTAATAATAACATCGGGGCGTGGCGCAGTTTGGTAGCGCGCTTGACTGGGGGTCAAGAGGTCGTAGGTTCAAATCCTATCGCTCCGACCACTATTTTTTTAAGGAAAAGAGGTGGTTACAGGGTAAAGCTATGCAAGTTGAGATTTACTAGGAAAGGATGTGCCCGCAATAATGGATAAAAGGGTAATCGTTACTTTTGTATTAACAGTTTTATTACTATCTCTCCTGGTGCTTCCGGCCCTGGCCTCTGAATATAGTTCCACCAGTGTAGGGTTCAGGTATATCGGGGATATATTCCATGAGAAAGAAGTTAAAGTTTCTGGTGGTTCCATTAATTTCCACATCAGTGGAATGGGCGAGGTAGGCGGAACTCATACAGTAAATACCAGTGCTGCAGAAGCTGTTTACGGTCCAGGATTTCAAAATAAATTATACATGACAGCGAGTATGACTGGTACTACTGCAATGGATGCACCCCCCGATAAATATCTCAGACTGCTCAGCTCAGTTTACCTGAGAAATGATAATGTAACTCTTCAGACCGGGGTAGAAATGAATCCGGGAGAAAGTGGTTATATGAGGCAATCAGCGGCTTCCAGCCACGGACCAGATGGAGATTATTTCAAAACCACCAATCACTTTGGCAATACAGGTGGAACAACAAGAAGAGTTAATGAAGTCGAAGGTTACATGTCCGATCGGATGGAAGTAGTAGGCTATGCAGAAGTCTGGGAGATTACAGAACGCAGCAGCGGAAATGCTAAAACCGGTTTCTGGGATATGCGCTAATAAAATGACATAAGTTTTACGACTTAAATTTAAGTAGAAGAGGCTCACGGGCATAATATTACCTGTGAGTCTCTTTTGACAATAAAAAGAATCATAAGTATACTAGAAGTTGGCATTTACAAAATACTTTGGAGGGAATTCATCAAGTATGACAACCGAAAAGAAGGAACAGGAAAAACGCGAAATTTCTTTAGAAAGATCAGCAGAGCTAAAAAAAGCTGTTGCCGATTACCGGGAAGCAGTTAAAAACATGCCAACCGGTTTTCAGAATTGGACCCAAATTCAAGAGAGCCAAAAAAGGATTAAGAACTATTTTAAAGCAACCGATGAGGATTGGGAAAACTGGCGGTGGCAGTTGAAAAACCGGATAACTACTACTGCAGTTTTAAAAGAGCTGCTTCCGCTGGAAAAAGATGAGATAGATGAGATAGATGAAACAGGGGCAAAATACCGCTGGGCTGTATCACCTTATTACCTCAGCCTGATCGATCCTGATGATCCTGATGATCCGGTAAAAAGGCAGTGCATTCCTACGGTTGCTGAAAATGTTGAAGGTGGTCATGATGATCCGATGGGGGAAGAATATACTTCGCCTACATCCTGCATTACCCGTCGTTATGCCGATCGCCTGATTATTAAAGTTACCAACCAGTGTGCCATGTACTGCCGCCATTGTCAGCGCAGAAGAGGAATAGGAGAAAAAGACCTTGCTACCCCCCATGAGCATTTGGAAGAAGCCATTGAATATGTTCGCCAGAATGAAGAGGTGAGGGATATTCTTCTGACAGGCGGAGATGGGTTTATGCAGGATAACCAGACAATCGCCTGGCTGCTTGATGAGCTTGACCAGATTCCCCACGTAGAAATAAAAAGATTTGGCTCAAGAACCCTTGTCACAATGCCGCAGAGAATTGATGACGAGCTGTGCCAGATATTTTCTGAACACTTGCCCCTTTATATAAATACTCACTACAATCATCCCCTGGAAATAACACCACGTGCCCAGGAAGCCTGCTTTAAGTTGGCTCGTTCCGGGGTTAGCCTCGGTAACCAGGCTGTTCTATTAAAAGGCGTTAACAATGACCCCTTTGTAATGCGCAAACTTAACCACGAGCTTTTAAAGGCCATGGTCAGGCCATATTACATTTTCCACGCAAAGGCTGTTAAAGGCACATCTCATTTCAGGACCAAGGTTGAAGAAGGTATTGAGATTATGGAAAAATTGCGGGGATATACTTCCGGTTTGGCCGTTCCAACATATGTAGTAAATGCACCGCTTGGCATGGGCAAAACACCCATGCTTCCTGAATACCTGGTCAGCAGTGGCAAAGATTATATCATGATCAGGACCTGGGAGAATAAAGTGCTTAAATATGATAATTAGCAATAAACTTGTTTTATTTAAAAGCAGGATTTAAATATTTTATGTTGAAATATAATGAACAAAGAAGAATTTTCAAGGAATATATATTATGTTTACCAAAAGGTGGTGAAGTTTATACTTGTGAACCTATTCGAGGGCTGTTCTTATTAGACAAGTAATTACTAAATGTTTGCAAAAATGAGACCAACCCTTAGTAGGCCCCGGAAGATTATTTTATCCCAGTATTAAATACTATTTTTTCTTATAATAATGTTGCGAATTATGCAGCAGTGTACT
>SL_8KL_010_SEDDRAFT_10001042_pt1 | contig 24022 bp, 23 predicted proteins | sample SodLakKL_010_SED_4_FD_11160 | JGI IMG/M metagenome (IMG submission 11160) | reverse complement strand
CCCCGATCGGGCATCTTGTTTTAATATATAAAAGGGTTAGACTCCCTTATAATATACTTAGTTGAGCATATTTAATCGTTTTAATGATCTTTAAATTTAGGCACAACAAACCCCTTATCTATTATTTCAAAAACAACTGTTTTTGAAATATCGAAAATAGGGCCTAGATCGTGCCTAGAAAACCCCGATTTTACCCCCTATGTTTTTGAAATAGAGATTTTAGATCTAAATCGGTCCCCCTAGGGGTATAGATTGAAATTATCTTCTATGGCTGAGGATTTTGGAAAAATCATTATTGAGTTGGGGGACACCAAAAAGGGCCTAGGAGTTGGATCAATATAGACGAAGAGGTTAGGTTTTAATTCACCTCAGATCTATCTCTATTTCTATTGGGGGACTTATAGGATTTCCTGGCCTTACTTCATTTTGATCGATTCCGAAGGATTCCAAACATCTTGCCGGTATCGTACCAAACTTACCTGAACAATCTTTACACCGAACTCTTACAAGTTTTTCTTCTTCTTCTTCAAATATCTCGCCTGTCACTCTAAACTTTTTAGGATTGTCACAATCACATCTTGACATATTTCTTGCCTCAACTCTGTTATAGATATCATCCTTTATAAACTTTCGAGGATAGTGTTATTTAGTCCTGCAGGTAAAAGTTCAATAACATAACTGCTACAAGACCTGTGTGATTGTAGGACTCGAAGGAGGATCTTCCATGTTGTTCTGCAGGAATCTCTCAACTCTGTAGTTATAGACCCCCTCATCCCTCTGCTCAATATTGAGATGTCCGATATTGATCTAACCGACTAATGTTCGGGATCCTAGTTATCGCGGGAAAATTTAATATTGAGCTAAAAGATCAGCCAAAGGGCTGGTTTTTGGGTGAATATCGGGAAAAAGCTAGGGTCCAAAGGGGGAGAAAAGAGAGAAAGGGTCTCGGTCGGGGGATTTGAACCCCCTAGCCTGATCAAATAGTTAATTGACTCCTTCCTATATTTATTTTTCTGATGTTTTTAAAATCTAAAAGATCTGTTAGATTCCTAAAAGGGTTTTCAGATTCTAAAATTGATTTTAATTTCTAAAAAAGGTTTAAGATTCTAAAAGAGATTTCAGATTCTAAAAAGGTTTAAGATTCTAAAAGAGATTTCAGATTCTAAAAAGGTTTAAGATTCTAAAGAATGTGTTAGATTCTAAAACTTTTAACTCAATATCGATCTAATTAAGAGATCTTCTTTACAGCTCAATATAGAGTTAAAAGATCTAGGGTAGATTTGAGATCTCTAATCCTTTTCTAGATTAAGATGTCTTTGTATTTAAAAGGTTGATTTTTGGATAAAAAAGATGTTAACGAGAGGGATATTTTCAATTAGTTTAAAGAGTATTTAAAGCCAGAAGTCTATAAGTTAATAGACTGTTAACAATTGCTATTATTTACCCCATATTTAAAGCCAGAAATCTATAAGTTAACTGACTGTTAATCGTTAACATAATTTACGAAAGAGGGGAGGGGTTGTCTATGTTAACTAACTAACTCTATATGTATTTTATAGATATAGTATATAAATTCAGAAGTGTAAAAATTAACAGACCGTTAACAAGATTAAAGAAAGTAAATAATAGAAATAGAAGAAATAACCGGAAAAAACATCCTATCTTTCTACACCTTCCCTACCCTCTCGGAGATCTTGTTAACAGTTAACAAATTGTTAACATTTTAAACTCTGGGTTTATATACTCCTATTTTATCAACTTTAATTTCTAAAAGGATTTTTGGTTTCTAAAATATCTCTAAGATTCCATAATAGATTTGAGTTATTAAATTCCCTTTTCAAATCAAAATTAGGCACAACATGGATCTAGGTCCGTGAGATCAATAATGATCTCTAACCTATCCTGGAAAGTTTTTAACTCTTTATTGAGCTGAAAGGTTGATCATAGAGAAAATTTTAGGCACAACACTAGAAAGGTAAGCTACCTGATCATCGGGTTGAAAAGACTTAGGCACAACATATCTGATCTGTTAGGTCTTTCCGGTCTTTCAAGATGTTTCGAAAATTCATCACTAGAAAATCTGCTATTTTCCGTTATTAAACCCTCTTTTCCCGATATTTTTTCCCATTCTACTATCTATCGGGAAAGAATGTATTTTAGGCACAACAAAATAAGTTAATCTTGAAATACCCTGATATAACAACCTCTGGATAGGGTAATATCATCCAAAGAGGCTAGGGTCTTTGGCGGATTTTCGTTAAACTATGGAGTATTATATAATAATCTAGATAACACCATAAGGTTTTAAATAAAAATAGAAAAGGGTCCTTGTTACACTAACAAGTTAGTGTAACAATCAGGCTTTAAATTATTAGGACTAAAGTCCTTAATAATTAAAAGTAAAAGCTCTGCTTGTTGGGGCGTGAGAGGAAATTTTTTGATTGAAAAAGTTTGATCAATCTATCAAGATCATGTTCACTCATGATCTTGATTCAACATCTCAATTATAAGTAACTTATAAAACATCGGATCGGTGGCCGGATCCTTTAGCTCAGTTTTGAGCTGGTCCAGGAGAAAAGGGAGATCAACTTCTAAGCTCACTATTGAGCTAGTTCCTTGATCAAGATCTGCACTCTTTACAAAGGTCATACTTGTATCTATTGAAGTAATTTTCATCACATGAAGGGCATAGACCGGCCTCATCGGTTTGTTTCCAACACTCCTCACAAAGTTCCTTTGTAGTAAATTCTGATTGACAGTTTGAACAGATGTTCAACCCTTTGGCTTCGTCAAATAGAAGGAAACACATTTCACACATGGCGACCCGATCATCTAAGAAGTTTAGAGATTTGTAGTAGTCTTCAAACGCTTCAAATTTCTCTTTAAACCTTTCCTCTACCTGATCTAAATGGTCCACTACAAAATCACTTAGATAATCCCAACCTTTGTTTTTTCCGATATGCTCATAACTCTGAGTTGTTATTCTCTGAGTGATCTCCCTAGCTATCTTATATGTCCACCCTTCAAAACTGTCTTTTCCTAACCTAAAATAGAATTCATTTTTGATCCTTTCCTGATCTTCATATCCGGCCTCAACAAAGATCATCCTACCCTCTGATCCACAAAGAGGACAGATCTTAGGTTTTTTATCCTCTATCCTTTCCTTAGTATCAACTTCTTCTAACCACTCCTTGATTAGTTCGGTAGGTTTGGGTATTTCTGATCTTTCTTCTACTCCAAAGAATTCTTTTAAAAACTCCCTTCTCTTTTTGGTTGATTCCATGGCCATGATATCACCTATAGATTTTCAATTTTTGATTTTCTCCAACCCCTCTACTCTCATCTTCTTCCTGGCCTTCCATGATCTCTAAAAGTTTCTCGATCTTTCCCATTAGTTTTTCTACATCTCGATTGAGTGTTTCAATTGAGTTCTGTTGTTCCTTTATAATCTCTCTATTTTCTTCTACCTTTCTTTCTTGCTTCTTGATCCTATTCATAAGGGCCTTGATATCCTCGATTTCTTCCATTATCTAGACCCTCCCTCAAATTCCTTATTGACCTCTTCTCTTTTCTCTTTGGGATTGGCTTTCATCAAGTTTTCCCCTTCCTTAGTTTGAGGTTCTGTGTCTTCTTTTTTCTCTTCTAGAAATAATTTTTTGTAGGACTCAGGTATGTAACCTGTTTTTTCCCTATATTTTTCTGGATCATCTATTCGAATCACTTGCTTAGTCAGACTCCTAATCAGTTCAAATTTGTCTTTCTTTTTCTCTTTTTTACCCTCTGGGACCTCTTCTAACATCCTATTAAAGGATCTATCTATTCTTTTAAACTTATTAGTATAATCAGAGTCTTGGATCAATTTCTGGAGGCCCTTTCGAAGAGATCTCAATCCCTCTATCTCTTTAATCTTTTGTAACATCTCTTTCTGTTCAACACTCACTCTAATGTGAGTAATATCTTCTTTTCGTTCACTCAATTTAAACACCCCCGAGACTATATTTTGTTAGTCTAACAAAAAATGTTCCTACTCCTTCTTTCGTAGGAGTATGAGATGGGCTGAAACAAATAGAATCCCGTATCATACTCCCTCCTAATTTTCCCCTTTAGCGACCTTTTCTATAGCCCTAGCCATAGCTCTAGCTGTCAGATCTCCGTGCTTTTTCACCAGCTCTATATCTTCCTTATGTTCTTCATAAAACTCTTCAACTTTATCACTCAAAAGCACCACCCCCTTTTAGATCTTCTAAAGTGTGATCTGATTCCCACCATTTCTTAAGAACTTCACGGATATAACTAGACCTACTCACCGGACCTCTTTTTTTCTCCAATTTTTCGTATGTTTCAGGTGGTAGGCTGATTCCCACTCTTTTCACCTCATATTCTGGCCTATTCGCATCCATATTTATCAATAATAAGAGAATTAGCAAAAATTATAAATGTTCTTAAGGTGTTAACACCCTTAACAATCGCTGTAAACCCCTCTAAATATGAGGTTAAATCATGGAATATGACCAAAACAAATATCGATATAGATCAATAACACATGAAAATGAAAGAAAAAAAATTAAAAATTATAAATTAATAATAGATGCAATAGCAAATAATCCTGGTATAAGTCAAACAGGTATAGCTGAGATAACGGGTATATCTAGAACCACCGTGAATAATAAAATGCCCGAGCTAGAAGAAAAAGGTAAAGTTATCCAAAAAACTGATGAAAAGAACGATCAAAAATACAATTACTATTTAACAGAAAAGGAAATAAAAAGACCAGACTTTCAAGGAGAAATAATTTTTCACCTAATATTTGATGAGATCAAAAAAGTCATGTTTGATGAAAGAAAAAAAATATTAAAAGAAATAAAAGACGAAAACCAATATCGATTGTTTCGATATTTGGGAGAAAGAATCATCGATCAAGAGTTTTACAAAGGGTTGGAGGATGTTTTAAATGAACAGATTGAAAACTGGGAAAACAAGGAGAAAAAATTTTTAAAAAATACTAAGAGGTTAAGGAATGAAGATTTTTTTGATTCAGTTAATACTGAGAAAATAATTAAAAAATACAATCGTAAAAAATATGCTGGTGAAGAAACAAGGATTCATAGAAGTTTTGAGGGAACTAAGAACGATTTTGAGAGTATGTCGATCTTAGATCATTATCCAACCTATCGAGAGGAACTTATGGATTCTAGCAACTCAGAGATCTCTAAAGAGGTTAAGAATGATGTAAGAAAGTATCTACTTACTAAAGTGCCTTTTGGACCTTTAATCATCCCTAGAATTTGTTTTACTTCAAAATTAGTTGTTGATGAATTAATGAGAAAGATGTTGGATAGTAATGAATATGAAGATAAAGAAATTTTGAAGGAAACTATAGATCTATTTATGGAAACAATAACTTGTAAGTACATTGATGAAGAAATATCTGAAGAATCTAAAAAAAGCATCAAGAATGGTATAAAAAAAGTGTTTAAAATGGAGCCTACGGAAAGATATAAAAGATACCCAATTCCAAAATTTGTAATAAAATATCCGGAGGATTTAAAAGATGAATTAGAAAAAGAGTACAAAGATTATGAGGATGTTGAGGGGATATCTACTACTGATCTGAATTTCAATCAAGTCAAAGAGGAAAGAGGAAGGCTAACAACAGCTTACACTAATCTGGACATAGCTAGTTTTGTTTTTACCCAGAAAATATAGATCGGTCTATAAAGGAGATCTTCTATACTAACCCACTATTGGGCTAAAGGATCTAGGTCATTTGTTAAGATCATGAATTTAGGCACTACATAGACCCGGATCCTTCAACTCAATAATATTTTTTCTCCATGGAAGAAAGAGATCACACCTTTCAACTCAATACTGAGCTTAGAAAGTGATTATAACAAGGATTTTAGGCACAACATCAAGCTAACCCACACCTCAAAACCTATTTTTACCATATGTCTTCTAAGGGCTATACTTCCGATCTAAGAGTATATCGGTCTTAGAAGACCTATACCCTTTCGGAAGGGCGGTCTATAGGGGTAGTATAGACTCCTTACATCGTACAATTGTCTAAAATAGAAAGAATAAGAATTGTAGATCAAGATCTTAAAATCAAAACACTAATTGCTTTAAATCTTTCATAAAATTTCTTATCGATAAGATAACTTCTAAATGTTTAGAAAGTATTAATATGTTCTAATGATCTCAAATTTATGCTAGATACTTCAACTCAATAATGATTTGATTAGCTTATCAAACTCTTATTTAGATCTACAAATCCTTTTAGATTTTCAAAGACTTTTTAAGATCTAAAAATCCCTTTAACTTCTAAAAGAGAAATTAAGAATTAATATTGAGTTTAGAAAATCAAATGTTTGTTAGATTTTAAAAATAAAGAATAAGAAGAGGGTTGAATTACTATTCATCTCCTTTGAGTTCATTGATTTCTTTCTTTAACTTTTCTATTTCTTCAATCATAGCTTTCGAAAGTTCAGACTCCTCTTCCGTTAACTCTGTGAATCCTTTTGATATTTTTGTAGTGCTTTCCTCGACCTGTTGAGAAGCTTCTACACTCAAAGCTTGACCACACTGAGGGCAAAATTTAGCCTCTTGGGGTATATCATCTTTAGTACATCGAGGACATTCTTTAGGTATGAGCTTAGAGATCTTCCGGTCCTCTTCCTCTTCAATTCCATGTAGCCTAGCGTAGTCGTTATCAATATCCCTACCGGATAGATGGGTATATTTAGAGGGGACATCACTACCCTGGACCCATCCGAACCACTCACAAAGTTGAGCTTCCGTGAACCTGGTAGCCATATATGTAGCCCTACTATGTCTAAAGTTATGAGGATTTACAGGTTTATCTACACTGGACCGATCTCTTACTGTTTTGAGCATCTTATTTATAGATGGATACCTCATTTTGTCCCCTACATTGACATCTCCGATATTAACCCATAAGGGAGATTCTTTACTATCTCTATCTGGGTGTTCATTAAGCCAATCTTTGAGATAGGGGACCGATTCAATCAAAGGTATTCTTCTAGATCCTGTTTTTCCATCTACCACGACCTTAAAACCATACTTATGGTCCTCAATAGACCCAACTGTTAAATCTATCAATTCCCCAATCCTAGCCCCAGTTTCCCATAACATACTGATCATGGCCTTATCCCTTTTATTTTTGGCATTTTTCAACAACTCTTGTACATCCTCTTCGGTAAGCATCTCTTCGGGAAGTTTACCGTTATCTGTATTGTAGTTTACTTCTAACCAACTAACACACTCTGGATATTCCCCACCATTAAGCCATTTGTAGAACCTTCTCAGTAACTTTTTGTAGTCGTTTTTTGTTGTAGAAGTGATATCATCTCTTCTCTTAAGCCATATAATCAGTTCCTCAATATCTTCCCTTTCAGCTTCCTCAAAAGGTATATCCAGATTACTAGCTATCTTCGGTAATTGACTTAAGTACTTGTATCTTCGAGCTTTGCTATAATCGTTTAATTCTAATTCCCTATCAAACTCCAGTAATTTTTCTTTGTTTTCTTCTAGAATATCATCATTTTTCTCAAGGTTGTTTTTTTGCCTTTTTATCCTTCTTACGAAATTGTTTGTAGGCATATTATCATCTACCTATAAGAGGAAAGATGTATATAATAATTAGGTAGGGAACTTAACCCCTTTAAATATATTTCTTCTAAGCCCCGATCGGGCATCTTTCATAAATCAAAGAGTTTTTTCCATAGGTATATACAAAACTTAATAATATCATAAAGCTTTTTCTTAGAAGTGATAGAGATGAAATTTGATGAAGGTCTCGATCGTAAAGGAACTAACTGTGCTAAATGGGATTTTCTTCTGGAGTTCTTCGACAGAGAAGACGTTTTACCGATGTGGGTTGCAGATTCAGATTGGAAGACGAGTGAAGCGATCATCGATGCATTGAAGGAAAGGGTGGAGCACGGCGCTTTTGGATACACGAAGCCCGGAAAAGAGCATGACAGGGCAGTTGTCGATTGGATAGATAGAAGATATGGATGGGAGATCGATCCTGAATGGATAGTTTACACCAACGGTATAACCCCCAGTTTGAGTATATCGGTGATGACCTTTACAGATGTGGGTGACGGCGTGATCATCCAGCCCCCTGTCTATTTTCCTTTTTTCCAACTCATAAAGAATCGTGGGGGTCAAGTGATAAAGAACGAACTTCTTTATGATAAGGATAAAAAAAGATACGAACAGGATTTTGAACATCTAGAGGAAAAAATGAGATCTCAAGGATCGGCCATGAGTAGAGGAGACAGATCCAGCATGATGATTTTATGCAATCCACACAATCCGGTGGGCAGAGTATGGACTGAAGAGGAACTCGAAAGGATAGGGGAGATGGCCATAGAAAATGATATCCTAGTGGTTTCAGATGAGATCTTTTCAGACTTCATCTATGAAGGCGAACACACTCCATTTTCTTCTCTATCGGATGAGATAGCTCAGAATTCTATGACCCTGTTTTCACCAGCTAAGACCTTCAATATAGCTGGTCTGAACTTAGGTCTAGCGGTCATACCTGATCCTGATCTAAGAGATAGATTCGAGAGAGCGAAGGAAAAACTGGTCAAAGAGACAAATTTGCTGGGCTTGGTCGCTATGAAAGCAGCATATAACGAAAGTGAAGATTGGCTGGATGAACAATTGGAGTATCTGCAAAATAATAAGAGATTCGCTCTTAGATTTGCTAAAGAGAAAATACCGAAAGTGGATGCTGTAGAACCCGAAGGTACATTCTTACTTTGGCTAGATTTCAGAGATCTTGGACTTGAACCTGAAGAGCTTGATGATCTATTATTGAACGAGGCCAGAGTCGCTCTGAACAACGGAGCCTGGTTCGGTGAAGGTGGAAAAGGATTCATGAGACTCAACTTTGCATGTCCAAGGTCGACTTTAGAGGAAGGTCTAGACAGGATAAACCAGGCGGTCAGAAAAGTTACGAGATAAATTCACATTCTAACATAGATCTCTATAAACACCGCACCCAGGATCATCGAAACACCTGAAAGCAGTATCGCCGTGCTTATATTGAGTATCTCTGCTAGATTGGAGAACAATACTATACCGGAGAATGAACCTAATGTTCCGAGTGTACCTCTGATACCCATCCCCTTACCGCGATCCCTTTCTGTAGTTCCGTCGGCTATGAGTTCAAAGACGACAGGATGATAAAGACCCCCTATCGATCCCCAAAATGCAGCGACCACTAAGATGAGCCATAAAGACTCAACTTGGGAAACAAACACCAGAGCCAGGCCAGAAGTCACGGTAACTATTATAAGTATCGATTTTTTGTCAACGAAACCTTCGACTCGTTTACTGAATAATCTTATCGTGGAAGCGGTCCCCATCCTGGTGAACTGAAATCCCCCTATTATTGTAGCTGTAAATCCCAATCCTGAAAGGTAAAGAGGCACCAGCGAGAAGGCTATATTGAAATTCATAAACATCAAGAATGAATAGAGCGATGCTACCAGCACTTTTTCATCTTTGAGGGTTTTTAAAGCGTCTTTATAAAGGGAAGTTATCGAGACGAACTCTTCTTGAGTTTGTTCATCTCTAGTAGAACCGTTCCTTATTATCAGGAATACGATCACTAAGGCAGGGGTCGATAATAGCATGCCCAAAAAGAATAGGAATCTCATCCCAAAGATGTCTTTGAAAACACCTCCAAGCGGTACTGAAAATGTATATGCCCATCCTACTACGAATGTAAAGATCGGAACTTTTTCAGGTCCGAACCTTGTCACAAAAGAAGGCAGAGTTACCCATTCCATACAAACAACGATACCGATCATTATCTGCCCTATGAACAATAGAGGCCAGAGCTGGGGAGAGAGGATATAAAAGATCATTCCGAGAAAAAGAGATAATCCACCGAAACCTATGATGATCCCATACCCATAGATGTCGGTCAGTGAACCCATGGGTATCCTGCCCACGAACTGCGCTAGATGGTAGATAGCAACAACGTATCCTATCATAGAAACTGAAAGACCTATATCTTCACCATAGAGAGGTATATATGGTAATATAATGGCTATCGAAAACGAAAGGATGAATGCGAGTATGATTACCAATGTGACCTTTTTATTCAGGGATATCACCATCAAATTGGCGGATGAATATCGGTTGTTAGCAAATACTAATCCTTTTCGATATCATGATTTTCAGATCGATATTTCTTATTTTTGGGAATATAGCACCTAAGTATTGGGATCAGACAGGTATATATGATCTATTTCTGCCAGTTAAGCCACTAAATAGGTACGTTAAACATGTATTGCTTATCTGTCTCTCAGTGATTCGATCAGATCTCGATGTATATCTTCGTTAGAGACCAGGATAGAATCCTTTTCTAACCCGTATTTATCCCCTTCGATAGTACTCACTTCACCTTGGCTCTCTTCTACGAGCAGCCAACCCGCGGCTGTATCCCAGGACTCTAATCCAAGAGCCCAGAACCCATCTAAGGCTCCCATCGAGAGATACGAAAGATCGACTGAAACAGAACCCGTCCTTCTTATACCCTCTACCTTCGGAGCGATCCTGTTGAAATATTTCAGATTTCTATTTCTGCCTTCCTCATCATAGGGAAATGTGGTGGATACTACTGCCTTTCCGATTTCAGCTACATCTGAGGTCGTCAACCTTTTATCTCCACGGTATGCCCCACCGTTCTTCTCCGCATAGAAGACTTCATCCTCTACAGAATTATAAACAACTCCCACTTTTATCTCTTCATCGTACTTCAAAGCTAGAGAGATGCCAAAAAAGGGCAGATCGTGTGCGTAATTGGTACTCCCACTTATCGGATCGATGTACCAGACATTTTCACTGCCTTTTAGCTTCAAGTCGGTCTCTTCAGTAACGATATCATGTTCGGGATAATTTTCTTTTATAGACTCTACTATATTCTTTTCAACCCGTTTATCCACTTTGGTGAAAAGATCAAATTTGGATTTGTACTCTATTTCAAGATCTTCATAGATACTTTTTTTCAAAAGTTCTATGGATGATTCGATAGTTTTCTTTGCAAATCTCAGATATCTTTCGTTATCCATGTTTAGGTCTCACCCTGTTATTTTGATAAGGAACTTTTTGATCTCTTCCGCGGAACTCTGAAATCCACCACCTTGAGCAAATTCAACAGTACCACCACCACCTCCACCAAATTCCCCACCGATCCTCTGTATCATTTCATTTGCACTTATCTCTTTGACTTCTTCCCCGACTCCGATTATCGCACTCAATGTCTCTCTTTCGTTCAATATCACCATCACTTCCTCTTCACCCACTTCGTCCTTTGCCCGATAAGATAGTTTTTCAGTGTCGTCGGTAGAGATCGTCTGTACCGATAGGTCGAAACCTTCTCTTTCGTAAGTATCAAATTCTTCTAACTTCCAGTCTATCATTTCTGCTTCAAGTTCGTCGATCTTTTCTTCCAATTCTTCTATCTTAACTTGTAATTTACTCACCTCTTTAGGAAGGTCGTCATGGTTCGTTTCTAATCTTTCGATCGCTCTCAAAACAGACCTTTTTTCCCTATAATCTTTTTTTAGAGCCTGCTCTCCGAAGGAGAATTCTATGCGGGTAACACCCTCTTGAAGCTTCTTTTTACCTTCTATATGTATTCTACCCACCTCTAGAGTATTATCAAGATGAGTCCCGCTGCAGACTCCTTTGTCCCAACCTTTGACTTCTATTATCCTTACTTTTTCCCCCTCTGGTATCTCCTTAGCAAATGCGATCTCTTCTGAAGATTCTATTTCATCACGGCTCAAAACTTTCCATTCGACAGGTCTAGACTCCAATATGATTTTATTGCAAAATTCTTCTAATTTGAGCAGTTTCTTTTTATCTATATGGGTATCAGTCTCGAAGTCGATCCTCGCTTTTTTTTCACCGATATCAAAACCGGCGTAGCTCACATCTCCCAAGACCTTTCTTCCGGCGCCATAGACAACGTGCGCTCCGGTATGTCCGCGCATACAGGTATATCTAAAATCCCAGTCTATATCACCTTTTACGATCTCACCTGCTTTGAGGTCGTTCTCTTCAAGATAATGGACTATCTCTTCGTCTTCCTTTTGGACATCTTTGACTTCATATCCGTCTAACGTACCCTTGTCAGGAGGCTGCCCCCCTTCTTCTGGATGGAAGTAAGTCTTTTCTAATACTACTTTATCATTATCCACAAGCTTGATTTCACTTTCAAAATTTGTCTTACGGGGTTCTTCCCAAAAAGGAGGATGATAAGTCATGAAATAAAAAAGAAAGGTTTTGTCTAAAAACGTTTTGCCTTTACTATTCCCAAAAGAATTTTCCATCTTCCATGATCACTTCGTCATCGACTTTGAGTATGCCTTCGCTCATGTCTTTTATCATATCGACATGTATGGCGCTCTCGTTCTGTTCTCTATCTTCTCCAACACATCTACCATACGCTCTACCCAGAGCTAGATGGATAGTGTCGCCCATCTTTTCATCGAAGAGCATGTTCTTAGTAAAAACATCTATACCTCGATTCGTTCCGATCCCGAGTTCACCTAGTTTTTTTGCGCCTTCGTCAGTTTCTAAAGTATCTTTCAACGCTTCCTCGTTCTGTTCCGCTGAATATTCTATCACTTCCCCGTTTTCGAATTTCAGTTTTACGCCGTCTATCTCTTTACCCTGATGTATCAATGGTTTATCGAAAAGTATCTCTCCGTCTACACTATCTACTACGGGCGCTGTGAAAACTTCACCGCTGGGCATGTTATGATCACCGTCCGAATTGATGCCTATCATACCGTCGATGCTCATAGTCAATTCAGTTTCTGGACCTTCTATGTAAACCTCACTACCTTCATCTAGTTTCTCTTTCAACTTCTCCTGCATATCATGGACTTCCTGCCAGTCTCTCAAGATCGCATCGTAAACGAAGTCTTTGTATTCCTCCAACGACATCTCGGCCATCTGTGCCTGCGCATTCGTGGGATGTTGCGTTCCGCACCATCTTTTTGACATCTGTTCTTCCTGTATGGGTTGTCTGGCCCTCGAATATTCCGCTAATATATCGCCGGGAACGTCATTCATAGCTCTTAAGTTCGGATCAGAACTTATACCGATTATAACGTCCGACTCTTCCATCAGAGCTAGAACGTGTTTTGGAGTCTCGAATTCACCTTCGAAATTTTTCAAATATGCTCTTGAAGCTTCACTGGAAGAATACAAAGTTATCGGATTGGCTCCTCTTTTGGCTATCTCTTCCTGCAGAGCGATGACCAATTCTTTAGCTTCTTCACCGGCACTGATCACCACATTATCTCCCTCTTTTATCTCTGTGCTCCATTCAACCAAGATCTCAGCATGTTCTTTTATCCTTTTATCCATATCATGTCCACCTTCATTTGTATTTGTCTGCAAAGGTGGAGATATCAAGGAATATAAAATATCTTTGAATAAACTATCAAGACATAAAGTCGGAATAACGAACAAAAATTGTTTTTAGTTCCATTCTCTTGTCAAATACAGATAAGATGGTCAGAGAGTTACTAGATGAAATTGAAAGAGGAGATAGAGTCAAAATAAAAAAGGGTAGAAAATCTTATGAAGGAAGATTGATGCCCCATCACCGCTTCAGTGGAGAAGATATAGTGACTATAAAGTTGGATAACGGATATAACGTGGGTATAGAAATGGAAGATGGTATGGATATCGAACTGATAGAAAAGAAAAAAGTATCTTCTGAAAAAAAGGAAACAAGTATTGATAGAGATGAAAACAAGTCCGACATCTCGATACTGGGCACCGGGGGTACTATAGCAAGTTACGTAGAGTACAAAACTGGAGCCGTGCACCCCGCTCAAGATGCTGACGATGTACTATACTCAAACCCTGAGATCGCGGAGAGGTGTAATCCAGAAGTTGATATAGTATTCAGCAAGCTCAGTGAAGATATAGTACCTGAAGATTGGGTCATCATCGCTGACAAGGTCATAGAAAAAATAAACGATGGAGCGGAAGGGGTCGTCATATCCCATGGGACGGACACCATGGGTTATACGTCCGCTGCGCTTTCTTTCCTCCTTGAAGGGCTTTCAGTTCCCGTAGTTCTAGTCGGTTCTCAACGATCGAGCGATAGACCATCAAGTGATGCTCATCTGAACCTTCTCGGAGCTATCGAGGTGGCAAAATCGGATAATCCAGGTGTCTTTGTAGTGATGCACGAAACGGTTTCTGATCATAAATGCGCGATACATAGAGGAACAAAGGTAAGAAAGATGCATACGAGCAGAAGGGATGCATTCGAATCCATAAATGAAGAGCCGGTCGGAAGAGTCGATCCTTACACCGGTAAGGTGGAATTCGAAAGAGGATTTGAACCTTCAGAAAAATCTCTGTCCCGTAGAGGGGATATAATAGACGATGTTTCACTCGTATATGCAAATCCCGCTCTCGATTTGGAACAGATAGAAATGGCAGGTGAAAAACAAGGTGTGGTGATAGCTGGAACAGGTTTAGGTCATATGAGAACTGATCTAGTTTCTGAACTTGAAAAGATAAGCGATGAAGGAAAACCGATCATCATGACCAGCCAGTGTATTTACGGTACTGTTAACATGAACGTTTATTCAGCCGGAAGGGAGATCCTGGAAGCGGGAGTTATAGATGGTAAAGATATGCTTCCAGAAACGGCGATGGTAAAACTGATGTGGGCTCTCAGTCTCGGTGAAGACACAGAAGAGATAATGAAAGAGAACATCGCAGGTGAGATCCATGAGAGGAGAATGAGGTGATAAAGATGGTTAGAGATTATGATGAACTCGGTCTGAAGGTCGGTCTGGAGATACATCAACAATTGGATACTGACAAACTGTTCTGTGATTGTCCATCTGAACTTGTAGAGGATGAAGGAAGAGAAGTCATCAGGGGCCTACGCCCCACCGAAAGTGAACTAGGAGAGGTTGACGAAGCAGCTCTCATGGAAGCTCAAAAAGGTTTGAAATTCCGGTACCAGGCTCCTGAAGAATCTAGTTGTCTTGTAGAGCTTGATGAAGAACCACCGGAAGGACCTGATGAAGAAGCTTTCGATCTTGCTCTGACGATGGCTCTGTATACTGAAGCTGAGATCGTTGATGAAGTAGATTTTATGAGAAAAATTGTCATCGATGGATCGAACACGACCGGTTTCCAAAGGACTGCATTGATAGCTACTGATGGCATCTTAGAAGTCGATGGTAAAAAGATCGGTATACCTACGATGTGTTTGGAAGAAGATGCGGCTAGAAGTGTTGAGGAAAAGGAAGATGAAAAGATCTACAAACTTGATAGACTCGGTATACCTCTAGTAGAGATAGCTACCGACCCGGACATGAGCAGTCCTGAAGAGGCCAAAGAAGTCGCTCAAAAGATAGGAGGTCTCTTCAGAGGTACTAGAAAGGTCAAGCGTGGTATAGGCAGCATCAGAGAAGATCTCAATGTATCTATAAAGAAAGGTGCTCGAGTTGAGATGAAAGGTGTACAAGAATTAGACATGATACCTGAGTATGTTGAAAAGGAAGTAGATAGACAGTGCAGGCTTTTAGATATCAAAGAAACTCTAAAATCTAGAGACGCTGAAGTAGATGATGGTATATTCGATGTTACTGAAATTTTCAAAGGCTGCGACAGCGGTATAATCAAGAGCAGTCTGAACTCGGGTAAAGGAGTTTACGCTGTTCGATTGTTAGGATTTGAAGGACAGCTGAGAGGAGAGGAAGGTGAAGCACTGCTTGGACCTGAACTCGCCGGATATGCAAAAAAGACGGGGGTAGCGGGGATATTCCACAGTGACGAACTACCTAAATATGGGATAGAAGAAAAAGAAGTCAAAGCGTTGGAGAAAGAGCTGGAACTGAAAGAAAACGACGCTTTTGCGATAGTCACAGCTGATCATAAAGAAGCAAAAGGCGCGTTGGAGAAAGTGATCGAGCGTGCTGAATTAGCTTTGAAAGGTGTTCCGGAAGAGACTAGGCAGGCACAGCCAGATGGTTCAAGTAGATTCTTAAGACCTTTGGCAGGAGAGGCTAGGATGTATCCAGAAACCGATATCCCTCCTAAGGTAGTAGATGAGGAAAGATTGGAGAGATTGAAAAGTCAGTTACCAGAAAAACCCGAAGAGAAGATAAATAGATTTCAAGAGGAGTACGATCTCAACGAACAACAGAGTGAACAGATTTTCAAAAAGGGCTATGATATCTTGTTCGAAGAGGCTGTAGAGATTTGTGGCGATCCTTCTGTAGTCGCTAATACTTTCCTACATACATTTCCTGATCTTGAAAGCGAGGGCCACGATGTACAAAATATAGGGAGAGAGGAACTCTTCGATGTATTCGATCATTACGATTCTGGAGAGTTCGCGAAAGAAGGTATACCCGACCTGTTGAAAGAACTTATAAAATGTGAAAGCGTTGAACAAGCTATAGAGAGTGCAGGACTAGAGTCTATCGATGATGAAGACATCAGAGAGGCTATAATAGATGTGGTTGAAGACAGGATCGATTTCATTGAAGAAAGAGAGATGGGAGCTGTCGGTCCTCTGATGGGTGTAGTGATGAAAGATCTAAAAGGAAAAGCTGATGGTGAGAAGGTCAGCGAGATATTGAGGGAAGAGATACAAAAGAGAATCGGATAGATATGAAAGATAGAATAGAAGAGTTGAAAGATGATGGAGATGTCGAAAACCTCCTAAAGATCCTCAAGGGAGGCGTTGTAGAGGAGAGAGAAGAAGCTGCAAAGGCACTTGGGATGCTCGGGTCTGAAGATGCTTTATACGGTCTCGTCAACGCCGTTAAAAACGATCCCGCTTCGACGGTCAGGGCCAATGCTGCCTTGGCTCTTAGTTCTCTAGAGGGTGAGGACTGTAAAAAAGCTCTAAAGAGTGCAGCTGATGATGAAGATTGGGAAGTCAGGCATGACGTCGCCATAGCTATGGGTGATTTCGATGATGATAGTTTTGAAGAAACTCTGTGCTCACTCATGAAGGATGCGGAAAAGGAGGTCAGGAAAAAAGCTATAGATTCTCTAGGTGAGCTGGCAGGAGAGGAAAAGATATCAGAGATCACTGAATTCATCGATGATGAATCACTCAAAATAAACGCTGTCAGGGCTATAAGTGAGATTGGTACGGAAGAGGCCGTCGAACCCTTGAAAAAGGCTTATTACCAGGGAGATCAGGATATAAGAGAGATAGCGGTACAGGGGCTTGGAGGCATCCAGAGCGAAAAGACGATTGATATACTCTTAGATGCTCTTAAAGATGAAAGTTGGAGGGTGAGAGAGGATGCTGCAAAGATTTTGGGTGAAAAAGGTGATGAGAGTGTTATCGATCCGTTACTCGATAGATTGGATGATCAAAAAAATTACGTCGTCGAAGCTGCACTGCAGGCATTAGGTAAGATAGGCACAGAAGAGGTCCTAGAACAGATACATGACAAGATATACAGTGAAGATCCGGGAGTCAGGATAGCAGCGGTAGATGCGCTTACACGGATCGAGACAGAAAGAGCGGCCGAAGGTATTTTGGAGCTTTTGAACCGAGAGAAGAATCCAAGGGTCCTTTGGTCTATTTCAGATTCACTCTCCAATCTCTCAAAAGATATATTGGAAGAATTGAAAGAACATATAAGGTCCATACCCGAAGATAAGAACATATTCATCTCGGCTTCGATGACGAAGGCTGGTTTCTCTGGCTTTGCAGAGGACATAATAGATGCGTTGGATTCTGACCGTTGGAAGATACGGCAGAAAGCTGCAGAGTCCCTTGAAGATATCGACGTTAATGATATTAGCAAGAGAAACAGAAAAAAACTTTTTAGATCACTCAGCGAGAGATTGAAAGACAACGATAAATGGGTAAGGGCTCGAGCGATAAAGACGTTAAGCGATCTAACATATCGATATGAGGATATTGTGGACTACGAGTCTATCAGAGACGAGATATATGAGCTGGAAAAAACCGAAGTTGATGAGGATGTATTGGAGGCAGTAAGACAGGCTAAACAAACACTCAAGAAAAGGGATGAAACCGAAGGACGTGATAGATATGGATGAAGAGTTCATAATGGTATTGACGACGATCGACAGCGAAGAGAAGGCGAAAAAAATATCAGAGAATATCGTAGAACAAGACCTCGCCGCCTGTGTGCAGGTTTATGGACCGATAAAAAGTACATATAAATGGGAAGGCGAGATGACATCTAGTGAAGAATGGATGTGTTTTATAAAGACAAAAAAAGACGTTTACGACGTTCTAGAGGACAAGATACGGCAGATCCACGATTACGAAAATCCTGAGATAGTAGCCTTGCCGATCACCGATGGATCAGGTAAATACCTTGATTGGCTTGATGAAAATATCCAAAATTAGATGATAAGAGAAAATTTATTTATTGAATGTAACTTTACACAATTATGAACCAAGAGCTTTTGGTCACGGTCATCATATTGATACTCTCTGCATTTTTACCATCTATAATCTATCTTGCTTGGATCAGAAGTGCTGAAAGATATGGAAAGAAGAGATGGTCTAAACTCCTCAAGACTTTCATCTGGGGTGCTGGGCTATCAGTTTTATTCGCGTTATTACTTTCCTTCATATTTATCGGTGTCATCACTACACCACAGCTCCAGCGCGAATATGAATTTTTAGCCGACGAGACCATACAGACATTGATAATAGTGGTAGTGATAGCTCCATTTGTTGAGGAACTGACCAAAGTCATGGGCGTTTTTTCAGTTAAAGATTCACTCACGGATATAGAGTCGGGACTTGTTTTTGGTGCGGCTTGTGGTCTTGGATTCGCGGCAACAGAGAATCTCCTTTACGAAGGTTCAACCTATATGGCTGAGGGTTTCGGTATCGCATTCGTAACGATAGTCATAGTGAGGAGTATCGCCAGCACCCTTCTACATGGAAGTGCCAGTGCGATGGCTGGATATGGTATAACCAGGGGAAAATTCGAGGGGAAACATTTATTCATACCCTACTATCTACTCGCAGTTGCTATGCACGGAGCCTTCAATTTTTTGGCTTCTCTACAATTACTAGTTGCAGGAGAGATCTCATTGTTAGCGGTCTTGCTAGCTATCGTGTTCTCGATAGCTTCTATAAAGTATGTGCGTAAAAAGATAAAACATTTAGATAGAAAACCACAGTAAATAGAGGTGTTTGATTGGATTCTAGTTTTCCTACGGAAGGGAAGGATAAAAAAGAAGTTAAAAAGGAGTTAGAAAAGTTTAGAAAACAGGATATCGATTTCTCATCTGGACAGATTCTTGGCTCGATGTGTACCGAGCCGTTGGATGCAGCCACTGAAATCTATAAAGACTTTATCGAAGCGAACCTCGGCAATCCTGGTCTCTACAAGGGCACGGAAAAAATAGAAGAAAAAGTACATCGAGCTGTCGCCGGATTGATCGAAGCCGAAGAGATGTGTTCTCATTCTGTCGGCGGAGGCACTGAAGCCAATATATTGGCTCTCCTCAGAGCCAGAGAAAGATCAGGAAAACGTAAAGTGATCTTGCCAAAAAGTGCCCATTTTTCTTTTGAGAAAGCTTGTTTATTACTTGATATGGAAGCTAGGTATGTTTCATTAGATGAAGAGTACAGAGTAGATATCCGAGAGATGGAGGAAGCCATCGACGATGAAACTGCTGCTGTTGTCGGTATCGCTGGTACTACTGAACACGGTGTTATAGATCCTATTGAAGATATAGCTGAGATATCGGAAGACATTCATTTTCACGTAGACGCTGCTTTTGGCGGTTTTGTTATACCTTTTTTAAAGATGATGGGTTACGACGTACCTTCTTTGGATGCCAAAATAGACGGGATCGATTCTATCTCTATAGATCCTCATAAGATGGGCATGTCCCCAGTCCCATTAGGATTGCTCTATTCGAAGGATGATGACAACATATCGGTTGATTCTCCTTACCTGACCGGTGATGATCAAAAAACTTTGAGGGGTACCAGAGCTAGCGCTTCTATACCGGCCTTTTGGGCTACGATAAATATACTTGGAATAGAGGGTTACAAAGAAATAGTATCCGATTGCATGGATAAAACATACCATCTTGTAAAAAGGATGGAGGATATAGGATTCGAATGTATAACAGAACCTACATTGAATATAGCATCTTTTCACTCCGACGACCCAGAGGACATAGTGACAGGATTTGCTGAGCGAGATTGGTATCTATCGAGGACGGTGACCCCACCTGGCCTTCGTTTCGTAGTCATGCCACATGTTAACGAAACTTCTATAGAAAGTATAGTTAGATCTTTAGATGAGGAGAGGTGTCTTTTTTGAATATCGGTAGCTATGATTTTGATATCGAAGGGGCTAGATCAAAACTAGAGGATATAGGAGCTAAGAAAATACTACTTCAATTACCCGACGGCCTTAGACATAGGTCTGAGGATTTTAGGAGGAAGTTTGATCAGGAGGTGAGATTATGGGGTGGTTCCTGTTATGGTGCCTGCGATTTACCCTCGGATATCGGGGATTGTGACGCACTCGTTCACATAGGACACGCTAGGATTCCAAATCTTGATATCGATTATGAGGTCATCTATCTTCCTGGAAAAAGTACAAGATTCGTTGAAGTCCCACAAGAACTGTTTGATAAGTTGAAGGGAAAAGTTGCACTTTATGCTACAGCTCAACATCTACATCAACTTGAAGATATGTCTAAAATAATATCTGAAAAAGGTCATAAAACGGTCATCGGTGAAGGAGATGATAGGATAGAAAGCAAAGGTCAGGTACTTGGATGTGATTACTCTAGCGCAGTAAAAGATGCGGACACCCATGTTTATCTAGGTACTGGTCGATTCCATCCATTAGGTCTTTCTTTTGCCCTTGAGACGGATGTTTTGATGTATAATCCCTCTACTGGAGATATATCGATGATTGATGAGAAAGAAAGAGATAGATTTTTGAGGAAAAGGTTTGCCGCGATATCTCTGATAAAGGACGCATCTAAGATAGGTATAATCGTTTCTAAAAAGACGGGTCAGAATAGGATGAAAACTGCTGAAGAACTTTTGGAGTTGGGCGAAAAACTCGGAAAAGAGATGATGATCATCGAACTCGATGAAATAGATAAAAGATCCATAGATGATTTCGATGTCGAAGGTATAATAAACACTGCCTGTCCCAGGATAGCGTTAGATGATGCTGAAAACTACGATACCTTATTATTGACCCCTGAAGAATTTGAGATCGCGATAGGAAAAAAAGAATGGGATGATTGGGAAGCGGATCAACTTGATTAAGGCTCTGTTTCCTCTACTTCCTCAGCTTCTATGAATTTTCCTCTTTCCTTGTAAGCCGTGACTATCATCAAGGATGTGACGTTTTCTACGCCATCCAGTTTCGAAACTTTATCGGTTAGGAATTCCTTCATGTGATCATAGTCTTGAAATCTTGCCTTAATGATGAAATCGAGATCCCCTGTTACTAGAAGCACGTCTTCTACGTTTTTGAATTTAGAAATCTCATTGGCTATATTGTCTGACTTCTTTGTATCTATATCTAGTGTGATCAGAGAACTTACACCCCGGTCTTCGTAGTAATTGGACAGTATTTCTTCATACTCCTCTTCATTTTCGACATTAGCCATATCGATCACTTTAGTTGTCGTTATTTCGGTGTTCTAATTATAGTTTCCGGTTGTCTTTATATAGTCGTTCCTAGTTCTTCTTGTATGTCTTCATACACTTGTTGGAGCAGGTTCTCGAAGTCTTCGTTTTCGTATTCAACGTATCTTCCAAGGCCACTTTGGATTTTTGCTTTATATGAGTCATTTTCCTTTATTATCTCGATTGAAGCGAGTGTTTCCTCCATCGATCCACCTCTTATCACGGGCTAATCTTGTATTTTATTTAAATCTTTTTGATGAGTTTGATTTACTTTTATTCTTCAGCCATATCTGAACCTGATCATTTGATACAAAATGTAAATAACAACAAGTATGAATGACATCGACGGCCATCAAAGTTTTATAGTAGAAGAATCTAATGGGAGAAGAGAAACTTCGGAGTGTTATTAATATGGCAGAGTTTGAAGTGGTTATCTCGAATCCGAAGAGTGGAGATAGCTATCAAAAGAAAGTAGATGGACAACACGCTAATCGATTGATCGGCAAAGATATCGGAGGGGAAGTCGATGGTATATTCGTAGGTCTTCCCGGTTACAAGCTACAGATCACTGGTGGTAGTGATATAGATGGATTTCCGATGAAACAGAGTATACCAGGCACAGGAAGAAAAAAGGTCCTTGGTAAAGGCGGCGTCGGTTTCAGATCTAAATCCGGCGGCGTCAAAAGGAAAAAGTCCCTTCGTGGAAATACTGTTTCCGATCAGCTCAACCAGATAAATATGAAAGTTATAGAGTCTGGCCCAAAGGATATACCTGAACTGCTCGAAGAAGACGAAGAAGGAGAATAATCGATGAGCTTACCAGAGCAGCCCGAAGTAAATATAGGCATGGTAGGTCATGTCGATCACGGTAAAACCACTCTGACCGAAGCTCTGAGTGGTGAATGGACAGATAGACATTCTGAAGAAACCAAGAGAGGTATAAGTATAAGACTCGGTTATGCAGATGTTGCATTCTATAAATGTCCTGACTGTGAGGGGGAAGAGGCTTATACGCCTGATAGCGGATGTCGGGCCTGTGGTGGTGAGGCAGAATTTCAAAGAGCAGTATCATTTGTAGATTCACCCGGCCATGAGACTTTGATGGCTACCATGTTGACTGGAGCCTCTATAATGGACGGCGCGGTTCTTGTTATCGCTGCCAATGAAAAATGTCCACAGCCGCAGACAAGAGAACATTTGATGGGTTTAGATATCTCTGGTGTAGAAGACATAATAATCGTACAGAACAAGATCGATCTGGTGAGTACAGAGAGGGCTAAAGAGAGCTATCGGGAGATAAAGGAATTCATAAAAGGAACCGTTGCTGAAGAAGCACCAATAATTCCTGTTTCCGCTCATCACGATGTGAATATAAATATACTTATCGAAGCCATTCAAAATGAGATCGAGACGCCAGAGAGAGATCCTGATCTCCCTCCTAAACTACCTATAGCAAGATCCTTCGATATAAACAAACCTGGAACACCGATATCCGAATTGAAAGGAGGAGTCATCGGTGGATCTCTAATACAAGGTACTTTTGAAGTAGGAGATGAGATAGAGATCAGACCGGGTATCGAAGTTGAGGAAGGCGGGGAGAAAAATTGGGAAGAACTCACAACTACTATAGAAACTTTGAGTTCTGGAAACCTTGAATTAGAGAAAACTAGCCCAGGTGGTTTGATAGGAGTGGGTACGAAGTTAGATCCAAGTATTACAAAATCCGATTCGCTTTCTGGAAGATTAGCGAGTTATCCAGGTGAACTACCGCCTATAAAGGATAGTTTCGTGATGGACGTGAGTCTTTTCGATACGGTGGTGGGTATGGAGGAAGAGAAAAACGTTGAAAATATAAAGACTAGAGAACCACTGATGCTGACTGTGGGTTCATCGACAACCGTCGGCGTGGTTACGTCGGCCCGTGAAGACGAAGCGGAAGTTAGATTGAAGAGGTCTGTCTGTGCTGAAGAGGGTGAAAGGATCGCCATCAGTAGAAGGATCAAAGGTAAATGGCATCTGATCGGTCACGGAGTCATAAAGAGCTAAAAGATAATTATTTGGAAAAACCATTTTCTTTTTGATCATCTTATTTTCTACTATTTTAGTATGAGTGATAAAATCCGAGCGGGTCTTATTATGTTTTAAACCTATTATATTAGGAAAAGTTAGTGGATGAGAAGTATATAAAAAAATGATGATATGATTAAGGTGAGCAACTGACAGCGGGCCGGGGAACGGTGACCTTCAAACAGCCAGGTTTATCTTCTTCCCCGAAGGGAACAAGACTCCTGACCTAAGCCG
>SL_8KL_010_SEDDRAFT_10001040_pt1 | contig 24065 bp, 10 predicted proteins | sample SodLakKL_010_SED_4_FD_11160 | JGI IMG/M metagenome (IMG submission 11160) | reverse complement strand
AAAAAATATAGATGCAATACTGTGAAAAGAAAAATTTTTAAAAACATTAAAAGAATTTAATATTTTTTTATAAGTAATATTAACATAAAAACACAAGTATTAGTAATCAATTAATATCGTTTTCAAAAATTGTAATTTTTTCTTACTTTATGAATATTTAAAACAAAAAAATCAAACTTTATATAAATTGAGAGTATAAAACCAACTCTATGTAAAAATTGTTCTATTTTCTTTGAATCAATCAATGATAACAAGTTAAATAAAAAATCGCACGAAATTTTAATTTAAACTTTTTTAGTCACTTTATTAAATTAATAGGCAATTTGACTCAAAGTCAAATTGCCTATTTTGAGAAATTTAAGTAATGTCTTTTTTTTGTTAAAAGTTACATTAGTCTCGATTTATAAAAACCAAGAAGTTAGCATTATTACAATGCTACAGATAACTAAATTGAGTTATTAGTTAAAAATATAGCTTGAAAATAAAACAGCTAATACAAAAATTAATAAAAGTCCCCAATATAGACTTGAACGGTTTAATTCAACTACTTGTTTATTTGGATTTGGTCTAGCCATAAAAGAATAAAATTTTATTTTAAAGGTCTATTAACGATTCGCGGTATATACCGTTTTGCGCGTTAGCCTACTTTTTTTTTACTTATCTAAAAAAAAAATTCATATGCAAAAACTCGTCGAGTTTTTGCCCCGTGTTTGTTTTATAAAACAAACAACGTNCGCGTTTGGTTCGAAAACGCGGAGATCTCGAATAAAATCGAAGGTTTTATTCGAGATTCTAATTTAAAGAATTCACCACAACCATTTTAAATGGAAACTTCGTTTTAAAAATACATTTGTGTGCGTAACTCGCTACAAATTTTTGATTACAAATTTTTGATACGGGCACTATTCCAAATTATATAATAATCTAAACGACCTATTATTCCATTGATTTTAGAAAACCTAAGTTTAAAAGTAGAGTAATAATTCATATAAAGAAGAGGACACAGATAATGTCCTAAAACAAGTATACATATTAACTTAACGTTGAATAAATTGCATAGCTGTAATAGCTCCTAAAAAGAAAACCGTAGGAACTGCAATTGCGTGAATAGCTAACCAACGTACAGTAAAAATTGGATATGTAACAGCTTCAGCTGATTTTCGAGTAGTCATAATCGAATTGTTTTTTTTTTTCAAAAATAAGAGATCTATATAAATAACAGTTATTCATATTGAATGACTCTTCGATTCATCGTTCAAAATAAAAATTTAATCAAAAAGATTAAGGTTTTTTTTTTAAGACTTTTTATAATAATAAACCTAGATTAAGAACAATTGGTTTTAAAAAACAAATAAGCTATTTATTAATAAGTTTTCTCCCGGAAACTTCGTTTCCGGGAGAAAAGTCGCCGTTTTCTACGAAAACGGCGACTTTTGGTTTCCTATAAAAAAAATTAAGAGCTTAAAACCAAAGATCTTTATCTTGAGTTACCACTTGTTCGATTCAAACGATATTTTTCTCTTATTCTAAACTCTATAATATTGATACATATTTAGTTAAATATATTCAATGTAAACCATAAGCTAGGTTAGACTTGAATAGAGAAACAAAGAACTCAATTCTTATTTCACATTTAGAATTCATCTAAAAATAGATTTGTAAACGAACTCAATCTCAATTCTTTTATAATAATTAAAAAAGAAAGAGTTTCATTTTGCAAAGTCAATTTATAATCACTTTTTTCTTTTCAAGACGTCAAAAACCTAGTAATGTTATGATTTTTTAACTCGTAACACTGTTCTTTTTTGGTTCAGACACCTTTGTTGAAAAAGACGAGTTAAGTGCTTTGTAGATTAGCACCCCGTTCCAGAAACTATTTTATGTTTGTAAATAGTTATTAAACATGCATAACCGTAAAATACGGACCCTTTTCGGGAGGTTATTTATTTATAATAATGTGATGCCCATGCATAGCTTAATTTAAAGAAGCATTTACAGTGGACGAATTACGCATTAAAAAAGAAGAAAAGCGTTTAAGGAGTAAATATTTGCACTTTGTGACAAATATAAATTCTTTTCGATAATAGATTTTTGTGTGAAGACCTGTCGGGCTTCACACGATATGCTTTAAGATTTACATATAAATCTATTGTTTATATAAACAAAAAGCATGTCCGCGTTTTTCTTCGATTTTCGCGGACATGTTTAGGAAACGAAGTTTCCGTCACGTGCGAAGCCCGACAGGTCTTCGCACAGCTATCTATAATTATTAGATAATTGTTATCTCTAATAACAAAAATCAAAAATCGTCAAAGTAAGAGGAACCTGCGGCGAAAGAGTTTTGACAAAGTGTGGAGATGAATTTTTCTTCACATTGTCAAAAATAAAAAACGAGTAAATCCATATTATTAATAATAAATGACGGAAACAAAAGTTTCGTAACCCTTTCGGGGAAAGGTTATTTATAAACTTAAAAAGATAAGGTTATAAAAAAAGAAACAGAGAATTAGCCATTTTTTGTAATTATAATATTTAAGGGGAAACGCAAAAGTTATATATACTGCTTATATTCGAACAATATATACGAAAGTATTAAAATAAAATTTTAATAAGGTAAAACCCCCTAAATCTTTGGTTCAACTAAAGCTATCATAAAAACTCACGTTTGTTTATGTATTTATATACAATACACAATATACAATATATACATTAATATACAATAATAATATATAAATATATTAACATTAATTCAAATCGAAAGAAGAATTACATTTGATAAAAAATTATAGAAGAAGTAAAACAACCCCTTAAACGTTTTAAATAAAATAAATAAAACAATTTTCAGTCGAAATTATATTTTGTTTTTTTATATATTTTCTCCTATTTTTGTTGACAGAGACTTTCGGCAAAAATAAATTTATAACTGAATTTAGATAAAAAAGATTTTTCGTGTATTCTCTCTTTATATTATACAAATTGTATTTCAACTTTAATTAAAATAGAGTTTCTTTCTCATTTCTCCCGGAAAGAGAGTTTCCGGGAGAAATGTCGCCGTTTTCTACGAAAACGGCGACATTTGATTGCAAAATTTTTACCTTATTTTAGTTTTAGAGTAATCACATCTTATCTTTTTGCGTACAGCTCTCATAAAGCTTTTCGAACAATATTAGATTGATTAAAAAAGAAGAAAAAACAATTTAGTATGTCAATACATAGATTTCTACTCTCGGATTTTGTATCTGTACAAAGACAAAGTTTTTTTGAACTTTTGGAGAAGGGTTTAATTGAGGAATTTGCAAAACGAAATCCAATTATAAACAAAAATAATAATAATTCTTTTTTTTTCTATCCTGAGTATTATATTTTAACACGACCACAATATAAACCACATGAAGCTATTTTAAAGAATAAAAGTTATACGAGTAAATTATTTGTTCCTGTACAAATCACAAACAGAACGCAAAAGCAAGTGGTACTTAAATGGGTATATATTGGAAATATACCTTTAATGACTAAACGTGGTCATTTTATTTTAAATGGAGCAGCTCGTGTAATTGTTAATCAAATCTTACGTAGTCCAGGTATTTATTATCAAGAAAAAATATATGAGAATTATGAAGACAATAAAGGGACTAAATCCAAAACTAATGTTGATAATAACTCAACTTCAAAAAACCAAGAAGTTGCATTACAGCCAGAAAATTCTTACAAACGTTACTATTGTGATTTAATCTGTATGAGAGGTTCTTGGTTACGTATTGAAATGGATAAAGAAAAAAATATATGGGCACAAATGAAAAAAGGCCCGAAAATTCCTATTTATTGGTTTTTATTAGCAATGGGTTTATCCGAGAAAATTATATTAAAATCAATTCCAGATTTTCAAAAAGTATTAGGTAATCTAGAAAAAAATCAGACAAAAACTAAAAACAAAAACTCGAAGAGTTTTGTCCCGGAAACTTTGTTTCCGGGACAAAGTCAAAGTCCAAAAACACCTAAGAAAAAAGTGTCTCTGGCGGAAGAAGACTGGGACCCCCCGTTTTCTCTGAAAACGGGGGGTCCCGCAGAAACGAAGTTATCGAAAGACCATAAATTCCCTCTTTTCGGAGACCACGGTCAGGAGAGTCAGGAAACTCATTTGCCTGTTTCATTTGAGGAACATTATATTCGCGATAATAAAGTTTCATCAAGTCTTTTTTCAGATTCTGTTTTTAGTGATAATGGCAAGTATCGCACCGAAGATACTTTGAGTGACAAATTCTTTCCTACGTCAGCCCAGGAATCGTCTTCGCAATTCCCGATAAAGAATGAAAATGAATCCGTGATTGATAATACTTTAATACATGGAAATGGAAAGTTAAGATTATCCGACGATTTTATTAGAGTGTCGGATTTCGCGCCAAAAAAAGATATTCTTCATTCATCACAAGATGTTCTTGAAAAAGAAAAGAAAACGCCTTTATCAACAGCTCAAGTTTTAGATTCTCCTAAAAAAGCTTCAACTAAAAAGCAAACCTTTTCTTATTTAAAAAACCCACCTGAAGCTTGGGAAGCCATTTATAAACTGTTACATTCAAAAGCCAAAATATTAACATCTTCACAACAAGGAAATATCACAGCCCCCGTTCTCAAAGAAAACGGGGGTTCTCCCGGAAACTTTGTTTCCGGGACAAATGAAGAAAAAAAAGAATCCAAAACAAATATAAAAAAAACAAATTTAACTGAGTTAGGACGTCAATGGTTTTATAATCGTTTTATGAATCCTCGATCTTATGATTTGGGCAAGCAAGGTCGCATTTCTTTTAATAAAAAGTTGGGGTTAACAATTGCATCTGATCAATTGACTCTAACAGGACTTGATGTATTATATGCAACTGATTATTTAATTAAAGTTGAAAAAGGCGTTTATAATATTGATGATATTGATCATTTAAAAAATCGTAGAGTTCGAACTTCTGGGGAATTAATTCAAATTCAAATTGGTATTGGTCTCGTACGTTTAGAAAAATTTATGCGTTATAATGAGAGTCATTTAACGACAGGCGGTATAGATTTATCAAACAAATCGATCATTCCTTCTTTGTCAATCAAAAAGAACAAACCGTTAAATGAAATTGATACCGTGCGAAGCCCTGACGGGCGTCGCACGTCAGCAGGTCCATTTGTTCCAAACCAATTCTCAGTTCACGAGCCTGTGCTGGTTGACGCTGACCAAAAAAACTCAACTCCTGAAGGGTTAGGGAACGAAGTTTCGGTCAACTCTTTGTCACAAAATCTAGGCCGTAGGCCGTCGCCTATGGTAAACTCACAATTGCAGCTCCCGTTTGAAAAGAAAACAGGTGGTCTCGCGGAAACTAAGTTTCCGCGACCGATAAAAAAAGGATTAACATCATCATCATCATCATCATCATCATCTATCATAAATCATAAAGCATTTAATAGTGCGATCAGAGAGTTTTTTGGTACAAGTCCATTATCGCAATTTATGGATCAAATTAATCCGTTAGCTGAATTAACTCATAAACGCAGACTAAGCTCTATGGGACCAGGTGGGGTTACACGTGATACTGCTACCTTAGCTATTCGAGGTATTCATCCAACACATTATGGTCGAATTTGTCCTATTGAAACACCTGAAGGTAAAAATACTGGTTTAGTTAATTCAATGACAACTTACGCTATGGTTAATTCATCTGGAATTCTTGAAAGTCCTTTTTATAAAGTATATAAAGGTCAGGTTCAAAAAAATACAGGAATGTATTATTTAAATGCTGAAGAAGAAGAACAAATCAAATTAGCAGCAGCTGATTTATCAGTTTCTACCATAGGTTTTTTACCTAAAGCTATGATCCCTGTACGTATGGCTGAACGTTTTACAAAAATATCACGTTCGGCTGTTCAATATATTGGAGTCTCTCCTTTACAAATGATTTCAATAGCTGCTTCTTTAATACCCTTTTTGGAGCACGACGATGCAAATCGTGCATTAATGGGTTCAAATATGCAAAGACAAGCAGTTCCGTTAATAAGACCTGAACGTCCAATTGTAGGAACTGGTCTGGAAGGAAGAACTGTGAGCGACTCAGGTCATGTGCTTCAATCACAATATAGTGGTTTAGTAACTTATGTTAGTGCTAAAAAAATCATTGTTTCGTAAATTATTATCTTTTATTTCACAAGCTCCTCCCATTTTAAAAACAAAAACTCGAAGAGTTTTTGTAAGAACGTGCGACGCCCGTAGGCGACGCGTAGGCCTAGATTTATTTGAAAATGTATTAACTTTTTACTTCAAGAATTCTTTTCTATTATAATGAATAAAAAATGGTTTCTTTTTTCTCTGTCAATAAAACAACTTCGTTGTTTTAGTGAGACTCCCGTTTTACTTCGTAAAACGGGACTGTCTCTTTCTTCTGTGAGAAGCCCTAGAGAGTTTCGCACAGGATCTTCTTTAGAAAAAAACGTCGAGTTTTGCACCCAGAACGACTTTGAGAGAAACTTGCTTAACGAACTAGAGCTGCGTCCAGAAAGACAAGATGAACACTTACCTACGTTAAATGACGAAGTAGGTCTTCTAAAAAAAAATCAAAGCGAGTATAAATTAGAAACGTTTGTACGTTCTAATCAAGATACATGTTTAACACATAAACCATCCGTTGTGGAAGGTGACTGGGTTCAATCTGGTGACTTTTTGACAGATTGTGCTAATAGTGTAGGAGGAGAATTATCTTTGGGTCAAAATATATTCATTGCATATATGCCATGGGAAGGCTATAATTTTGAAGATGCAATTTTAATAAGCGAACGTTTAGTTACTGATGATTTGTTTACATCAGTTCACATAGAACGTTATGAAATTGAAAACCTTCAAAAAAATAGACCTCCTGTAAAAGCAATTGAGAAAAAAGCTGCTGCCCCTCGAGGAGAGTCTGTCCGAAAAACATTACGAAGAAAAAAATTACAAGATTCTCTCTCAAAAACTTCTTTACGTAAAAATCCTTTAGAAACGAATGGAATTTCTAAATCTATAACAAAAAAATCTAAGTCATTAACGCCTCCAAAAATTCCCTCAACCAATCGTACTCCACGTTATGAAGAAATTACACGTAATATTCCAGATGTGTCTCCAATCGAGCTTTCTAATTTAGATGCTTTTGGTATTGTAAAATTAGGATCATTTGTAGAAGAAGGTGATATTTTGGTTGGTAAAATAAGTCCAATAAATAAAAAAGACTTTACACCTTATCAAAAATTATTATACACCATACTAAATAAACAAATTTTACCTTATCGAGATAGCTCGTTGCGTGCTCCAAAAGGAATTAAAGCTAAGGTTATTGATATAAAAATTTTCATGAAACCTGGTACTGTGTCTTACTCCTCTAAAGTTCTTCAGAATAATCATTCTATACTAATCAAAAAAAGAAACAAAACAAAAACTCTTCGAGTTTTTGCCCCTAGCCGTTTTCTCCAAAAAAGGCTCGTTTTCTCCGAGAAACTCAATTTACCGGAGAAAAGAAAAAGAATCCCGGAACCTAAGTTTCCGGGACAAAAGAAAAACCTTAACAAAAAATATATGTTGTCAACATTAATAAAACGTACTTCTTTATCGGCACAGGCACCAGCAACGAACAATATGCGTTCTTTTTTATTGAACTCTTCAAATTTAAGTTTTTTAGATACAAAATCAATTCCACTTCATTCTATATCTTCTGTTCTAGCTAAAAAAACAAATAAAATAAATAATAGTTTGGTTGAATCATCTTCTCTTATAAAGACTTTTTTATCTACACCACTCGTGGCAAAAAAATCTAGTTTCTCAAATAATTTAGACGGGGACAACAACTCCAACAGTTTTTGTGAGGCTGTTATGGAAAAACCGACAACCTCCCTTTTGAAAGAAAGCAGTCCCGTTTTACGAAGTAAAACGGGAGTCTCAATAAAAGAACGAAGTTCTTTTATTGACAGGGAGGCTCACGAAAACGAAGTTTCTGTGAAAGGGCTTTCCACAGTTTCCGCTAATTTTACTAAGAACACAAAATATTTTAATATAAATAAATACGAAGACAAACTAATGACACTTTTTCGTAGAAAAAGTGTGGTTCTCACAAAAACTCAAAAACTCGCCGTTTTCGTAGAAAACGGCGAGTTTTCTCCCGGAAACAAAGTTTCCGGGACAAAAGTTTCTGTGATTCACAAAAAAAAGAAATCCAATCGTGGTAACTTCTGGCTGTCAGGCTTAGCACAAAATAGAAAAAAGTCATTTCTTGTCCAAATAGCTAATTCTAGAAGTGCGACGGCCGAAGGCCTAGAAAAACTTAAAAATTTATATAAGAATGATATTTTTTTAGAAAAGCATCCTCTACTTAAGCAAGAACAGTTATATGATTCTCAGTCTATTGAAAATATTGAAACTATTCATATCTATCTAGCTGAGAAACGTAAAGTCCAAGTTGGAGATAAAATGTCAGGACGCCATGGTAATAAAGGTATTGTCTCGCAGATTTTACCTGTTCAAGATATGCCTTTTTTACCTGATGGAACACCTATTGATATGGTTTTAAATCCATTAGGTGTGCCATCACGTATGAACGTGGGTCAAATTTATGAATGTTTATTAGGATTAGCTGGAAGATATTTAGGTGAAAATTACAAAATTTTTGCATTCGACGAAATTTATGGTGCAGAGGCTTCACGAAGCTTTGTTTTCAATAAACTATACGAAGCAAGTTGCAAAACTGGGTTTAAATGGCTATTTAATCCAAAGTCACCTGGAAAAATACGTTTATTTGATGGTCGCAGTGGTGATTGTTTTGACCAACCTGTTACCGTGGGTCAAGCATATATGTTACGATTAGTTCATATGGTTGATGATAAAATTCATATGCGTTCTACTGGTCCATATTCTCTTGTAACACAACAACCTTTACGTGGACGTTCAAAACAGGGTGGACAACGTTTAGGTGAAATGGAGGTTTGGGCCCTTGAAGGTTATGGTGCAGCTTTTACCTTATTAGAAATGTTAACAGTTAAATCAGACGATTTGACTGGTCGAATGACTTTATGGTCAAATCTAATCTTAAATAAAGATCTTACAATAGGAACTCCAGAAGCTTTTAAAGTTTTAATTTGTGAGCTTCAAGCTTTATGTCTTGATATTGGATTATTCCGATATAATACAAATAATGATATTATAATTAAAAAAGACCAAAACAAAACATTAGAAGAAAAACCTCTTTTACAATCCCGTCAAAAAAAATCATTAAAAGAAATGACTAGTTTAATGAGTTTTCCTTAATTTAACTTTCTCTATATATCTCTTTGTAAAGTATTGCGGAAACTTTGTTTCCGCGAGACCCCCGTTTTCGAAGAAAACGGGGGGTCTTTTTTTGACGAATCTAGGCCTAGCGTCGGCCTTCGCTAGCCCTACGCGACGCCCTACGGGCGAGCGACGGCCGTAGGCGACGGCCGCAGGCGACGCTAGCCCTACGGGCTAGCGAAGGCCTAGTAGTTGCGTCGCGTCGCACTTTTTTGTAGAAAACGGCGAGTTTTGTCCCGGAAACAAAGCTTCCGGGACAAAACTTTAGGAAACTTCGTTTCCGTTACGTTGTTACAAAAACTCGAATAATTTTTCTTCTAAAGTTATCATTTTTTTTACCATCTCGTGTGAAGCCCGATCGGGCTTCACATAGTAACAATTCCAAATCGTGTATTATTTCGCAAGGAAAAATACAGTGCACTAAACATAATGGCGAGTTAAATTGTTTAAGAACACATCCAGACCTTGTGTTTTCAAAACAAAAACTCTTAGAGTTTTTGTTTTTTTGAGTATGAGTCTTATGGAAACTTCGTTTTTTTACGAACAAAAGAATTAAAAATTCTTATTTCTAAACTATGTTTAACAGGCTGCTCTTCTTGTTCTTATAACTTTGTTAACTCGTATTCTGATCGCGTATATATATGCGATTAGAAATGAATGATACCTTTTCTAAGAAAAGGTTTAGGAAACTTCGTTTCCCTAGGCCTTCGCTACTAGCCCGTAGGCGACGCCCTACGGGCTAGTAGCGAAGGCCTAGACAAAAACTTTTCTAGTTTTTGTGAGAAACGCATCAAAAAATATTGTAAATTTCAACTTTCTCTAAATTCAATGTCAATTCATAAACAGGAAAAAGGAAAAAGCAAAAAGCAAAAGCCTTAAATAGGAAGTTTCTTATTGTCTTTATTTATAATAACGCGAAGTTCTTATACTTATAGTTTTCGTACTTTTTCTCTATATCTAACTTTTAACAGATAGAGTTATTGATAAAGAGATAAGAACAGTTGTTTAAAAAAGCAATTATTAAATTGCACGCCGAAAGCTTTTTCGGAGAAAAAGGAAAATCAAAAAAAATCAACTTAGGACAAAAACTCCCCGAGTTTTTGGTTAGTAAAGAGAATGTATCAAAAATGTAAGAATACCTCTAGTACTCGTAGGCGGCGTCTCCTGCGATATCATATTATTCTTATCCTAAGAAAATATACATTTCAAGTAAAACTCTTTATTAATAATGATTCTTTTTTTTGATGACTACATCGAATAAAATTGAAGATTTTATTGGAGACTTCCGCGTTTTTCGAGTAAAAACGTGGAGATACCATTTTTAATATGAGACGACGTATTTATAATTTTCTCCCGCAAACTTGGTTTCCGGGGGAAAATCTAGGAAGGAAACCTACACCGTAAACTTTCTATGGGCGCGCAAACTTCGTTTCCGCTAGACTCCCCGTTTTCAAAGAAAACGGGGAGTCTCAATTCCCGGCAGAAAAATTACAACTAAATTTTCTATTTCCTACAAAAACGGCAATGAGACTTTTTCTACGAAAAAGTCTCGTTCAAAAGACGTTCTTATAGGGTAATTGTTTATATAAATAAGAAAAAAATTGTGTAACATATACGCGAAAACCTTCGGTTTTCGAGCTAGGCCTTCGCTAGCTCTACGGGCTAGCGAAGGATCTCGAATAAAATAAAATCTTCGATTTTATTCGACATAATGAAGTTTTTAACACTTCTTTAATTGCTAAATTGCTTTTGGTACTCTATATTCTTTAGTTTAAAATTGGACAATTCAATAAAATTTTTGCGCAGCTGGGACTTTGTTCCCACGAGGCCCCCGTTTTCAAAGAAAACGGGGCTAGTTTTTTTGTTTTGCACTCTAATTTTTTATTAGAAGACTTTTAAATTTTGGAACGTGAGCCAAAATTTAAAAGTCTTCTACTCTAATAAGACAGCGCAATAATATATAGAAAGAAAAATTGTTCAATTCATTTTGTAAAGCAAGGTTGATTTTATTTTGTTTTTTTAAAAAAACTCGTTATCACAAAAACTCCAAGAGTTTTTGTGATAACGACACTTTGTCGTAGAAAAAGTGTCATTGTTTTCGTCGTAAAGGGCGGGCTTTGTCCCGGAAAAAAAGTTTCCGGGACAAAAGAACATAAACACGTTTCTGTAAATTGTTCAGTGTGTAAATTGTTCAGCGTGAAAAGAGATTTGAGAAGGGTAGGTTTTTTCTGTTATCAAACAAATGCTTATTACGTTTCGTTTAGATAAATTTTTAATGTGTTTTTTCTCTAATTGTCCCGATTTTTTAGAGTAACTCGTTTAATCTTAGTATAAAAATTATACCAGTTATTTCCTTTTAATATTGTTATTATTGTTTTTGAAGGATTAAGAGGACGAAAACTTGAAGAGTTTTCGTCCCGTTATGAATAGAATTTTTATAGTCATATCGAATAAAATCTTGTCCGCGAAAATCGAAGATTTTATTCGACATATATTTTATTCGAGGTAATATTTTAAAAGAGTCTTACTAGCTCTTATGTAGTAAAGGTTTTTTTTGTTCTTATCTAAATAAGAAATAAATTATAAAAGCCAAATTAAAAACGTCTTATTTTTCAAAATGAAAATTTGGATAAATTTTTAAAAAAGTGTAGTGCGTAGTGTGTAGTGCGTAGTGCGTAGTGCGAAGCCTGACAAGCGCTTAACACTACAAAAATATTTACAAAAAAAGTCGAAGCGTTTCGCACATAACAAAAATGTTATAATGTATTTCGAGGTATAAAGCCAATTTTGAATCAAATCTTCAATTTTATTAGAGAGTTCCGCTTTATTAGAGAGTTCGGCATTTTTCGAAGAAAAACGCGGAGATGCCACTTTTCTAGGAAAAAGTTTCTGGAACTTTGTTTTCCTAGGCCTTTGCGACTCCTACTAGGCCTTCGCTAGCCCGTAGGGCGTCGCGTCGAACGGTCCGACGCTAGCCCTACGGGCTAGCGAAGGCCTAGACAAAAACTTTTCGAGCTTTTGTGATAATCTTGAAAAAAAGAAAAAACAAAGATATCTTTATTCTAAGCCAAATTTATTGTTATACAAGCCTGCTTAGCTCAGTGGTAGAGCGTCTGTTTCATAAGCCGATTGTTCGCTAGTTCGAATCTAGCAGTAGGCAACAATTTAAAAACTATAGGTATAAAATTCATTTATACCTCTTATTTTATAAGATCATATTATAAAATGATCTTATCTCGTGATAAGATAAGGTATATAATACGTCTTTGTAAGAACAATAATAATATCTATATATTATATAGATATGAGTTAAAGAACAGTTTAAAAAGGTTTCAAAATAGAAATACAGGACAAAAACCCTTCGGGTTTTTGTAAGTGATTAACATAACAAGTTATGTTTTTAGGTTAATTTGTTTATTATTTTAATGGTAATTATTCTAAGAAGAGTATCTCCACGTTTTTGCCCAAAAAACGAAAAAGTCTCCAATAAAATCAAATCCGACGCCCGTAGGGCTAGCGTCGGATTTGTCCCGGAAACAAAGTTTCCGGGACAAATGAAACTTCGTTTCCCTAGTCCTACGGGCGTCGCCTAAGGGCGTCGCGTCGCACGTCCTCACAAAAACCCTTCGCGTTTTTGTTATAAAAAAGTTTTTATTCGAACTGATTTTTTGTATTTAACCTTTTTTTATTGAACCTACCTCTATAAAGAACACGAGACTTGTATTACTACTTATTAATATTATAAATTGTTTTTTATAGTCAGTTTACCTTTTTAATAAAGGTACATTTTATTGTTTATAAAGACAACTAATACGGGACAAAAACTTAATACAAATACGTTATCTACAATTGAACCAAATAAGTTTGTAACAGAACCTTTTTTCAATAAATCAATCTATTGGATAGGCAACAACTTTTAGAGTTGTTGCCCCGTGCGAAACCCTATCACAAAGTATGAAAAGTAATATTAATAGAGTAAAAATAAAAAATTCGAGATGTTTATTTCAGCTAAAGAATGTAGAATTGAAAAAAATAGAAGTTTTTATGGATGTTTTTATTTAGGATCTTTTGACTCTGGACAGAGTATAACAGTAGCCAATGCATTAAGACGATCTTTATTATCAGATTGTACAGGATTGGCAATTATCTCAGTAAAAATTGAAAATGTACATCATGAATATTCGACATTATCTGGCGTACGAGATTCAGTTTTAGACATTCTTTTAAATTTTAAAGACATTGTTTTAAAAAAATCAAGAAACCCATTTAAAGGCTCTTATGGTTATAAAAAAAAAGGATTATCTTCAGTCTATGATCAAGTAGGTTCTACTTTTTTTAAACCCTTAATAGGTTATTTAAAAGTAAAGGGTCCTGGTGTTATTCGTGCTAAAGATCTTCGTTTACCTCCTTTTATTCAATGTGTGGATCCAAATCAATATATTGCAACATTAGCAGAAGATGGTTTTTTAAATCTTAAATTTGTGATTATGGAAGGAAAAAATTATTATATTGCGCCACGAGGGCGTGACTCGCAAAAAGAAAATAAATTGATGGATGAGGTCAATTTCACTAAAACTCAACGAAATGATAACTTTAAATTGGATTCTAAACAAGAAATTTCAGGATTTGAACAATTAGAAGATAACTCTCATTTTTGGAAAATAACAGAAAAGCGTGAACACTTATTAAAACAATTAAAACAAATTTTAGAGGTTTCAAAAAAAAAAGATGGTTCAACTGAATCACAGTCATTAAGTCAACTGGGAGAAAAAAAAAGTCTTGATAATTTTTCTCCCGGAAATAAAGTTTCCGGGAGAAAACTCGCCGGTTTCTCTGAAAACGGCGAGTTTTGGAAAAATGGGAAAAGAAATCCTAGTGAAGCCCTGTCGTGTGAAGCCCTGTCGGGCTTCACACAACTAAATATAGATGCTGTGTTTAATCCAGTAACTAAAGTTAATTACATTATTGAAGGCTACGAAAATTATATTGTAGAATCTTACAACGACAAAGTCAAAGGAATTGAAGATTTAACTTCATTTTTAGATTCATCGGTCTTTTTGGAAACCAATTACCCTTTTCTATCCTCTACGAGAAGAGAATCTTCCTTTTCAAAAAAAGCAGTCATTGAAAACTCTCCAACAAAAAAACTTTTAGATTCTTTAATAGAAGGTTCTAATATACCATCTTCCACTTTAATGAATTTATGTACGTCTGAAGGCTATAGCCACTATAAAGGTATTGGTATTTCTTCTTCTTATCCTAAACTGACGGTTTCTTCAGCATTACCTAAAAACTTTGCTAATTTAGAAACGTGTGTAAATACTGGTTCAAAACAAATTATTGTTTTAGAAATTTGGACAAACGGAAGTTTACATCCACGAGAAGCATTATCAATGGCTTTTAAAAGTCTCTCGTCTATTTTTAATGTTGATAAATTAAAAATGTCTAATCCTATATTTAGTAATACGTCATCTTATAAAAAAATAATGGAGAATATTTAAGTTAAATTAGCTATATTTATGTAAGTACAAAGTTTACGTAAAACAAAACACGAGTGTCGGACTTCGCATGAAAAGACAAGAACCATTTCCCCGAAGATTTAAGAAACTTTGTTTCCGTTCTTTTTTTTATTCTTTTTTTTTGTCCTGGAAACTCTTCGAGTTTTTCTTTTGTCCCGGAAACAAAGTTTCCAGGACAAAGCTCGCCGTTTTCGTAGAAAACGGCGACTTTTGTTGGCTGTCAATAAAACAACAACGAAGTTGTTTTATTGAGACTCTCGTTTTAGACGCTAGCCCTTCGGGCGTCGCGAAGGCCTAGTACGTAAAACGGGACTGAATTTTCCATTTTTTTATTAGTCGGAGAGAGAGGGATTCGAACCCTCGGTACAAAAAATTGTACAACGGATTAGCAATCAGCCGCTTTAGACCACTCAGCCATCTCTCCATTATTATTGTGCGCCAAATCTTGACATAAAGCTCTGTGCGTCTTCGAACCACAACAATCTAGGCCTAGGTCGACGGGCGTCGCGTCGCACGTTCTGACGCGACGCCCGTAGGCGACGCCTACGGGCTAGTAGCGAAGGCCTAGACAAAAACTCAAATTTTGTGAGAAAGTAATTTTTTTTATACAGATAAATGGAGTTCTTAAAGCCAAAAGTCGCCGTTTTCTACGAAAACGGCGAGTTTTCTCCCGGAAACAAAGTTTCCGGGACAAAAGTTAAGAATTTATATTTAATAAAAAGATTTATAAAGAAAAACAATTGTTACATATAAGTTTATATAAAAAATGAAATTTTTACAAGATTAATTCGTGGTTTTCTCCTGTCAATAAAAATTAGCGTAACGCTCATAAATTCCCTCTAGACTTAGCTTCTGTTGAAGCTCCATCAATGAACGGATAATTTTTAGCTATTGGGAAAATAACATCTCTTTTGTAGCATTTAGCAAAATGCTACAAAAGACTATATTTCAAAAGAATAGGCAGTATAGAATAGGCTGCCTATTCTTTTTTATTTTTGGGGTAATTCACATTAACCACGCAAACTCTACGAATTGTTCAAACAAATTTTAGGGTAAATAATTTAAAGGTTTAAGAAAACAAAAACACTTCGAGTTTCTTCTACAACTCCTTGTAAAATATTTTGAGAGTGTTTTGAAGAATTGTTTATTGTTAGTTTAAGTAGGGATAAATTGAACTTTGCGGATGTATTTGTATTCTTTTTATTTATTATAGTTCTCCTTCGTTTTATACATTAGGAATGTATAAACGTTCTGTTCTACTTAACATGTTATTTTTTTCTCAATTTTGATTTCGACGCATTGGTTTAATAATGATGTTCAACAGGTCTTTAGCATTTGTAAAATCGTGTATCTGTACGAACGCCAGAATAAAAATCTAATTTAATCTTTTACGCTTTTTAACACTCTTAACATTGTAAATAGGGCCTGCCAATGATTCATTAACTCAACCTCTTGTTTTCTACTCAACTCTAAATTTAAATATTCATTACCGTAATAAAGAACAACAAAATAAATACTCTCAATCTCGTTATCTGAAACTCCGCTTAATAAACCGAAGTTAAAATTTGAGCTATCAATTAATGCCCTATAGTGCTCAAAAAATCTTTTCTCTATATGGTGGGCGGAACCGTCGACAATATACGGAATTAGACTTTCTTTATTAAATAATACATAAACACCCGAGGTTTTTTGGTTAATGAATTGAGAAACCTTTTCCTTTTTCCAAAGTAAATTAAGAAGGAAAATATGTTAGAGTTTTTGATATAGTTCTAAATTAGACTCAAAATTAACCATATTTTTACAATAATTTTCAATTCTATTTTCAAAAACCAAAATATCATATAGGTCTAAGTCACCAAAATATTCTTCAACAGAGATAAAAAACAATTTAAATGTTTCAGTATAATTAAACAAATTAAAGTAAAACGAGGGCATATCCGCGAAAATCCGACGGCCAAAGGCCGTCAGATCTCTAATAAAATCTTCTATTTTATTCGACATACTGAGTTTTGATAGAAGATTCTTTGATTGGTTCTTTACAAATGGGGTATCAGTAGTAAAATCGCTGAGCGCGAGCTCTTTTAAAGAATTTAAGGCTAATTGTTTTAAAGAGGGGAAATTTGGTCTTTTTAATACCTTTTCACTAAAATAGTTCTTTAGAAGAAGCATTAGACACCAGCTCCTTAAACGCCACACTAGAAGCTTCTTGTATAAGCCCCCTCTCGAGAAACACGGAGATAGCACAACTACTGGATAAGTAGATAGTACTATTTTTGAACCAGATGCTTGATCCAAAGCAATCCAAGTGGATCTCAGGGCAGGATCTTGAATTTTTTTTTTCTCCCGGAAACACAGTTTCCGGGAGAAAAACTCGCAGTTTTCGTAGAAAACTGCGAGTTTTTGCATCGAAAAAACTGTCGACGCAATAAAACGAGAAGTTTTAAACAAAGTCCCCTGTGAAAGGTTAAACTCCGCTGTGAATAACAAATTCACAGTTGTGTTCACTATTTCATCTGGGTTGCTCCCACTATTTCATCTGGGTTGCTCCCACTAACCAAAGTATTAAAGCTGACCACTTTTTGCCTAATTGACTTAAGAGGTTCTTTTTTACAGAAAGTTTCATCTCGACCGTGCCAAATTTTCTTAGAATAGCTATAGAATTCCATGCTGTTATAGACAATAGACATTCAATGCGTTTTTCTTATGTGCTGCAGTAATACTTTATGAATAGAACTTCCAAGTACTCTAGAGTCCACCTAGAAACGGAAAACTTTATATTATTTTCATATCCGCGTTTTTCGAAGATTTTCGCGGACATAATAAGAAAACACGAAAGGAAAATCGTCTAAAGTATTAATTGAATTAAATTGATCCAGATAAAAGAGGATTGATGCTCTTCAATAATTCATTGATGCGTTTGCATTTTTTCACCTGTCCTAACATTGTCTGTTGCTAAGTTTAAAAAGCCTGGAGGTAGAGAAAAGATGCTACTTGAGTCCACCGTTTGAACTGAAGACTGTGTTCCAGTTAAGTCTTCAAGACGTTCATGTATAAAAGAAGTAACTCGACTTCCAATGTCAGTATTAGGTTCTTGATTTGAAAAACGATTTCGTTCTAAAAGACTAAATGAAAGGGACAACCTAGGCCTTCGCTAGCCCGTAGGGCGTCGCACGTTCCGACGCGACGCCCTACGGGCTAGCGAAGGCCTAGACAAAAACGCGAAGAGTTTTTGTGATAAGATTTTGCAAAACGTGACGCAACACAAGCTATCCTAAACTTTTTTACGAGAAAGTATTCTTATAGGTAATAAAAACGATATTTTAGCAAAGGCTACGACTATCAGATTATAATACACTTAATATTTGTTTTAATTTAAATGGATACTAAAAATAATATAAGTTTAAGTCTTTAATAACATAAGCTTTTATTATTTTTAGTATCCATTTAACTTCTTTTGTTTAAACAATTAAAAATCTAATAGTAAAAATTATATTGAATCTAAAAACGCCTTGGCTTTTTCCTTCAACTCTGGAATATTAGGTATTTTCTTTGAGTTTAAATAAAGGTTCTTTTTTGAAAGCCAGTCCCTTTTTCGACGCTAGCCCTTCGGGCGTCGCGAAGGCCTAGTTCGTAAAACGGGAGTCTCAATAAAACAACGAAGTTGTTTTATTGACAGGTATAAATTTGTTTAATAATATATATTTGTCCCTCAAAAAAGAACCTTTTAGATTTAAAGTTTTATTCAAAATTAGTGTTGGTACAGTTCTTTTTTTTTCATGGTTTACTATGTTCGCGAAAATATTCGAAAAACGCGGATATGTAGAAAGTATACCTTTTTATTTTAAGAGGAAAACAGCGTAACGTAATAATAAAAAGAGAAATTTTGTTTTTATTCTATGTCCGCGAAAATCGAGGAAAAACGCGGATATGTAAAAAAGTGTACTTTTTATTCTAAGAGTAAAACAGACTAACGTAATAACAGAAAAAACAAATTTTATTCCTATTCTATATGAAAACGTACCATTTAGAATGAGGAAGCAAGATACAGTCCCGTTTTACGAACTAGTCCTTCGCGACGCCCGAAGGGCTAGCGTCGAAAACGGGAGTCTCAATAAAACAACGAAGTTGTTTTATTGACAGAAAAAATAAGAAAGTCTTGTGCGAAGCCCTGTTGGGCTTCGCAGAATCTTTTTTTTTAAAAAAAAAGGGCTTTAGGAAACTTCGTTTCCCTAGGACTTCGTCCGTTGCACGTGCAAAGTCCTGAATAGATTCGTACAGAGTTGTATAAGATTAGGTTGATATTCGGTTATTGTTTATTAAAGACTTTAATTTTTGATTAAAGAGTTTAAGTTTTTCTTGTATTTCAGGAATACTAGGTATTTCTTTATTACGTGGTTCTTTAATATAAATATAGTTTGGAAAACGAGGCGATTTTAGACGAGTGAAGATTATATGTTTTTCTCCAGGACGAGAGCTTAGACCAGTACACTTTATTGTAGGAGTAACTGAATCATACCAAATATTATTAATAATACACGGATATCGTAAATTGCCTAGGGTCGTCGGACATATTTTACGAGTGTGTCCAGAAAAATCAAGTTTATGCGTACCGGCTAATAAGTTTAAAATTTTGGATGAAGATTTATTACAAATAAATCTTCAGTTCTATTTTAGATACGCTTCTGTTATTAATTCACGTTCACGTGCTAAGACTTGAGTACGTGGAAGTTTGTCTGTATATTCGATTATTGAGTAAAGAAACTGATTACTGGAATATAATAAATCTTTAGCCATTTCGTCGTATACAGAAAGGGTGCAAATATTTTTCTTCTTGCATCTTAAAAATAGCACGCATCGCCATATAATACCTATGTCCTTTCATACGTTTAAAGAACCATGCGTTTCCGGTTTGTCCAATATAAAATCTCTTTCTCCCGTAAACAACGTTTCCGGGAGAAAGAGATTTTTTGTTAAAAAGAATATAAATGTAGGATCCAGATGTTTTAGGTTGTAAATTTGTATAATGTGAGTCATAAAGAGTCCAAGGGCGAGTATAATGTGTAAAGTGTGGTGGAGTAATTAAAGGGTGGTGAACAATGGCGTTGTAGGATTCTATAGGATTGACCGCAACATTTAGTAAATTTTGTCCGGCTCTACCAATAAAATAACGTTCGATTTTAAGACGTGCCCTTTTTACGACGCAACCCTCTACTTGACGTAACGCGTAAACTTGTACATTCACTCCCCTTTTTGCGAAAGCTTCAATAATACGAGGTCTATTTTCTCTTGGAGATTTTATATAATAGATTTCTTTAATTCTATTTTTAGAATAACCAATATAAAGTGTAGAGTTGTGGGGGAAAAGAACAAATATATACGCCAGGTTTTTCGAGAGGAATCATACATTTTCCCTTCGGAAATAATTTTTGGAGAAATGAGGGCACATTAGGTTCATAAATGCCTTCTAACATTTTAAGATAGAGTTTTTGTGCTTTATTTAAAGAGTTGGGTAGAATAATAGAGTTCGTTTCTTTTTTGTTTGAATTATTTGAGTTATTTATGTTTATTATTATTCTCGTTAAAATTAAGGTTATGAACTAATAAACGTTTTACTTAACATGTTATTTTTCTCTAGGTTTCTGTTTCGACGCATTGGTTTAATAATGATATCTAACAAATCTTTAGCATTTGTAAAACCGTGTATTTGTGCGAACGTTAGCTCTACTGACCACTTAGTAGTAATACCTCGTGCTTCTAATGGATTGGCATGAGCCATACCTGTAATAACTAAATCTGGTCTTAACTCTTTAATACGCTGGATTTGGTAATAATTATCAGGTTTCTCCACAATACGCGGGAATGGTACTCCCATTTGTTTACAAGTTTCTTCTAAAAGCATTAGTTCACCTGCTTGAAATCTTTTATCCATGTACGGAATCCCTATCTCATAGACTATCATACCGCATCTAATTAGAAAGCGTGCTAATGAGATTTCTAAAAGATTATCTCCCATAAAAAAAACAGACTTACCTTTAATAAATTCAATTGATTCTTTTAAATTTGACCAAATCATTGATTCACGCTCTTCTAAACCTTCTGGTTTTATACCAAAAACATTACAGATTTTTTCAACCCAAGCGCGTGTACCATCAGGACCAATAGGAAACGGCGCTGAAATTAATTTACATTTACGGCGTCGCATTAATGCAGTGGCTGTACGACTTAAAAATGGATTAATACCACAAACGTATACATTTTCACCTAAAGCTGGTAAGTCTGCATAACGTGCTGAAGGTAACCACCCAGAGACGTTAATCCCTTGACGCTTTAATTCTAATTGTAATTGGTTTGCAATTGTGCTTGGTAATGATCCAAATAAAACGAGTTCTTTTGTCCCGGAACCCAAGTTTCCTGTTTTCCCGGGAACGAAGTTCCCGGGAAAAGACTCGCCGTTTTTTCCGAAAACGGATTCTTTTGTTGAAGCAAGTTTTGTCGTTAAAGATTGTTCGCCAAAGTTGTCTGAAATAGCTACCGATGGCGCTTTTTCAATTTGAGTGTTTGTTGAAGTATTAGAATACGATTCTAATCCTTTTGTAACAGGAGATTGTGCAAAAGATTCCAATTGTGGCGGGGGCGAAGTACGTTCCGGACATTTTTGGGCCATTGCAGCCAAAACAGTATCTTCACCTTGTGTAAATGCATAGTCAAGACCATTTGCACGAGCTACAACAATAGGAATACCAATTTCAGTTTCTAGTCTAGGAGCCATCCCCTCCAAATCCATTTTGATAATTTCTGTAGTACATGTACCAATCCAAACAATAACACTTGGATTACGGTCCTGTTTAATTTGTAAACAAAGTCTTTTTAATTCTTTATAATCATTTAATTGAGCTGAAATATCACTTTCTTCTAGCTCAGCCATAGCATAACGTGGTTCTGCAAAAATCATAACACCTAAAGCATTTTGAAGAAAATATCCGCACGTTTTTGTCCCAATAACTAAAAAAAAACTATCTTCAATTTTTTGATAAAGCCAAGATACACAACTAATAGGACAAAATGTATGATAATTACCTGTTTCACATTCAAATTCACCACTGTATGGAGTTGAACCTACACTTGAAGAAACTTCATTCTTCGTTGACATTGGAGAAATATTTTGTGCATCAACTATTTGAGGTAAAAAAGATTCGTTTGTACTAGATTGTGTACAGATACTTTTTTTCTTTAATGGTAAAAAAAGAGGGTTTGTTTTTTTAATTGTTTCAAATCGCGGTGTAGTCCTTTTTTGAAACCCGCTAAGTTTATTTTTCATCATAAACATTTAATCGTAATTGACATTATGCAAAAGGTTTTCAATTTATCTATTATATTATGTTTAGGTTCGTACGAACCTCGACAATTCCGAATAAAGTCTTTGATTTTTATTCGAGATCTAACTCTAAGTTTTTTTTGTCGCGGAAACTGCGTTTCCGGGATAAAAAATTATTAAGTTCTATTAATAAAATAAATTGTATAAACAAACTTTATATATTTTTTAATCTAAGTCCCTATATCAAAATTGAATCAAAAACAAAAACTCTTCGAGTTTTTGTCCTCCCCGTTTTCTCTGAAAATGGGGAGGAGGGCTCTTTTTCTCCCGGAAACAGTGTTTCCGGGAGAAAAGGCATATTTTAAATAAGTGAATACAGTTTTTAAACCTATAAGAACTTGACAAAAGACTAAAACGCGGAAGTTATTTTTTATCAGTTTTTTATATAAAGATTATAACAAAAACTATAAGAGTTTTTGTCTAGGCCTTCGCTAGCCCGTAGGGCTAGCGAAGGCCTAGATTTCTTGTTTTTCAAAACAACTACAAATTATATTAATTATACCATAAACACCTACGTATAAAACAAAAACTCGAAGAGTTTTTGTGAAGACGTGCGACGGTTGAAGGCCTAGGGAAACGAAGTTTCTTAAACCTTTTCTACGAAAAAGTGCGAAGCTACTAGGCCTTCAACCGTCGCCTACGAGAGTCGCAAAGGCCTAGATTGCTGTTTTCTTTATCCCGGAAATAGAGTTTTCCGGATAGAGCTAAAAACGTATAGTAATTACTATACGTGCAATAACAATTTATTTTTTGTGTGAAGACCAAGACAGACTACATTAAATTTTTATTAAATAAAGGATTCCAAAGATTAAACATTTGGGTTACCTGGGACTCGAACCCAGAACTTATCGGTTAAAAGCCGAGTACTCTACCATTGAGTTAGCAACCCACAGTTCATTATAACTGACAATGGGCCGTTTTTCCGTTTTTAGAAAGGAGAAAGAGCATAATAAACAATTTATAAAAAACATTCCATAAAGAATATAACATATTCTTTTGTACGTAAAAGAAACAAAAACTCGTAGCGTTTTTGTGAGGACGTGCGACGCTACTAGGCCGTAGGCCGTCGCCTACGGGCTAGCGAAGGCCTAGGGAACCGAAGTTTCCTAAACTTTTTATAAGAAAACCGCTCTAGGCTTTCGCGACGCCCGTAGGCGACGGCCTACGGCCTAGTAGCGTCGGATTTCGAATAAAATCTTCTATCTTATTCGAAACTGAGGATTTAAAGCTTTTTAACTTATTAGTGGTGCTGCTATCGTCCAAAGCCCGACAGCGCTTTGGACATTAAAGATTACCACCACGAATAGATAATAAAATTACAACGATTGGCCCTGCTGAGACAACAAGAAGTAATGAAAATAACTGTAATACAAGAGTCAGGCTCATAATGAGTTTTTCAAATGAATTATTGATAAAAAATCTAAAAGTGTATTTGGCAGTTTCCTCCCGGAAACCTATTTCCTAGTAGGAAATAACGAGTTTTAATCTTACGTTAATTGATAACAAAAAATATTAATAAAATAAAGACTAATAAAGAACGTATATAGCTTTCAACTCTTGTTGAGTATAATATGCGACGGCCGAAGGCCTAGCGCGTTTTCCTTCGAAAAACACGGAAGTGTCGAATAAAACTGACCGCTACGCTAGATTTTATTCGATATGATTAAAAACTGTAATTATCATACAGCCTGGGTTTAACAGGCTGTATGATTAAATTTTATCCTAAACTCAAAAACTGAGTTTTAGACCCCTTAAAAAAACGAATTAACCGTTTACTGAAGGAGCTTCAACTGAAGCTAAGTCTAATGGGAAGTTATGAGCGTTACGCTCATGCATTACTTCCATACCTAAGTTA
>SL_8KL_010_SEDDRAFT_10001039_pt1 | contig 24069 bp, 20 predicted proteins | sample SodLakKL_010_SED_4_FD_11160 | JGI IMG/M metagenome (IMG submission 11160) | reverse complement strand
CTCCTAGCACGGCAACCACATCGTCTTTTACTCCGGCCCTGTCTATACCGTGGGCAACGCCGATGCTTGCTCCCATGCAGCCGGTGGTATGCATGGCGCTTAACGGTGGTGCGAAGGCCAGGGTGTAACAGCCGATATCCCCGGTAACCAGGACTCCTGCTTCCCTGAGGACGTAAAACAGGGCCCGGTGGCCGCATCCCGGGCAGAGCATGGGCGGCCGGATAGGCCGTTCCAGGTCGCTTTTCAGCTCTGGTGGTGCCGGCGGCGCTTCAATCAAGCCCGCTTTTACAGCACAGCTGCGCACCAAAGAAGGGCTAAATTCGCCGAGTATAGGGAAGATGTTCTTGCCTTGCACTTCGAGTCCCATCAATTTCAAGTGTTCTTCCAGGAAGGGATCGAGTTCTTCAACTACAACGATTTTTTCCACCTGATCTGCGAATTCACGGATTAAGTTTTTGGGCAGGGGATAGACCATGCCCAGTTTCAGGAAAGTAGCGTCGGGAAATACTTCTTTAGCGTAGTGGTAGCTTACCCCGGCGCTGACGATACCCAGCTTGCTGCTGCCCGGTTCAATATAGTTAATCGGTGTGGTTTCGGCAAATTCGGCCAACTGTTTCAAACGTTCTTCCACAACCGGGTGGCGGCGCCTGGCGTTGGCGGGAACCATTACAAATTTTTGCGGATCCCGTTCGTAAATGGGCGGTTCTTCAGGCGAAGGTGGCGGGCTTTCGTCAGTATACTCTACAGGTGTGGAGGAGTGTGACAGGCGGGTCACGCTGCGGGCGATAACCGGTGTGTCGAATTGTTCGCTCATATCAAGGGCAACGCCCATAAACTGTTTGGCTTCTTCGCTGTCCGAGGGCTCGATCATCGGGCACTTGGCGAACTTGGCATAATTCCGGTTATCCTGCTCATTCTGGGAGCTGTGCATGTTGGGATCGTCGGCGCAGACGATAACCAGCCCGGCCTTTAAGCCGGTGTAGACGGCATAAAAAAGTGAATCTGCGGCTACGTTCATACCGACATGCTTCATAGTGCACATGGCCCTTGTGCCGGCATAAGCAGCGCCAATGGCTACATCAAGGGACACTTTTTCGTTGGGAGACCATTCGGCAAATACATTCGGGTAATTGGCATAGTTTGCCAGTATTTCCGAGCTTGGAGTCCCGGGGTAGGCAGCTGCAACCTTGACCCCGTACAGGTAGGCTCCGTAAGCGAAGGCCTCATTTCCGGTCATTAATTTTTTCAATGCTAACCCTCCTTATTGGTCCATCTTCAGTTTAGTTGTTCAAAAAATGGTTCCAGCTTGGCCAATACCTGGTCTTCAGAAAACAGGCGCAGATCGGCCATGTCTGCCTCAAATACCGTTCCGGGCAGGCCGGTTTGTTCCCTGATCAACTTGCTTTTGGCGTAAAGGCCAAAAGCATTGGGCTTACAGCTGCGGTTGGAAAACAATACGAAGCCGTCTACATCGTATTTTTTCATGAAGCTGATCTTCCGCTTGACCCGGTATTCAAAGCAGCGGTTTACAAATTCATGGGTATAGTTTTCTGCCAGGCTTTCCAGGGGGCGCTCAAGGTCAAATGAATAGGCCCAGGAATGAGTATACTGGGAAGCTACAACCAGCGCTCCCCGTGAGGCAAAAAGCTCTGAAAACCAGCGCAATTTCGGCCAGCAGGGGATGTGGTCAAAATAGATCTTGTGGCGCTCCTCCGGTATGGCGGTTATTCCTTTCTCTATCCGTTCCTCAATTTCCTCTTTTAAAGCACGGTAATATTCGACGGCTTCTTGGGTGCCCCTGAGGGTAACAATCGGGGCCATGTGGAAACAGGCGTCAAAAAAGCCAAAAGGTGCAGGCCTCAAAGCTGCCGAATCGAGGATTTCATTCCAGAGCCGGCAGGCCTCATTGGAAAGATGGAGTACTTCTGCCAGGCGGTCGTAATCAAAAGGTTCACCGGTTTGGTTTTCAATAAAAGTGATCATTTCATGAAGCTGTTCAATAAAATAATCGATGCAGAGCCGGTCTGTTTCCAGGCCCACCCGGGGCGAGTCAAGCAGGAAGTAGGGGGAGTTGTAAAACCGGGCGGCCACTTCAAACCACTTGGGCAGGCTTCCGCACTGGGTGTTGCAGCAGAAAAGCAGGTCGGGTTCCAGGATTTTGCCCACCGGATGTTCTTCCGAGTAGGCGTCCCCGATGCCGCTGCGGGCATAACCGCATAAATCGCGGGCATAACCTTTCGCTTCAGCTGCGGTCGAAAGATCGTGGGTTACCTTCCTGGCCGCGGCAACAGCGCCGAAATTTTCGGGGTAGTAGGGGAAAAGCCCGGCGGCATAAATGATTTCAACCGGAAATACAGCGGTAACCCAGGCAACCGGACGGCCTTCTTCTTTGGCCTTCCGGCCGGCTTCGTTATATTCTTTCATTATTTTTTTCATTAGCTCGGCGGTTTTGAAGACATTCTTTGCACTCACCGGCTTTCACCTCCAAGCATTTCCATAAAGGCATGGATCCTGGTGCGGATTTGCCCCAGTCCGGTTCCACCGAATTGTGTTTCAATGCGTATTGCCGGCAAGCCCTCTGCCTGCATGGCCTTCAGGTTGTCATAGCTGTCGAAGTTTTCCGGTTCACAAAAAGTGAGGTGCAAGAATATTGCTCCCGCTGCCTTTTTTTCACTGGCCAGGCTGGTAAGGAAAAACCGTCTCGGGTTTTGTTCAATATCAAATGCTGCTGAAGGGATGCGCTTTAACTGCCGGTCAACCAGTGCTTCCAGGGGGNCAAGCTCTGTGTTGACNTCGCTTTCAATATAANGGTANCCGTTTTGAAAATCGTCTGCAATCACCGTGCCNCCAAATTCTTCGATGTAGTCAAGAACTTCAAACGGTTCGAGCAGGGTGCCGGACAGTAGNAGGCGTACATGATNGTTTTCGGCTTCATCTACCAGGTCCTGTTCCAGGTGTCCCAGCAGCGCTTCCAGCAGGCGGCTTACTTCTTCCCTGGGCATAACCATGGACGCGTTAATGACGGTGTATAGCCGGCGGGAACTGATTAGGTGCGGGTAATTAGCGTGCAGGTCGGTTAATTTCCGCAGCATTTGCCGGTTGTGGTTGTAAAGTTTTATGCTGTCCATAAGCGCCTTGTTTTCGATGGGCGCACCGCGATATTGTTCCAGTCCTTTTTTAATCCTTTTCAATTCACCGAGCAGGTACTTACCGGCGCTGGCCCGGTTTGCCTGCCGGGGCAGGCGATAGTTTTCCATGTAAGGCAGGGAGTGGACATGTTCCCAGAGATCAAGCAGCATCCGCATCGTGTCACAGGTGTGGGGGATGATCAGGCCGTCAAGGAAATCGAGTTTTCCTTCCAGGGCACGGGCCAAGGAGCTCCTGGCATGTGAACAGGCCCAGGCCTGGAGATGGGCGTTGGCTTCTTCCAGGTTTGTGCTTCCCCCGACAATGCCGTAAGGAAAGAACCCGGCGGCATGGATCATTTCTTCTGGCACGTCACTTAAAAGAAAGCCGATTATTTCCCTCCCGGATTCTTTTTTCCACTGCCGTGCTTCTTCCGAACGGTTTTTTAGGGCATTTTCAAATGGCGCGAAAAGTTCTGGTTTAATAGGCAGTCCTCTCCTTTATTCGTTCATCTTATAATCTGCTTTATTATTTGAGCCACTGCGGTTCCCCTTCAAAGCCGGGAACTACATTTAAAAGCGGCTCGCCGTTCAAGAAACGTTCGATGTTGTCTGCAAAGGCTCCCCCGAACCTGGTTGCATACATGTCTGTCCAGCTCGAAATATGGGGGGTAATCATTATATTATTACAATCCCAAAGTTCATCTTCCGGGGGCAGGTAGGATGGCAGGGGTTTTTTAATCCAGTGCGTGTCATTGGCTGCACCGGCAATCCAGCCTTCTTTTAGTGCCTTGATCAAATCTTCCTTGATAATTAATGTGCCCCGGGCGCAGTTGATCAAGTAGGCCGAGTTTTTCATCAGTTTGAAAGTCCTTTCGTTCATCATACCCTGGGTTTCTTTTGTTTCCGGGCAGGACAGGACCAGGAAATCGCTCTGGCTGATTACATCATCGACCTGCTCGTTCAGGTACAGTTGATCGACATGGGGAATATCCATATGCATAATATCAGTACCGATTACATGCATATCGAAGGCCTTGGCCCGTTTGGCGATCTGGCGGCCGATGCCGCCTAATCCGACGATACCGATAGTTTTCCCATATAATTCTTCGCCCCTGACCCGGATGAATTTCTTTTCTTTCTGCTGATCCCAGAGCTGGTTGAATTTTTTGGCCAGGTTGAGCATCAGGCCGATTACAAACTCGGCAACAGGAATGCCTGAGCCGCCGGGCAGGCAGGTTAGGGGGACGTGGGAAGGTAGCTGGCCCCACTTGGCCCAGTGATCTATTCCGGCGCTAAAAGACATTACCCACTGCAAGTCTTTCATTTCCGGAACCCTTTCTACAATGACACCCGCTCCTACAATGTGGGTATCCAGGTATTCATCGGGAGTTGATTCAGCCGAACCGTCCTGGAGCAGGCGGATCTTGATTTCACCCCTTGCAGTTTTTTCCGGGAACTTGGCTTCGATGATCTCTTTATATTCCTCGGGGCTGCCCAGCCCGGGCTGCAGGGCAACCAGTATATTCAGGGGATTGAAATTTGCCATCATTTGACACCTCCATTATAATATACCGCATGAATAGCAATTCTATATCTCGCCCCGGTTGGCCGGGCGCCCGGTGATTATCCGGTCCCGGGTGGGGCAGGAACCGTGCTTCAAAGTACATGAGTCCCATGACAGACAGGAAAAGAGGTATCCATACTACCGTTCTGCAGAAAATTTAACCAGAGCCTGTCTTATCACGGCCAGGCGAAACTGCAAAGCATTCTTTTTAGGCCTGGAATGACACCCCCCAGCTATAGTTTCAATATTCTTGATTCAACATTGAAAAAAATTTTCCTTCTTTTGCCTATATTTTCAATTTAAATTTTCATCCATCCCGGTTCTATTTACAGGAAGGTTTAGCAGCCTGGCTGCATTGCCGCCCAGGATGTTTTTAATTGCTTCACTGCCCAGGGGCAGGTTTTTGACAGCCTCGATATTTCCAGCCGGGTCGATTATGCCGGGCCAGTCTGTGCCGAATATGACTTTGCTGGAAACTCGGTCCAGTTCCGGAAAATAATTGAGCAATTTTTGTGGCGGCAGGCCGGCTATTTCCATGTAGACACGGGTATGGAGCCGGGTTAATACAAAAGCCCGGTCATACCAGAAGCCCCTTCCGCTGTGGACCAGGATCAAATCCAGGTCGGGGAAATCCACGGCTACTTCATCCAGGTAGAGAGGGTCTCCGTATTTCAGCTTGGCCCCTTTAAAAATCGAAGTGCCGGTGTGGACCATTACCGGGACCTGCAGGTTTTCGGCCTGGTTGTAGAGCGGGTAAAGCCGGCGGTCATTGGGGTAACAGTGCTGGTAGGTTGGATAGAGCTTAACTCCCCTGAATCCCTGCTCAACGAGGCGCTTCAGTTCAAGGCCGGTGTTGACGGTCAGGCTGGGATTGATGCTGGCAAAAGGGAGCAGCATCTCCCTGTCCCGGCAAAAATTGAGCACATATTCGTTGCTGCAAATACCGGTTACCATTGGCGATATTTCTGCCATTACCACCCCGTAATCAATGCCGTTTTCCCGCAGGTAGTTGCAGAAAAAATCGGGATCGGAAAAATCCCGGTAGAACCGGTCCCAATCTTTGTCAGCATGCATTTCCTTGATCCAGTTGAGGGCGGTCTCGACATAAAACTGGTCATAAACTATAGGATGAATGTGAAAATCTATGACTGGAGTTTTCAACTTGTGCATTCCCCCAGGGTTAAGATTCCAATATGATTACATTGGCATAGATGCCTACTCCACCGATATTATGAACCAGGCCTGTTTTTGCGCCGGGGACCTGTATTTCGCCGGCTTCCCCCCGCAGCTGTTGGACAATGGTCCTGACCTGGGATCCACCGGTAGCTCCTATCGGATGGCCTTTGGACAGCAGGCCTCCGTCGACGTTTACAGGGATCTTTCCTTCCAGGTATGTTTCTCCTTCACGGATCAGTTCCACTCCCTGACCTGGCTCGGCAAAACCCAGATTTTCATAAGCCATTAATTCGGCGATTGTAAAGCAGTCGTGCACTTCTGCAACATCGATGTCATCCGGCTTGATCGAGGCCATCTCGTAGGCCTGGCGTGCGGCTTCACGGGCGCTTTCCAGGCCGGCGTAGGCTTTCCTGCCGGTAATGCTGTAGGAGGCGTTAGCAGAACCGAGGCCTCTGATCCAGACCGGGTGGGCTGATGACATTTCCTTGGCTTTGTCAGCCGAGGTAACGATAATGCAGGAAGAGCCGTCGGCGTTGGCACAGCAGTCGAAACGCTTCAGGGGACTGGAGACATAATCACTTTCCATGATTTTGTCCATGGTCAGGTCCTTCCTGTAAACAGCCTTTTCATTTAGCTGGCCGTATTTAGCCGCCTTGATCCTGATCAGGGCCAGGTCTTCTTCGGTAGTGCCGTACTCATCAAAGTGGGCCCTGGCATGCATGGCATAGTAGGCGGGCATGGTGGTGCCGAAGGGTGATTCCCACATGATATCCGCGCCCCGGCCCATCCTTTCCTGGGAGTCGGCGGAAGATATTTCCGACATTTTCTGAAAGCCTATTACCGCCACCGCCTGGTGTAGGCCGCTTTTAATCAAGCTGTATGCGGTTTTCAGGCCGGTTGTGCTGGATGAACATACACTTTCCACGGCAAAGGTCGGCTGGGGGTTTAGTCCCAGGTATTCTGCAATCAGTCCTGAAGGGCTGCGCTGCTTGTCATATTCCGGGGCGGAACAGATGATCGAGGCATCAAGATCGCCTGCTGTTAAGCCGGCATCCTGCATGGCTTCCCTGTAAGCTTCAAAAGATAGTTCCCTGATTGAGCCTTCATAGCCCCTGACAAAGCTGCTCTGCCCGACACCGATAATGGCCACATCATTAGGCATAGATAAGTCCTCCTTGCGTATGATTCTTAAATAACCGTTCCCGGTCCGGTTTTATAGCATTACCATGCCCCCGTCAATGCACAGGGTTTGTCCGGTGATGTAGGTTGATTCGTCCGAGGCCAGGAACGCTACTGCCGGTCCAATTTCTTCAGGCATACCAAAGCGGCCCAGGGGGATCCGTTCCAGGTACTTTTCCTTGAATTTAGGATCAGAGGCAATAACCCGGGTCATGTCAGTTTCAGCCATCGGAGAGATTGTATTTACACGGATGTTGTAGCGGGCGAGTTCTCTCGCGGCTGATTTAGTCATGGCGTAAACTCCACCTTTGGCTGCCGTGTAATTAACCTGCCCTACAGTCCCCATCAGGCCGGCTGAAGAGGTAACATTGATTATCGAGCCTTTTTTTTGTTCAATCATCGGTTTGGCTACAGCCTGGATACAATAAAAAGTACCGCTAAGATTAATTCTCAGCACTTCATCCCACTGCTCAAGAGTCATTTTCCAGAGCATGGCTGGTTTGAAAATGCCGGCATTATTGAAAAGCACATCAATATGGCCGAATTCTTTCAAAGCGCTATCAGCCATTTCGAAGACCTGGCTGCTGTTACCCACATCGACCTGCTTGACCATGACCCGGCGCCCCATTTTTTTTATTTTTTTAACCATGTCATCATCTTCCTTGATGCTGCGGCTGGCCAGGACCAGGTCGGCCCCTTCGGCGGCCAGGACCAGGGAAACAGCTTCCCCGATACCTTTGCTGGCGCCGGTAACGATTGCTACTTTATCCTGTAAGCGCAATGTAACACCTCCTGGTTTTAGTCATATTGGTGGTTAGCCGGCCTGGGCCGGAAAGCTATGGTTAACCTGTTCCAGACCTTACCGGCCAAGTTTGCTTCCAGTTCTTTTTCCAGACCCTGGAACTTTTTAAATCCGAGTTCGGCCAGCCAGAGATCGAGTTCCTTTTGATAAATTGGCCTTACCGGTATTTGCTGTTTTTCCAGTTTCCCGTCCCGGCGGCATTGACAATGACCGGGAAATTCGATAATGAAGCTGGACCTGGTTTTTTCTGGGCCCGGTTGAAAAGTAATTTTTGCTTTCTGTTCCTGGATGCATGCATTGATATCTTCCAACTGATAATCATGCGAGGTGAAAATGTGGTCATAGTCAAAGGTCTGCATAACAACAAATCCTCCAGGCTTCAGGGCCAGGTACATTTGCACCAGGGCACCCCATATGTCCGCTTCTGCTACCAGCCTGGAAAGGGAATCTCTTAAACATATGACCAGGTCGCATTTTTGTTTGTAGCTTCTCGACAGGTCACGCATATCGGCACAGTTAAAATTAACTTCAACACCGGCCGACCTGCTTTTGGAGTTGTTGTTGGCAATACGGCTGGAGTCATTATCCAGGGCCGTAACATCTTTGCCCCACCCTGCCAGTAGAATTGCGGCAATGCCGTCTCCGCAGGCAACATCAAGGACCGAGTTGACCGGGTGCCGGTCGACGATTTCTTTGAGGATCTTTATTTCCCGGTTGCCGATGCCAAAAACAAGATTATCAATGTAGCTTCGCCAGTCAAGAGAGCTTTGTTCCATGTTATCCCAGGCTTTTGTGGTTGATCCGGGCTGATTTGGCCCGGTCTGCAGCAGGGAATCGAAATGCAGTAAAGCCCACCCTTATCCCTGCTAGAAATGCCTGCAGTAAATTTGTTATACTATTGCCACTTTACTTAAGCTTAAATAAAAACAAACACAATGGAAATCCCTTAAAAGCATGGAAACAAGGTTAAAAAGTATGAAATCAGGGCTAACCCCTTGGGATGAACTCTTTACAGGGCTTATTATTTGACGCTTTAAAAAAAGGAGAATATAAAATTGGTATCGAAATAATATTTAAATGAACCTTTACAATTTTTTGTATATGCCGTGATAATACAAAGCTGCTGTAAAGGTGTCTGGCCAGTTACTCGTAATTATTAATACCCGCAGATAGTTCAGGCGGGACTGGCTGCGACTAAGCCTGGGTAAAGGCGGTGGGCGATTGATAGAACAGGGCGGCCATAAGGCGGGGCAGAAGGAAAAGCCAGAGTTAATCCTTATTTGCCGTGTCAGCCCCAACTTTGATTCCATAGAGCAGGTAGATACTTCCTTGCAGCATACCCTGCAGGCATCGGTGGATTATTTTGATTTTTGCCGGGCTACCCTGATGCTTCTCCGCGACGGTAAAGTGCCGGTCTGCTGGCATGCTTCCAGGAACAAGGATGGCCCGGAGAGTGGTGCGGCTGTCCATTCAGAACGCTGCATTCAATTGAATGAATACTTATCCGATCCCGAAAACAGGGACAGGAAAAAACTGCTCGATCCTCTTTTGCCCGTAATATCCACTAACCTGCCTGTTTTTTTGAAAGCCGGAGATCCGGTGGGGACCATGGAAATCGGTATCTTCAATACTGATTACCAGACCGGCGAATACATGCTGGCCAAAGCGGCCTCCCTTGGCAGGCACATGGCCGATATTATCCAGGAATCAGTCTTTCAAAGGCAAAAAGACCGCAACCTGAGGAAGCTTTCTGTGTGGTTGGAAATGGTTAATACCATCAGTTCCACCCTCGATATCAGGCAGGTCCTTCATGTTGTTGCCCAGCTGACGGCGGATCTGTTTGTGGCTAAAAGCTGTATTTACCTGCTTGATGATGAAGATCAAAGCCTAATTCCCACGGTGGCGGTGGGCAGTTATGACCCGGTTTTAAAAAGCAAGTTTAAGGCACTGAAGGGCAGGAAGGCTTTTCCGGCTATTCAAAAGGCGATTAAAGCCGAACAGCCCGTGGTGGTGACCCCCCAGAATAGTGAAAGAATGTTGACCAGGGAAATTGTGGAGCAGTTTAACTACGGCTGGGTGGCGCTGGCTCCGATCATGACCAAGGGCAAAACCATTGGAATTATGCAGGTGGATCGCCCTCCCGAAGCGGAGGGGTTCGACAGTGAAGAGGTGGAGATTATATTTGCCATTGCCCGTGCTACCGCCGTGGCTATAGAGAATGCCAGGTTGATTGACATGCTTGGCCAGAAAGAACAACTCCTGCACCAGCTGGTCAACAAGCTGATCACAGCCCAGGAGGACGAGCGCAAGTTTATTGCTGCCGATCTGCACGACGGAATTATCCAGTCATTGATCGCGATCTGGTACCGCCTGCAACGCCTTTCGGCGGTTGAAGAAATGGAACCAGGGAAATGGCAGGGAGAAATTACTGAATTAACAGGGATTCTTAATGAGCAAATCCAGGAAATCAGGCGCATTCTATATGATCTGCGGCCGATTGTTTTGGACAACTACGGTTTGATCCCGGCCGTAGAAGCCCATGTTAACAATATCAGCGAGAAACACGCTCTTCCGGTTGACTTGAAAGTCACAGGCGAGCAACAGAGATTGGATTCTAAAACGGAGGTTGCTTTATTCAGGATCCTGCAGGAAGCCTTAACTAACGTGATCAAACATGCCGCTGCCTCCAGCGTAAAAGTCAGCCTGACTATAGGAGAAGAAAATGTGATCCTGATCGTCGAAGATGACGGTTCTGGCATAAACAAGGATTATGACGATCAAACGGAGCCCAAGCATCGCCTGGGCCTGGCCGGGATCCAGGAACGGGCATTGCTGCTGGGTGGGGATTGCAAGATTAAATCCTGGCCCGGCAAGGGGACGAAGATTAAAGTCAGCATCCCCTTTAATACTACACCCAGGGAGGAGCGGGGAACGTGACCATAAGCATTCTTATTGTTGATGATCACCCGATGGTCAGGGAAGGATTGACCAATATGCTTGATAACTGTGAAGGGATTTCTGTAATTGGAAGCTGCGGGGACAGTAAAGAAGCCCTGGAAAAGGCTCAGGCCCTGGAGCCTGATATTATTCTGATGGATATTAAAATGGAAGGAGTAAACGGGATTGAATCAGCCAGGCAAATATTGGCCGAGAAACCTGACATTAACATTATCTTTTTGACAGTTTTTGAAGATACAGAGTCTATTCGCCTGGCCCTGCAGGCCGGAGCTTCCGGTTACATTCTTAAACATGTGAGCCGGCAGAATTTAAAAGATACCATCAAAAGGGTGCATGCCGGCGAAACAATTATCGATCAGTCTGTATTCAGGCAAATTGTGAATGATTATACCCGCCTGAGCAAAAAGCATATAGAGGTGAGGCCGCTGAAAAAGGAAGAAGAACCGGTTGAGCTGACTCCCAGGGAACAGGAAATACTCAGGCACCTGGTCCGGGGGTTGACCAACAAGGAGATCTCTTCAGCGACAAACCTGGCTGTTGACACCGTCAAGACCCACCTGCGCAACATATATCGCAAGCTGCAGGTAAAAAACAGGACCCAGGCTATCTCCATGGCTATGAAACTGCGCAAAAACAGTGAGGAAAGCCTGTTTATCATCGAAAAGCCGCACCCCGAAGATTTTAGCGAAGGCAATGCCGGGAATTGAACAGGGGATTAGCCGAGCAGTAACCAAAAAAGGGCACCAGTTTTAAATTGCTGATAAAAAGTGTTTTGGATAGCCCGGCATTCAGGGGTTAATTTTGATATGTTATCAGGGTAAAAAAAGCAAGAACCGGAGTGCAATTTTTCCGGATCTTGCTTTTGTTTTATTGTGTACTTATTATGTTTTAAAAGCCAAAAGGCTTAGGTTTTCAGAGTTCCTAACGAGCAAAGCTGGGCAGATAAAGGGCAATCTGGGGAAAGGCAGTTAGAAGTACAGCACATAGTATAATTGCCACCAGGTACCATCCTACCCCCCGGAAAATTTCCATCACAGGGGTTTCCCTTTCCACCCCGGCTACCACGTATACATTGGCTCCCACGGGAGGCGTAATCACTCCCATGCCCAGGGCCAATACGATTATAACACCGAACCAGATTGGATCGAATCCGAGTTCAACCGCTACCGGGTAAAAGATGGGTACGGTTAGCAGGATTAGGGCCAGGGCATCTATAAAAAACCCCAGAACAAGGTATATTAGCAGGATCACGAACAGGATGGCCACGGGGGGCAGGGGCAGTTCAACAGCCCATGTAGCCAGTTCCCTGGGAAGTCCTGTAACAGCCAGGAAGCGGCCGTATATGGCCGCAGCAGCAACCAGGAACATGATCATGGCTGAAATGCGGACCGAGTCTGTTAGTGAATTTTTAAAGCCTTCCCAGCTCAACTGTCGCCTGACCAGGGCTACCACCAGGGTGGCAAAAACGCCCACCGCGCCGGCTTCGGTTGGGGTAAAAATCCCCCCAAAAAGACCCCCCATTACTGCGATGAAGATAATTATTACTTCTACTCCCCCGCTCACTACTGCTTTGATTTTTTCGGACCAGGGTACGCTGTCCCCTGCCGGGGCCAGTTCAGGCTTGCGGACGGTTTGCAGGTAAGCGGCCAGCATAAAGAGCACCATTAAAAGCAATCCGGGGAAAATACCGGCCAAAAAAAGCCTGCGGATAGATTCCCCGGCTGCGACTCCGTATAGAATAAAAATAACGCTGGGCGGGATCATTACGCCCAGGATGGCGGCAGAAGCTATCGTGGCTGTGGAGAGAGAGCGGTTGTATTTGTATTTTTTCATTTCCGGGAGAGCCACGGCGCTCATGGTTGCCGCAGTGGCTGTGGTCGATCCGCAAATGGCCCCAAAAGCGGTGCAGGCGGCAATGGTAGCCAGCAGCAGGCCCGCTTTTAAATTTCCCATTACTTTGTAGGTGGCATCGTAAATCCGTGAACTTAAACCGGAGTAAAAAGCGATATAACCCATCCAGACAAACATGGGAACAACCAAAAGAGAGTACGATGCAAAAGTGTTATATATAGCCTGACTGGAAACTGAAAGCATCGCTTCTGTTGATCTGACAATAGCAAAACCGGTCATTCCCACTACTAGCATCACATAAGCAACTGGCATCCTGGCAAAGAGAAAAATGAACACAAATAAAATTGAAATAATCCCGATCTGGGTTGGGCTCATGTAGTTTCACTTCCTTTTACGACTATTATGGCAGCTTTGATCATATCTAATAAAAGCACCAGGCTGAACATAATAAAACCGAAGGCAACCAGGTAAATTGAAGGGGCCATGGGAAGCCTCAGGTGCCCGGTCACGTAACCCGCCAGCATCCTGTCATAGGCAAAATATAGTAGTTCCCGGGCCAGCAGAATTGAGAAAAAGAGTGAAATTATTGAAACCACCAGTTCGATTAAAGCTTGCACTCGAGGAGAAAACCGTTCTACCAAAACCCCAACCATAATATGGCCTTTCATTATTGCGGTGTAAGCTACACCGAGGCCTAGCAGTACAGCTCCTGACATTTCAACCAGCTCGACAGCTCCTCCCATCGGGCTCCATGGTATGCGAATAAAAACGTTGGTAACTGTAATTGCCATTACAATAATTAAGGCCACCTGTGCTGCCTGTGCAGTTCTCCAGGTCAGGCCCTGGATAAATTTTTCAAATAAATATAGCAAGCATAACCGCCCCCTGTCGTTAGAAAATAAAATTACTGTTTTGATTGAGAGGGCATCCACTTATTTAGGGTTAGTAACCCCGGTAATGATGGAAGCCCTCCCTTTTTACCACTTTAAATAATATGAGCTAATGATAGAGCCCTGATAGTTTCTTAATTACCATAGTCGCCGTGTTCTGCAGAAAACTTTTCGGCACGATCAAAAGCCTGGTCGATGATCTCCTGGCCTGGCAGTCCGGCCTCATCGAGTTGTTCGATATAGTTCTCTTTTAACGGGACCATCAGATCTGCCCACTGCTGATATTCATCTTCATCGAGTTCAATTACTTCCATTCCGTATTCTTCCACGCCATATTCCTGACCCAGCACGGTGTGATCTGTTCTTAATTTACCGTACTCGATCACGGTTTCCGCATTTACTTCCTCGATAATCTGCTGTACCGACTCAGGAAAAGCATTCCATGTATCCAGGTTCATTACTTTGATAAAGGTCATGTTATAAGCAGGGGGGGATTTGGTAATATAGTCGAGAAGTTCGGCCAGCCGAAATCCTTTAAGCGTATCCGTCGGAGCGAGTAATCCCTGGCAAACACCGGTTTCAATATTTTCGTACGAAGCACCCATGCCGAATGAAACAGTGTCTGCTCCAAGCGCATCGACCCAGGGTATTGAGCCGCCGACAGCCCTGATAGTAAGGCCTTCCAGATCCTCCATTTCTCTAACCGGTTCAGTTGTCATAAAGTCTCCGGGGCCTGTTGCCCAGAAGTGCATAACTTTGACGTTTTCATATTCGGCCTGTACATATTCGCACTCCCTAAAGGCAGCATCTATGGTCGTTGAAGCAACGAGAGCATTATCATTAGGTAAACCGGGCAGTTCATAAGCTTCGGTGACATCGTAAACTCCCGGAGTATATGAGGGACAGGTGGTCCCGACATCGGCAACCCCGTCGGCGACACCCCCGATGATCTCCGGCATTTCAAGAAGCGCTCCTGCATAATGCCAGTTAAAATCAACTGTGTGAGGGGTTTCTGCCTCCACACGGTCCGAGATTTCCTGGGCCCAGCCTTTATGCCCTTCTGCTACCTGAAAATCACCTTCCGGCCAGAAAGTGTTAAATTCCAGGGTGAAACTCTGGGCCTCCTCTTCCGGTTCATCCACAGGTTCTTCATCCACAGGTTCTTCATCAACCGGTTCTTCAACCTCTTCAGCCGGTTCACAGCCGCTCAACGCGGGCACGATTACCAGGGTTAAAACAAGCATCAACAAGAAAAGCTTGGTCTTCATTACTTGACCCTCCTTCTAATATTAAAAGCTCATTTACGGTCGCACTTGATAACCAAAACAACACTTTCACATTAAAATTTCTATAGGACCACCTTCTTTTTGGAAGCTTATTTTATTCACCGCAACCTGTAAGAAGACAAAACCAGGTAACTGTTATGTGCTTACTGTTTCAAAAACATGAAGAAAGACTGAAGAACAATATCAAGTCAGTTGCAACAGTTTTAAATACGCAAATATTTCTGATAAATATATGCTTAAGTCTATCACAAATTTTTTTAATAATCAATAATGATTTTTTGTTCAAATAACTATATACGATTTTCTATCGTATTGTTAAATAATACACAACTTTTTAATCCTTAATTTTTTGTCTCTTTTTGTTCTCTTTCTCAAGTGTTTTTTTAATTCAATGTGCCCCAGAAGAAGCATAATGAATGTATAACCGGCGATTTAAGGAGAGGATAAGGAGTAAAAAGAAGGTCATAGCGTTTCCCGCTATGTTGGACGTGGGGTCTAACATGAAGCGAGGTGAATAATAATTTTTCTGATAATAGCAGGAATAAAGAGGTGGGCGGCGAAAAAAATATGTGAATAGACACAATGTTGACAACAGGATAAATAAAATCAATTAACTAAGAGGAGGCAAAATATGTATTCAAAAGCTTTTATTCCGTACCGGGGTTATTTCAGCACCCCTTTTTCCCGCTGGCAAGGAAGTCTGGCCAATGAAAATGCAATCGAGCTGGGTGCAAGCACGGCAAAAAGATGGTTCGAAGAAAACAAGGTCGATCCAGAAATTTTTGATTACCTGGTTTTTGGGAAAACAATCGGGCAGCCTTATACTTTTTACTCTTCACCCTGGGCGGCAGGGATGATGGGGGCGGAAAGGGTTGCTGCTGTCCATATATCCCAGGCCTGCTCAACTTCCACTACCTGTATTAACATGGCGGCGATGGGTATCGAAACTGGTCTTCAAAAAACTATATTTTGCCTCATGGTTGATCGCACCTCCAACGGGCCGCACACTGTCTGGCCTAACCCCATGGGCCCCGGGGGCCAGGTTATTTCTGAAGACTGGGTTATGGATCATTTTGGTAAAGATCCCTGGGGTGGCACTTCCATGATCCAAACTGCCGAGAACGTGGTCAGGATGGCCGGCAATATTACCAGGGAGCAGTGTGATGCAGTAACTCTGAAGCGATACGAGCAGTACCAGGATGCCCTGCACAGTGACCGGGAGTTCCAGAAGCGCTATATGGTCCCGGCAGAATTTACGATCAGCAGGAAAGAAAGAGGGCTACTTGATGCCGATGAAGGGATAACCCGGACCACGGAAGAAGGGCTTAAAAGGCTAAAGCCGCTGCTTCCAGACGGGGTCCACACTTTCGGTTCACAAACTCACCCTGCAGACGGCAACTGCGGTGTCATAGTTACCGGCAGGGAACAGGCCCGTGAATTGAGTGCAGACCCGGCCGTTGAAATTGGGGTTGTCTCCAACGGTTTTAGCCGGGCGCCGAAAGCACACATGGCCATATCACCGGTTCCTTCTGCAAAAATGGCCCTGGAGAATGCAGGCCTGGGCATAAATGATATTAAAGTAATCAAAACCCACAACCCCTTTGCCGCTAATGATATTTACATGGCCAACGAATTTGGGATTGATGTTATGGAGTTTAACAATTACGGGAGCCCGATCATTTTCGGCCACCCCCAGGGCCCAACTGCGGGGCGCTGTATTATTGAAATGATTGAAGAACTGGTTATCGACGGGGGTGGTTACGGCCTGTTTACCGGTTGTGCCGCAGGCGACACCGGTGCGGCCATGGTTTTAAAAGTTAGCGGCTAGGAAAAGAAGAGTTATGGGTAATATAATCAGAAGGTATTTGCTTCGCCATAAAAAGCTGTATCCGGAGCAGCTCTGGTAATATTTTTGTCTTTACTTGATGATCAGCAGATTCTTTTGGATACAGTTGGCCACGGCGTTGCTGACACTGCCAAGCAGAACTCCGCTGACCTTGCCCAGGCCTCTGCCGCCCAGGATTACGAACTCAAAATCTTCCTTATGTGCTATGTCGCAGATAATATCGGCGGGGTTGCCTTTTTCCAGCCTGGTATTGACCTTGATTCCCTGTTCTTCAAAAGTTTTGGCTGCTTTTTGGAGGACTTCTTCGCCGGTGCTGATCAATTCCTGTTCTTTCGTCCGGTAGGAAGCGAAGAAATCATATCCTTGCTGGGGATTTACTTCAATAACGTATAGAACCGTGACTTCAGTGTCAAATTTTTTGGCCAGCTTTATTGCCTGCTCTATTGTATTTTGGGAATGCTTGGAACCGTCAGATGCCAGTAATAGCTTATCCATTCTCATTCCACACCTTTCAAAGTGAAGTTAAATGCCGGTATGAGCGACTCAAAAATGGATTATGCCAAAAAACATGGTTTATCCGGGTTTTAAGGCTTTTTTAGTGCTTATATCCTTAGTATACAGTATTTTTTGAATATAAACAAGAATGTTTAAGCTAAAGGGTGCACGACAAATTTTTGATCCGCTATTGACTGCTAATATTTTTTATGCTATCCTGGATGTAATTATACTTCCAGAGGAGGGCAACAAATGTCTGTCGATGAAGAGCGGTTGGAAGCGGAACGGGGACGGCTTTACCAGGAGTTATCACAAACAGGTCTCTTCCGACGCGGTTCACTTAATGCCACCTATCGCCGCTGCGGCAAGCCTAATTGCGCCTGTGCAAAGCCGGATCATCCCGGTCATGGGCCCAGGTATCTGTTGACCACAAAAGTAAACGAAAAGACCAGCGCCAAAGAAATTCGCCCTGGCCCGATGATGGAAAAGGTTCAGCAAGAGGTGGCTAACCACCAGAAATTCAGGGAACTGGTTAAAGATATCATCGAGGTAAATGAACAGATATGTGAGGTCAAAGACGCGCAACTGCAGGCCGGCGCGGAAGCACCGGCCAAAAAGGGGGCTTCAAAAACAGACTCGAAACGGAAGTCAAAGCCGAACTGAACACTTTTTTAGATGAGGCTTTGGATTGCCTGAATTTCGAATCCATGGAGAGCATGGTCAAAAAAGAAGTTTTGCATGTTGCCGCCAGATTTTTAGAGAAGGTGCTTAATGAAGACGTTTCTGATGATGCAGGTGCTACCACCACTTGCATTTCTTGTGGCGGCATAGCCCGCTACGGCGGCCGTCATTTAAAAACTTTTACTACCGCCCTGGGTGATATTACCCTTGATCGTGCTTACTTTTGCTGCCAAAGCTGTGGTAGCGGATGGTGCCCCAAAGATTATGCACTTGGATTTGGCAACTCTTCTTTTTCACCGGGGGTTTCCCGAATGATCGCTATGGTGGCTTCTGCAGAGTCATTCATGGAAGGCTCCAACCTGTTATCCGAGTTGGCCGCTATAAGCGTTTCCGAAAAAGGTGTAGAGCGCACCGCCAAAAAAATCGGTTCCGCCATCGGTGCTGACGAAGGGGCTTATGTCAAAAAGAAAACCAGCCCCAGCGAGACCATGTACGTTGGGGTTGACGGAACCGGTATCCCCATGCGTCCTGAAGAACTGGCCGGTCGTCCCGGCAAACAACCAAGCGGGACAGCCAAAACCAGAGAGGTTAAAATGTGTGCTGTTTGGACCGCTGATTCTCGCGACGCCGACAACAACCCGGTCAGAGACCCGGGCTCAGTCACCTATTCCGCCGCTATCGAAAGCTGTGCTTGGGGCAATAATTACCATGAGGAAGATACCCCTGCCTTTGCCAAACGTGTCGAACGGGAGCTGACCAGAACCGGCTTTTTCTTTGCTAACCGTCAGGTTTTCTTAGGCGATGGGGCGCTGTGGATTTGGAACCTCGCCGCAATGATTACACCACAAGCCATCCAAATCGTCGATCTATACCACGCCAAGGAACATTTAAGCAAACTCGCCAATGATATTTTTGGCCCCGGGACCGACTTGGCAAAAAAATGGGCTGCCGAGCGATATGAAGATTTGGAATCAGGCAATCTGGAGGCTGTCTTAAGCGCCATCAACTGCCATCAGTCCAGGCCCGGAGAACTCGGTGAGAAAGCAGCCAAGGAGTTCGATTACTTTGCCAACAACCAGCACCGGATGCAATATGATTATTTCCGCTCCCTCGGCCTTTGCGTCGGCTCCGGTGTGCTTGAAGCAGGGTGCAAGGTTGTTATCGGCCAGCGGCTCAAAAGATCAGGGATGTTCTGGAGCACAGGTGGCGCCAATGCCATCATCGCATTGCGCAGCAGCCTGCTCAGCGGCAGATTTGACGAATTCTGGGGCCGTTATCAGACAGCTAACCATATCCCCCAGCAGGCCCTAAATAGATAAATTACCAATTATTTACTCATAAATTTGTCGTGCACCCTAAGCTAAAGCACAGCTGAGCGGACACAAATCGTCTATCCATTTAACCTCACCTGCCTACTTTGCCGATACCCTGGTCCAGGTAATTATTGGCCATGGCCCGGTAATATTCTGCGCTTGATTCTACCCACATCAGCGAAGCCCCACCGATTTCTTTTTTTATCCTTGCCGGAGCACCGGCTGCCAGGTGCCGGGCCGGAATTTCCATATTATCGGAGACGACACTGCCGGCGGCTACCATGGCCTGCTCACCGATGATGCTGAAGTCCAACAGGACAGCGTTTAAACCAATAATGGCTCCGTTGTGAACGGTACAGTTGTGCAGAACCGAGCCGTGAGCTACTGTAACCTTATCCCCGATGGTTGTTTCACCTTCAGCCATGGTATGAACGACGACGTTATCCTGGATGCTGGTGTCTTTACCGATGATTATTCTTCCGAAGTCTCCCCGCAGGACGGCGCCAAACCAGATACTGGCCCCTTCTTCGATAATTACGTCACCGATTATAGCTGCTGTAGGAGCTACAAATGCCCCGGAAGCGATTTGTGGTTTTACACTGTTGAATTCCATGATCATAATGGCATTCTCCTTTCATTACAAGTTATTTTCTAAAGACAGTTCCTCTTAACAGGGCTATTTTGTCTTCACCCCGGTATACGGTCATCCGGTATATGCCGGTGGAGCGGGTCAGGTGTTCTTCTTCTGCCACGGCAGTTAAGCGATCGCCGCTGATGGTCCCCTTGATGTAGTTGATGCTTATGTGCATGGCCAGGGCTGTCCCCCTGGTGTTGGAAGCGAGGCCAAAGGCAGTATCGGCCAGGGTAAACAGGGCTCCGCCGTGCGTAACTCCGTTAAAGTTGTGCATATCCGGGGTCACGATCATGCTTACCCGGGCATACCCGGCCCGGACATCTTCAAGTTCAATTCCCAGTTTCCAGGGGAACCGGTCTTCACTGTAGCGTTCCTTGAGCAGCTCTGAGCGATCAGTTTCCCGGTGGTCCATGGTTAAAGAAGCCTCCTTAATTGAATATTAATTGTAATTACCCGGCCTGCTTAAGAAAACTGCGCTTGCTGATCGTTTAGGCTGGAACTGCACCGGTTTAGCTTCAGCCTTTTGACTGGGTTGCCCTCACGATAAGCTCATCCTGAGCTCTCGCTCGGTGCCAGGCTTCCTGCCTGCCAACTCGCTCCAGGCTTTGCTTCACCGGCATTTCCATGCCTGCACTTTATGCTTGCTTCAGTTTTTTTAAGCAGGCCGGGCAATACCAGATGACGTAGACTGAGCAGGCACTATTAATTTAAATCAAGTATACTTGATGTTTGACTAGTTTGAAAGTCCTGCCGGTTTTAACCCTGCTGCACAGAATTAGGGCNTATTCTNAATGGATTTGCTGCNTTATAATATATGTNCANAAAGTCTTAACTTGCTGCAGGAGGCTGGCGTTGTGATACAATGTCAGTAACAATATTNGGTGATGGTAGTAGGCAGTACCAGATAACGTAAGCTTAGCAGACACGATTAATTATGGATTGCTATGCCATGTTTCCGGACCTTGCCAGGTCCGGCGGCGTTGCGAGGAGTGAGGATATATGAGTAACGAAGACCGGAAAAGCCGGAAAACAACAGAAAAATTTGGTGATGGAGACGTGAAAGCAGACACGATGAAAACATACAAAGGGAGTAGAACAGCTTCATTGGATAATTTAAAAGAAAGCTACCCGGAAAAGTTTGCCCCGGAAGATGAGATTTTCGGCAACATTCATGCCGGAGACCGCATTTTTATCGGCACTGCCTGCGGGGAACCGCAGTACCTGGTCCAGGCCATGATCAACTTTGTGGAATCAAACCCCAAGGCTTTTTTTGATGCGGAGGTTTTGCATGTTTGGACCCTGGGGGTGGCTCCATACACAGACCGGAAATTCAGGAAAAATTTCCGCCACAACACCTTTTTCATTGCCGAGAACGCCAGGGAGGTGGTCAACAAGGGGTTGGCTGACTACACTCCCATTTTTGCATCCGATATTCCGGACCTGTTCAAGCGAAAGCTGATACCCGTGGATATAGCCCTGGTTCAGGTATCACAACCCGACCTGCACGGCTTTATGAGTATGGGCATCAGTATTGATATTACCAAAACCGCAGTCGAAAATGCATCGCTGGTAATCGCCCAGGTTAATGCTCATATGCCCAGGATTCACGGGGATACCTTTATCCATATCGATGAGGTTGATTTTCTGGTGCCTCATGATGAACCGCTCTTAGAACATGAAGCAGCCAGGCCGCCTATCGAAGCGGTTAATAAAATAGGCGAGTACGTATCCAGGATTATCGATGACGGTGATACGATCCAGGTCGGGTACGGAGCCTTGCCCAACGCAATTCTGTCTAACCTTCATCACAAGAAAGATCTTGGCATCCATTCGGAACTGCTTGGAGACGGTATTGTGGACCTGATGAAAAAGGGAGTGGTGAACAACTCCAGGAAAGCCGTTGACCGGGATAAAACCGTTGCATCTTTTTGTATCGGAAGCAGGGACACCTACCGCTACCTCGATGACAATCCGTCTGTAGAGTTCAGGACAATTGATTATACCAATGACCCGATCAACATTGCCATGAACAGAAACATGGTGGCCATAAACACGGCCCTGGAAGTAGATCTAACCGGCCAGGCTACGGCCGAGTCGCTGGGTAAATACTTTTTCAGCGGAATCGGTGGCCAGGCCGACTTTATGCGCGGTGCTGTACTGGCCAAAAGAGGACGCAGTATCCTCGCCCTGCCCGCAACCAACCGGGACGGCACCGTATCAAGGATTGTCCCCTTCCTCAAAGAAGGAGCCGGGGTAACCTTGACCCGGGGGGATATCCACTACGTGGTCACGGAATTCGGCATAGCTTACCTGCACGGCAAGAATGTCCGGGAAAGGGCAATGGCCCTGATCTCTATCGCCCACCCATCTTTTCAACCCGGGTTGATCGAGGAAGCCAAAGAAGCAGCCTTGATTTATAAAGACCAGGCTTATATGCCTGGCGAAAAGGGTAAGTATCCTGCTGAACTGGAGACACGGAGAACCACCAGGACAGGCCTGGAATTTTTCATGCGGCCGGTGAGGATAAGCGATGAACCGGTACTGAAAGATTTTTTCTATAGCCTGTCAGAGGAGAGCAGGTATAACCGTTTCCTGTCGCGGCGGGAAGATATGCCCCGNGAGATGCTGCAGGACCTGTTCCTGGTTGTCGATTATACCCGGGAGATGGTGATCCTGGCCACCATCGAACATGAAGGGGCAGAAGTGGTTATCGGAGTGGGCCAGTACGTGGTCCTGGAGGGGACCCTGACCGCCCAGGTAGCGCTGGTAATCAGGGACGATTATCAGGGCCAGGGTCTGGGTTCAGAGCTGCTGTCTTACCTGGCTACCATTGCCCAGAAGCAGGGCTTGACCGGTTTTACAGCAGAAATCCTGCCGGACAACAAGCATGTCCTCCACCTGCTTGAAAAAACTGGCCACATTGTTGATAAGAAGTTTAATGCCGGGGTTTACCAGCTCGAGCTAGCTTTCCAGGAGAAGTAACTGTAAACAAAACTGTCCGGGAGGTTGGGCAGTACCCTAAAGCTTGTTGTCAGTTTGTATCTTCTTCGAAAACCGGGGTTGTGGAAACCTGGGCTGCCGTGAAGACGTAAGCAGCCTGCAGGGCCGAGGTCGGGCACAGCGGAAAGCATTCCTTACAGTTCCAGCATTCGCTGGCAACCAGCTCAGGGATAAAGTTTATTTCTCTGCTGGAGCCACGGTTGATAAAACCGACTGCATGTTTACCCTTCACCTCGGCACAGTAGCGGACGCACAGTCCGCAGTGAATGCAAAATGAGGGTTCCTTTTCGAACCGGTCTTTGTTAGCCCCGTACTCGTCTGCCAAGTTACGGAGCTGTTCGGAATCGGGAGCGTGGGACAGCAGTAGTTCCAGGATCAACCTGCGGGCCCGGTCGACTTTTTCCGACCTGGTTGTCACCACCAGGTTTTTTTCAACAGGGTATACACAGGAAACGACCAATTTTGAACGGCCGTTTATCTCTGCTTCAACCGTGCAAATCCGGCAGGCGCCGTAGGATTCGAGTTTGTCGTGGTGACATAGGCTGGGGATTTCGAATCCTTCTGACCGGGCCGCTTCCAGAACACTTATACCTTCTTCGGCTTCGATTTCTTTTCCGTCAATTATTAAAGGAATTTTGCTCATTTTTCTTTACTCCCCCTGGCGATAGTTCTTTCTTCTTCAGGAATAGGAGGCGGGACAGGCTCGCCGGAAATTTTTCTCACCGCATTAAAGCGGGGAGGGCAAACATCAAGACAGGTATTGCATTTTGTGCATTTATCCTGGTCAATGATGTGGATGGTTTTCTTGCCGCCTGTAACGGCGTCGGAAGGGCATTTTTTAAGACAGGCCATGCAGGCCTGGCATTTTTCCGGGTCAATATAGTAGGAAATTAATTCTTTACAATAGAGGGCCGGGCATTTTTTATCTTTAATATGCGCTTCGTATTCTTCTCTAAAATATTTCAAAGTACTGAGGAATGGATTGGGGGCAGTCTGGCCCAGGGCGCAGAGGGATATTCCTTTGATTACCTCGCCCAGCTCTTCTAAAAGTTCAATATCACCTGCCTGGCCCCGGCCTTGTGTGATATTGGTCAGGATTTTAAGCATCTGCTTAACTCCTTCCCGGCAGGGGACACATTTACCGCAGGATTCATCACTGAGGAAGTCTAGAAAGTACCTGGCCACATCGACCATACAGGTCTCCTCATCCATAACTATCATTCCGCCAGAGCCCATCATTGATCCGGCTTCGGTCAGTTCGTCGAA
>SL_8KL_010_SEDDRAFT_10001036_pt1 | contig 24123 bp, 22 predicted proteins | sample SodLakKL_010_SED_4_FD_11160 | JGI IMG/M metagenome (IMG submission 11160) | reverse complement strand
CTAGCAATATGGCTGTTTTTGTAGTGGGCGATTTGGTGCCCGAGCAGGTTGGACGCCAGGTGGAAGAGAGCCTTGCTGCCAGGGATTACAAAACGATGGGAGCAATAGTGCGTCAATATCCTGGTGAGCCTGATAAGATTAACAGGGAACGGACTGTCCAGGAACTGGTGGTTTCTGAACCGATCCTGCTTTTAGGTTTTAAAGATATGGTAGCAGGTAATTTGCAGGGACGGGAAAAAATGCGCAGGGAAATACTGATGGAACTGCTGCTTGACATCCTATTTGGTTCCAGCGAGGAGCTATATAATAGTCTCTACCGGGAAGACCTGATTGATGAAAACTTTGATGCCGAGTACACTGCTGAAACTAATTATGGTCATACTATGATTGGTGGAGAAACCAAGGATCCCGATCAGCTTTACCACAGAATTATGGAGGCAATCGCCGGTATCAATAAGAAAGGTATCAGCGAAGAGCAGTTTGAGCGTCACCGCCGCAAAATTCTGGGGGGCTATATTCGCCGCTTTAACTCGCTGGAGTTTATTGCCAATAATTTTCTTGCCCTGCGCTTTAAAGGGACAGACCTTTTCCAGCTTCCTTCAATTCTTCATGAAGTAAAGAGGGAAGAAATCCTGGCCCTGGTTGAAGAGAACCTGGAGCCCGATCGCCATGCCGTGTCAATTATTACGCCTGAAAGCAAATAAAGGACCATGTGAAATTCTTTTTTTACACGGAAGAGAAGGCAACCACTCAGCCTGCGTTACTTAATACAGCCCAGCCTGCTTAGTTACAGTCGTTTATTTTTTTCATTAAATTTCAATGTAAACGTCAATAAAGCCTGCTCTCTTTTCTTGAGGCAGGTTTTTTTGTTGATTTTTTTAAGAGTTCGGGTTAAAATAGCACCATTGATGTGCACAATAGTGTGCACAGATCAGCGTAGGAGGTTCAACTATGAACAATTATACCCGTTTTGTTAATCCATCCCTGGGCGAGATGCTGGAGAGTATCAAGCTCGATCAAAAATATGTCCGTGGTGAAGGTTGTCATCTTTTTGATGATCAGGGTAATCGCTACCTTGATTGTATAGCCGCCTATGGAGCTTTGCCTTTTGGTCATAACCCGGAATCAATCTGGGGAGCAATCAATAATTACAGGGATTCCGGAGAGCCTAACTTTATCCAGCCCTCCGCTCTTGATGCTGCCGGTGAATTGGCCCGCCGCCTGGTTGAAGTGGCTCCTGAAGGCCTGGAATATGTTACATTTGCCAACAGCGGTGCCGAGGCTGTAGAAGCAGCCATTAAATTGTGCCGTTCCTCAACAGGTCGCCTGGGAATTTTGGCTACTGACAATAGCTTTCACGGCAAAACGTTTGGTGCATTATCTGCGACAGGCAATCCCGGTTACCAGGAAGTTTTCAATGCACCCGCTGAAGGTTTTAATCATATTCCTTTCGGTGATCTTGATGCTCTGAAAAAGGAACTGGCAGACAACCCGGATTATTATGCTGCTTTCTTTATTGAGCCGATCCAGGGTGAAGGTGGTATAGTAGAACCTCCCCGGGGATATCTTTCAGCTGTAAAGGAGATTTGCCAGGAGCATAAAGTTTTGCTTGTTTTTGACGAAGTCCAGACCGGCCTCGGAAGAACGGGCGCTTTATTTGCCTGTGAGCAGGAAAATGCTGCGCCCGACGTAATGGTTCTGGCCAAGGCTTTAGGTGGAGGAATAATGCCGATCGGCGCCTGTCTTAGCACAGCCGATGTTTATACAGAAGACTTTGGTCTAAAACACTCTTCCACCTTTGCCGGTAACGCCCTGGCCTGCAGGGTCGGGATACAGGTTATGGAAGAATTGGCTGCAAATAATAGCTCTATATTAAAAGAGGTGCGTCTTAAGGGCGATCTTTTAAAGAAGGGCCTGCTTGAACTAAAAGAAAAATACCCCGAACTGATCAGTGCTGTCCGTGGGCGCGGTCTGATGCTGGGCCTGGAGTTCTATATGGACCGGGAACACTTTCCCGGAAGCCTTCTGGGTGTAATGGCTGAGCAGGAATTGCTAACCCCGGCTATTTCATCATATCTTTTAAATGTTGAAAAGGTCAGGGTCGCCCCGACTCTGAATGGCAATGCGGTTATTCGAATTGAACCGCCGCTGATTATTTCTGACGAACAGTGTCGTGAAGCCCTGAGTGGTATAGAGGCAATGTTGGAAGTTCTAAATGAAGGTAATACGGCTAAATTCCTCTCTTACTTAATCAGGTCGGGAAAAACTGATCACTTTCCAGCCTTTACCCCTTATCCGGCCAAAGAAGTAGTTCCCAGTGGCGAACCGGAAGAAGGTCGTTTCGCCTTTTTAATTCATGCCCTGGATCTTGAAAGTTACCACCAGTTCGATAACAGCCTGCTTGCTTTTAGTGAAGATGAGCTGGCCGAGCTAACAGGACGGTTTGGTGATATGATCGAGCCTTTCATTGCCGGTAAAACGAAAATTTATTCTGAAGCCGGTAAAACAGCTTATGGTGAATTTATTGGCCTGCCCCGCACAACAGATGAATTTGTGCAGATGCCTCGAAAACAGGCCATGGCAGAGCTAAAAGCTGCCGTAAGTATGGCTCGTGAACGCGGGGCAAAAATCGTCGGTCTCGGGGCTTTTACCGCAGTTGCTTCCATGGGTGGGCTTTACCTGAAAAATGAAGGAGTGCCGATTACAACCGGCAACAGCTATACCGTTGTTTCTGCCGTTGACGCAGTTAATACTGCCACAGAAAGGCTTCAGGTTGATCGTTCTCATTCTACTGCCGCTATTGTCGGCGCTGCCGGTTCAATCGGCCGCGGCATTTCACTCTTACTTTCAGAAACTGTACCCCGCCTGATTCTGATCGGTAACCCCAACAATAAAACTGCCAGCGATAAACTGCACCTGGTTGCCGCTGAAATCTACCGGTACCAATCTGCCATCTTAAAGCAGGGAAGGCCCTTAAAGCCTGGTAGCATGGGCCATATTTTAGCCAATTGTCCTGAATTGCCCGCACCGGATGCCCCAATGGAAGAGTTTGAAGCTTTTGCTGACGGTGAAGGTCGGCGCAAAGGGATAATAGAGTTTTCTACTGACATAAATGCCGTCCTGGCCCGGGCCGATATTGTGATCAGTGCCACCAGCGCTACGGACAAAGTTATTCATGCCGGCAACCTGAGCAGCGGAGCGATAGTTTGTGATATTTCCCGCCCGGCCAATGTTAGTGAAGAAGTGGATCAAGCCCGCCCCGATGTCCTGGTTATCGACGGCGGAGTTGTTGAAGTGCCGGGACAGCCTTCGCTTGGTTGGGATTTCGGTTTTGAAGAAGGGCTGGCTTATGCCTGCATGGCCGAAACTATGATGCTGGCCCTGGAACAGCAATACAAGCATTACAGCTTAGGCTCTTCCGGGGTAAACCTGGAATCGATACTGCGCACCAGGTATCTTGCCGATGAACATGGCTTTAAGCTGGCTAACTTCCGCAGCTTTAACCGTCCCTTAAGCGATGACAGCTGGCAGAGACTGCTGCAAACCCGCAAAGAACTGGCCGTCCGTTGAAAACTGTGTTAGAATAAGCAAATAATAAAAGATGGAGCAGTTTTGGAAAGGGTGGTTCTTGTGGAGCAAAGCAGCAGTAATAATAAAAAACAGAAGCAGAATAAAGAGTTTGTCAAAGAGATTACTCCCAAAGATGTAGATTATTCACAGTGGTATATTGATGTAATATTAAAAACAAAGATGATGGATTATGCTCCAATGAAAGGCTTTATGGCTATCCGGCCGTTCGGCTTTGCTATCTGGGAGAAAATCCAGGAACAGCTGGACCGGCGTTTTAAAGATACAGGTCACCAAAATGCCTATTTTCCCACTTTTATTCCCCAGAGTTTACTGCAAAAAGAAGCCGACCACGTTGAAGGTTTTGCTCCTGAACTGGCCTGGGTGACCAAGGGTGGAAATGAAATCTTAAACGAACCCCTTGCTGTCCGCCCTACTTCCGAGGCAATTATATGTGACTTTTATTCCCGCTGGATACAGTCCTGGCGTGATCTGCCCGTATTGATCAACCAGTGGTGTAACGTGGTTCGCTGGGAAAAATCAACCCGTCCCTTCCTGCGCACTTCCGAATTCTTATGGCAGGAAGGACATACCTGCCACCGGACTGAGAAAGAAGCGGAGAAGGAAACCCTGCAGATGCTCGAGGTTTACCGTGAATTCCTGGAAACGGAAATGGCTATTCCTGCCTTAGCCGGCCGGAAAACAGAACGCGAAAAATTTGCCGGTGCCCTGCGCACTTACTGCGTAGAGGCCCTGATGACTGACGGGAGGGCTCTGCAGGCCGGTACTTCTCATAACCTTGGCCAGCATTTTGCTAAAGTATTTGATATTACTTTCCTTGATCAGGATGATCAACTTAAATATATCTGGCAGACCAGCTGGGGAGTTTCAACTCGCCTGGTCGGTGCTTTGATCATGGTCCACGGTGATGATCGCGGACTAATACTGCCACCACGCTTGGCTCCAACCCAGGTTGTAATTGTTCCCATCTTAAGCAAAAAAGAAAAGGACCGTGTTCTGGAATCAGTCCGCGAGCTCGAAGCTCAACTGAAGCAGGATTTTCGCATAAATTTGGATGATCGTGAAGAATATTCACCGGGCTGGAAGTTTAATGACTGGGAGATGAAAGGAACCCCTGTTCGGATTGAGGTTGGCCCGAAGGATCTTGACAAAGGCCATGTTGTCATGGTTCGTCGCGATACGGGCGAAAAAGAATTTATAAAGCGTGAAGAGGTGCCTGCCCGCCTGAAAGAGCTTTTAGAGCAGGTTCAAAAAGATATGCTTAAAAGGGCACTTGAATTTCGCAAAGCCAATACCCGTATCGGAGATGACTATGAGGAGTTTAAGCGGTTGATGGAAACGGAGCGCGGTCTTTACCTGGCCCCCTGGTGTGGAGAAGATGGCTGTGAGGAAAAAGTTAAAAATGAGACCAAGGCGACCATTCGCTGCCTGCCTTTTGATACTGAAGTGCCTGGAGAGAAATGTTTTGCCTGCGGAGAAAAAGCAATAGCAGCGGCTTATTTTGCCCGGGCTTATTAGGACGGCCGGGATAATATTTATGAAAAAACAAAAAAAAGAGCTGCGAAAAAAAGTAATAAATGAGAGAGACCAGCTGACAGAAAAGGATATAGCCGGGAAAAGCCGCCTTATCGGCGAAAATCTTTTCAGGCTGCAGGCTTACCGCAATGCTGAGATTATCATGTACTTTATATCTTTTGGGACTGAAGTTGATACCAGGCCCATGGTTGAAGAAACAATCAGGCAGGGCAAAATTGCCCTGGCTCCAAAACCTCGCCCAGAGGAAAGGAAAATGATTCCTTCCCGGATTCTTGATTGGGATAATGATTTCATTCCCGGTGCTTATAATATCCTTGAACCAAAAGAAGAAGCCCTTCGACCTTACAATCCGGATCAAATTGATCTTTTAATAGTGCCCGGTGTCGCCTTTGACCTTAAAGGTAATCGTCTTGGCTACGGCGGAGGCTATTACGACCGTTTTTTCGCATTATTAAAACCGGGCACCCCCCTGGTAGCCCTGGTGTTTGAGCTGCAGGTAGTGCCCGAAGTTCCTGTAGAAGAATGGGACCGCAGGGTTGATGTAATTGTGACCGAAAAACGCATTATTAACCCCGGTAAAACCCAATTAGCCTTGTAACTACGAAGCCTGCTTAAGAAAACTGAAGCCAATCCCTTGCAGTTCCAGCCTAAACGGTCAGCGAGTGCAGCTTAATTAGGCAGGCAATAAACAGTAGAAAATATTTGAGTAGCGGCGTAACTTTTTATTATTCAGCTTTAAAAAAGCCGTGGAATAACAAGTCCATTATGGTGCTGGTGATATGTTCCAAATTATCCTCCTGCTCGTTTACAACTTCCCAGATAAAGCGATCTACCAGAAGAATATATGCCTTTGCTCCAACCTGTATATCAAATTCCTTGGCTAAACCTTTTTCCTTTGAGTATTCAAAGGAGCGAGCAGAACTTTTTATGAACTGGTCTATAATGCTCTGCCAGTGGTCAGCGATAGAATCAGACTGGCCAAGAGCCTCCTGGTATACTCTCATGATCGGGCGGTGCTGTTCTGCCAGACGGAAAGAAGTCAGAACCAGCTCATAATAAGCGTTGCGAGCTTCTTCCTGGGTTTCCGGAGCAAAGGGAACTTCCAGCAGGTTATAAAATTCGTCAAGGACGTTGTCGACGACTTTGTTTAAAATATCGTCTTTGCCTTTAAAATGACTGTAAACGGTGCCGTAACCGACTTTTGCCTGCTGGCTAATTTTTGCAATTGTAGTTTTGGCGTAACCTTCATTCAAAAAAACATCCAGCGCGGTATCTAGAATAAGCTTGCGGGTAATTCTACTGCGCAAATAACGGCGCGGCCTCCTTGGTGGTTTATTTTCCACGATGTAAACACCCTCCTTAAATTGTATAAATTAAACTATGGCGACATTATATCATTTTATAAAAATTTTTACAAAGCACAATTATTGCCTTAAAAAGTTTTAATGAGCAGAAAAAAGGACCTTTTGCATTTTAGTCATTGATTTAGTATATTGTAAAGGCAGATGTAAGGATTTTATCAATAATTTAGGAGAAAGCTATGGCAATTTATGCTATTGGTGATATCCATCTTTCTCTCGGACAGGATAAACCGATGGATATTTTCGGTCCCGAATGGGAATCCCATATTGAAAAAATAAAGATCAACTGGGAGGAAACGGTTGGCGAAGATGACCTTGTGATAATTGCCGGCGATATTTCCTGGGCCATGTATCTTTCAGAAGCCTCGGCGGATCTTTTGTGGTTGGCAGAACTCCCGGGTACAAAACTCCTGGTAAAGGGGAATCACGATTTCTGGTGGAATTCAATTGGAAAAGTACGCAATGCTTTGCCCGAGGGCATCTATGCCCTGCAGAATGATCACTTTATATGGGAAGACTACGTTATATGTGGAACCAGGGGCTGGATTTGCCCCGGCGAAGAAGGTTTTGATAGTGAAGAAGATCAGAAAATTTACCTGCGTGAGGCACAGCGGCTCGAACTTTCTTTGAAGAGCGCTGCCGGTATAGCCCGGGCAAATATTATTACCGCTTTGCATTTTCCTCCTTTTAACCGTAAGAATAAACCCAGTATCTTTACCGAACTGCTTGAAAAATACGCGGTAAAAATATGTGTTTTTGGTCACATTCATGACAGCGCCCGGGATTATATATTCCAGGGCATACGGAATGACGTGGAATACCGGTTTGTTGCCGCAGATGGGATAAATTTCACTCCGCTGAGAATTGTTTGATCTTTAGTAACTAAACAGGTGCGATATTTTTACTTTTAAAGCAGGATTGAAACAAAAAAAAGAGTAATATTAAAGCAAGGTAAAATAATTAGCAATGGAAGTCAGAAATCCGCAACCAGGAAATTAATCAACGATTAAGTCTGAATTGGTTTTACCAGTATTATTTTTTTTCTGGTTCTCCGGCTATCTGACCTCTGACTTCTAAACAGGAGGTCTTCAATGTGAGCACATTAATTGAAAATGAAGAAGCAGTAACCGAAGAAATAGATCTTAATAAAGTAGATGAACTGATTGAACCCTATGTCGGGAAAAAAGAGATGCTTATTCCGGCTTTACAAAAAGTTCAGGATTACTTTGGCTACCTGCCCCGACCTGCTGCCGAGCAGGTCTCAAAAAGGATGAGAATCCCATTGAGCAGACTTTATGGGGTAGCAACTTTTTATGCCCAGTTTAAAATGAAGCCACGGGGCCGGTATATAATCAGGGTCTGCCAGGGTACCGCCTGTCATATCCAGGGCAGCCCAAAAATTGCGGAACGGATCGAAGAAGAATTAGGGGTAGAAAGTGGAGAAACTACTGATGATTTACGTTTCACCCTGGAGGAAGTTGCCTGTATCGGAGCCTGTGCCCTTGCTCCGGTTATCATGATTAGCGATAATCCACATGGTCGGCTCACTCCTGATAAAATTAAAGATATTCTTAACAGTTACGAGTAAATAACCGGAGGTTACCAGATGAAAAAGTTTATTGATCACTGTTGTGAAAAATGTACTCATAGTAAAGAAAATCCCTGCAAGGATTTTGTCAGGTGCTGCTTGGAAGGGCCAATCTGTCATGAAAGTAAAGCCTGTGCCGAGCAAAGGAAAGAGATGGTTGACAGGGTTGCCCTTAATGAGAAATTCACATTTTGTTAAATTATTGTTTTAACAGAGGGAGGTAAGCTGATTTGTACGAGAAACACCTCATGATCTGTGGAGCCACCGGCTGTCTTTCATCGGGTTCAAATGCAGTGGAAGAAGCCCTGGTGGAAGAACTTGAGAAGCATGGAATAAAAGATAAATATCGCCTGGTTATGGGTGGTTGTCCCGGTTTTTGTGAAGTAGGTCCAATAATCGTGGTTTATCCCGATGAAGTGTTTTACTGCCGTCTTAAACCTAAAGATATGTCTGAACTGGTGGAAAAACACCTGGTGGGTGGCGAAATTGTTGAGCGCTTGCTATATAAAGGGCCTGATGTAGATGCCCCTGCCCGTTTTTATGATACTATTCCTTTTTATGCGAAACAAAAATTTAATGTTTTAAGAAACAGCGGTATAGTTGATCCCGAAAGTATTGACGAATATATTATGCGGGGTGGTTATCGTGCTTTTACCAGGGCTTTAAACCTTGACCCTGCAGCTGTTTGCGAAGAGGTCAAGCAGGCCGGTTTGCGAGGCCGTGGTGGAGCCGGTTTTTCCACCGGTTTGAAATGGGAATTTACCAACAAGGCTCCTGGAGATAAAAAATATGTTGTATGCAATGCAGACGAAGGTGACCCCGGTGCTTTTATGGACCGCAGTATCCTGGAAGGCGATCCTCATTCTATCCTGGAAGGCATGTTGATCTGTGGACACGCTGTTGGAGCCAGTGAGGGTTACATCTACTGCCGTGCAGAATACCCCCTGGCAATTAAAAGATTGAGAATAGCGATTGAGCAGGCTGAAGAATATGGTCTGCTTGGCGAAAATATACTTGGTTTTGGCTATAATTTTAAACTACATATTAAAGAGGGAGCCGGCGCTTTTGTCTGCGGTGAAGAAACCGCTCTCCTGGCTTCCATTGAAGGGAAAAGAGGAATGCCTCGTCCCCGTCCCCCTTTCCCGGCTCAATCGGGTCTTTTCGGTAAACCGACAACAATCAATAACGTGGAAACCCTGGCCAATGTCCCTCTTATTCTTAAAGAAGGGGGCGCGGCTGAATTTGTGAAGATCGGAACGGAGGGCAGCAAAGGCACCAAGGTTTTTGCCCTGGCCGGCAAGATCCGTAACACGGGTCTTTGTGAAGTGCCAATGGGGATTACTATCCGGGAAATTATCTATGATGTCGGAGGCGGCATCAAGGGAGGGCGGGACTTCAAGGCCGTGCAGGCCGGTGGTCCTTCGGGCGGTTGTATTCCAGCCGAACAAATCGACCTGCCTATCGATTATGACTCTTTAAATGAGGCAGGCGCTATTATGGGTTCAGGTGGCCTGGTAGTGATGGATGAAAGAACCTGCATGGTTGACCTGGCCCGCTATTTCTTGAGTTTTACCCAGAAAGAATCCTGCGGCAAATGCACTCCCTGCCGTGAAGGAACCAAACGGATGCTGGAGATATTAAACCGCATTTCTGAAGGACAGGGAACACCCCGCGATCTTGACACCCTCGACAGCCTGGCCGCAAGCATCAAGGACAGCTCACTCTGCGGTCTCGGGCAAACCTGCCCCAACCCGGTTTTGAGTACCATCAGGTATTTTAAAAACGAATACGAAGAGCATATTAATGAGCATTACTGCCGGGCCGGTGTTTGCAAGGAACTCTTTAACTACTGGATAGACCAGGAGAAGTGTACCGGCTGCACCGCCTGTGTGCGGGCCTGCCCGGTTGATGCCATCGAAGGAGAAAAGAAAGAACCGCATGAAATTATTCAGGAACTATGTACCCGTTGTGGCAGCTGTATAGAAAAATGCCCCCAGGACTGTATCCTGATTACCCGTGTTGGGAGTGAAGCAGATGTCAGCAATTAATATAAAGGTTGATGGAATAGAAATTGAAGTAGAACCGGGAACAACAATTCTCCAGGCAGCTCGTCAACTGGGAATCGATATTCCTACGTTCTGTTATGATCCGGAGCTGCCTTCTAACGGAGCCTGCCGGATCTGCGTGGTTGAAGTGGAAAAAGCCCGGTCCCTGGTTGCCTCCTGTGTGGCCCCAGTTGCACCGGGTATGGTCATTCACACCGAATCTGAAAGGGTTGTCAGTGCCCGTAAAGCTGTTCTAACCCTGATGGTAGCCAATCACCCGCTTGATTGTATCACCTGTCAAAAGACTGGTGAGTGCAAGCTGCAGGATTACTGTTACCGTTACGGCGTTTCCGACAGTGACTTTGGGGGCGAGGTAAAAGAACTGTCCCATGATGACAGTAATGCTTTTTTTATCCGTGATATGAACAAGTGTATCTTATGCGGTGTATGTGTCGGCAAGTGCCAGGATGTTGTAGGCGCCGGAGCTATTGATTTTACCAGGCGCGGTTTTGTTGCCAATGTCGGCCCGCCATACGAGGACAGGATCGAAGATTCCACCTGTGTTTTTTGTGGTTTATGTATTGACAGCTGCCCTGTTGGCGCCCTTACCCCTAAGTATCTCCTTGGCAGGGGACGTCCCTGGGAGGTTGAGAAAACCGAGACAATTTGTCCCTATTGCAGTATTGGCTGCAACATTAACCTTCATGTAAAAGACAACGAAGTTATTGAGGTTACCCCGGTGGACAATAACCCGGTTAACCGGGGACACCTCTGCGTTAAGGGTAAGTTTGGCTGGGATTACCTGAAAAGCAGGGATCGCCTGACCAAACCGCTTGTAAAATCAAATGGCGTTTTTGTCGAAGTAAGCTGGGGCGAAGCCCTGGGATATATAGTCGACCAGGTAGAAGAAGTAATTGCCCGCTACGGCAGTGAAGCACTGATGGGCCTCTGTTCACCTAAATCAACCAATGAAGAGAGCTACTTGTTCCAAAAGCTGATCCGTTCATTGGGAACCAACAATATTGATAGCTATACCAGGCATTGTCATGCTCCTGCGGTCGATGGCATGATGGAAGCATTTGGCAGCGCTGCTTTGACCAACAGCATTGAAGAGCTGGCATCAACTGAGGCGGTATTTGTCATAGCTGCTGATCCTGCTGAAAGCCATCCCATAATCGGTTACCGGATCCGGGAAGCGGTTCGTAAAGGTGCCGATCTGATTATTGCCGATCCTGACTTGATTGGTTTAACCGATCTTGCCAGCCACTACCTGTCGCTTAAAGCAGGCAGTGAGACAGAGCTGGTTAATGCTATGGCTAACGTCATCCTGGAAGAAAGCTTGCAGGATCAGGCATTTATAGATAAAAGAACGGAAGGCTTTGCTGAGTTTGAAAAAGCGGTAGCAGACTATGCCCCACAGTCTGTCACTGAAAAAACAGGTTTAAGCGAAGATGAAATAAGAGAGGCAGCCAGGGCTTATGCGTCTGCAAATAAGGCTGCGATAATCTCAACTGTAGGGATTGATCATGCCGGCGGTAATGAGAAGCTGGTTTTGGCCCTGGCAAACCTTGCCCTGCTAACCGGTAACCTTGGGAAAGAGTCAGCCGGACTATACCTGCCCTATGGTGAAAACAACCTGCAGGGGGTTTCCGATATGGGTGCACTGCCTGCAGTCCTGACCGGCTACCAGCATGTGAAAGAAAAAGCGGTGCGGGAGAAATTTAACCGGGCCTGGGGAGTTGAAATCGACAAGAAGCCAGGGGTCTCGGCAGCAGATGTTTTCGAAAATAAGAAAAAGAATCTGATCAAAGCCATGCTTATTTTGGATGAAAATCCAGTCTCCTGCCTGGGTGGAGATGATTCTGATGCTGCAGCTTTATTAAAGAATCTTGACTTTCTGGTAGTTCAGGATATTTTTATGACCGAAACTGCGGCACTTGCTGATGTGGTCCTGCCTGCAGCAGCTTTTGCTGAACAGCAGGGTACATACACCAATACAGAAAGAAGAGTTCAGTTAAGCTATCCCGCTGTTGAAGCACCCGGGGAAGCATATCCGGGTTGGGCTATAATAGCCGAGTTGGCTGGTTGGTTTGGCCTGGAGTGGAATTATAATGATCCCGGGGATATATTTGCCGAAATGGCGTCGCTTACTCCACAGTATGCCGGCATTTCTTATGAACGGCTTACTGAAGAAGGAGGTTTACAGTGGCCCTGTCCATCAGATAATCATCCCGGTACTCCTTATCTCTACGAAGGACGGTTCGGTCGTGGTCTTGGACTCTTTACTATAGTGGAAGGTGAAACAGCTCCGGTGCCGGGGGTAGGTCTGACTGTAAAAGGGGCCCTTTCTGACCATGTCTGCCAGTGTCAGAGTCTTAATATGAGCAAACGTTCAGTAATCAGCAATTATATTAATGCCAATCGGAGGTGATCGGGATTGGCACAGTTAATATTTCCCGATCACTTTACCTGGGGAGCGGCTACCTCTTCATATCAGATTGAAGGAGCCCCCGCTGCTGACGGTAAAGGCGAGTCGATCTGGGATCGTTTTACTCATACTCCGGGTAATATCTGGAATGAAGAGAATGGTGACCTGGCGTGCAACCATTACCATTATTACCCTGATGATGTCAGGTTAATGGCTGATCTCGGTTTGCAGTCTTACCGTTTTTCGATCTCCTGGCCTCGTATTTTTCCGGAAGGTGGCGGAAAGCCAAACCAAAAAGGTATGGATTTTTATCGCCGACTGGTCGATCGACTGGAGCAGCATGGGGTAAAAGCAGCTGTTACACTCTATCACTGGGATTTACCCCAGGCTTTGCAGGATAATGGGGGTTGGGCCAACCGGGATACGCCCTTTATTTTGAGCATTATGCCGCTTTTGTTTTTGAAAACCTCGATCTGCCTGTTGACCTTTGGATAACCCTAAATGAACCCTGGGTTTCTGCTTTCCTTGGCCACGCCCTCGGGGTGCATGCCCCCGGAGATAATGATTTCAGCAAAGCACTGCAGGTTTCACATCACCTGCTGCTTGCCCACGGGCTTGGCGTCCGCTCTTTCCGTGAAAGTGGCAGGAAAAATGAACAGGTAGGTATTGCTTTAAACCTGGCTCCGGTGCATCCGGCATCAGATAGTGAAGCAGATAAGAATCAAGCCCGGCGTGCTGATGGTTTTATGAACCGCTGGTTCCTGGATCCCGTTTTTAAAGGAACTTACCCGCGGGACATGGTAGATATATTTTCCCGCTCTTTTAAAATGCCAATCATTGAAGAAGAAGACGATGCTATTATTTCAGCCCCTGTTGATTTCCTTGGTGTTAACAATTACACCAGGATAATTGTCCAGTCGGGTAGCTCTGAAGATGACTTTATGGGCAGCCCGGTTAATCCGCCTGATGCTAAATATACCGAAATGGGCTGGGAAGTTTATCCGCGAGGTATCTATGAACTGCTTACCCGTCTGCACAATGACTACCTACCGCTTAAAATCTATATTACAGAGAATGGAGCCGCATTTGCTGACGAAGTAAATGACGCTGGGGAAATTCATGATTCGCGGCGTATTGCCTACCTGCAGGCTTATATTAGGGAAGCCTGGAACGCCCTGCAGGAAGGGGTGCCTCTGGAGGGTTATTATGCCTGGTCACTGATGGATAATTTTGAATGGAGCTTTGGTTACAGCAAAAGGTTTGGTTTAGTCTATGTTGATTTTTCAACCCTCCGGCGTATACCGAAGAATAGTGCTTTTTATTACAGGGACTTGATTAGCCGGAACGGTTTGGAGGTTTAAAGTGAGCCAGGATAAATATATTTTGCATACGATTACCAGGGTTCGTAGTGGTGAGGAGTACCTGGTTGAAGAACTGGAAGATCGGGTTACAGTGGAAAAGCCGATTACCATTTATGTGAACGGCAGTGAGCTGGTAACTTTGTTGTGCACTCCGGAGAAAATTGACCGCCTTGCCCTCGGTTTTTTGCGTTCAGAAGGGATCCTGACTGCTGCTGATCAGATTGAGTCGATAAGGGTAAAAGATGAAGAGGGCCTGGTGGAAGTTGAATTAAAAGAAAAATCCGGACTGGCTGAAAATCTTTATGGAAAAAGGACAGTAACCTCCGGCTGTGGTAAAGGAACGGTTTTTTTCAATGTCCTGGATTCTCTGCGCAGCAAGCCTCTGTCGGGAAAGATGGAAGTGCACGCAGATCGGATCCTCCAATTAATGGAAGAGCTGCAGAAAAAAGCTCAGCTTTTTAAAGATACTGGTGGTGTACACAGTGCCGCCCTGGCAGACGAAGAGAATATTCTTTATTTTTATGAGGATATCGGGCGTCATAATGCTATTGATAAAATTGTCGGTGAATGTTTGTTGGATGGTATTAAGACTGATGATAAAGTAATTATCACCAGCGGTCGTTTGAGTTCCGAAATACTTTTAAAAGCAGCAAAATTGCAGATACAGCTTATAATATCAAGGGCTGCGCCCACTTCACTTTGTATAGAATTGGCTGAAAGCCTGAACATAACCCTGGTCGGTTTCGTCAGGGGCAGAAGGCTCAATATTTACAGTCATCGGTGGCGGGTTAAAGGCTGGCAGGGTAAAAGCTAACCGACTGGAAGGGTTAGTTATTTTCTGTAATCTTTTGTCTCAGTGCTTCCTTATCTTTTTTCAGGTTCTTGTCTACGTAGAGCTTCCTGGCATATACATTAACTTCATCAAGGTAAAATCCGGTTTGGTACTCTATTTGCTCCTTAAGAATGTGCTGTACTTCCCGCAGCAGGGCATCTATCCTCACACCCCTGATCGAGGAAAGATCTATAGCCACATCTATGTCTAAGAACACTTTGGTTTTTCCGTTTTTCAGATTAGTTTGCAATACTTTATGAATGCCCGGAATTTCACGGACAAGGTGATTAGCCAGGTCGGTTATGACATGTTCGGCTATGTAAAAACTGCCCAGGGTGCTGAATACGGGTCGAACCACGGAACGCTCAACAGGGACACCTTCAAGCTGTGTTGTCTGAAAACTAAAAAATGAGCGAAGCGGATCCATAATATAGCCGGGAAATTCTTTTTTTATGGCAAAAGTGGGCAGAGGTATCGCATGACGGTTTTCCTTGGCCCGGATGGTCAGCGCGGTTTTAATCGCTTCAGGGTTGGATACTTCCTCAATGGTATAAAAATAAGTGGGAGCCGGCAGATCAAGGTTGTCGGCTATTACTTCTGTCATCCGCCTTGATGTGCCGATGATTAAAATTTTTTTTGGTTTGATTTCTCTAATTTTTTCCTTGACCTGTTGGGCATGTTCCGGGTCTTTGAAAAGCGCTCTTTTTATTGCACCAAAACGGGTATTTTCCCTTTTGGCAGAACGGCCAGCCAGGTTAAGGTTACCTTTGATTAAAAGACCGTCGTCTATGATATAGTCTATGCCATACTGCCTGGCAGTTATCGGTGCCTGGTGACTTTTTCCTGTCCCACTATGTCCGACCATGGCGTATGTTTCCATATTACCACTTCCTGTTATTAAATCTGGTTCAGTCAGACTTGCGTCTGTCGCCTAAACTGTTTATTATTATAACATAGATTATAAAATTAGAAATCCGCCCGCTCTAATTAATAAGCGATGAGTAACTGCAAAGCCTGCGCAGGTTTTCTTAAACAGAAAAAACAACAGGGTATGGCTTAGTAGTTACAGCAATCATACACACAGGAGATAAATAAATGATCATAATTACCAACCCCCCGGAAAAGTTTTCCGGCGAATTACTGGTTTCCGGTGACAAATCAATTACTCACCGTGCAATGATGCTCGGCGCGCTGGCTCGAGGGGTAACCGAAATTACTGGTCACCTGGATGCTGAAGATTGCCTTTCCACCTTGCGTTGTCTGCAGCAGCTGGGTACGAAAATCAATACCAGGGGCGGTAAGCTCTTGATTGAAGGTCGGAATATGGTTTTTAAAGAACCGGCTGAAATTTTAAATGCCGGTAATTCAGGAACAACAGCTCGCCTTTTACTGGGTATTTTATCCGGCCAGTCTTTTAAATCAAACCTGACCGGTGATCAATCGCTGCAGAGACGACCGATGAAAAGGGTAGTTGAACCGCTTCGCTCCATGGGAGCAGAGATTGAAGGAGATGAAGATGGAGATTCCCTGCCGTTGTCTGTGCAGGGGGGGGATCTGAAAGCGATAGATTATAAATCACCCAGGGCGAGTGCCCAGGTTAAGTCGGCTCTCCTTCTGGCAGGACTTTATGCTAATGGTATTACTACTGTTGAAGAGCCTTATCCGAGCCGAAATCACAGTGAATTGATGCTTAAACAATTCGGTGCTTCAGTCATGAGCAGCGGCAGTAAAGTCAGCCTTGAGGGACAACCGCAGTTAAAAGGCTGTCAGCTAAAGGTGCCGGGAGATATTTCTGCAGCGGCATTCTTTATGGTGGCTGCAGCGATAGTCCCGGAAAGTGATTTGTTTTTGAAGGATGTGGGAATTAATCCTACGCGAAGCGGTGTTATCGAAGTGCTTAAGTCAATGGGAGCGGAAATCGAAGTTTCCAATGAACGGACCTGGGGCTTTGAACCGGTTGCAGATATTAGGATCAGGGGAGGCAGTAAACTAAACAGTACCAGTATTGGTGGCAGCCTGGTTCCCCGCCTGATCGACGAAATACCGGTTTTAGCTGTAGCCGCAGCTTTTGCCGAAGGAGAAACTATTATCCGAGATGCGGCTGAGCTGAAGGTTAAAGAGTCGGATCGCATTACGGAGCTGAGTTCACAGTTGTACAAACTGGGAGTTAACATAACTGAAAAAGATGACGGTATGATTATTAAAGGTGGTGCTCCGTTAAGCGGGACAGATGTGGATAGCTGTGGAGACCACCGTATCGCCATGGCCCTGGCAGTTGCCGGTCTTGCTGCTCAAGGTGAAACTGCCGTGCATAATGCAGATGTAATCAGCGTATCTTTTCCGGGATTTATGCCGGCCCTTCGCTCATTGATTGTTAAGAAACCCTTTAATTGACGCTTAACGCATACATGTGCTAATATATGGTTGTTCTTTCCAATTACCCTCGCTCGCAGGGTCACTGTGTGGCAGATTAGGAGATAACCAATGCCCTTATCTATCTGTTCCTTTGAAAAATATCAGAAAGATCATCCCGCTGTTTCCCTGGATGCTTATTCAGCCGAACGCTCTGAAGTGCTAAAAATAATAGAAAATGTCAGGCAGAACGGTGATACTGCACTTTTTGATTATACGGAAAAATTTGATCAGGCCAGGCTAAAGCAGCTCAGGGTCAGTGAGGAAGAGCTGATTCAGGCAGCTGAAAGCGTAGGTCCTTTCCTGATGGAAGCTGTCAGGCAGGCAATGAATAATATAGAACGATTTCACCGCCACCAGCTGGAAAAAAACTGGTGGGAAAATGGGCCGGGCTGGTTGGCAGGTCAGCGCACCGTGGCGCTGCAAAGGGCAGGAGCATACATTCCTGGCGGAACAGCTGCCTATCCCTCGTCGGTCCTGATGACAGTAATTCCGGCTCGTGTGGCAGGAGTTTCGGAAATTTATCTTTGCACCCCTCCTGATAGCAGTGGTGCCGTTAACAGCTTAACTCTAGCGGCTGCCCGTGAAGCCGGCGCAACAGCTGTATATAAAGTAGGAGGAGCACAGGCTGTGGCAGCAATGGCTTACGGAACTGAATCAATACCTGCAGTGCAAAAAATTGTCGGGCCAGGTAATATTTATGTAACGCTTGCAAAAAGGGAAGTTTACGGGCAGGTCGGCATTGATATGCTGGCCGGTCCCAGTGAAATTGTCATAGTGGCAGACGAAGGTGCTAAGCCGGCTTATATTGCTGCTGACCTCTTATCGCAGGCCGAGCATGACCCGCTTTCCCGGTCAATTTTGATAACACCTTCAGAAATGTTAGCCCGGGGTGTGATTGAAAACCTTGAAGAACAGCTTGAAACGCTGCCCAGAAAAGAAGTTGCCATACAATCTCTTGAAAATCAGGGAGCAATTATTCTTATATCCGATCTTGATGATGCCTGGCCGATCGTAAACCAGCTTTCCCCGGAACATCTTGAACTGCACCTTGATGATGCCTGGCATTACCTTGATTACATTAAAAATGCCGGGGCTATATTTATTGGGCAGTACACCCCTGAATCTGTCGGCGATTACTGGGCAGGATCAAACCATGTTCTACCCACCGGTGCGGCAGCCCGCTATGCTTCTCCACTGGGTGTAAATGATTTTTTGAAAAGGTCCCATCTTATCAGTTATTCAGCATCTGCCCTGCAGCAGTCTGCAGATCAGATAGCCGCACTGGCCAGGGCCGAAGGACTTGAAGCTCACGCCAGGGCTGTATTGCTAAGGAGGCAGGTAGATGAGCAGAAAAGCAAAGATTAATCGCAGTACTGCGGAAACTGAAATCACACTTGAAATAAACCTCGATGGCACTGGCGAAGCTTTGATTGAAACGGGATTGCCCTTTTTTGATCATATGCTTAACCTCTTCTGCCGGCATGGGTTTTTCGATCTGAACCTGAAAGCGAAGGGCGACCTGGAGGTAGACGGGCACCACCTGGTTGAAGATGTCGGTATTTGCCTTGGTCGTGCCTGGCAGCAAGCTTTAGGAGACAAAAAGGGTATTAAACGATATGGCAATAGTATAGTTCCGATGGACGAAGCCCTGGTGACGGCAGTAACTGACCTTTCCGGCCGGCCGTACCTGCACTATGACCTCCCGCTGCCGGCAGGACTGGTTGGAACGATGGATTCAGAACTTTTCAGGGAGTTCTGGCAGGCCTTTGTTAATGAAGGACGGTTTAATCTACATTTGATGATCGGCCACGGTTTGAATAAGCATCACATTATCGAAGCATCTTTTAAGGCAGCAGGCAGATCCCTGAACGAAGCTTCATCTAAAATTGAAGGTTTTGATGAAGTGCTTTCAACCAAAGGCAATCTGGAGTGAGGTGAAAGAATTGCTGGTTATACCTGCAATTGATTTACACCGGGGCCGTTGTGTTCGCCTGTACCAGGGGGATCCGGAACGGGAGACAGTTTACGGCAACAATCCTGTTGATATTGCCCTGCAATGGGAACAGCTCGGTGCCAAAATGCTGCACCTGGTAGATCTTGATGGAGCCTTCACCGGTCATTCAAAAAATGCCCAGGTGATATGCAGCATTGGCGAACAAGTCCATATACCGCTGCAGCTGGGCGGAGGTATAAGGTCCAGGGAAGCGGTTGATAAGGTTATGTCTGCCGGGGTTTCAAGGATAATTTTAGGAACTATTGCCATTGAGAATCCCGAGCTTTCCCGCCAACTGGTTAAAGATTTCGGTGATAGGATCCTGGTTGGCATAGATGCCCGTGATGGGATTGCCGCTGTTAAAGGATGGACTGAAGCTTCCGCGATGAAGGCAGTTGACCTTGCTGTACGTATCGAGGAGTGGGGCGTAAAAGAAATAATTTATACTGATATCCAGAAAGATGGAACCATGCAGGGACCTGATTTAAAAGGGCTCGAAGTGCTATTGGAAAAAACTTCGCTGCAGGTAATAGTGTCAGGCGGAATTTCCTCGATAGATGATCTAAAATCTATAAAACCATTCGCTGATAGGATTACAGGGGTTATCATCGGCAAGGCCCTTTATTCAAACCAGTTAACCCTGCCGGATGCCATGGCAGTTTTTAAATAAAGGACAGGAGGAAAAAGATGGGAGAAACAAATAATGTTGAGGAGCTTCAACCTCTTGAAACAAATCAGCTTAAGTATGACCAGAATGGCCTGCTTCCGGCAGTCATACAGGATGTCCGGACTGATGCAGTGCTAATGGTCGGTTATATGAATGAAGAGGCCGTCAAAAGAACTCTTAAAGAAGGCAAAGTTTGTTTTTGGAGTCGCAGCCGCCAGGAATACTGGGTAAAAGGCGAAACATCGGGAAATTTTTTCGAGCTTAAGGCTATTTATGCCGATTGTGATGCTGATACATTGCTGGTGAAGGTGATACCTCTTGGTCCGGGGCTGGCCTGTCACACCGGTCGATATTCCTGCTTCTTTAATTCTCTTTCCGGTTTTAGTAACCAGGAGCAGTTAGATGATTGATTATCACCTTCACACTCCACGCTGCTGTCATGCGCAGGGAACCCCTCAGGAGTATCTGGCCGAAGCGGATCGTAAGGGATTGACGGAGATAGGCTTTTCTGATCATTTTCCCCTGGGTTTGCTTGGCTATACACCCCGCAACCAGGTAACTATGGAACCGGAAGAATTAGATTTTTATATCAGTGACGTAGGTGACTTGAAAAAAAACTCTGCTGATGTGAAAATTAAGCTGGGTATCGAAATTGACTATATCCCGGGAACCGAAGATAAAGTAAGGGCATTACTGGAGAAATATAACTTTGATTATGTTATCGGGTCTATTCATTTCCTGGGAGACTGGGATTTTACACACCCGGTTTATGCTGATACTTATAAAGAAAGAAACATCGATGAAATTTATCGTAAATATTTTGACCTGCTGGGCAAACTTTGCCGAAGCAACCTATTTGACATAGTAGGACATATTGATGTTGTTAAAAAGTTTGGCTACCGCCCTGAAAATGGGCTTGAACAGCACTGGCTGGAAATTGTACAAATCCTTAAAGAAACCGGCACCTGTTTTGAACTAAATACAGCCGGAAGGGATGCCCCGGTAGGTGATTTCTACCCGGACCGGCGCCTGCTTGAACTCGCCTGTGCTGCCGGAATATCTGTAACCCTGGGCTCTGATGCACACAGTCCCGAACAGGTAGGCCGCTTTTTCCCCGAAGCAATCGATTTGTTAAGATCAGCCGGTTACCGGGAGCTGGCTGTTTTCGAAAACAGGATACAGTCAGCTCTCGCTATATAACGCATTTTCTTTAGTTATAATTGCGCAGCCTGCTGAAGAAAACTGAAGCGAGAATAAAATGCAGTTTTCTTCAGTAAGCTGCCACAAAAGAATATGGACGATTAGGTAAGGCTGATTAGAAAGGTGACAGGGCTGGATATGAGCGAGAGAAAATTATTTTTTGATACTGTAGATACTCCTAAAGGGGAATTTATAATTACATTTAACGAAACCGGTATCTATGAAGTGCTTTTTCCTGGACGAACATTGGCGGAAATAGTTGATACGGCAAAACTACCCTGGTCGAATCTGGAAGATGACTTCAAGCGCTATTTTAGCGGCGAAGCAGTAGAATGGACAGAATATCCCCTGGATTGCAGTGGATATGGCCGTTTCACAACCGCACTGCTAAAAGAAGTGAGTAAGATTCCCTGGGGCCAGACCTGTTCTTACCGGGAAGCGGCTGAACTGGCCGGATCTCCACTGGCCTGGCGGGCAGCCGGGCAGGCTCTTGCAGCAAACCGTCATCCGATCATAGTCCCATGCCACCGGGTCATCGGAAGTAATCGCAAACTGGGCGGTTTCAGCGGCCCGGCTGGCTGGAAAGAAATGCTCCTTGAGCTGGAAGGGGGTTTTAATGGTGCGCTATCTTTCAGGCGGTGAATCACATGGTCCCTGCCTTACGGCGATCATAGAAGGGTTGCCGGCAGGACTATTCATTAAGTTGACAGACATAAATAAACATCTAGAACGGCGCCAGAAGGGCTACGGCCGTGGTGGCAGGATGGCGATTGAAAAGGACAGGGTTAAGATATTATCAGGCCTGCGCTTTAATAAGACCATTGGCAGCCCGCTTACCATGCAGATTACAAACCGTGACTGGGAAAACTGGCAGGAGCTCATGGCAGCAGATGGCGCCGCCCCGGAAGATTTAGTTAAACTAACCCGTCCCCGACCGGGTCACGCCGACCTGGCGGGTGGCTTAAAGTATAATCATGATGACCTGCGCCTGGTTTTAGAACGTTCCAGCGCCCGTGAAACTGCTATCAGGGTAGCTGTCGGCAGTGTGGGGCGCATTTTACTGGAAAATTTTAATGTCAAGGTATACAGCCATGTTCTCAGTATCGGCCCAATTAAAGCCGAAGCTGATACTGATGATATTCCTGGACTGGTCGATAAAATTGAAGCATCACCCCTGAGATGCGCTGATGATGATGCAGAAATAAATATGATCAGCGCGATTGAAGAGGCCCGGAAAAATGGTGATACCCTGGGTGGTGTGATTGAACTTATTATTACCGGTTTGCCTCCGGGGCTGGGCAGTCATGTTCAGTGGGATCGCCGGCTGGATGGCCGCCTGGCCGGAGCAATAATGAGTATTCAGGGTTTTAAAGGAGTCGAAATTGGACTTGGTTTCCAGAGTGCGGCCGAACCTGGCTCGAAGGTCCATGACCCTTTACAGATGGAATTCGAAAGTGGTAGTATTGCCCGCGGCTCGAATCGGGCCGGTGGGCTTGAGGGCGGTATTAGTAACGGCCAGCCCCTGGTTATAAGGGCGGCCATGAAACCGATCCCGACCATGTCTCAACCGATGGCCAGCATAGACTGGGTCAGCGGTGAAGAGGTTAAGGGAGCGACCGAGAGATCGGATGTCTGTGCCGTTCCGGCAGCAGCGATTGTCGCGGAAGCAGCAGCTACCTGGGAGCTGGCTTCTGCTTTTCGTGAAAAGTTTGCAGGGGATTATATGGAAGAAGTTGAAGCGTCCTATAATCATTACATGGAACAGGTTAGAAAGCGTTTACACGCCGACAGTTAATGTTTAGCAAAAAGTAACTGTTCAGCCTGCTGAAGAAAACTACTCTCTCTGCCGTACAAGGAGATTTTATGACAGGTCAGGAAATTACAGTTAAAACATCAGGATTTTCCTACAGGGTTATTATTGAAAAGAGCTCCCTGGATAATACTGGAAAGGCAGCTCGCTTGCTGTTACCTTCCTCCAGGGCCCTGCTGGTCAGTGATGAAAATGTATACTCTCTATACGGGGATCGGGTTTTAAAGGCGTTAGAAACAGAAAAATGGCAGGTTAGCAGCTGGCAGGTTCAGCCGGGGGAGCAGGCAAAAACCATGGCCAGTGCCTCGAGGCTCTATGATGCTGCTGTTGACGCTGAACTTGATCGGAATTCACCGATAATTGCCCTGGGTGGAGGTGTGATTGGCGACCTGGCAGGTTTTGTGGCTTCGACCTACCTGCGTGGTGTTCCCCTGATTATGATTCCCACTTCTCTGTTAGCCCAGGTCGACAGCAGTGTAGGCGGAAAAGTTGCAGTTAACCACCCCCGTGGAAAAAATTTAATCGGTTCTATTTACCCTCCTCGCCTGGTGATAATTGATCCTGACGTTCTGGAGACTTTGCCCCGGCGTGAACTTTATGCCGGACTGGCCGAGGTTATAAAATATGGGATTATAGAAAATGAGGATTTTTTTTACTGGATGGAGAAAAATTTTAATAAACTTTTGAATGGTGATAGAGCCAGCCTGGAAAAAGCCATAGCGGAATCAGTCCGGGCCAAGGCCCGGGTTGTTCAGGCAGACGAATATGAGAATGATTACCGCAGAGTTCTCAACTTCGGGCATACTATCGGCCATGCGCTTGAAGCAGCAACAAATTATAGCTATTACCTGCACGGAGAAGCAGTGTTAATCGGTATGGAGGCAGCAGTAAAACTGGCCCTGCATAAAGGTTTGATTGAAAATATTGAAGCTGAAAGGATTATTGCTCTGCTCAGTAAAATAGGCTTTAAAAAAGCTCCTGCAGGCTTGACCTCAGAGATGGTAATAGATAAACTAAGGCAAGATAAAAAACGTAGTCAAAGTGATCTGATTTTTATACTGCCTGCAAAAATCGGTAAAACTTTAGTTGAACCGGTTAATGAACAAAAGTTATTGGGTGACGTAATCGGGCAGTATTTAAGTCAGTCTTAGTGAAGATTGGAGCGTGAAAGAAGAATGAATTCACCTGTTAAGCCGGACCGGGTTTTGGTCCTGCTGGTTTTATGCCTGCTTGTATTTATTTCAGGTTACTATGCTTTTCAGACCGCTTTTGACAGGGAAGAGGGAATTAAAAGAGGCC
>SL_8KL_010_SEDDRAFT_10001035_pt1 | contig 24125 bp, 21 predicted proteins | sample SodLakKL_010_SED_4_FD_11160 | JGI IMG/M metagenome (IMG submission 11160) | reverse complement strand
GGCAAGAAGGAGAAGCTGCCGGTGACCGACTGGCTGAATTCCCAGGGGCGGTTCAAGCACTTGACCAAGGACAAGTGGATGGACACCGTGGAGACCATCCAGGAGGAGGTCGACCGCAAGTGGGAGAACCTTCAGAAGCTCTGCAAGCTCTGAAAGGCTTCGCTCAAACAATTTACCCTTATTTTCTTCCTTCTTCAAATGCGTTTAGCAAAACAAAGCTGTTCGATGGGAGAGGGAGCGGCTGACGGCGCCCCTTGGTTCCCGTGCGCTCGCGCAACACAGTACAACAAGGGACGCGGGCGGACTTTACTTCCGGGTTCGGAATGGGACCGGGTGTGACCCCGCCGCTATGGCCGTCATGCCAAGAATGTGCATTGATGGTGAGTATAAAACCCTATCGCACCTTCACTCACAACAGCAGGAATATCCCCACAGCCAGCAGTGATCCCAGCAGCATGGTGGAGATGTTGTTGAGGTGCTTGCCGATGTATCCTCTGCGCTCCAGGGTGGCGCCGAGCACGCTGTCGGCCACGCAGCCCAGGAAACCCGCGGCGACGGGTATGAGCAGCAAGGGGTTGAGCACGTCCGCGGGGAATATGACAATCCAGCCGACCACGGATGCGACCAGCGCCCCCAGCGCCGCCCAGGCGGTACCCATCACCGAGACGCCGCCGTCGGTCCCCGGGGGCACCTTCTCCAGGGTGGTGATCATCCACACTTCGGGGTACATAACACCCATCTCGCTGGCGATGGTGTCGGAGGCGGCCACGCTTATCGATGCCAGGAAGGCGATGCTCGCCAACATGGTGCCCTGCAGACCCAGGGCGAAGCTGAGCACGGAGACCAGACAGGGAGCCAATGCCACCGCCAGGACGTTCATGTGCCCCCTCTCCCCGTCGCGGCCCTCCTGGACGCCGCGCTCCTTCTTCTGGCCCAGCCCGTAGCGGGTGGCGGCGAAGCCTATGAAGGTGAACACCAGCAGCACCACCAACCAGCTCAGGGAGCCGAAGACCCCGATCACGCCCCCCACCGCGAATGCCGACAACGAGCCGCGGCTCGTCAGGAGCCTCATCCTCCATGCGAGCAGGGAGAGGAGGGCGGAGAGCGCCAGGGCGATGGCCGCCTCGGTCATGAAATCCATCCCTTGCGTGAACATGTATGATGGTTAAATCGTTTACCTATCGGAGCGGGCGGCCCCCAGCATCTCATGCAGCTCGCTGGCGAGCGAGATCCCCCTCTTCCGGTCCTCCAAGGGGAAGAACATCACCTTCCCCTGGTCGTACAGCGTCATCTCCATCCCCCTCCAGCGGCATACCGACATCGGCCCTTCCACTGTGAAGTCCTCCGCCTCGGCGGCGAGGATGCGGCCGGCCTCGTGGAGGTCCAAGGGGACGGGCTCGCGCGGCATCATCATCAGCGCCTTGCCGCCGCAGAGCCGGGCGACGGTGAACCTCATCCCCGCATCACTCCCTCGACGGCCGACAGGCAGCGGCGGTGGAACTCGTCCAGGGTGGAGTCGTTGACCACCATGACGTCGGCGAGCGTTATCACCCGGGCGAGGCCCCACGCCATCTCCCTGTCGTCCCGGCGCCGGAACTCCTCCATGTCCGCGGGGGCGTCCTCCCTCGCCCTCCTCTGCAACCGCTGAAAGCGGGTGGCGGGGTCGCTGTGCAGGGCGATGACGCAGAGGCCGTCTCCCAAGGCGGAGCGGAACGCTTCGACCTCGGCATGGCTGCGGCAGCCGTCGATGACCACCGGCCCCGTGCCCATCCTGTCCAAGGTCCTCAGCGCCCACACGCCGCCCCCATGGGCCTCTCTCTCCGCCTGGGCGAAATCCCCCGTCGGCTGGGCGGAGCCCCGCGCCGCCTTCTCCTCCCTGACGACATCGCCCATGCGCACGTAGGGCATATCCAAGGGCCGGATGGCCTCCAGGAACTCCTCCTTGCCCGAACCGGGCATGCCGGCGCTGATAATGGCTTTCACGGGGACCATCGCCGATGAAGATGTGCAGTCCGTATTTATCATTAGGGGCGCAGTATTATTACCGGCCCGGAACAATACACCTCCAGGTGCTCCGATGGACAGCAGGAAGAGGTTGCAGAACGCCTTCGAGGACATACTCGCCACCACATTCAGCAGCGATGATTACCTGGAGGTGTACGCGGTCAGCGACGCCGGTCTCCTGTTGAATGACGTCCCCGATGAGGATGACGGGAAGAGGCCGACGCTTATGGCCAACCTCTTGGCCGCCGCCGAGGCGTTGGAGGACGAGCCCATCGTGAGGGTCTGCGCCCTGGAGTCCTGCCTCTTCATGCAAAGGATGAGCGAGACATCCTCCTTATGCGTGGTGGCACGCAACACCGTCGACCCGGAGGACCTCATTCAGAGGATGGACCAGTGCTCGCGCCGCATCAAGAACGAGATACCTTGGCTCAGATGAGGTTCTCGGTAATCTCTTCCAGGACGCGGTCGCAGTAGACGCAACGCAGCAGCGGCGGGTCGCGGGCCTCGACATCGAACTCCGGGCGCACCGGCTCGCTCTTGTTGGTGATGCAGTTGGGGTTGCCGCAACGCACCAGCTCGACCACGCGGTCCGAGAGCAGCACCTTGTACTTCTCCGCCACGTTGAAGTCGCGGATGATGTCGATGGTGGCCTTGGGGGATATTAGGGCGATCTTGTCCACCGTCTGCTTGTCCAGCTCACGGTCCTCGACCTTGACCACGTCCTTCCATGCGGTCTTCTGGGAGGCCACGTGCATGAGCACCGAGACGGTGGAGTCCACGTTGTGCTCGTTTATCCCCAGGATGCGCAGTACGTTCAACGCCTGACCGCAGTCGATGTGGTCTATCACCGTGCCGTTCCTTATCGGCGTTACCTTGAACTCCTTCATCAGATATCCACCCCCAGCACGGATGTGAGGAGGGCCATCCTCACCGGTATCCCGTTGAAAGCCTGCTTGAAGTACTTGGCGTGCTGCGTCTCGTCCACCTCTGGGGATATCTCGTCGATGCGCGGCAGAGGGTGCATGACGATGAGGTCCTTCTTCGCCTCCCGCAGCATGGCCTTGTCGACCCGGTAGGCGCCGGCCACCTTCTGGTACTCGGCGGGGTCGGGGAACCTCTCCTGCTGGATGCGGGTGATGTAGAGCACGTCGGCGGAGCTTATCTCGCCCTCGATGTCATCGGTTATGACGGGATCGCCCCCCAGCCTCCTCACCTGTTCCACAGTGTCCTTGGGCATCTGCAGCGTCTCCGGGGCCACGAAGGTCAGCTTGGCGCCGAACACGGTGAGGGCCTCGGCCAGGGAGTGGGCGGTCCGGCCGTACTTCAGGTCGCCCAGGATGATGACGTTCATCCCCTCGATGGAGCCCAGCTCCTCCTGAATGGTGAACAGGTCCAACAGGGTCTGTGTAGGATGGGAGCCGGCCCCGTCGCCGGCGTTGATGACCGGCTTGGCGGAGAAATGGGCCGCCAGACGGGCGGCGCCCTCATGTGGATGACGGAGAACTATCGCGTCGGAATAGGCCTCCACCATGCGGATGGTGTCCGCCAGGGTCTCGCCCTTGATGATGGATGTGCTGGATGTCTGCGACACGTCGATGACTTTGGCGCCCAGCCTGTTGGCGGCGCTCTCGAAGGAGAGCCTGGTCCTGGTCGAAGGCTCGAAGAACAGGTTCCCGAGGACCTTCCCTTCCAACGCCCGCGTGACCTTCTCCCCCTTGGCGTAGGGGAGCATCGATCGCGCCCTCTCCAGTATCTCCTCGATCTGAGCCCGGGAGAAGTCGCGGATGGAGACGACATCCATGTCCTTAAAATTCATGATACTCGGACATGAATGCAGGCCAGCAATATTTTATTCCTTCGCTATTCCTGCTTCCACTTGGTGAGCGCGGTCCCCAGCACGGCGAAGACCACCGCCAGGCCGGAGACCACCGCCAGGTTGTAGGCGGCGCCGGCCATGTTGCCGTAGATCATCGCGTCGCGCAGGCCCTCGACCAGATAGGTGAGGGGCAGGGCCATTGCCACCGTCTGCAGGTACCCCGGCATCGCCTCCAGCTGGAAGAATATCCCCGACAGGAACATCATCGGGAACACCACCGCGCCGGCCACCGCTCCGGCGGCCTGCTCGTCCGATATCAGACCGGCGATGGCCATGCCCAAGGCGGTGAACAGCGCCGTGCCCGCCAACAGCAGCAGTATGGCCATGATGTTGATGCTCAGCTGCACATCGAAGAGCATGATGCCGATGCCCATTATTATCGCGACCGAGACGAAGGCGAGTATGACCTGCCAGAGGATGCGGCTGGCAAGCCACTCCGACCTCCTCAGCGGGGTGGTCATCATCTTGCGGAACAGGCCGTGGTTCTTGTACTCGGTTATGGTGATGACCATGTAGTTCACGGTGCTGTTCATTATGGTCAGCGCCAGCACGCCTGGGACGAAGAAGTCTATGAATCTCAGCTGCTGTGAGACGATCGATGCGTCCTCGATTTCGATGAGCTCATCGGAGCCCTGCACCGCCAGGTTCATGGAGTCAGCGACCGACTTCACCACGTTGTAGTTCGTCAACGCGGCCTGAGAGCCGGCGTCCATACGGAACTCCAGCGTCGCGTTCTCCCCGGCGCTGAGATTGGCGCCGAATCCCGAGGGTATGATCAGGAACGAGGTGAGCCCACCGTCGCTGATCACCTTCTCAGGGTCGCGGTCAGGTCCCACCATCTTGACCTCGACCAGATCGGAGGCGTTCAGGCCTTCGAGCAGCTGCTGGGACTCGAAGCTGCCGTCCAGGTCCTGGACGTGGAGGTTGTAGGTCCCCGGGCCTCCTCCTGAGTAGATCGCCCCGAATATCAGGATGAGGAGGATGGGGAACGCCAAGGTCCAGAACACGGCGCTGGGGGAGCGCTTGAATTCCAGCACGGTGGCTTTGAGGTCGACCAGCACCCTACTCCTCATCCCCTTCCACCTCCTGGATGTACTCCTTGCCGGTGATACGGAGGAAAACGTCCTCCAGCGTGCTCTTCTTTATGACTATCTCATCATAATGGGCCTCACCGGTGTCCAGCATGTTTAGTATCTCCGACACCCGGCGTCCGTTGTGCACTGGCACCTTGAGGTCGTCCTCGACGAGGGCGGCGTCAGGGTAGGCCTCCTGCAGAAGACGGAGGCCCTTCTCGCCGGCGCCGCGGACGAAGGCCACCGGGCTGCCGCCGTGCTCCGTTATGATCTCCCGCGGGGTGCCGCGGCATATGATGCGCCCGTTGTTCATTATGCAGATGTAATCGGAGAGGACCTCGGCCTCCTCCATGTAGTGGGTGGTGAGGAAGACCGTCTTCCCTTGGCCGCTCAGGCTCTCCACCATCCGCCACACGTCCCGCCTGGCGCTGGGGTCCAGGCCGGTGGTGGGCTCGTCGAGGAAGACGATGTCGGGGTCGTTTACGAGGGAGATGGCTATGCCCACCCGCTGCTTCATCCCTCCGGAGAGGTTCTTGAAAAGCTCTTTCTGGCGCCCGTCCAGCTTCACCCATCTCAGCAACCCGTCCACGTCGACCGACCCATCGAACATGCCGGCGAAGTACTCGACGTTCTCCCTCACGGTCAGGAGGTCGAAGGCGTTGAAACCCTGGGGGAGCACCCCGATGCGGTCCTTTATGCTCCTCTCCTGGGAGATGTCATGGCCCAGGATGCTCACCCTCCCCGCGCTGGGGGACCGCAGGCATTCCAGCATCTCCACGGTGGTGGTCTTGCCGGCTCCGTTGGGGCCCAGGAGTGAGAAGACTTGGCCCCGGCGAACCGAGAAGTCGATCCCGTCCACTGCTACCAGGCCGTCGTACTCCTTGCGGAGGCCCTCCACCTCGATGACCACCTCCACCATGTGAACGAGGAAAGAATAATACTATATAATAATAATTAAAGGGGCATACATCTCCCCAATCAGCTTGATATAGATTGCGGACATGGAGACGACGATAACATGGAGGTGATCCACAGGTCCAGTTTGGCCAGGGTCTGCGCTGGCAAGGTCGCAGGGGAGGAGGTGGACACGCCCATGGCATTGAGCCAGGTAGGCTCTGCGCCCGGGCTCAGCATCAGCGACGGGTCCGCGGAGCTTTTGTGGGGGGAGGTCAGAGTGCCCCTCGGCCCCAAGCTCAGGCCCCCCATCAGCTCCGGCAGGACAACGCCGCCGGCCATCCACGACGGGGGGATCGCCGTGACACGGCTGCCTTTGGCCAAGGACCTCGGCGCTCTCGATGGCGCGGAGCTCATCGTGGTGGAGAACGCCTTCGAACTCAGACGGGAGCCGGCGATGATGGCGGAGGCCCTGGGTTCGCTGCGACGGCGAGCAGGGAGCCGCCCGCTGATATACGTCCCCGGCCTGGCCGAGCCGTCCAACCTCGCCCTCCTCTGCTACATGGGCGTGGACGTCTACGACGAGGGGCTCCTCCGCGCCATGGCGTCCCGTGGTCTCATGCTACGGCCCGAGGGCGTCCTGGCAAGCGACGCGGCGCCGCAGGAGCTGGAGGGGATGAACATCGAGGAGATGGCCGAGGAGCGGGAGCTGGTGCGCGCATTCATCGCCTCGGGGAGGCTGCGCGAGCTCGTTGACCAGAGGGCGGCCTCCAGCCCGGCGAACGCCGTTGCCCTGAGGGTCTTCGACGCCCGTTGCTACGGCGTTGCCGAGGAGCAGACCCCGGTGACGGGCGGGATGTTCAGATGCAACACCCCCCAATCCCTCCACCGTCCTGATGTTGAGAGGCACCGCCGCCGGATGAATGACAGGTACAGCGCTCCGGCGCACAAGAAGGTGGCCGTCCTTCTGCCATGCTCGGCGCGGAAGCCGTACCACACATCGCGGAGCCACCGCCGCTTCATCGAGGCCATCCGCAGCGGCCCCCATTTCAGCCTGGTCCACGAGATCATCCTCACCTCGCCACTCGGCCTGGTCCCCCGTGAGCTGGAGACCTTCTATCCAGCGGCGCAGTACGACATACCGGTGAGCGGTCGATGGTCAGCGGAGGAGGTGGAGATGGTCAACGGCATGCTCCGCCACCACCTCGCGGCCAATGAATACGACCACGTGGTGTCCCATGTCGGAGACGGCGGACAGCTGACCGCCGGCATCGACCTCATAGACAGCTCCGGAGGCGACCCCGGGTCCGACGCTTCCCTCTCCGAACTAGACTCCGTTCTGAGAGGGCTGTGCGCCGATTACGGGCCGGTGCCCGCGCAGCAGGACCGGCTGGGCACGGTGCGCTCCATGATCGGTTACCAGTTCGGCAGGGGCGTCGAGAGCCTCCTGGACAACGCTACGGTCAGCGGCAAGTATCCATACTGGAAGATAATGGACGGTAAGGAGCAGATAGCCATGCACACCCCCGACCGGGGCATGGCATCCTTGACCTTGGAGGGAGGGGCGCGGCTGCTGAGGGCGGGTGTCAACGTGGTCTCCTGCGAGGATTTCCAGATCAAAGGCAGCATATTCGCCGTCGGCGTCAAGGACGCCGACCCCGCCATACGCATCGGCGACGAGGTGGTGGTGGAGCAGAACGGCCGGCCAGCGGCCACCGGCGTGGCGCAGGCCTGCGGCAGGGACATGCGCGACCTCGACCGCGGGGCGGCGGTGAAGGTGAGGCACAAGGCCCGCTGAGGAACTTTCACTCCCCTCCCTTAGCCTCCTTCATATACCGCGGCGGGGTTGTTGAATCAGCGGCGGGACGACGTCGCATCCCCAAAGGAGCATCCCAAACCCGCGGGCAGGGGGTTCATCCCACCCCCTCCCGCCTTTTCTTATTCTTCGGAGCGATGGTGAAGAGTGCAGGCGCCGGGATTCGAACCCGGGCGGTTGGCTGACCTCATCCTCGTAGAGGATATGGAAGGCCAAAATCCTAACCAGACTAGATTACGCCTGCCTGGATTCCTGTAAAATGAAACATCTATTTAACCATGATGATTAACGGTGTCGGGCCTGGGGCCAATATTAATTAATGGAATAAAAGCCAATACTCAGTGGGATTGCATGGACCTGCGCAAGCTATCTTTCATTCTCCCTAAGGCCGATACCTCTCGCGCCAACCTCCTGCAGGCTCTGAGCGAGGCACGGGAGAACGAGGACGAGGATCAGGTACGGGAGTCGTTGCGCAAAGCATTGATGGCCGTCGACAGCCCGACGCTGCTCGAGCAATCAGCGGAGATCCTGCAGTCCCTGGGCGAGAAGTGTCTCGACCTCGGGCTGATAGAGGAGGCCGACCGGGTCACCGACGCCCTCATAGAGAACTTCCCCGGCCAGACCCGCTCCAGCATTCTGAGGGCGAGGGTCCTGCAGGCCAAGGGAGACTACCGCATCTCCGCCCGCATACTGGAGGACTCGCTACTCAATGAGCCGGGCAACGCGTCGCTATACCTGGAGCTGGGGAGGGCGTTCATGCGCGGCGGCGAGACCGCCCGCGCCCGCGAGGTGCTGAAGCGGGCGGTGGAGGTCGACTCCCAGCTTCTGGAGGCCTACGACCTCTTGATCAGGGTCGACGACACTGTGCACTGGAAGGCCCGAAAGGCGGTGGCCATGCTCGACCGTGGTGACCTCGAGAGTGCCAAGCAGATGGTGTCCTTGAAGCTCAAGGACTCCTCCGACCCGATGGTCATCATGGCGCTCGCCGAGATAGCCAGGACCCAAGGGGACATATCGCTGTCCAGCGAGCTGACCGGCAGGATGATGAACAAGAGGGTGGAAGACCCGGATAAGATGAACGCCGCTGCCTACTGTCTCGCACGTTCCGGAATGCTCGATGAGGCCATAGAGGTCTATGAGAGGGTGATCGAGCACGATGACAGCGACTCACGCGCTTGGTACGGCAAAGGGAGCGCCTATTTCTACATGAGCAGGTACGACCGTTCCCTGGACGCCACCATCCGCAGCCTAAAGCTGGAGCCGGACCTCAAGGCGGCCAAGACGCTGATGGTGAAGAACCTCGGCATGCTGGACAGGGAGAAGGAGGCGGCCGCCACCGCCCAGGAGTTCATCCAGGACTGCCGGGACGACGACCTGATGATGGACATCCTCTCCTCGTTGGTGGAGTACGCCCCCAGCACCGAGGCGTACGGCCTGATAGACAACCTCATCGAGAAACGGGGTGAGGACCCCTCCCTGCTGGCGCTCAAGGCGAGGAACCTGATATCCCAAGAGCGTCTGAACGACGCCATGCGCCAGTTGGAGTCGTCGCTGAACCTCTATCCCAAGGACAGCACGCTGCGTCACCTTCGGGCGCTTACCCATTGGAAGAAGGGTGACAAGCGCAAAGCCAGACGGGACATCGAGGCAGTCCTGTCCCGCGAACCGCGTCATCTTCCCTCGCTGCGTCTCCTCTTGGAGCTACATCTGTCGGAGGGTTCGCACCCGGACGCGGTCCAGACCGCCGACAGGATCCTGCACATGCAGCCCATGGAGATCAATGTGCTGAGGGCGAAGGCCGCCTCCTTGGACGCGCTGGGAAAGCAGGGCGATGCCCTTGAGGTGTACAAGCAGGCGCTCAGCTGGGGGACGCGCGACGTCGGCCAGGTCAACAACGTCCTGGCGGAGATGCTGTCATCAAAGCGCTACAACGATTCATTGGAGCTATCGGAGACGGTGAAGGGGAGGATGGAACACGACAGCATGTTCTGGAGGATGAGAGGCAACGCCCTCTATTCCCTGGGTAGCTTAGAGGCGGCCTCCGATTCATACCGTCGAGGTCTGGACATTTTTCCCGACGACGCGTGGCTGTGGTACTCACTCGCCATGTGCCTGGAGGGCCTGGAGGACTACCGGGGGGCGGTCGACAGCTACGACAGGGCGATAGTACGCGAATTGGAGAACCTGGACTTCTGGATGGGGAAGGCGGCCTGCCTCGAGGGCCTGGACCTCCCCCGCGAGGCCAACAAGTGCTACGACCAGGTGCTGAGGCTCAAGGCCAACCACCTGCACGCCCGGCTGCGCAAGGGCCTGTTGCTCATGGGATTGAGGCGCTACGAGGAGGCGGTGTTCCATCTCGCCCGCGCCAACCAGATAAAGCGCGGCAACCACAAGATGCTCAGCTACCTCAAGGAATGCCATCTGCTGCTGGGCAACAATGAGGAGCTTGTGGATGTGACCAAGGAGATACTACGCCTCCGGCCTGACAGCATCTCCGACCTGCTGGACATGGGCAGGGCGTTGCAGTCGTTGGAGAGGGACGACGAAGCGCTGGTCTATTTTGACAGGGCGCTGGAAATAAGGCCGAACGACCGCTCCATAATAGAGCTCAAGCGCATCTCGGTGCGGCGCCGCGGGGATGAGGATGAGCTGAGGAAACTGCTGCTGGAGGTGCTGAAGGCCGACCCCATGGACCGCGGGGCCCGGATGGAGCTGGCGGACCTGTTGCATCACCAGGGCAAGCATAACGACGCCCTGCGGGTCATCGAGGACTTCCCCGAGCTGGTGGAGGACTCCGAATTGGAAGCTCTGAGGGGGGACATATTCAAGGCCCTCGACCGCAGGGACGATGCGGTCATGGCCTACAACCGGGCCCTGGAGCTCGGGCGTAAGAAATCATCCATCCTCGACTCGCTGGCGGAGGTGCTGTGCCTCCAGGGCAGGGTCAACGAGTCCCTGCAGAGCCTGGAAGATGCCATATTCCTCGATCCGCTGAGCGTCTCCAGCCATTATCTCAAGGCCCGGATACAGTTCAAGAGCGGCCTCAAGGCGGAGGCGACATCGTCGCTGCAGCGGCTCTTCGAGCTCGATCCCCGTGACACGGAGCAATGGGAGAAGGTGGGCAACATGCTTGAGGAGCTCGGGGACGGCAAGCTCGCCGCCAAGGCCTACTCCAAGGCGGTGGCAAACGGCGCCACCCGCCTCTACCTGCGCATGGCGGAGAACAACATCGAGGCGGGCGAGGAGGAGGAGGCCCTGGCCAACCTGCAGCTGGCGACGAGGACGGAGCCGCGCTCGCAGAGGGCGTGGTCGTTGCTAGGCACGCTGCAGGCCAAGCACGGTTCTCCGAAGAGGGCGAAGCGGTCGCTGCGCAAGGCGCTGCGCCTCGACCCGCAGGACCGTGAGGCCCTGCTCAGGCTGGCCGAGACGGAGGAGGCCCTGGACGACAAGAAGAAAGCCATCAAGGCCTATCAGAGACTGCATGAGCTCGAACCCAAGGACATTCGGCCGTTGCACGGTATCGCCCGCCTGCAGCTCGAGGTCGGCAACCTGGAGGAGGCCATGATGAGCTATCAGAGCATCCTGATGCTGCGGCCGGGGGATGTGGAGGCCCGCGAGGGGATCGATACCGTCAAGCGCGCCCAGCAGGCAACCTCCGCTGCCAGCAAGCACGATCAGTAATCGGTCATCCCCGACTTCATGAACTCCCGCAGCAGGCAGGTCGCATAGTTGCCCTTGCTCAGGGAGAAAGAGAGGCGGTAGCTGTCATGGCCCGCGTCGATGGAGAGTTCGCCGACGGGGCACAGCATCTCGCGGCGGCTGCCGCGTGAGTTGCAGCGGGGCATCTCGGGAACCATGAAATGGTCCGGGCTCAGGCCCTCGGCCTCCACCGCCCCGCGCTCGATCCCGCCCATATCCCCGTCGGCGAAGCGGCTGTCGCTGCCGAAGAGCAGGGCGCTGACGAACGCCTTGCCCTGGGACACCTGGTCCTCGACCAGGTCGATGTTCGCCTCCGTCACCGGCACAGGCCTCTCATGGATGGGGACCCTCTTCTCGCCGATTGTCAGCACCAGGTCCCCCCGCAACGGCCTATCCAGCGGTAGGCCGCGGCGCATCCTCTCGCTGAGGATGCGGTTGAAGATGTAGGACTGGTAGGCATGGACGAACATCATCTGCAGGTTGTCGGGTAGCTGCCGCAGCGAGCCGGCGTAGTCCCCGGGGCGATGGGCAAGGTGCTCCACGAGCGTCCTCTCGAAGTTGAGCCCCGGAGGGAAATCGCCGAGCAGGTCCCGGCGTCCGTCAGGGTCGCGGAGCTCCTCGCGCACCCAGCGCTGCTCATCGCTCTCGTACGGAGAGGGATGGGACAGGTAGCAGAGCACCGCCTCCCGGAAATCGCCCCGGACGATGTGCTTCCCCACCAGATGCGTTATGGGCCTGGTGACCCCGAAGCGTTGAACCCCGAAATAGTTGGGGAAACCTCCTAGCTCCCCGAGCTCGGCCCTGGTCCGCTCCAGGTCGGCGGCGAGCCCGTCGCCGCTGAGCCGGCACTCACGGACGGTGACGTCGAAGCGGTTGGCGATGAGGTCGCCGATGCGCACCGGGCGGGCGGCGCGGTACACGTCCTCCACCACCACGTCCTTGACGTCCAAGGCGAGAAGGTCCTCGTCAGCGACCTCGAACGACATGAGCTGGCTGGTCAAGGCCCTCTTGTCCTTGGTGCCGGCGAAACCGATGCGGTTGCGGGAGATGCGCAGCGCCCGCGACAGCTGCCTGACCAGGCGGTTCATCTCCCAGTTGCGGCTGGTAACCTTGGCGATGGCATAGGCGCCGTCCTCCTTCGGCGGAGGATGGTCGGAAATCTCCTCGACAATGAAATCATCGGGCTCGACCTTGATGCGCCCGCCGCTCCCTGCGCTCTCGGAATGGTAGAACTCGAGGCCGATGGAGTCCTCATCGCTGCGACAGGGGGAAGGGACCATGCTCAGATCTGGCCGGAGAGGCTCTCGCGGGCGACGCGGAAGTCAGCCACCAGCGCGTCGGTGGCCCTTTTGAACACCGCCCCCGGGTCCCCGTCTTTCACTTTGATCATTATGACGGGGTCCTCCAGCTCGGGATGCACATCGGTGAACTCCGCGTCCAGAACCGCGCCGTCATCGAGGATCCTTCCAAGAATGGGGGTGATGGCGGTCATGTCCGGGTCCTTGACGCCCACAAAGATGGTGTCTGCGGTCTTCTCGATAAGGTGGAGCTCCATGTCCATGTCATATCGGTAAGGTTCTTAAAACTTTGCTGAGCGCCGCTCTTCACTCCGAGGACTGGCCCCTGTACATCGTCAGCAGCTCCTCGGCGGTGGTGGCCTGCTCCGGGGCCTTGTCGTCCCTCACCCTGCCAGTGAAGCGGGGGAAGCGCAGCGCCAGGCCTGAGCCCTCCGGCAGGGATGACTCGGCGGCGGTGTGCACCGGGCTGAGGCTGATCTCCGCTCCCATGACCTCCAGCAGCACGGCCGGTTCGAACCAGTGGTCGGCCTCCATGCGGGTGCTGAGCCTGAGGGAGGGGGAGGGGGCCGAGTGAGGCTCCAGCATCTCCGGCAGCTTGGCAAGGAACGCGTCATCGAAGCCGCTGCCCAGCTTGCATGCCGTTTGGTAAACGTCGCTCTCAGGGTCGTAGACAGCCATCAGAAGGGCGCCGTAGACGCCCTTCCTCTTCCCCTTGCCGGCGAAGGCCCCCACCACAACCAGGTCGAAGGTGTCGCTGAGGTCGCTGCGGTAGTCCTTCTTGTACTTGATCCAGAGGAAGCCACGGTTGCCGGCGCGGTAGACCGAATTGTCGAGGACCGATTTGGCCATTATGCCCTCGCAACCGGCCTCCAAGGCGGCGGAGAAGAACTCCTCCGCCTCGGCGGCGCTATCGACCAGCTCCATCCTCGACAGCTGCAGCCCCGCGGTCTCCTCGACGCAGGATGCCAGCATCTCGCGCCTGCAGGGGAAGGGCCGCATGTTGAGGTCCTCGCCGTCTAGCTTGACGCAGTCGAAGAGGAAGAGCCGCACGGGATAGTCACGCACCGCCTCCTCCATGCCGAACTTGCGGCGGCGATGCGCCACCTCCTGGAAGGGGAGCAGTTTCCCGGACTCCCGCTCCACCGGCACGCACTCCCCCTCCAGTATCGCCTCCTCCCCCTTGAACGAGCGGCGCAGGCCCTCCACCACGTCCGGGAAGTTGGAGGTGAGGTCCTCCAGCCTCCGCGAGTAGAGTTTCACGTCCGACGGGGATATGTGCGCCTGCACCCTGATGCCGTCGTACTTGTACTCCAGGGCGCAGGCGCCGCCCAGCTTCTCCAGGACCTCCTCCAGCGAGGGCAGGCGTTCGGCCAGCATCGAACGCACCGGCCTCCCCACCTGCACCTCGATGGAGCGGACAGCCTCGATCCCCCCTTCGGCGAGCTGCTGGGCAACGGTGCCGATGTCGGAGCTGACGTTGAACGCCCGCTCGATGTCGGCGCGGTCCTCCTTGGCGCCGAAAGCGAGTGCCAAGGCATCGAGGATGGTCATGGAGGCGGCACCCACCCTCATCCTCCCCGTGACGGTGCGGCAGAGGTAGCGGGCCTCGAGCGGCGACGCGTCATGCAGAAGGCTGGTGAGCAGCTTCACCTTGGTGTTCTGAGAGTTGCGCCCCTCGGCGGCCTCGATGCCGCGGAGGTTGCTGACCACCCTCTCCAGGGTCAGGGGCTGGGAGAAGAGGTTGGTCTGCACCTTCTGCGCCACCAGGCTCTCCGCGGCCGCGCCCAGGTCGCCCTCTTTCATCCATAGCTCCGTCACCTGCTCCTCGGGGAGCCGGGACGCGTCCACGATGGCGCGGAGGATCAGCTTGTCAGCCATGCCCAGCTTCTCGGTGACATAGTCAGGGTGGAGCTTGCCTTGGCTGAGATAGACCACCTGCCTGAGCTCGTCGGGCGGCACCTCCTGGAACATCTCCGCCAGTATGGAGGTCATCTCCAACCGGCTGCTGGTCCCCTCCAGCCGGTCGTAGCAACGCGCCAGCTCCTCGTAGAGCATGGGGCCGGTAATGCGCTGGGCTCTATTAATCATACCGTCATCGGCCGGCGAAGCTGCTGAGGGAGCTCTGCGCCCTTGTCCGCTCCTCCACCTGCCGTCGCGCCCTCAGCTCCCGGTCGAGGGCCTGAAGGCGTTTCTTCATCCGCTTCTCCTTGCCCACGGAAGAGTTCTGGAACGCCTCGTCCCTAGTCCCCTTGGTGACCAGTATGTGCACCGTTCCGTCCTTGAAGCGGCCGGTGCGGCCCCGGCGCTGTATGCTGCGTATCTCCGAGGGCACCGGCTCGTAGAACAGCACCATGTCGGTGTTGGCGACGTCCAGGCCCTCCTCGCCCACCGAGGTCGCCACCAGGACGTTCACCTCGCCGTTGCGGAACCGGTCAAGTACCTCGGCCTGCCCCCGTTGTTTCAGCCCGTCGTCGCCTGATTGGCCGATTAGCCTGCCCAACCTAGATCCCGGTATCCGCGACAGGCGGTCGGCCACCATCTCGCAGGTGTCGCGGTAGTGGGTGAACACCAGGACCTTGGATTCGGGCTCATCGTCCAGCTGCCTGCTCACCAAGGTCATCACCCTCGAGACCTTGGGATGCTCGGTGCGGGTCGCCGCCAGCATCCCCCGCAGCTCATCGTACTTCGGATGGGCCAGGAGCTCCCTCGTCGCCCTGCTGGCGCCTTCTTTGGACCTCTCCTCCTCCAAGCGGTCGAGGAAGCGGGACAACGCGGTGGTGCCCTGGGTCTCGGCGAGTCCGATGGCGTGTAGGAGCTTCATAGCGGTGGCCTGAACGGTGAGGGCGCGGTAGACACTGTGGGTCTTCTCCCCGTGGGCGGCGCGGGCCTGCAGCACCCTTCCCAGCGAAAGAAGCCTCTTGGCGGTCGCCACCGAGCTGTCCTCCAGCATGCGGAGGTCGACCAGCTCGCCCACCTTCTCGTCCAGCAATCCGCGGAGGACGCCGACCATGGCCTCCAGGTCCTCCGGGAGCTCAAGCTCCAAGGTCTTGAGCTCGATGTTGTGCACGTAAGGGGAGACGTCGGGGTCGTCCTCGGTGCGAACCTCGATGCGGAAGAGCCGCAGGTTCTCGCAGACCTCCATTATCCGTTTCCCGTCGCTGCCGGGGGAGGCGGTCATCCCCATGGTCAGGCCTTCCTTGTGGCGGTAGCGGTCGGCCACCTTGACATAGGCGTAATCGCCCACGGCGCGGTGCGCCTCGTCATATACCAGCAGCCCCACGTCCTCCAGGCCGTAACGTTCCTTCTCCAGGTCGTTGGCCGTCGCTTGGGGGGTGGATACCACGACCCGGTTGGACCTCCAGACCTCCGACCTCTTCTCCGGGGCGGTCTCCCCGGTCATCGAGGCCACCCTCACCGCCGGCATCAGGTCCTGGAGCACGTTGCGGTGCTGCTCCACCAACGGCCTCGTCGGGGCGAGCAGCAGGGCCTTCTCCGTCCCCTGCTGCAACGCCTCGGCTATGACCAGAAGGGAGATGATGGTCTTGCCCATGCCGGTGGGTATGACCACCAGCGTGGATTCCTTGGAGCATATGCGGGCCAAAGAGAGCTGGTATTCCCGCTCCTCAACGGCCCCCTCCTTGATCAACGGATGGGATACGTGCACGTCCATCCTATGATGGAGCTAATAAAATAAGGTGTTGGGTAAGGGGGTTGAAAGTTGTTTTCAGTTGCAACCGCTGCCGCAGCTGCCACAATCGTCGGCGTTGGGGTTCTCGATGGTGAGCCCGGTGCCCATCTGCGGGTCGTCGATGAACTTGATGACGCAGCCCTCGAGTTCATCGCCTGCCTCCTCGTCGTAGTAGAACGAGAAGCCGTCGAGGGCGATCTCGGTGTCGCCCTCCTCTTTCTCGGGCTGGAACTTCATGCCGAACTGGGGTCCGGAGCAAGCCATCCCCGCCAGGTAGATCTTGACGCCCTGGCCGTTTTTGTCGTTGGTCTCCAAGAGCTCCTTGAGGAACTTCTCTGCTTCAGGAGTGATCTGTACCATAATCTATTCACCTAGTTTAGAGAAAAAATCGCTTATATAAACAAATTCCCCCGTTACCAAACGTTCCCGCACGCTCAGTAGGGTTTTTATCGCCCCTTCCGCCATCCGGTCCTGAGCATCATGGAAGGGAAGCACGAGCTGGAGATCTGCGGGGCGAGGATAAGGATCGAGGACGGAAGGGCTGAGGTCATGGAGCCGCCCAAGGTGGAACACTGCCCCATGCGCTCCCGGGTCTACGGGGTGCAGCAGGAGAGCGAGGCCAGCGTGCTCGACACTCTGCGGATGAACGTGGAGGGGTGGGGCATGTTCACCTCGGCACGGAGGCTGCGCACCGACGAGAGGACAGTGAGCTTCGGGGCGTCGGAGATCATCAGCGACGCCCTTCGCGACGGGCTGTTGGACGCGGCGGTGACGGTCTGCGAGGGAGCTGGAACGTTCGTCTGCGGCGACCCTCAGGTGCTGGAGGCGGTGGGCGCTCATATGACCGGCATCCTCTCCACGTCTCCCATACCGGCCATACAGGACGGGCTGAGGGCGGCGGGATGTTCCCTGATATCCGATGAAGCCGTTATAGACCAGGTCGCGGGCCTGGAGCTGGCGGCGGAGTTGGGCCACAAGCGGGTGGCGGTGACGCTGATGGGCAAGGAAGCGATGTCCGCCCAGGCCCTCGCGGCCCGGGCGGAGGCGCTGGGAACGGAGTGCGCGCTCTTCGCGGTGCACACCACCGAGGTATGCGGCTTCACCGCCGAGATGCTGATCCATTTCTGCGACGTTGTCTACCTCTGCGCCTCGGCGAGGCTGTGGGAGAAGGCCGGCGTCAAGGCCAAGGTGCAGATGGGGGCGGGGATACCGGTCCTGGGCATGACCCGCCGCGGGAAGGAGCTGATACTGAACCGGGCGATGTCCGTGGACGACCCCCTGCTGTTGCTGAAGTCGGGATTGCCGCGCAGTGGCCTCGGTGAGCGTCCGCGGCCCCTGTTCAGCCCTGACTGCGCGTCCGATCACCTCTCACCTCAGCGGTGACAGGCAGGCGCATCGCAGAAGGGTGGGTAAAAAAAGACCGGATGGGAAACCCATCCGCTTAAAGGATGTTTACCTTCCGGGGGACTGGCTCGGGCTCGGCGGCCTTCAACAGCACCTCGAGGATGCCGTTGTTGTACTCCGCCCTGGCGGACTCCGGGTCCACCTCCGCCGGAAGCCTCAGAACCTTGTGGTACTTCCGGCCCTCGGTGTCCACCGAAACGGTCATCGACCCTTCGGTGGTCTGGAGGTCTATATCGTCCTTGGACACGCCTGGCAACTCCACCACGATGCGGACCTCGTTCCCCTCGTGGCAGACGTCGGCGAACGGCTCGCGGACGCCCTCCTTGCCGGTGGGCAAGGCCTCGGAGCCCTTGTCGGGCTGGCCGAGGCCGGTGCCGAACTCCCGCACGTGGGGGACTCCGTCGGGGCCGCGGTACATGGTGTAGCCCCATACGCGCGCTCCCGGGGGTCCCTCTTTGCTGCCGAGGAAATCGTTGAACAGGCGGTCCAAGCGGTCCTCCATGTCACCTAGTCCGAACCTGCGGAACATCTCTTCCCAATCTTTCATCTCTATCACCTCACATATTGCATTTTCTCCGTGAGCTCGTTCATGCGCTCGAGCTCGCGCTTGGAGTGGGGCACGACGGTGTCCAGAGCAGCCTGGAAGTGCGCCATGTCCACCCTCTTCTCCTTCAGCTTTTCATCGGAGGGTATCTCGCCGCCCTCCACGACCTCACGGACGGCCAGCATGACCGCCTCGTTGACCACCGCGGCGAGATCGGCGCCGCTGTACTCCTCGGTCCTCTTGGCGATCTCGTCGAGGTCCACGTCCTCCGCCAGGGGTTTGCCCTCGGCGTGTATGCCGAGGATCGACCTCCTGGCCTCCTGATCGGGCATCCCGATGTAGATGCTCTTGTCGAAGCGCCCCGGTCTCATCAGCGCCGGGTCGACCAAGTCAGGCCGGTTGGTCGCGGCGATGACGACCACGTCATGCAGCGACTCCAGACCGTCCATCTCGGTGAGCATCTGCGAGATCACCCTCTCGGTGACCTTGCTGTCCTCGCCGCCGCGGGTACCGGTTATGGAGTCGACCTCGTCCATGAATATCACGCAGGGCGAGGCCTGCCTCGCCTTGCGAAAGGTCTCACGGACGGCCTTCTCCGACTCGCCCACCCACTTGCTGAGGAACTCCGGGCCTTTGACGGAGATGAAGTTGGCCTCGCTCTCGGAGGCCACGGCCTTGGCGAGCATCGTCTTGCCGGTGCCCGGGGGTCCGTAGAGCATTATGCCCCGCGGCGGCGAGGCGTGCATGTGCTCGAAGACCTTGCCGTACTTCAGCGGCCACTCCACCGCCTTCTTCAGCTCCATCTTGGGTTCCTCCAGGGCGCCGATCTCCTCCCACTTGAGATCGGGCCTCTCTATGAGCACCTCTCTCAGGGTGGAGGGCTGCATCTCCTTGAGGGCGTTGCGGAAGTCGTTCCACTCCACATTTATGGAGTTGAGGACGTCCATGGGTATCTCCTCGACGTCGAGGTCGAGCTCAGGGAGCACGCGCCGCAGCGAGGCCATGGCGGCCTCCTTGCACAGCGCCGACAGGTCGGCGCCCGCGTATCCATGGGTGATCTCCGACAGGCGGTTGAGATCCACATCCTCCTGGAGCGGCATGCCCCGGGTGTGGATCTCGAGGACCTCCAATCTCCCGTCCTTGTCGGGGATCATTATCTCTATCTCGCGGTCGAAGCGGCCTGGACGACGCAACGCCTCGTCCAAGGCGTTGGGGCGGTTGGTGGCGCCTATGACCACCACCTTACCCCGTGTCTCGAGGCCGTCCATGAGCGAGAGCAGCTGGGCGACGATGCGCCTCTCCTGTTCGCCCTGGACCTCGTCCCTCTTGGGGGCGATGGAGTCTATCTCATCGATGAATATGATGCTGGGGGCGTTCTCCTCCGACTCCTTGAATATATCCCGCAAGCGTTCCTCGCTCTCTCCGTAGAACTTGCTCATGATCTCCGGGCCGCTTATGGAGGCGAAGTTGCTGCTCGTCTCTCCGGCCACGGCCTTGGCGAGCAAGGTCTTGCCGGTGCCCGGGGGGCCGTGCAGCAGCACGCCCTTGGGGGCCTCGACGCCGAGACGGTGGAACAGCTCGGGGTGCTTGAGGGGAAGCTCGATCATCTCCCTCACCCGCTTGACCTCGTCGCCGAGGCCGCCGATGTCCTCGTAGGATATCTTGGGCACCGAACCGGTCTCCGGGGCGGGCTTCTCCGTCACCTTGACCTCGGTGGAACGGGTCATCAGCACCGCGTCGGAGGCGGGGTTGAAGGCCGTCACCACCAGGTCTATCTTGTTCCCCATAACGCTCAGAGTCAGCACGTCTCCCTTGGCGAACGCCCGGCCCTCCATGGCCTGGGACAAGTACTGCTCGCCTCCCTGGATGCGCAATTGCTCCGTGGGAGCGAACGTTATCTTGTTGGCGTCCTTGACGGTAACCTTCTTGATGTCGACGCGCTCGTCGATGCTGGTCCCGGCGTTGCGCCGGGTGGAGCCGTCTATCCTTATGATGCCGCGGTTGGCGTCCTCGGGGCCGCCGCGGAGGACCTTGGCCACCGTCCTCTTCTTTCCGTCTATCTGCACTATGTCCCCCGCTTTGAGGTCAAGTATGTCCATTATCTCGGGGTCGATGCGGGCTATCCCTCGGCCCGCCTCGCTGGGCTTAACCTCGGCCACCTTCAGGGCCTTATCCTTTTCAGCCATTGTGATTCACCTCCTTTTTCCTGTTCTCATATTGCACGGTGGCGTTCATCATGTCCTCCAACAGCTCGGAGCATTCCTCGCTGTTCATGGACAGCCTCCGGGCCATCTCTTCCATCGTCAGCTTGGGGTTGTCCATCATCTCATACATCAGGGCGCGTGCCCGGTAATGCTCATCATCGAGGTCTGTGAGCGAATAGGCGGCGGAGATGATCTCCCTCCGGCGGTCGACCATCTCCGACCTCTTTCTCTCCAGCTCCTCGATCTCATCATCGATGAGGGCCACCAGGTTTCTCGCCTCCATGATGTCGTTGAACCTCCTCTGCTTCTTCTCCTTCTTCTCCTTCTTCTCCCTCTCCTCTACGACCTTGGGTGCCATCAGCCGGGCGGAGAACATGCCGTCCCGCATGTCCACCACCAGGGTGAACTCCGAGCTGGTGACGTACTGCTTCCGCTCCGGGCCGCGGTCGCTGCTTTGCGCGTAACTGCTCACCAGCCCGCTCTCCTCAAGGGTGTTGAGATGCTTGATTATGGCCGGCTGGCTCACCCGCAGCTCCTTGGCGAGCTGCAACGAGTAGTGCGGCTCCCGCACCAGCGCCTCCATTATACGGCGCCGGGTGGGGTTGTTGATAACCGCCAACAGCCGGTCCACGTCCTTCATCCAATCACCCGGTTGTAATCTCATGGTTAGCAACCATGTATGTGTTTGTTCTACTATATAAAAGTTGTTTTAAATCCCGTTGCCGCGTCCGCCCGTCCGCCGCCATTTTAACCGACTTTGTACATCATTAACACATATAATTAGACATATGAATAGTTTAGAAACCTTAATATACACAATTGAGTATCGCAAATATGCAAAATGTGTGCATTTGCCTAGACATTTGTCTAATGTCCTTCGCAGATGCGCGGGAAGGAATAATCCCATGAAGCACGCAATAGCAAAGCCCATAGCCGCCTTGGCCATGGTGGCGTTCGTCGCCATCATGGCCCTCCCCAGCGTCTCCGCAGCCGGTGCCGCCCTCGATCCCGCCAGCATGTCGTGGGTCATGGTCTCCACCGCGCTGGTCATGCTGATGACGCCCGGCGTGGCCCTGTTCTACGCCGGCATGCTCCGCAAGGAGAGCGTCATGTCCATATTGGGGCAGACCATGATGATGATGGTACTGGTAACTCTGGTATGGATCACCATCGGGTACTCACTGGCCTTCGGCCCCAGCGCCGGAGGGATAGTGGGCGGCCTAGACCACATACTGTTGAACAACGTCTCCTACGGCGAGAGCACCATAGAGGCGGGGCTGCCTGACCTGCAGTTCATGCTATTCCAGCTCACCTTCGCCATGATCACCGCCGCCCTGGTCCTCGGGGCCATCGCCGAGAGGACCAAGCTCAAGGCGCTGGTCATATTCATGGTCATCTGGTCCATCGTGGTGTACTCTCCCATCGCCCACTGGGTATGGGGAGGCGGCTGGTTCGATGAGCACCTGGTCTCCCTCGACTTCGCAGGGGGCACCGTGGTGCACATCTGCTCCGGCGTGACCGCTCTCGCCCTGGCGATGGTGGTGGGCCGCCGCGGGTCGAACATCCAGAAGGACCGGCCGCACAACTTGCCACTCGTGTTCATCGGCGGCGCCCTTCTCTGGTTCGGGTGGTTCGGCTTTAACGGCGGATCCGCGCTCGCCGCCGACGGCATAGCCGTCAACGCGATGGTCGTGACTCAGATATCCGCCGCTGCCGCGGCGGGCACCTGGGCCCTGATCAACTGGTTCCATCTCGGTAGGCCTGGTGTCCTCGGCATGGTCACCGGCGCCATAGCCGGGCTGGTGGGCATAACCCCTGCCGCCGGCTTCGTCGGGCCCGTCGAGGCGATCGTGATCGGCATCGGCGCCGGAGCGCTCTGCTACGCCGTGGTGGCGCTAAAGCACAAGCTGCGGGCCGATGACGCCCTCGACGTGTTCGCCGTCCACGGCGTCGGCGGCGCCTGGGGCGCAATGGCGACCGGCATACTCGCCGTGCCCGCCATCACCTCGGACGCTGGCGCCGACGGTGTCAAGGGTTTGATATACGGCGGCACCGATCTCTTCGCTGGACAGTTGATAACCGTCGGTGTCACCGCGGTCTACGCCTTCGTCCTGTCCTTCGCCATAATCAAGGTCATATCCATGTTCATGGACATACGCCTTGAGAAGAAGGAGGAGATGATCGGCCAGGACCTGATCGAGCATGGGGAGGCCGCATATGACATCTGAGGTGACCGCATGATAAAGATAGAGGCCATCATACGCCCGGAGAGGCTCAAGGCGGTAAAGCAGGCCTTGTCGGACGTGGGGATCAACGCCATGACCATCGCCAACGTCAAGGGGCGCGGCGAGCAGGCGGGGCTGGAGTTCACCGCCCGTACCGGACTGTTCCGCATCGATGAGCTGCCCAAGGTGAAGGTCGAGGTCTTCGTCGAGGACGAGGACGAGGACAAGGTCATCGACACCATCCTCGATTCGGCCCGCACCGGGGAGATGGGCGACGGCAAGATCTTCGTCACGCCGGTCAAGAGGGCGTTGAAGATCAGGACCGGCGACGAATGGCGTTACGCCTGAGAGTCTCTCCAAACCTCTTACCTTTTTTTACTTTCCTACAGATAAAAGAGTGGATAAACTGCAATTCGTCATGTTTTCTCTTATAGCTTTCGCTGCAGCGGCGGTCTGCACTCACATACAACGGAGGCGGAGGAACATCGCAAATGACCGTAAGGAAATGACCAAGTAAACAAAAAGCGCGGCAATCGTACCTTCATGTAAGGAAACAAAAGGAGACGAGAGCCGCATGAGATACATTGGTTTGGATGTACATAAAGTGAACACCACCGCCTGCGTCCTATCCGCAGGCGGTAAGGTCGTGAGGACGCTGGAGGTCCGCTCGAACACGAGCGGACTCCAGGTCCTGCACGACTATATGAAGAACACCGACTACATTGTGATGATGGAGTCCAGCACCTACTCCTACGTCGCTTATCGGTTTTTCACCGACCGGGGCGTGGAGACGCATGTGGTCCACGCCCGCAGCCTGCGGACCATCACCGACAGCGACAAGAAGACCGACCGCAAGGACGCTGTGGCCATCGCAAGATACCTACGGCTTTGGAAGAAGGGTGACTTGGATCTTTCCATGTCTTTCATCCCCGACCGCGAGCAGGCGGAGCTGAAGGACCTCTGCCGCTACCGGGAGGAGATCTCCCGGAAGCTGGGCGACGATGTGCGGCGCATACGCTCGCACATGCGCCGCAACTGCCAGGACCTGCCCCCGGAGTTCGAGGATCTGGCCACCAAGAAAACAAGGGAGATGATACTCCGCTCTTGGCCGCATGATTACACTCTGGCGGACCGCATAAACGAGTACTCCCGTTTACTGGAGCACTCCAAGCAGATTACCAAGGAGGTGGAAGCGCGCGGCCGGGATAACGGGAACGCGGAACTGCTCGCCCAAATCCCCGGTGTCGGTATGCAGACGGCGGTGCAGATAATGTCCATGATCGTCGACATCAACAGATTCCCAGACCCTGAAAGAATGTGCGCCTATTTCGGCCTTGTACCGAGGGTGAGGGACACTGGTGGGAAAGAGATCCACGGCCGTATGACGAAAAGTGGCGACG
>SL_8KL_010_SEDDRAFT_10001034_pt1 | contig 24128 bp, 11 predicted proteins | sample SodLakKL_010_SED_4_FD_11160 | JGI IMG/M metagenome (IMG submission 11160) | reverse complement strand
GCAAAACCACCTACACGTCTATTTCCGGTTACAACTCCTGTCGAGTAAGAGTTAGATATGGTGCCGTGGTTCCAACCTACGAAACCACCCACGCGTCTATCACCTGTCACGTCTCCTCTGACATAAGTGTCGACAATCTCTCCTTTATTCCAACCTACAAAGCCGCCGACTCTTCTATCACCTGTCACGTCACCTAGAGAATAGGAATAACTTAGCTCGCCATGGTCATGGTTCCAACCTACAAGACCACCTACACGTCTACTGCCGGTCACTTCACCTGAGGAGTGGGAAAGGGTGATAACGCCCCGGTTCCATCCCACGAGACCGCCGACTCTTTGGCTTCCGCCGCCTTTCTCACTTCCGCTCACATTCGCTGTCGAATGCGTTTCTCTTATCTCTCCTCGGTTCAGGCCTGCCAAACCTCCGAGTTCTCCGTCTCCTTCAACACCACCAGATGAATATGAGCAGGTAAGGATCCCACGGTTGTTTCCTATCAAAACGCCTATCCTTTCTCCTCCCATCATCTCAGCACTAGACTCGATATTTGTGACATTACCACGGTTGGTCCCGACCAAACCGCCCACATGTTTGTCGCCTGTGATCTGGCCAGTGACGGAGATATTCCTCAGTTCTCCCCGGTTATGTCCTACCAGGCTTCCAACTTTCTCGCCGCCCGTGACTTCAGCCTCTCTGATATTTACATCCTGGATCGAACCGTTTTCACCTATATGTCCGAATAGGCCAACTTCGTCTTCTCCTGGGCGGTCGATATGAAGATCGGCTATGGTATGTCCTTCTCCACCGAAGATGCCAGTGAATGAATTTTCTTCTTCGCCTATCGGCACCCAACCATCTGCCGTGGCAACAAGTTCTTCGTATCCGGCCTTTTGGGCATCTAAATCAAAGCCTAAGGTATAATTTTCCCCAAGAGCATTCCCGACTTCATGTAAATCATACCAATTATCAACAAGGTATAGACCGATTGCGTGAAGATTACCGTCGTCTGAACCAACATATATAGTACCTCTGTCGGCGATGATAGGTGAAGAAACGACCGAATCATCTGTAGGATAAGCCCACTTTTCTTCACCCTCTAAGGTGATCGCGTAGAGATTGCCGTCATCTGATCCCACATATACGGTACCGTCACCGCTTATCGCGGGTGAAGAACGTATGGACTTCTCTATACTGAAATTCCATTTTTCGGTACCCCATGGATTCAAAGCATACAGATTCCCATCGGTTGAACCAAAATACAGCGTCTCATCATTCCCCAAAGATGCAGAAGACTCTATTGCACCATCTGTCTCAAAGCTCCATATCTCCGTACCATCTATATCTATAGCATACATAGAGTGGTCGTGCGAACCAATGTATATCGTGCCGTCGATACCGATAGTAGGTGACGATGTCAAAGGATCCCGGGTAGAAAAGCTCCATTTTTCCCTACCGCTAGAGTTCAAAGCATATAAATTACCATCGGTTGAACCAAAGTATATCCTTCCATAGGGACCGATAGTTGGAGATGAACTTACAGCCCCTCCCGTCTCAAAGCTCCATATCTCACTACCATCAGGATTTATAGCATAAACTCGCTTGTCAGTTGACCCTACGTATATTGTACCATCTTCGCCTATTGCAGGGGTGGATTCTATGGGACCGCCAGTACTGAATTCCCATCTTTTCGCCCCGTTCGGATCCAATGCATACAGGCTGCCATCTTCAGAACCTATATAGATATCGCCATCTCTGTCGACTACAGGCGCTGAGGATATACTCGCTTCTGTTTGGAAGCTCCATATCTCTGTCCCACCAGAATCCACCGCATACAACTTACCATCCTCCGAGCCAAAGTAGACTGTTCCGTTAGGCCGAATCGTGACCGGGGTCGAACGTACTTTACCGTTTGTTTCGAAGGCCCATTTTCTTTCACCCTCTATCTCAGTAGTTTCGATTGGAGATTGATACGGGTAATGACCGGTAGGGATAGGACCAGGCCATGGTCCTGGCCCTGGTCCCGGCCATTCATAGGGATCGTATTCGATATCTAACTTATACTCTATCGACTTGTCGATGGAACCTCCAACGTCGAGATTTATCTCGAAAATATTTGATCCCAACGTTAGATGATAGGTATTTGACGGATTCCACTCATCATCGGTTGTGGTGATCTCATCTGAACGCCCATCCCCCCATTCAATCTCTAACTGTATATCCTCATCCACAGGCTTTACTAATCGGATGGTTTCCTCCCAATTATAAGTATCTATAGTTGTTTGGCGTTTTATAGTTTCACTATCTTCTCCTCTTGCATCAAAATCGTATTCAGATACAGCATATAGGCTACCGTCGTAAGAACCTATATATATCGTTCCGTCTTCACCTATTGCTGGAGAAGAACGGAATGGCATATCCCAATCTTCAAAAGCACCTTCAAAAGCCCAAACTTCAGTTCCGCTTTCACTATTTACGCTATACAGATACCCGTCGTCAGAACCAACGTAAACAAAGCCATTAGAACCGATCGCTGGTGATGAATCTACATTATCTCCGGTTTTGAAGCTCCATTTCTCTGTCCCTCCAGGATTTACAGCATATAAGTGGTTGTCCCTAGAGCCTACATATATCGTGTCGTCATCATCGATAGCTGGAGATGAGTCGATTCTTCCACCCGTCTCAAAAACCCATTTTACACTGGCTCCTTCATCCCCTTGCTCCTCTATCGCATATAGATTACCGTAAGTAGACCCAATATATATTGTTCCGTCTTCACCTATAGCCGGTGAAGAACTAACAGCATCTTCCGTTTCGAAGCTCCATTTCTCCGTTCCATCAGGGTTCACGGCATACAAGTTGTTATCCCAAGAGCCGACATAGATCGTGCCATCACTACTGATGGTAGGAGATGAGTCGATTCTTCCATCCGTCTCAAAAACCCATTTTTCGTTCCCGTCGTCTTCAACCGCGTAAAGATTACCGTCATCAGATCCAACATATATGATGCCGTTGCTCCCTATGATCGGAGAGGAACTTATTTCTTCTGTTGGCTCTTCGAAACTCCATTTCAAATCAGGCGAATTTTCTTGATCTTCTACAGCATACAGCGTCCCATCGTCCGAGCCCATATATACAGTGCCATCAGGACCAATGGCTGGACTAGAACGTATCTCTTCCTCTGGCTCGTTAAGACTCCATTTTAAGACCGGCTCGTTAAATCCATCCCTCAAGGCATAGAGAGTACTGTCATGACTCCCAACGTATATCGTGCCGTCATCTCTAATGGCTGGGGAAGAGAATACTAGACCTTCTGTACTAAACCTCCACCTTTCAACTCCGTCTATTTCACTGGTGTCATAAGGACTTTTACCCGTTCGATGTAGATTTCGACCGAACACCGCCCAGGGATGTTTCTCTGCATATGAGGAAATGGCGTGTAATCTGCCCGTGATAATACCATCGTCCTCGCGTTGTTGGGCGGAACCTATGTAAACCGTCCCATCCTTTCCTATCGCAGGGGATGACCTGATTTTACCTGTATGGAATTCACCACCCGTATCGTGAATCCATCTCTCAGAAGAAGTATAACCCTGGTCTTTTATGGCATACACATTGCCTTCAAGGGTTCCAAAGTAAATAGTTCCGTCAGCACTTATCGCAGGAGATGAACTGACTTTTTCTAGAGTTTCATGTTCCCACTTTAAATCATAATCATTTTCATGTCTATCCAAAGCGAATAATGTACCGCTGTGGTCGACTACATATATTGTCCCATGTTTATTGATAGCGGGAGAGGAATAGATCTTATCACTAGATTCATAACTCCATCTTTTAGATCCCTCCTCTGGATCTATAGCGTACAGTTTTCGATCTTCCGAACCCACATAGATAGTGCCGTCCGGTCCCACAGCAGGAGCCGTAAGCTGATTTAACCACGGTTCGTCAAATCTCCATTCTTCCGTCCCATCGAACTGATTCACAGCATACAGTACTCCACGACTCGTGCTCGCATAGATAGTGCCGGCTTTACTCATAGCAACCGATTCGATTAATCCTTCGGGTTCAGCAAAAACCCATCTTTTTTCGCCCTCACGACTCACCGCGTAGAGGTTCTTGGAAGAACTCACATAGATGGTTCCGTCGCCTCCTATATTCGGAGAGGTCCTGATAGGATCATCTGTTTCAAACTTCCATTCCTCACTGCCATCAGGATTCACAGCATACAGATGATTGTCCCATGAGCCCACATATACAGTCCCATCTTTTCCTATAGCAGGAGATGAAGGAATAAAATCATCCGTTTCGAATCTCCACTTCTCTGTACCGTCAGAATTAACAGCATAAAGGTAACCATCGTTAGAACCCACATATATCGTCCCGTCTTCACCGATAACAGGTGATGAGCGAATCTCCCAAGATGAGAAGAAACTCCATATCTCCGTTCCGTGAAGAGGTGCGCTTTCGTAGGGACTCCATCCTGTACTCTTCCTATCCCTACCAAACATAGCCCAAGAAAGTGCCTCAACATAAGATGAAATCGCATATAAATTTCTGTCATTCGCACCGACATATATTGTGCCATCCTCAGCGATTGCGGGGGAGGAATATATCGAGTGCCCTACAGAAAATCTCCATCTCTCTGTACCATCCGGATTAATTCCGTAAAGATTATTATCAGTCGAGCCTACATATATAGATCCTTCACTACCGATCGCTGGTGTTGAACGAACATGTCCTTCTGTAGAAAATTCCCATCTTTCCGAGCCGTCGGGATTCACGGCATACAGGTTTTCATCATGTGAGCCGATATAGACAGTTCCATCCTCAGCGATAGCCGGCGAACAACGCACTTTATCGCCAGTTTTGAAGCTCCATCTTTCTGTACCATCCGGGTTCACAGCATACAGGTTGTTGTCATCTGAGCCCACGTATATAGTCCCATCTTCACCTATAGCTGGCGAAGAATGCACTTCATCACCAGTCTGAAAGCTCCACCTTTCCGTGCCATTTTGGTTCACGGCGTACAGGTTGTTGTCGTAGGAGCCGACATAAATAGTACCGTCATCTCCTATTGCCGGCGAGGAATACACCGCACCATCCGTTCTAAATTTCCATCTTGGGGACGGAGATTCACCCTTGTCTTCTATTGCATACAAGATGTGATCATCTGAGCCAACATAAATAGTACCGTTAATCCCTACTACTGGAGAGGAACACACGGAGCTTTTTGTGCTGAATGTCCATTTCTCCGATCCATCAGGATTTATCGCATATAAATCGCCGTCCCATGATCCAACATATATTGTTCCATCACTACCAATAGCGGGGGATGTTGAGTTAATAGTATCACCTGCCTCAAAACTCCATTTTTCTTTTCCCTCTGAGTTCACGGCATACAAGTGATTATCAAATGAACCCACATATACTGTCCCGTCTCTGCTCACTGCTGGTGAGGACCATACTGCACCATCCATATCAAACCTCCACTTCTCCATACCGTCTACATGGGCGGTTCCATAGGGACTTCTCCCTGTCCGCTTAGAGTCTCCTCTAAAATTGTCCCACGGGTGGTACTCCGCTACAGCATTCTGCATCACCAATGCATAATCTTGGTTCTCATAACCATCGTTGGTACCATCTACAGGAATATTTTCCGCTAGGATGCGGATCGTATAGGTGCCAGGTTCTAATTCATCTGGATCGATGTATACGTTCTGGACATTGTTGACACTGTCCATCCAACCAGCGTTCTCGTCTCGATAAAACGGTCCCATGGTTCCTGTGTTTTTATATGTATAGATGCTGTCACTCTCATAACCCTCAGTACCCTCAGAGCTGAAAGCGTTACCTTTGTAAGTATTCCCTTCTGGTGATTCAACCTCAAGGTTTAAATCATTTTTGAGCGCAAAGCCATCATATTGTAGTCCCTCTTTATCAGTCCAGGTGAGTGTGATTTTCAAGGGTTCAGATTTGTTTTCTACCACTATTTCATATTCATCTCTTTCTCCTGTTTCTAGGGGTGCGGGATGGTCCTCTTTCTCTAGGAGGGATGTTTGATCTCTCACCATAAAATTCGTATCAGTATGAATAAGATTAGCAAGATTCACCATACCCCATCCCTCGTGTTTGTTGGGAATGTATTCTACATTACCATCACCTGTTTGGTCTTCTTCTAATGGTTGAGCCGTGTTGATGAGCAAGGCCTTTACCATAGCTGGGCTCGGCCTAAATCCGTAAACATCTTCGTACCATTCAACCACTACTGCAGCCGCTCCTGCCACCGCAGGGTTCGCAAAAGATGTGCCAGTTCCATGCCAGTAATCTCCTCCAGCATGAGTTGAAGTTACATTTTCACCAGGAGCCACCAGATCGGGCTTGACACGGTTATCATCTGTCCAGCCTCTGGAACTGTACTCCCATATGAGATTTGGATTTTCCACACCTTTTGGTGGGAAATAATTCTCCGTGGCACCTACTGTGATGATGTTTTTACCTCCTCCTGGTGCAGTGACGGAGTTATAAACAATCTCCTCTCCATTATATCCCTCATTTCCTGCAGATTTCGTTATGATCATGGGTTCATTAGGTTCATACCACCCTGTATCATTAGCATCTCGTACGGCCCTATCATATGCCTCGGTAGTCTCCGTATATCCTATTATCGGCCAACCATCTTCATCTACCTCGCCCCATGAGTTCACATGGATATATGCGTCGGCGGTTTGTTTCGCTTGATTAGGTATTTCATATCCATCCACGGGGACTTCACCATCTCCTAGGATCTGTTGAGCATGAATCAGTGCTTCCGGTGCTAAGCCCTGGCCAGCATAGTAATCCTCGTAAGCATACTCCCCTGTCCCACCATGTCCCTCATAAGTATCAGCTGCCACAATTCCAGCCACTCGCGTTCCATGGGAATGATGAGGAGAGCCAATCCAGTCTTCCCATCCGTCATCAACCCATTCTCCTTCAATAGTATAACGTTCTCCACTTATCACTCTCCCGTTATCCTCCTCACCAAAATCTTCATGACCAGCATTTTCTATAGTCCCATCCCCGAGACCACTATCTGCAACTGCGACGATTACTCCTTTCCCAGTGTAACCCAATTGATTAGCAAGTGATCCCGCTTTTCCAGCATAATCACCCAACAGTTCCTCATCTCTGAAGGCGCTATCTGGATCATCATACGGGTCCCAATTCCAAAGCCCACCACCCACTATCTGTGTCTGCATCTCGTCTTCGGGCTTGATACCATTGGAGTTAGAGATAAAATAAACTTCTCTCATCCTAGCTATCTCCGCAAAGATCGATTCATCTTCAACAATTGTTCGGACTTTCATACCATAAGTAGCAAGTTCTGTTACAGACTGAAGATATACTTTTGATTCTAGAGTTTTCAATGTTTCGTCACTCGCTCCTTCCACTAACCTGATATTGATCTCACCGGATCTCAAATCTTCCGCGAGTTTGAATCCGGGCTGGTAGACGTCCACCCAATCCACGAAGAATTTTTCTTCGACTTTCTCTGCCAACTCAGGTGTCATCACGACTTCATAAGCATAGTTCGGTTGATAATTGATTATCTCTACGCCCATGCTCTCCAATTCTTCCCGCCACTCCGAGTTCACCGGTCCTATCATGTCCACAATGTAAATACCTTCAGTTCCAGGTTCATAACCCTCGATCATCAAGTCCGAGTCGAAATCAGGATACCCTTCCCTTGTATCAAATTCGTGTCCTTTCACATTCAATCGATTCCGATGCTCCAACTTATCGATTATATATTTTTCTTCGAACTCTTCGATATCAGTTTCCGATACTTCTACCATAACATACATGCCGTACCTATCGAGAACCTCACCAAAATCTTCCAAAAAGGAGATGTCCTCATCTTCCCTAATGTCCCTCATCAAAACGATATCTGTTTCTTTTTCTTCTGTAGTTGTTTCTTCGGCGGCCGCAGACGGCGATACAACACCAAATACAGATATCAGTAAAAAAGATATAACCAAAACAGAGATACATCTTCTACCTCTCATTTTTGACCTCAAACATATATAATGTAAAAGGCAGTATTTAGATGCATCGCAAAAAATATTTATAGTATTAAATCGGTGAAGTTTATAGGGTAAGAGATGAAGATCCTGCCTGAGTCTGGAGGAAAAAATTCCTTTTTAGGAGGGAAAGACAATATGAAAAAGGGTCTGAAGACAGGATCAAAGGCAGTAAAAATATTCACGGTCGGCATCATCGGGATCTTGCTTTTCGGTAGTTTTGGTCTTGATCCAGGATCGTCTGCCGAGACAGAAACGTTTGAACTTAATCCCGCGGAAGGTTTATTCGCCGGCGGAAGTGGAACGGAAGCCGACCCGTACCTCATCACACACGTTGACCACCTTCAGAGGATGAGGGGGAACATGTTTGCCCATTATCGGCTGGCAGACGATGTCTACGCGGCCGAGACCGCTAGATGGAACGAAGGGAAGGGATTCATCCCGATAGGCGAAGAGGACAACCCTTTCCTAGGACAGCTTGATGGCGACGGTTATGAGATAAAAAATCTATACATAAATAGACCTGATGAATCTTTTGTGGGACTATTTGGAGCTATCGGGGAAGGAGGGGGTCTCTCTGACTTAACTCTCCGACACGCTAGGATCAAAGGAGAAAACCTTGTCGGAGGGTTCGCCGGACAAAGTATGGAAGGTTTTGTGAAAAACTCAGAAACTACTGGGAGCGTAGTCGGTAACGGCAGAGTCGGCGGCTTGATAGGAGAAAATCATGGAGATATCATCGACTCTTCTTCATCCGCTAATATCCATGGCAATAATAGAGTAGGAGGAGTGATAGGACACAATGAAAAAGGTGATATAGATAGAACCTTTGCTACTGGAGATGTAACGGGCAGAGCTAGGGTCGGCGGCTTTATCGGCTCAACTAGAAGTTTTGAAAGTAATATCTCTGATTCCTTTGCTTCAGGAGATGTAGAAGGAAATGAGAGTGTGGGTGGATTTATAGGAAAAATTTCAGGTTTACACTACGCTCCTGAGCCCCCTATTAGGCCCTTTCCTCCGGTGCTAACCATAAATGCATGTTATTCAGTTGGACGGGTGACCGGAGATGAAGATTCTACAGGGGGTTTTATTGGATATATTTCTGGGAGGTCGGAAGATGAAGTCAAAAATTCCTTTTGGGATGTAAAAACGTCCGGCCTATATGAGAGCGAAAGAGGGACCCCTAAGACCACTGAAGAGATGCAGTCGATCAGTACTTACGAATGGGCGGATTGGGACATAGCTACCTCCGACGAGTGGGACGGAGAGACCTGGGAGATAGACGAGGGGAACGACTATCCTCGACTGAGAGAACCTAAAGAAGACAGTATCCTGGATTATTTATGGCTGATCGCCATCATCGCCTTCGTTGCAGTGCTCGTTGTCATGGTTAGGAAGCGGGAGAAAAAGGGTGATGATACTGACAAGCCGACGCTGCGGAGAAAAGGAGATGATGAAGAGATCTAGCGGCACTTAACTTTTAACGATATGATCTGCGTGAGATACCAGCCACTATCACTTCGCAATCGATGTGGAACATGATCTAGCAGGACTTTTCATCTTGGACATAGACATCTGCATCTGGAGATGAAAAAACTACAGGTGAAGATATGTTATCTTCTCGTCCTCTGTCCTCAGTTCTACGGCACCGATGAGGCGGCGGTCTGGAGAGTACTGGTCCGCCGCATCCTTCATATGAGCTGCCAATCCACTCTTTTGCTCCTCGTCCAGCTCGGCTTTCCCTCTGCCATCCAGTATGATCAGGGCTCTTTCTTTGTGTGGAAATCTACCCTCCGATTCACGGGCGGCGAAGTCGTCCATGGTGTGATCTATGAAGTTTTTGAGTCGGCTCTCAGAAAAGTTCTGTGATGTGCTCATGTTGTAGTACCCTATCTGGTCATCGATCAAGAGAGGCGCTCCCTCTCCTCCGAAGGGCATCCAATGTGTATCGGAACCGTCGGAACGGGCGGCGAAGTAAAACGAAGGGAGGTTTTCATAGTTCCCCGAGTTCATCTCCTGGACGAAATCAACGAAATACCTTGAAGAGGAAAGTTCATCCAAGTCATTGGAAAATTCGTCGATATCTATCTCGTATTCGGTTTCGTTCAAAGCGGTCGGAGTGAACCCGTGGGATACGGCGGAACGTACGGATTCATCTTCAAACCTCTCTAGGATATATCCCAACGAATGAACGTCGTCAAGATCTTTTATGCTCCACTCCCTCGCATCGGTGAAATCCATCCCCAACTCTTCGCTCAGTTCCTCGACAGCCTCCTTATAACTCATGTTTCCTTCGCCGAGCTCTTCAGGAAGTTCTTTCAAAAAGGTTCCGTTGAAAGAAAGGAAAGCCCTGAACTCCTTCACTGGCTCGTCATAACTCTCTCCTTCAAACCATTTCAGCACCTGCTCGGTTCGATCTTCCCCCAAAATGTCCAGACTCAGCGCTATCGAACCTCTGCCAAAACAGGGATACTTTCCTTTCAACTCTTCAACGGTCTCTATCTCTCCACCGGCTCTGCAAGCTGTTAAAAACAGCTCTTCTCTCTTAGACAGGTCGGAAGTCAAGAACTCTTGGAAAAGTCCTGTTTCACGCAGCGGTTCGCTCTCTTCTCCCATGCCTAGGATCTCTTCACTGTCCTCTCTCCTCACCTCTATCATGTCGATCACTTCTCCAAAGGCTTCGACCGGCCGCAGAGTACGATCTGCTCTTCGAGGGTCGTGTACACTTTCAAGATCGTAGTATATATATCCGGCAGTACCCAAGCCGGGATCTTTTAGAGTGTTCTCGCCTTCCAGATATAAACCCCCAGTGGTTCGGAAAAGTTCAGGTAGAACTATAGATGCGTCGTTGCCTACGAGAGAGCCCCTGCTCTTCATCCTATTTCGGAAGGTTTCCCACATATCCTCGTCAGATGTACGCTGGGGCAGGACTTCGACGGGATAGAAACGGTTACTCTCTCCAGAGGCAGCCATGAATGCCGTGACGAAAGAGCTCTCCAATACGTTACGGTATCTGCTCTCGGGAAGACGTGATATCTTCGTCTCGGAAGCCTCCGGATCGACGACGACTTCGGTGACGGTATCCGTTTCACCACTGGACGGAACCGCGGAGCCGTATCTTCCGGAGACCGCGTTTCTATACTCCATCACACCATCGAAGCCTATAAGAAAAGGCATGTTCTCTTTCTCTATGAGCCAAGAGTCTGAAGGGATCCGTTCGATGAACTGAAAAGTTCCTTCCCGCTCATCTTCACTGCCTATGGAAAAGACTCCCATGTATGCCTCTTTATCCTCTTCTAACAGAAAGGTCTGTTCCGCGGTGGTGAAGGAAGGTACGTAAGAGTAAATAGAGTCGGTATGTTCTGAACTTTGGGTGAGGTTGCGCGTGTCCTGCATATGATCCATGACTATATCCTGCTTGACCCTCAGAACTAGATGATTTTCTTCCATACCGCCCTCGGGCAGCGAAGAAGATGAAATATCGAAAGATATCTCTACCTCGTCGCTCTCTCCTTCGACCTGGACCGTCTCTTGGAATAAAGGTTCGTGATCTTCTTGTTTTAGATCCCGATAGTGATTGTGACGGCCCCATACCTTGGGATCGGTGCTTCTAACTCCTTCGATCTTCATGACTTCCACTAAAAGATCGGTTTTCACTTCGACCTCTGGATCCGTCTGAACTTCGAAAGTCAGATCAACCTCGTTTTCCGAAGAGTTGAAAATATTGCGGCTGAAAGAAACGTTTCTTATTTCATGTTCCGCGGAGGAGAGAGGTTTGTATCCTTTTTCAAGAAGGGGCATAGGAGTGTATAACGCTGCAGCGCTGCAGTGAGTTAGAGGTGCGTAATTCCTAACGAGTTCACCGGACGAGTACTTCTCTGATGATATCACTTTGCTCTCTCCCGTCTTAACGGTCAGATCGATCTCAGAAGTGCTGAATCGTGTAGACAGAACGGTCCTGTAATGATCGTCATATCCTTCGGAGAAGGGATCGATCCACTCCCTGGTCGAAGATGATTCACCATCGTGTCCTCGTACAGTTGTTTCTGAGACATCGTGAAATTTTATCAGCGGATCTTCACTGTTCAATCGAACGTCGAGATCCAAAGTATAGGACGAGCCGTACTCTAAAGATCTGTTATTCCATACCGTCAAGCCTCCTAAAGGCAGGTTGTAGACGGGCAGTGTTTTCACTGCTTCTCCGGCCTTGTAAGCGTTCCCCGACACTCTTTGATCATCTATGGTGAGGTCTCGATACCTCTGCATCTTGTTCACCATACGGCTCAAAAATATCTCCGAGGTCCGGTAGAAGCTAGCGTTCCCGTATGCCCAGTATGAGTCTTCGCCGGCTTCTTCCTGCATCAAGGAATCGGCTTTGTCCGAGAGTTCTCTTTTCGTCTCTTCTAAAACTTCGATAGAACGGTCGTATCCCTCTTGGATCCACCACGTATCTATATCCGAAAGATCATCAGAGTGTATGTCCTCTTTTTCCACTTCCAAAGGAAGTTCGATAGAGTCTGTTTCGATAAGATGATCCGAATATGGGTCTCCCTCTCCGAGAAGGATACTCCACAGTCTGCTCCCACGATCTTCTCTCGAGCCGACCAGATCGAAGATGTTGAGGTTCATGCGCTTGAAAAGATTGTAGGAGTTGGAATGGTTGAGCGGCAGTAAAAAGTCTCTTTTGAGGTGACCGGTAAAATTTCCTAGGGCCGCATGACCTACTGATACGTGGGCGTCGCTGGGCGGTATATTTATGTCGCGGCTCACTTCGTAATCTTTCAATATCCAATCGAACTCTTCGATCAATTCGTCTGAAGAAGCGGTCAAAAAGTCGTCTATCGATTCAAGAGCCTCCCTTCCATCTTCTCCTTCCAACAAGTACTGGTATACTTCGTACAACCACTTGTTTTTGGTGAAGTTCTTTTCCATCTCTATTATCTCTAAAGTGTGTTCCTTCGGTTCTCTATCCCATTTCTGCATTTCGTCCTCTATTTCCCCTGCCTTATCAGCCAACATCGAATGATTCTCATGCAAAGTGGAAGTTGCGTTCTGTTTTACGCCGTCGTGGAAAAGATCTTCGGAAGACAGGTTATCGACGACCTCTTTAGTTTGATTGAGATGATCCCATACTTCTCTCCAGCCCTCTCTATCTTTATCGTCCCAATCTTCCATGGTCTCATTGTATTCCTCTATCCGGGCTTGGACCAGATCGTATTCGTCTCCCATCGTATCTTCAAAGTGATTTCTCCTGTTCCTGAGTTCGTCGGTTATCTTACCCTGTATGACTTCCTGCATGTTTTCGGTATTCAGTCTATCCTCCGGCTCGCTCCTTCTTTCGGATGTATGGTTAAAACCCCAGTCAGAGAGGAAATAGATGTAGTATAACGGCACCGCTCTTTCTATCGACTCGGACTCTCGAAAGCCCAGTGAGACGGAAAGATTTTTGGCCGTGTAAAGTATCGATCGAGTTACGTTCTCTACTCCGTTCGGGCCTATGATGCTTAAGTTCTCCATCCAAGGTAGGGGTCCTAGTTCCCCTATCTTCCTCTCGACGAGCTCTCTCACCTCGGGCTCCTCCACTTTGAAGCTGTCGAGAGTGACGTCCATGACGTTAGAATATAAGCTGATCAAAGTTCTGAGGTAGCTCATCTCCGCCGGAACGTCCGAGAGCGAGGTGATATTGTCTGAAAGGTCTTCGAACTTCCAGTTGTAAGTGTTATCTTCGCCAAGTAATTCTCCTTGAACCAATCTTTTCATCATACCGAAGGACGTGTTGACCCAATCTTCGTTTTCTTTTATCACGCTCAAGAAGTCGCCTTCTAGAGTACTGTTCAAAAAGGGACCGGGATAAGATATCTTTTCGGAGAGAGTTCCTTTCTCCTGAAACAATCTGATTATCAGCGCTTCGAGGTTTACTTTGTTTCCCACACCTTCACCTAGATGATCCGATAAAGTCTCGGCATCGGTTTCAAAAAATTCCGCCGTCTCGTGCAAAAGTTCGGTATCCATGGAGCGGAACACCCTCGCCTGTTCGAGTAGAAGCGCCAGTTTAGCGATGTTTTTCACCTCCTCTTCGGTCAAGAGTTCGTGGGTCTCTATAGTCCCCTTGTCCCTGGTAAAGCACGAAGCGTAAGATACCTGGTTCTCCTCTTGCTCCCACGCATCTCTCTCTTCTCCTTCTCCGAAAGTTTTCGAAAGGCCGTCATAATCGTCGAGCCATCCCGTTTCGAAATGTTCCGAGAACGGTGCGTCGAACCAGTCGCCCTCTACCCCTAAAGAATGAAGATAGTTCCCGTCGAATATCTTCATGTGAAGGTATGCAGAACTCATCAGATCTACCGACCTTCTTATCCTCTGCGGCCTGAAGTGCCGCATCCTTTCGGCCAAAAGAAAAAAGTGAGTCTCTACGGTCCTGTTTATGTCGATCTTTCGGCTCGAAAAGGTGCCGGTCCTCTCGTTGACCACGTCGACGTGAACCCTCCTTTCGACTTTAAAAAAACCGGGTAATTCTTCCCACCTCGTCTCGTCATCCCTCTCCTCTCTTATGTAAAGGGGCAGTATCTCTATATCCGGCCTGTCGTCCCTAATAGGTCTTAGATGAACGTGAACGTCGTATCCTCTGACCTGATAGGTGCCTTCATGGTTCTCTTCAAAGTATTCTTCGAATATCCTGGTGGTGTTTTCTCCCACTTTAGATCGGAGTTGTGCGGTAGTGTATATCTTACCGGTCTCGGACATACCCCTACGGACTTTTTCCACGGCCTCCTGTCCGGCTTCCCATGCTGCACTTTCCAGTTCATCTTCGATGTTATCTATCCTGACGTCCAATTCTTTGAGACCCGCGGTATCCGAGATCTCCCTCTGTGACTGCAGTCGGATACGCACGAAATAGGCGCCTGCGATCATGGAAAGTACCAGGAGGACGGTACCCAACAATACGAATATCATCACCGCTCTTTCATCATCCACGAGGTCAAAAGAGGTTCTCAATTCGAGGGCACCTCCGTAACGAAGATATGGTTCTCATACCTCTCGCCGTCGTACAGATTGAGCATCGTGAGTCTAAGGTCGTTCTCGCCGGCTCTCATCTCTATGTTTGGGGACGTCTCATCTCGCCACTCTCTTTCGCTTGAAGGCAGCCTGCCCGTGTGATTCAACTCACAAGGTTCCCAGAGATGTACTTTCGGCCCGAACATCTCTATGGCGTCCATCCCGTCCTGTCTCAATATCAAAAAGTCCGAATTTATTTCGATAGTGTAGCTATCGCCGCTCACCTGCGGGTCGAGATATATCCCTTCATCTCGCTGAGAAAAGGTCACTCTCTGGCTCATCTCATCCACGTCCGACCCGTACATATCGGTTATTATGCGTGAGAGCTTTCGAGCCCGGGTTTCCAGTTCTTCCTGTTGAAGTTCACCCATCTGGTAGTAAAAGAAAGTGGTCACTGAAGATATCAAGATTATAGCAACGGCCATGAGGACTATCTTCGACTGTAACCACTGCAGCAAGTTCATACTCTCACTCTATGATGAGGAATTCGAAAGCTTGTAACCTTAGTATACTTTACGGTCGATAGGAGTAAAAAATTGAAATAATTTTGAAGAGTTGGTGGTAGATATGAGTGAAAAGGCAAACATCTTCGTTACCGGGCCGCCCAGAAGCGGAAAGAGCACCCTGGTGAGAGAGATCATAAAAGAGTTGGATCTGAAAGTGGAAGGACTTCGAACCCCGGATATCAGAGAAAACGGAAAAAGGAAAGGATTCAAGCTGGTAGACGTGAAAAGCGGTGAAGAAGGTATATTGGCGCATGTCGACGTGGAAGAAGGACCGAAGGTGAGCAGGTATACGGTGAACTTGAAAGATTTGGAAAAGATGACGAAAAAGTCGCTCGAGAACGTTTCCGATGATTGTGATATCGTGGTGATAGACGAGATAGGTACCATGGAACTTTTTTCAGACAGGTTCAAAAGAGTTGTTGAAAGGCTGTTGAAAGAAGATACGCCGGTCGTAGCGGTCCTCCACAGGAACCATGTCAAGCATTATGGAGATATGGGTGAAGTGTTCGATCTCGGTGAAGAGGATTACCGAGTGGTAAAGAAGAAGATAAAAAAGATGTTGAGTTGAATACCACTCTCGAATTTCATCCATCCTCGTCCTTTTCTCCATCCTCATCTTTCAACCACACCGTCCGCTGTGGGAACGGTATCGTCACTTCAGCATCTCTGAACTCCTGGTCGATCCTATCACGGATATTGCTTGCAACGTTCCACTGCTCGAGATAATCATCTATCCAGAAACGCAGGTTGAATTCAAGGCTCGAATCCGCGAACTCGGTGAATCTTACAACGGGTTCCAGACCTTCTTCTTTGACCACGTGTTCCTGGTCTTCGATAACGTCGTAAAGTATCTCTTTGACGCGTTCGATGTCTGAACCGTATGCCACGCCGACGTTGACCAGTATCCTTTTCTTTCTGTCCGGTTCCGCAAGATTTTTGATCTTTTGATTGGCGATAGAGTTATTGGGGAGTACGATCATCTCGTGTTCCCTTATATTATAGAGTTTAGTGCTACGCATGCCCACTTCTTCGACGCGGCAGTACTCGCCGCTTTCGAGTTCTAAAACGTCGCCTATGGTGAAGGGTCTATCTAGAAGTAAATGCATCCCGCTGAAGAAGTTTGAAAGTGTATCCTGAGCCGCGAACGCAACTACTAAACCTAACACGCCGGCGCCCGCTAGTAGTGCCGTCACCTGTATACCGAGTATACTCAATCCGATCACCGATACGGCTAGAAGTATCACTATCAATGCCAATTTCTCAAAGATAGGTTTTAACACCTTGGCGAAAGGGGTGGATTCGCCGCCGCGTTTGAAGGATATCTCATCTAAAACGCCATCAAATATCCTGTATGCAACGTATGCTCCTATGGCCAAGACCAATATCATATACACTTGGTAAAGGGTAGCCTTTATCTCAAAAGGAAGGTCCAGTCTGATCAGCGAGTGGATGAACCCGTACAGGAATATGAATGCCAGGAGTGGCCTTCTTATCATCTTGACTAGAAGTTCGTCGAGGTCAGTTTTACTCCTTTTCGCAAGACGATGTAGGAAAGGTGTTACGAGAAAAAAGCTGACGAGTCCTATAGAAAACCATATAAGCAGATTCAAAATAAAAGCGCCGATCGGACCGTCGAGGGGATCTGGAAGTGGATTTCTGAAGCCGCCTAAGATGGTGTTCGCATCGGCTTCGTCGGGCAGACCACCCACATCTATGACTATATCTTCCACTTCCTGATCGATCATCTCTCCTTCTCTGTAAAAAGAGAAGGTCACCGCTCCTTCGATCCGATCAGTATCAGGAAACAGGGGTAGTTCCACTGTAAGAGTTACCACTCTATTAGGCGAGCCCTCGTCGAGTATGAACCAGGTCGGACTTATACTGCTTTCGATGCCTTCGAATCCTTCGATATGCACTCTGACCGTATAGTCATCTGCTCTACGTTCAACAGTCCAGTTGAAAGTGGCTTTTTCACCTCTCTCCACAGTTCTTTCATACTCGTCGTAACTTCCCACCACCGGCTGTGCCTCCGCTGTTCCGACGAAAAGGTAGATCAGCGGTGAGGATATGAGCAGTATTATGATGATTAAGCCGAGCAATTTTTTTAAGTCACGCATCGGACACACATCTCCAACCGGGTTAATAAACTTAATCGACTCTAGGTTTTCCGACGCTCAGATAAGTGATCCCTTCCTCCAATCTTTCTTCATCTAGGATCCTTCTACCGTCCAGCACCACTTTCTTTTTCATACCGTCGAAATCTTCGCTGCGTAAGTCTTTGAACTCTTCCCAATCGTTCTGTATGATGCACGCGTCAGCATCGACTATAGCATCTTCTATGCTGTCCGCGTATCCTATCTCGCGGTTATCCAGCAGCTTTGAAAAATTCTCTACGCCCTTTGGATCGTAGCCGATCACTTCGGCTTCTCTCTTCAACAAACTGTCTACCATGGGAAGGGCCCTGGTCTCTCTCACATCGTCTGTCCCGCCTTTAAATGTCAGCCCCAGTAAAGCAACACGTTTACCTTTAAGATCGCCCAACTCTTTTTCCAGTATATCGACGGTGTGGACTGGCTGCTCCCTGTTGATAGATAAGACGGAATCAAGCAGTTCGGTTTTTACTCCTCTTTCGTTGGCTAGATTCTTGACCGCCTTCACGTCCTTTGGAAAGCAGCTCCCTCCGAATCCGGGGCCAGCGTTCAAAAAATCCCTGTTGATCCTGTGATCCAGCCCGACGCCGTCCATGACGTCGTAAACGTCGACACCTATAGCCTCACATATCCTAGACATCTCGTTGGCGAAGGAGATCTTAGCAGCTAAAAGCGAGTTCGAAGTGTATTTTATCATCTCGGCGGTCCTTATATCCGTTATCAGTTTAGGCGCATCGAAAGTCTCATAAACACGCTTCATAACGTCTCTGCTCCTTTCGTCCCGACCTCCGATCACTATCCTATCGGGGTTCAAGAAATCTTTCAACGCGACGCCTTCTCTCAAAAATTCCGGATTCATCCCGAGACCGAAATCTTTTCCGACCTTTTTACCTCGCGAACTCAGTATTTCCCTCACGATACCGTCTGTGGTTCCAGGGACCACTGTGCTTTTTACCACCACCACGTGATAACCGTCCTTTTTATCTAAAGCACCAGAAATGTCCGACGCCCCACGTTCCACAGCGGAAGTATCTATACTGCCGTCTTCTTTTGAAGGGGTACCTACACAGATGAAGGTGATATCGCTTTCGTCGACCGCCTTCTCCGTATCAGTGGTTGCGGATAATAACCCCGTGCTCACCACCTTCTCGAGCAGTTCACTCAGACCTTCTTCGTATATCGGTGGTTCGCCTCGGTTTATAGCTTCTACTTTAGCCTCGTCTATATCGACACAGATAACTTCGTGGCCGTGATCTGCGAAGCCGACGCCGCTCACCAGACCTACATATCCCGTCCCTAGTATACTTATCTTCATGGATGGCGATTCTAAAGGCCCTTCTTATTTTTTATGCCGTTAGAATTCCACATTCAAGGAGAACACAGTAAAGTTAAATAATCAGTGCACGATTTAGGTGCCGCGTGAGAAGATGACAGGGATAGATGAGTTGGTCAAGGAAGCGATAGAGTATAAAGAGAAGGGGCTCACAGAGAAAGATATAGCTAACGAGCTCAATATATCACCGGACACCGTGACGTGGCTATTGACCCGGGATATAAAAGAGGAAAAACCACCCACAGACGTGAAGATAGGATGGAGATCGGTAGGGGTCTATGGAAGAAGATTGGGTCTTTTAGCGGGCCTTTTTTCAGATGTCATAATGGAAGAGACTGCAAGGATAGAGACCGATTTCGAGACGATAGTTGGCATCGCCATCAATGGTATACCGCCGGCGGTGATGGTCTCCGATCAACTTGGAAAAGAACTCGCGGTTTACCGACCGCCACAAGGTGAGGACAAGACCGTGGGAGGATCTCTGGCATCTAATTATGCGGGAGTTACGGACAAAAAAGTCGTGATAGTGGACGACGTTATAAACACCGGCGAGACCATAAGAGGCGCCGTAAGCGACCTTGAAGAAAAAGGAGCCGAAGTCGTTCTTTGTACCGTCACGGTGAACAAGAACGGCCGTGACGACGTTTTGGGTGTCCCTCTGCGCGCGGTGATAAGAGCACATATAATAGGTTGAAGGTCATAGAGATGCATTGGGCCGACGTCGAAGCGGAAAAGATAGATTCAAAGAAACCACTTATCGCCACGGGAGAAGCACCTTCTGGCCCTATCCACCTCGGCCATATAAGAGAGGTGTTGACCGGAGAGGCCATATCTAGAGCCTCTGACGGCGACCTCATATTGATAGTGGATTCCTTCGATCCCTTAAGAAGGTCTTATCCCTTTTTGGATGATTCTTACGTAGACCAAATTGGAAAACCCCTGAGTGAGATACCTTGCATCTGTGGTGAACACGACAATTATGCGGAGCACTTCATGGAGCCTTTCTTAGAATCTTTAGAAGAACTGGGCGTAGATCTAAAAGTGAAATATGCCCACGAGATGTACGCTAAGGGAGATTACGAGGATGCTACCAGGCGCATGATAGAAAATAGAGACAAGGTAGCAAAAATAATAGAGGAAGAAACTGGTAGAGAGCTCGACGATGATTGGTTCCCTTACAATCCGATATGCTCGAGATGTGGAGAGATAGGAAATACAGCGGTAACAGGTTTTGACGACCCTTACGTCATATATGATTGTGGATGCGGCTATGCAGGTAAGGCGGACATCCGGAAGGCAGAAGGCAAGTTGGCCTGGAGGTGCGATTGGCCCGCCAGATGGTGGATTCTCGGCATAGATTGCGAACCCTTCGGAAAGGACCATTTCGCGTCAGGGGGATCTTGGGATACGGGAAAAAGGATAATAAAAGAGATACTAGGTTCAGAACCGCCGCACCACGTTGTTTACGAATGGATACAGCTGAAAGGCGAAGGACCCATGTCTTCTTCTACAGGCGTCGCCATCAAGACCGAAGATATGTTAAAGATGGTTTGTCCCGAAGTTCTGAGATTCCTGATCATGAACAGTAAGCCCAAGACCCATATAGACTTCGACCCGGGCCTCGGGATCTTGGACCTGGTAGATGAATACGATCATACTGAAGATATATATTTTGAAGGTGGCGATGAAGACAGATCACGGACATATGAACTCTCTCAAGTCGAAAAAGTACCGGAAAAAAAGCCGCAGAGGATACCTTACAGGCATCTTGTAAATCTGGTGCAGATATATGAGGATAGAGACGCCATATGGGATGTAGCATTGAATACGGGACAGATCCAAGAGGACAGAAAGGAAGATCACGAAAGGTTCGAGGAACGTGCCGATAAAGTCAAATTCTGGCTTGAAAATCACGCTCCTGACATGGTGAAGTTTTCGCTTAAGAAAGAACTCCCTCCTGTTGATCTGGACGAAGACGAAAAGACTTTCTTGGAGTCCTACCTGAAAAGTTTAGAAGGATGTGGATGGAAAGGAGAGGATCTGCATCGACTAGTACACGAAAATGCAGATGAAACCGGTATAAACAAAGGTAAAGCTTTTCGCTCATTTTACAAGATATTATTGGGAAAAGATAAGGGCCCAAGGCTCGGTAGATTTTTGAGCCAGCTCGAAGAAGAGTTCGTCAAACAAAGGATAAGCGAAGCCGTTTCGTCTTGATAGGGAGCTAAAGATGTCAGATATCGAAAGGATGAAAGAAAACAGAGACGTGAAAGGTCTTATCGATAATATAAAAAAGGTTTGGGACGAAGAGAAGAAGGAAAGGGCAGTAAAGGCGTTGAAAAGTGTGGTGGAAGAAGACGTCGAGGACATACCCGTGGAACCACTAGAGGAACTGTTAAAAGACGACCTATACGTTGCCTATTTCGGGATGATGATCGTGGATAAAATGGCATCTGAGGGCAGGGACGTTTCTCATTGTATAGATGCATTGAACGATCTTGTAGAAGATACTGTAAAGCTAGTGAGGAAAAAGGCAGTCGACTCTCTCAGTGTTTTGGCGGAGAGCGGTTTTTCTTCTCCGTCTTCGATAGAATACCTCACCGAACGGTTGAAAGAGGAAGAGGACGAGGACATACATTTGGACGCCATCTGGACTTTGTATCTTCTGGCAAAAGATGGTATCGGTAAAAGATCGTCGATAGAGCCGGTGAATTCACTTCTAGATCACGAAGACGAAGATATCAGATCCTGTGCCGTCCTGACTTTGGCCGAACTGGGAGAGAACGACATCCATCAACGATCGTCGATAGAGCCTCTGAATAAAGCTTTGAAAGACGATTCAGAGGAAGTGAGAAGCCATGCAACTTTCGCCTTGGGTATTCTCGCTTCTAAGGATGTTTATGACCCGTCCTCTCTTGAACCGTTGATAGAGCTGCTCGGAAATGAAGACTCGAGAGCACGTCACGACGCCCTATTTACTATCGGTATTTTAGCCGAAAAGGGGTTGGGTAGCGAAGCGTGCATACCTATATTACACGAATCGCTGAAAGACCCGAACAGGAGGGTGAGAAAGAACGCGGCCTTGGCTTTGAATGAACTCGCGATAACGGGTATCTTTAGAGAGAAGTCTATCGAAAAGCTGAAACCACTTCTAGACGAGGATGACGAAGAGATCAATGATGTGGCTTCAAGGGCGATGATGGTCATCAAAGCAAATCTATCTAAGCTATCCAGTCAGGATGAAAAGGGATGAAAGATTGCTATCACGACTGTAGATTTATTATGGCCTCGGCTGGCTCGCCGTCCGCCTCTTCAAGAGCTTTTTTCGCCTCTTCTTTCGAAACACCCGCTCTCTCAGAGACCATCTCGATGTCTTCTTCGGGTATGAGTACCTGGCCTTCAAGGGCCTCCTCTCTAGGTTCGCCGACCACTTGATACGTCTTCTGACCTTTCATGTCCATCTCTATCACTTGGGGACCGTCGAATACCAATCTCTTTTCCGACGTCTCTATGATGACTTTTTCAGCGTCCAACTCATTACTCTCCAACCCCATCTTTTTCATCATACGTTTCATCTGTCTTGGATTTCCTCCGGGCATCATGATTTTCAACCTGACTTGAACAGGAAACAGAGATTATAAAATGCTTTCGGAACATGTATGCAAAGGCTCAAAAAAAGATATATTCGACGAGTCAAATCCACCTCTAGGATAAACATGTTGATCATGGGTCCAGCATCTAAAGAGCTTTGTGAGAAGGTAGCAAAAAATACTGGCGTTAAAACAGTTGAAGTCAAAACTAAGGTATTCCCCGACGGAGAAGTTTACGTTAAATTGCAGGGCGACGTAAAAGGTGAGGATTGTACGTTGGTTCAAACAACTTATCCGAACGAACATCTTTTAGAACTATACATGATACAGGACGCTCTGAAAGAGAACGGAGCGGGATCCATCGATGTGGTGATACCGTACTATGCTTACGCAAGGCAGGACCAACTGTTCGAAAAAGGAGAAGCCGTAAGTGCTAGAGCTTTCGCCAAGAGATTGGAACTGGAAGCTGATAATTTCTACAGCATCGATCTGCATTCCGAAAAGATAATCGACTTTTTTGGGATAAATGCTGAAAATCTTTCGGCGATGCCTATACTCGCGCGTCATTCCGAGACCAAAGAACCGGATTTTTTGATATCTCCGGATGAAGGAGGGGTTGAACGTGTTAAGAAGGCGGCCCGAGAGATAGATTTAGAATGGGATTACCTTGAAAAAATAAGGATAGACGCCAGTACCGTAGAAATCAAGCCCAAAAACATAGATGCGGAAGGCAGATCCGTGGTGATCTTAGACGATATCATCTCTACAGGGGGGACCATGACCGAGGCCGCCAAACAGTTGAAAGATGCAGGGGCGGAAGAAGTACACGCTGGCTGTACCCACGGTCTATTTGCAGAGGACGCTCTCGAAAAGTTGAATGAAGTATGTGACTCGGTCTTCTGCACCGATACCATAGAACAGGAGAGCAGCGAAGTTTCTGTCGCACCCCTTATCGCGGATATATTGAACTGATTTTTAGGATCAATACGGTAAGTCCAAGAAGTCTGCGACTTCGTCTATACCTTCACCGTCCTTGGCGTTGGTCTCGATCAGTGTGCCGTGCGGATTCACTTCTCTGTAATCCTTCTTTATCTCTTCTAGATCCACATCCATCGCCTCAGCTAGATCGACTTTGTTCAATATGGTAAGATCCGACCGGGAGAAAATCAGTGGATGCTTTCTGATCATATCGTCTCCTTCTGTGACTGAGATGACCACTATGTCCCTTTCCGTGCCGAGTGGAAAGTCCACTGGACAGATCAGATTACCTACGTTCTCGATGAACAGTATGTCTATATCATCCAGAGCGATCTCTTCGTCCTCTAAAGCGTGGCTGACGTAATGTGCGTCGAGATGGCAGTCCTTGCCCGTGTTGATAGAGACCGAAGGCATACCTTTCTCCTTGAAACGACGGCTGTCGTCCTCTCCCGTCAGATCACCTG
>SL_8KL_010_SEDDRAFT_10001029_pt1 | contig 24183 bp, 20 predicted proteins | sample SodLakKL_010_SED_4_FD_11160 | JGI IMG/M metagenome (IMG submission 11160) | reverse complement strand
CCGGGAGCTTACAGCGAGTATTATTGAAGAGGCCGAGGCGGAAAACGACTATCATAAGGCCAAGGCCATTGAAGCCCACCTTCGGGAGAACTACGAATACAACACCCAGGTAGAGCCGCTGCCCTTGAATGAAGAGTTTGTGGATCATTTCCTGTTTGAAACCCGGGAAGGATACTGCACCTATTATGCAACCACCATGGCGGTAATGCTTCGGCTGGAAGGGATTCCCGTTCGCTATATCGAAGGATATGTGGCCCGGAACGAGCTGGAGGATGAGCGGGGGGTTTACGAAGTGCGACAGCGCCACGCCCATACTTGGGTAGAGGCCTTTATTGAACCCGTAGGCTGGGTGAATTTCGAGCCGACGCCGGCCTTCCCGCAACCTTACCGACAGGACGCGTTGCTGGATATGGACGAAGATCAGGAATTGGATAATGATTTTGATAACGGAGAAGAGGATGACTTTGATGACCTTGGTATCGATGCTGATGACGATGTGCAGTCAGGAGACCGGGGAGAGGCCCGGGAAGATCCTGAGGCCGCAATTCCCTTTGGTGTAACCCGGGGAGGGATTATCGGATTGCTGGTGATTTTCATCGGCTTTATGCCTGCAAGATTCCTATACGGGGTCATGCAGTACCGGCGCCGGGAACAGCAAATGCAGACCTGGTCCCCGGAAAAGAAAGTCCTTTGTCTATACGCCTATTTACTGGAGTTGATTAATAAACTGGGTCAGCAGCCAAGGAAAGGGGAAACCCACTACGAGTTTGCCGACCGAATCGCCTATAAACTCTACGAAGAACGAAAAATCGGAATTAAGGAATTAACCCATATCTTCGTCCGGAGCAAATACGGAGATGTCCCCGTAACCGATGAAGATCTTCAGCTTTTCCAGGACTACCGTAACCGTCTGGAGGATCGGCTGAAAAACGATTGGGGCAAAAGGCGGTATCTCTACAGCAAATACATCCGCCGGGATTTCTTCCTGGAGGACAGGGGGACAGAGAAGGACAGGGGGACGGAGTAATTGTCCCCCCTATCACAGACTCGTGGAGGACAGGGGGACGGAGTAATTGTCCCCCCTATCACAGACTCGGAGGGTACAATTACTAAGAATCAGATCTGTTCAAATACAAAAAAGACAAAACCACACTGCTAAAGTGGGCCTAGGCCTCATGTTTTAGCAGCATTGCGGTTTTGTCTTTTTTGTGCAAAGAAGCCGGCTTCTTACTCCGGCGTTCTGTTTTTTCTGTGTGAAGTTCGGGCAAAGTCCCACTGCCCTGAAAGTTTCACTCAAGGGGACAATTACTCCGTCCCTCTGTCCTCTGAAAGTTTCACTCAAGGGGACAATTACTCCGTCCCTCTGTCCTCTGAAAGTTTCACTCAAGGGGACAATTACTCCGTCCCCCTGTCCTCCGTCCCCCTGTCCTCCAGGGCCAGGAGCATTTCGCCGATGCGGTATACGTCCCCGGCGCCCATGGTGAGGACGATGTCCTCGGGCTGGATTCGGGAATACAGGAAGTCCCGAATTTCTTCGAAGCTTTTTAAGTAATAGGTCTCGGGGTGATCCTTCATCAAGTCCAGTAAGCTTTCGCTGTTGATTTCTCCGTTATCGATTTCCCGGGCAGCGTAGATATCCGCCAGGATTACATGGTCGGCGTAGGCGAAGGCTTCAGAGAAATCCTGAAGCAGGGCCTTGGTACGGCTGAAGGTATGGGGCTGGAAAACACACCAGACCTTTCGGTGCTTATAGTTACGAACCGCCTCTAAGGTGGCTTGAATTTCTGCAGGGTGATGGGCATAATCATCGACAATGGTGGCCCCTTTTACTTGTCCGAGCACATCAAAGCGGCGGTGAATTCCCTTGAAACGGGTAATGTTTTTTTGAATTTCCTTTACGGAAATGCCCAGCACATGGGCCGTGGCAATGGCGGCCAGGGCGTTGTATACATTATGCATTCCGGGGACCTGCAGGGTAATGTCCCCCAGTTCCTCTCCCTTATAATAAAGCTGGAAGGTGGGATGGGCAAAATTGTTAAATACTACATTTTTCGCCGTAAAGTCGGAATCCTCCCGAAGGCCGTAGGTAACTTTTTGACAGTCAAGGCCGGGAAGAATATCCCGAATATGCTCATTATCATTAAAGGCGATCATGTAACCGTCCCGGGGTACCAATTCCGCAAACCCTTTAAAGGCACGAACGATGTGGTCCATATCCTTAAAGTAATCCAAATGGTCCTTATCGATATTGAGAAGAATTCCGATTTGGGGCCGGAACTGTAAAAAGCTTTCAAAATACTCACAGGCCTCCGTCACAAAATAACCGCTGTTTCCGATTTTAATATTTCCGCCGATTTCCGCCAGGTTTCCCCCCACCATAATGGTCGGGTCCAGGTCCGCATACTCTAAGAGCAGGGAAATAAACGAGGTGGTGGTGGTTTTTCCATGGGATCCTGCGATGGCAATGGCGTGGGGGTAGCTTTTCATGATTTTTCCCAGCATTTCTGCCCGGTCGATCTCGGGGATGTTTCGCTCTTTGGCCCGAAGCCGTTCAGGATTATCGGATTTGATGGCGGCGGAGTATACGATTAAGTCCGCGCCCTCAACAAAGGCACCGTCATGGCCGAAGTCTATGCGGGCGCCCCTGGACTTTAATTTTTCCGTAATCGGTGTGGCGGCCATGTCCGACCCGGATATGGAAAAACCTTCTTTCAGCAGGATCTCTGCGATACCGCTCATGCTGATTCCGCCGATTCCGATTAAATGTATGTGTTTAATAGTATTATTCAAGTCGAATGTCATAATTTCGCTCCTTTGAGTTTTCTCACTTCATGTATCAGTCTTACTGTATGATACCATAAAATGAAGAAATGAAAAACCTAAAAATATCCAACGTAGCGGTTGCTTTTTTCATGGGAAACGAATAAAATGAATATCAGAGGTAAAAAACATTCGGATTTAAGGAGGAAATAATGAAATTTAAACGCAGTGAGAGAGTCAGCCGTATCATGAAGGAACTGTTGGAACACCCTAATGAAATCCTTACCCTAAGTTATTTTTCCCAGCGATTAAATGCAGCAAAATCCAGTATCAGTGAAGATATAATGATTATAAAAACCGCCCTGGAAAAGGCTCGGGAGGGAAAAATCAAAACCGTCGCCGGGGCCGCAGGAGGCGTAAAATATATTCCCCAAGCCTCCAAGGAGTATACGAAACGGATTTTAGAGGAGATTACCGAGAAGCTGAAGGATCCCGACCGAATCATCTCCGGCGGTTTTTTGTATATGCCGGATATTATGTATTCCACAAGATTGGTGGAAGGGGTGGCAAATATTTTCACCACTAAGTTCCAATCCATGAACCCTGACTACGTGGTGACCGTGGAGACCAAAGGCATCCCCCTGGCCTTTATGACGGCCCGGGCCTTAAATAAACCCCTGGTCATCATTCGAAGAGAAAGCAAAGTAACCGACGGATCCACCGTAAGCATCAATTATATTTCCGGATCCACGGGAAAAATAGAACGGATGAGTCTTTCCCGAAGGGCCATGAAGCCCAAGGCCAAGGTGGTAATCATTGATGACTTTATGAAAGGCGGTGGCACCGCCAAGGGCATGAAGGATATGATGAAGGAATTTGAAGCCGAGGTAATGGGCATCGGAGTTTTAGTAAAGACCACCACCCCCGTGGAAAAAAAAGTAAAGGATTATATTCCCCTAATGATCTTACAGGAGGTTATTGAAGAGACGGGAGAGGTAAAAATTTATCCGAATCCTGATCTCTTTGAGGAAAAATCCGAAAATGAGCAGGAGCAAAACCAGCAATAACAACAAAACCAATAATAACAACAAAACCAATAATAACAACAAAAAAATAATAACCGCAACAATAAACGCAAAAAAGCACCAAACAATAATCCCCGGGATATGCGATAAGTTTATCGTATAGCCCGGGGATTTTCAGTATAATTAACCAAGCCGGAGGAAAAGGGAGAGGTGAAGACTTGGTTAGAAGCTCTCAAGTTAAGCGCCTACTTTATGATTCGATATTGACCGATCAGCGGCAGGTCTTTTGCTTTTCCGTTGACGGCATTTAAAATACCCATCACTGCCAAAATAATGACAAACAGTGAGAAGAAAGGAATCAAAATCCAACCGAGGATCGGAATGATCGTTAAGATTGTATTACCGCCAAAACCGAGGATGAATAATAAAAGTCCTTGATTGGCATGGAATCGGGCATAGGATGAATCCTGGGCTGCCAGTAAGGGTAAAAAGAATATCAAATAGGCCAGGGCTGCAATTGCTTTGTTTTTTTCAATATCTTCCGAAGTATACGTCCCGGATTCCGCTTGTTGCTTGTTACCGGCGCTGAGTTCCCGTACATTGGATTCATCTTTTGATGATTTGCTTTGCTCCTCCTGGTGAACTGCGTGTTCTTTGGGTTCTGCCATGGGATACACCTCCTTTAGTCAAAACGGTTGAAACTCTGATAAAGCATCGGTGCTTTAATAAACAGGGAAACAAACGAATTGACATTCATTATTAGTTATTAATAATTATTACCCGAATATTCCCACGGCAAACAGGGGAATGTAAAAAAAACCAAAATTATTCAGAAAATTTCACAAAGAAAGAAGGAATTCTCCAATTTATGTAGAATACATTAGTATATGGTAAATTTTTGTCTTAAGCCCATATTCATTTCTAAAATATTTTGCATAAGGAAGGTGGTAAAAGGATGAAAGTAACAGATGTACGGATTCGAAAAATTACCTCAGAGGGGAAGATGAAGGCAGTGGTCTCGGTGACTTTTGATGATCAGTTCGTAGTACATGACATCAAAATCATTGAAGGACAGAACGGCCCCTTCATTGCGATGCCCAGCCGGAAAATGGGAGAAGGTGACTTCCGGGATATCGCACACCCAATCAATTCCGACACCCGAAGAATGATTCAGGAAGCTATTTTCGAACGGTATGAAGAGATTGAAGCCCAGGAGGCGGCGGAAGCCGAAGTAAAAGCGGAAGCCATCGGTACGAGCGAAGAAGATGCTAAGGAAGGGTATGTGGAAGACCGCGAGGAAGAAAAAACCGAAGCAGTACCGGAATAAGGAAGCCCTAGGGCTTTCTTTTTTCTTTTTTGTTTTTTTTCTGCAAAACCCTTCATAAATTTGTTAAAATGTAATAGACTAGTACAGGATGAAGAGATAAGGGAAATCGTTTTTATATTCTCACCAGGAGCCCGGTTAACTTTATCCAGGACTTGAATAAAATATTTACCAGTTTAGCAAAAGCAATAAAAAAATAGAATAGCCGATATGGCATTTCAGCGTATTGGCAAATCAACAAGAAAGGCCCTAACCTTGATTTGAGGAAACTATTACTTAAAAAAGAAAACGAAGAGGTGAAAAAATGGCAATTCAAGCAATCATCTTAGCCGCAGGACAGGGAACCAGAATGAAATCAAAATTACCGAAGGTCCTTCATAAGGTCTCGGGGAAATCCATGTTGCAGCATGTATTGGATAACGGACGCAAATCCCTGGTGGACCAAAGCACAGTGGTTATCGGAAAAGGTGCGGATATGGTTCGGGAAAGTCTTCCCCAAAACGTGAACACCGTGGTACAAAAAGAGCAGCTCGGCACCGGCCATGCGGTAATGGTGGCCATCGATGAAATACAGGAAGAAGGCATTACTTTAGTACTTTACGGAGACGCCCCGCTGATTCGGGGAGAGACCTTGGATAAACTGATGGCTTATCACAGCCGGGAAGCCCACCAGGCAACAGTTCTTACGGCAGAGCTCGACGAACCCTACGGTTACGGTCGAATCATCCGGGACCAGGAAGGGCTTTTAGAGCGCATTGTGGAGGAGCGGGACGCGAAGGATCAGGAGCGGAAAATTAAAGAAATCAACTCCGGCATTTACTGCTTTGATTCCAAGGAGCTGAAAAACACCTTGCCGAAACTGGATAACAACAACGCCCAGGGCGAGTATTACTTAACCGATATTTTAGGAATCCTAAGACAGGAAGGCAAAAAAGTCGGAGCCTACATTACCGATGACTACGAGGATATCATGGCGGTCAACTCCCGGGTGCAGCTTGCGGAAGTGCAAAAGATCATGAACCGTAGAATCCTGGAAAAGCATATGGACAACGGGGTGACCATGATCAATCCGGAGAACACCTATATCGAAGAGGAAGTCATTATCGGCCGAGACACCATCATTGAGCCCGGCGTCATGCTAAAGGGCAAAACCCTTATCGGGGAAGAAGCTACAATTAAAGCCAATTCCGTTATTGAAAACAGCCAAATTGCCGATAAAGTAATTGTGGAAAATTCCACAATTAAGGATTCCATTGTGGGGGCCGGTTCCACCATTGGACCCTACGCCTACCTTCGTCCCAAAAGCACCATCGGAAAACGGGTAAAAATCGGGGATTTTGTGGAAGTGAAAAACTCCGTCATCGGAGACGACTCCAAAGCCTCCCATCTTGCCTATATCGGAGACGCGGATATCGGAAAGCACGTCAACATCGGCTGCGGCGTAATCTTTGTCAATTATGACGGCAAGAACAAGCACCGAAGCACCATCAGGGATCATGCCTTTGTGGGCAGCAATTCCAATATCGTAGCCCCTGTAACCGTGGAAGAATACGGCTACGTCGCCTGCGGATCCAATATCACCAAAGAAGTGCCCAAAGGCGCTCTTGCCATAGAACGGGGAGAGCAGCGTAATATAGATGGCTGGGTTAAGAAAAAATTTGAAAACCTTAAGGAGGAATTTTAATAATGAATACCGCTGGTATTGAAATCAAGCTCTTTGCGGGAAACTCCAATCCGCAGTTGGCTGAAAAAGTCGCGGAGTACGCCGGGGTGACCTTAGGAAACGCCTACGTTTCCACTTTTAGTGATGGAGAAATTTACGTAAATATCAAAGAGACCGTACGGGGAGTGGATGTGTTTGTGGTACAGTCCACGAATCCACCGGTAAATGATAACTTAATGGAGCTTTTGATTATGATCGATGCGCTCCGACGGGCCTCCGCCGGAAGAATTACCGCAGTGCTTCCCTACTACGGATATGCACGGCAAGATCGTAAAGCCAAGGCGAGAGATCCGATTACCGCAAAGCTTGTGGCAAATCTGTTGACCGAAGCCGGCGCTGACCGTGTGCTGAGCATGGACCTTCACGCCTCTCAAATCCAAGGATACTTTGACATCCCTGTGGATCATCTTCTGGGTGTGCCGATTTTAGCCGAGTATTTTAAAAAGCAGAACATGGAGGACTTAGTGGTGGTATCTCCCGATATGGGAAGTGTAACCAGAGCGAGAAACTTCGCCAACATCATGGACGCCCCCATTGCCATCATTGATAAGCGACGACCCAAGGCCAACGTATCCGAGGTGATGAACATCATCGGAGAGATTGAAGGGAAAAACGTCATAATTGTAGACGACTTGATCGATACCGCAGGAACCATAACCCAGGCGGCCAATGCGCTAAAGGATTTCGGAGCAAAATCCGTGCAGGCGTGTTGTACTCACCCGATCCTTTCGGGACCGGCCATCGAACGAATCAACAACTCCTCCATTGAGAAGTTGGTAGTCACCGACACGGTACCTCTGGGAGAAGATAAGTTTTCGGAAAAAATCGCAGTGGTATCCGTATCAAAGCTTTTTGGCAAAGCCATTCGAAGAATTCACGACAACAAGTCGGTATCGAAGCTGTTTGATTAAAAGTCGAGAAATCCGGATTGAAAGACATAAAACAAAAAAGTCTCGATTGAAAGACATAAAAACAAATAAGATTGATGGGCAGATGGGATAATCTGCCCTTACATCTGTTTTTTGTAAACAGGCGTCGCATACAAGCGNTGAAACTAGCTTTGAAANAAGCGTTGCATACAAGCGTTGAAACTAGATTATAAACAAGCTTTTAGTTTTATAAATAATACAGGTGCCGCGGTCCGACCCCACGGTACAAAAAGCGAGGAATCAAATATGGAAAAAATCATGGAACTCTTTCGGAAAATTGAAAAGGAAAAACCACAGCGGGAGTCCGGGGAATCCGGGGATGAAACCTATGTGATCGTAGGGCTTGGCAATCCCGGAAAAAAATACGCCACCACCCGGCATAACGTAGGGTTTTTGGCCCTGGACACCATCGCCATGGAGTCCGACATTCAGATTACGAAAATCAAACATAAGGCCTTAATCGGAGAGGGACGCATCGGCGGAAAGAAAGTAGTGCTGGCAAAGCCCCAAACCTATATGAACAAGAGCGGGGAATCCGTCCAGGAGCTGGTAAGCTTTTATAAGATTCCTATAGAAAATCTGGTGGTGATCTTTGACGATATCGACTTGGATCCCGGAAGACTCCGCATTCGGAAAAAGGGCAGCGGCGGCAGTCACAACGGTATGCGAAGTATCATTCGCCTAGTGGGAGACGACGGATTTCCGAGAATTCGAATCGGTGTTGGCCGACCGGAACAGCAGGATCTTGCCTCCTTTGTCCTGTCCCAATTTGGGGATGAGGAAAAGCGGGATGTGGCGGACACCATCGAAAAAGCCTCCTTGGCGGCGAAAACCATTGTGTCGGAAGGCTTGGATATTGCCATGAATATGTATAACGGATAAGGTCGTGAAAATATGAATAGAAACAATGAAAATATGAATAGAAACAATGAAAATATGAATAAGAAGGAAAATCCTTCGAAAACCAAAGCGGAGCTGTTGCTGGCCCCTTTGCAAAAGTCAGCAAAGTTCGGCGAGCTTATAGAGCACATCGAAAAAGGACGGACCCCGGTGCTGCTGCAGGGCCTGACCGACGGGCAAAAGGCCCATATGGCCTACGGCCTGGGAGAAGCCCAAAAGGCCAGGCAGACCATGATCATCACCTACACCGAAAAAGAAGCGGTAAATATTTATGAGGATTTAAAGTTTTACCGCGGGGACAGTGTGGCCCTGTTTGAAAACCGGGAGATCATGTTCTACGAAATGGAGGCCTCCGATAAAAAACGGGAAAACCGCCGCATCGAGATTTTAGAGAAGCTTCTTCGAGGCGAGGTAAATACACTGGTTCTTTCTGTGGAATCCCTGCTGTTAAAACTCCCGCCGAAATCCCGGTTCGAGAGTCTTAAAATCCCCTTTGAAGTGGGAAGGGCTGTGGATCTGGAAACAGTACTGGATACCTTTATTCAACAGGGATACGAGCGGTCCCAGCGGGTGGAATACCCGGGGGAGTTCAGTCTTCGGGGAGGCATCATCGATATTTATCCCTTATCGGAAGAGGATCCCTACCGGATTGAACTCTTTGACGACGAGGTGGACTCCATACGATCCTTCGACCGGGGTACCCAGAAGTCCATCGATAAGGTGGAAAAGGTTACGATTTACCCTGCAAATACCCTTCTTGTGGAGCGGGAGAATCTTCCCACGGTGGCGGAGAAGCTGAAAAAAGATCTTCAGCGGATGAAAAAGCCCCTGGAGGAAAGCGCCTTTGAGAACCTGGAAGAAAAGATCCTGCATCTGGTGGATCGAATGGAAAATCAACAGGACGTCTCGGGACTTCGGGAGTATCTGCCCTATATTTACGACCACCCCTGCTGTTTGCTGGATTACTTGGACCCTGACGCCTTAGTCATTTTAGATGAGCCGAACCGTCTTCGGGATCGAAGCAACGGGCGGACCACGGAGTTTGCCGAGAGTTTTCAGAATCTTTTAGAAAAAGGAGAGGTTCTTCCGAAACAGGGAGAGCTGTTATTTCAGTACCCGGAAATCCTGGAGCGACTGCAAAACTTCTCCCTGGTAAACTACAGTTTGCTGCCGAAGGTGCATCGGGATTTTAGTCCCAAAAGCATTGTCAACTTCATCACCCGCCAAGCCCCCTCCTTCGCCGGGCAAATGGAGAGGCTGGTTAAAGAAATCCTCCGACTGCGGCAAAAAGGGTATAAAACCCTTTTGCTTCCGGGAAGCAAAGAACGGGCCCTGAGGCTGCTGGAGCTCCTTCGGGAGCGGGGGGTTTACGGAGAATTTGTGGTGGCCCCCAGAGGGGATATTCAAACCGGAGAGGTACTGATATTAGAAGGCAGCATCAGTCGGGGATTTGAATACATCGATCACAAATATATGATACTGACGGATCTGGAGATCTACGGGGTCCATAAACAAAAGAAGAAGACGAAAAAGCGCCGGGACGGCGACACCGAAAGCCTAAAGAGCTATGTGGACTTAAACGTGGGGGACTATGTGGTCCATGAAAATCACGGAGTGGGAAAATACCTCGGGATTGAAGAACTGGACGCCGCCGGTGTAAAAAGAGACTATTTAAAAATCAAATACATCGGCACCGATCATCTATACGTGCCGACGGATCAGATGCATCTGATTCAAAAGTTTGTAGGCGACGACGATAAACCGCCGAAGCTCAGCAAACTTGGCGGTGGAGAATGGACAAAGCAGAAAAGGAAAGTCCAAAGCGCCGTGGAGGATATTGCAGAGGACCTGATAAAACTTTACGCCAAGCGGGAGCAGGCCAAGGGCTACAGTTTTTCCGAAGACTCTGAGTGGCAGCAACAGTTCGAGGATCTTTTCCCCTATGAGGAGACCCCGGATCAGTTGACCTCCATTGCGGAAGTGAAAAAGGATATGGAAAAGGAGCGGCCCATGGACCGTCTTCTCTGCGGCGATGTGGGCTACGGCAAGACGGAAGTTGCCATACGGGCGGCCTTTAAAGCGGTTATGGACGGAAAACAGGTGGCCTTTCTGGTCCCCACCACCATTCTTGCCCAACAGCATTACAACAATTTCAAGGAACGCTTCGACACCTTTCCCGTAAAAGTGGAAATGCTCAGCCGATTCAGAAGTGCCAAGGAGCAAAAGAAAATCCTGGAGGACCTTCGGGCGGGCAATGTGGATGTGGTGGTGGGCACCCACCGGATCTTATCGAAGGATTTAAAATTTAAGGACTTGGGCCTCCTGGTCGTGGATGAGGAGCAGCGCTTCGGTGTAAAGCATAAGGAAAAGCTGAAAAGCTTGAAGGAAAACGTGGACGTTTTAACCCTGACCGCCACCCCGATCCCCCGAACCCTGCATATGTCCATGATCGGCATACGGGATATCAGTGTCATTGAAGATCCTCCCGAGGAGCGCTCTCCCGTAGAGACCTACGTCACTCCGGAGAACGAGTCCTTAATCACCGACGCCATCTCCCGGGAACTGGAGCGGGACGGTCAGGTATATGTGGTTTATAACCGGGTGGAGACCATTCACTCCGAAGCAAGACGGGTCCAGGAGTTAATACCCGAGGCCCGGGTGGAAGTGGGCCACGGACAGATGCCCGAGGGAAAACTGGAAAAGCTGATGATGGCCTACTACCACGGAGAAATCGACATCCTGGTTTGTACCACCATCATTGAAACCGGCCTGGACATTCAAAACGTAAACACCATTATTATCAAAAATGCGGATAAATTCGGCCTCTCCCAGCTCTATCAACTAAGGGGCCGGGTGGGCAGGACCAACAAACAGGGCTATGCCTATTTGATGTATGAACGCAACAAAGTCCTGACCGAGGTTGCGGATAAGCGCCTGAAGGCCGTAAAGGAATTTACGGAATTCGGCTCGGGATTCAAAATTGCCATGCGGGACCTGGAAATCCGAGGGGCGGGGAATATCCTCGGTGCCCAGCAGCACGGCCATATTGCCTCCGTAGGGTATGATCTTTATGTGAAGATGCTCTCGGAAGCTCTGATGAAACTGAAAGGAGAGGCCCCGGTGATTGAAAAGCCCGAAACCACCATCGAAATCCCGGTAAATGCCTATATCCCCAAGGATTATATTCTAAACGAAGGCCATAAGATCGAGATCTACAAAAAAATCGTCTCCATCGAAAATCTCGATCATCTCTATGCCATTGAAGAGGAAGTGGAGGATCGATTCGGGGATATTCCCATGGTGGTCCGGCACTTGATGCTGATCGCCTATTTAAAAGCCCTGGGAAAAGAGCTGAACCTCGAGAGCATTACCGGCAGCGAAACCGAGATCAAACTGAAATTCCGCCAGGATACGAAGCTGAACCCCGAGACCATCGGAGAACTGCTGCACCGCTACAAATGGAGCCTCAGTTTTCACGGGCAGAAGAAATTTTACTTCCTCTACAAGCCCAAAGGAAAAGCCTCCTATGATCTGTTAAAGGATCTGCAGGAGATTATGGAAACCTTGAAGGCCAGGGAGTAGATGAAAGAGGGTTTTGTAAATCCCAAAAGTTGCGGTATAATGAAAAGAGTTAGGCAGATTTTAACCTACAGCCTGAGAAATTGATCGAAGTGTTAATGATGTGGGAGAATGAATGAAAAAGTGAAATGTTGAGGGGGAAATTTGATGAAAAATGTAAAAATCGGGGTACTGCTGTTGGCGCTGCTGATGGCCTTTGCCTTAATCGGTTGCGGAAATGATGAAGAGGAAGAACTGAGCAGTGATGCCATCGCCGTAGTAAACGGCGAGGAAATTTCCAGAGAGACCTTTGAGCAGGTGCTGGCCATGTATCAGGTGGGCTATGAGGCGGAATTTGGAGAAGATGTATGGGAGATGACCATCGAAAGCGGTGAAACCGTGCTGGAGGCCTTAAAGCAGGAAGTATCCCAGATTTTAATTCTGGAGCAGCTGGTAATCCAACGGGCCCAGGAACAGGACCTCTCGGTTTCGGAAGAGGAAATCGATGCAGCCATGGAACCCTATATGGAAGATGAAGCTTTAGTGGGACTCATGGAAGACGGTACCCTGGACGAAGAATTTATTCGGGGACAGCTGAAAAAAGAGCTCTACGCCGAGAAGTATCAGGAATGGTACCTCAGTGAAAATGAAGTAACGGAAGAGGAAGTCGAGGAATTCTACGAAGAAAACAAAGAAGCTTTTGAAATTCTCCAGGTACAGGCAAGACACATCCTTGTGAATGATGAGGCCCTGGCCCAGGAGTTGATCGACCGTATAGAAGAGGGGGAATCCTTTGAAGAGCTGGCCATGGAGTACTCCACCGACGGATCCGCAGCCGGAGGAGGAGATCTTGGTTACTTCGGACGGGGCGAGATGGTTGGACCCTTTGACGAAGCCGCTTTTTCACAGGAGGTGGGGGAAGTATCGGAAGAGCCCGTTGAAACCCAGTTCGGCTACCACATTATTTTAGTGGAAGACCGGATTGATGAAACCGAAACCTTAGAGGAAGTCAGAGACAATATTCGCAGCCATATCCGCAGTCAGCGATTCCAGACCCATATGAGTGAGCTTTTTGAAGAAGCGGATATTGAGCGGACGGAAGAGCTGTAAGGTGATGTCTGGGGGTGTAGGCCCCTAGGGTAAAAGTAATAAGAAAAAACAGCGATAAATGCAGCAGTAAAAACAGCGATAAATGCAGCAGTAATTGCAGTAGTTGACGCAGCAGGTAACATAGCGGCGAACATTACAAAAATACAGCGCTAAACCCAGTATAAACCGGGTTTAAGAACTGAAGTAGCCGAAGGGCTACTTTGGTCTTGTAGGAGGTCTTATAGTGCCATGAAACAAGATACATTTTTAAAAGGAGCGGCGGTGCTTGGGGCCGCCGGCATGCTGGTGAAGGTTCTGGGGGCCTTCTTTCGAATTCCCCTGGGGAACATTATCGGCTCCGACGGTATGGGCTATTACCAGGTGGGCTACACCATCTACAATTTTTTACTCGCCTTTACCGCCGCGGGATTTCCCACGGCCATCTCCAAGCTGGTGTCGGAAAAACGGGCCCAGGGAGACTATCGGGGAGCCCATAAGGTCTTTAAGGTATCCTTTCGCCTGCTGTTCGGACTAGGGGCGGCGGGGATGCTGATTATCGCCGTGTTCGCAGGATTTTTGGCAAACACCTTTTTCAGTAACCCCAACGCGTACTTTGCGGTGCTGGCCATGTCCCCGGCAATCTTTTTTGTCTCCATCCTGGCAGCCTTCCGAGGCTACTTCCAGGGGATGAAGGACATGAAGCCCACGGCGGTGTCGCAAATCGTAGAGCAGGCTGCCAGGGTAACCCTGGGCCTTTCTCTGGCGGTGATCATCATCTACGTCATAGCCGCCGACGTGCAATACGCCGCCGCCGCTGCATCCTTTGGGGCCGGTGCCGGAGCCATTGCGGGAACCATTGCCATGACCAGGATTTATATGAAACGCAAGGGAAAGATCGTCCGGAGTTTTTCCGAGGGCGTGCGCCTAAAACCGGACTCCGTAAAGACCATTATTCAAAGTCTTTTAAAAGTAGCGGTGCCCATTGCCATCGGAGCCTCGGTGGTACCGATGATCAATATGTTTGATACCTTCCTGGTGGTCCGTCGTCTGCAGGACATCGGTTTTACTTATTTTGAAGCCAACAGCCTGTATGGACAGTTACAGGGGATGGCCAATACCTTGATCAATTTACCCCAGGTGCTTACCGTGGCCATTGCCGTAAGTTTGGTGCCGGTAATTTCCGAATCCTTTACGAGAGAGGACTACGACGGGGTAAAATCCGATACCCAGTCCGCCATCCGGGTAGGCTTTTTAATGGGGCTTCCCGCAAGCATCGGCCTGCTGGTATTGGCAGGTCCCATTATGTCTCTTTTATACCCCAATGAGCCGGCCTCAGCGGGACAGATCCTCTTTGCCTTAGCCCCGGCGGTCATTTTTTTAACCCAGGTGCAGGTATTGACCGGGATTCTCCAGGGCCTTGGGAAAGCCCATATTCCCGTAAGAAACCTGTTAATCGGTGCCTTCTTTAAGCTGATCATTACCTATATCCTAACGGGGATCCCTGCAATCAATGTTCGGGGAGCGGCCATCGGAACGGTGATGGCCTACCTGATCGCCTTTAGTCTGAATCTTTATGCGGTAAAACGGGAAACCCGGGCCAAAATCAGTTTTAGGGTCATCGCCATGCGTCCCATCCTTGCGGCAGGGGCCATGGGGATGGTGGTTTTATCCGTCCACCGACTGCTTCTCGGGGCTTTGGGTAACTCCCTGTCCACCGTAATCGCCATTCCCATCGGCGGCGTGGTGTACCTCTTTATGCTGATGTTTACTCGAGCCGTTGGAAAAGAAGACTTTGAGCTCCTTCCTAAGGGGGATAGGCTCTTTAAAATATTCAACCGTTTCGGGCTGATGAGAGGAAAAAGATAGGGGAAATATTGAAAAAAGGAGGTTTTTTTATGGGGAAAGTTGACAGCAAGGCGGATAAATACTATAATATGAGTAATTTAGAGGAATTAATGGACGCCCTTCGAGGAAAAGGGGGCTGTCCCTGGGATCGGGCCCAAACCCATGAAAGTCTCAAACCCCATTTGATTGAAGAGGCCTACGAGGTGTTGGAAGCCTTGGAGGAGAAAGACGATACCCTCTTACAGGAAGAATTGGGAGATTTGTTGCTTCAGGTTCTTTTTCATAGTACAATAGCGAAAGAACAGGGGCGATTTCAGCTACGTGATGTAATGCAAGGCCTAGGTGAAAAAATTGTGTTTCGTCACCCTCATGTTTTTAAGGATCGGATAGCCGATAGCGAAGGGGAAGCTATGGACAGCTGGGAGGATCAAAAACGTAAGGAAAAGGATATCACCTCCACCGCCGAATCCATGAAACTGGTACCAAAGCATCTTCCCGCCTTAATGCGGGCGGATAAGATCCAGGGCAAGGCCCGTCGGGAAGGTTTCGACTGGGAGGATCCCGAAGATGTGGTCAAAAAAGTCCACGAAGAGCTCGGAGAACTTTTGGAAGCCCAAAAAGAAGGAGATCCGTCGAGGATCCGGGAAGAGGGAGGAGATTTATTATTCTCCGTGGTAAACCTCTTAAGATTTTTCGATGTGGAGCCGGAAGGGGCCCTAAACAGCACTACAGACAAATTTATTCGTAGATTTGACTCTGTGGAAAAAGATGCGGCAATTAGCGGCAAAGCCATGAAAAACATGGGTCTTGACGAGTTGGAAAAGCTGTGGCAACAGGCAAAAAGAAAAAAAAGTTAGTTTTTTTAAAGAAAATCTCTAAAAAAGAAGGATTTTCTAGATTTTCATAGAATAGTGTATTAAAGAAGGCAGTAATAAAATTTATATTATAAAAGGAGGCAATTTTTAATGAACAAAGCTGAATTAGTATCAAAAATGGCAGAAAAGAGTGACCTAACAAAGAAGGACGCGGAAATCGCGTTAAACGCATTTATGGAAACCGTAGAAGAAAGTCTAGTAGGCGGTGACAAAGTACAGTTAGTAGGATTTGGTACTTTTGACGTAAGAGAAAGAAAGCCTCGTCAAGGTAGAAACCCAAGAAATCCTGAGCAAGTAATCGAGATTCCTGCTTCAAAAGCACCGGTATTCAAAGCTGGTAAAACCTTAAAGGAAAAGGTTAACAAGTAGGACGTACTTAGCAGAGCAAAAAACCAGGCCTTTAGGACCTGGTTTTTTTGTATCTTTCTTTATATAATGAAGCCTATGTGAGAAATTGACATAAGATCGAAGGTTTTCTCATCGTCCGTTGTTGTATAAAGGAACTTTGTAAAGGAGTGCGAAAAAATTGATTAAAACCAAGGGAATAAAATTAAAAGCGAAGATAATGAACAATATAGAGAAGTGTGCGGCCCTGGATCTGAAGAAAAAAAAGAAAAGGCATAGGGCCATGAAAACCGCAGGACTGATTGTGATGAGCTTCCTCCTTCTGGGAACCCTCAGTGCATGCAGTACTAGCAGTGGAGAACCCGCGGAAGGACCGATAGAGGATAAGAGAGGGGAATCACCGGAGTCCATGGGGGAATCACCGGAGTCCATGGGGGAATCACCGGAATTTCTGACAGAATTAGCGGCCACTCCTGAGAGCGGATCCGACTACCGGGAAGAGGTTCTTCAAAGCCTACATACAAACAATCGTAAAAATGGATCCGTAGTCGATGCCCTAACCCGGGTGATCCAAATCACCGCTGTTGAAGTTCCGGAATCACCGGAGGAAAAAGAGCTGACCGAAAAAGATGCTTCCGGGGAAAATCAAAAGGAAGAAAGCAAAGAAGAGCAGCAAACCCCTGCATCGGAATCGAAACCCGACCCCGAGCCGGAACCGGAACCTGAACCTGAACCTGAACCGAAACCGGAGCCAAAGCCGGAACCTAAGCCGGAACCGGAACCTGAACCTGAACCGGAACCGGAACCCACGCCCTATAAAGATTTGGACCGGGAATACAGCCGTATGGTTAAGGGCGATACGGTAAGACAATCCATCGAACAGGAAGTTGTATCAAAAATCAATGCTGCCAGAAAAGAACGGGGAGCCTCTCCGTTAAAAATTTCCGGTGAGCTGACCACCATGGCACGAATTAAGTCTACGGATATGTCTGTTCATAATTACTTTAGCCATACCTCTCCCGTCTACGGAACCCCCTTTGATATGGCGAAATTTTTCGGCATCAGGCTGCGCAGTGAGAATATTTTCAGAGCCAGTCGGGAAGTATCCGCCGATCGGGTACACAATGCCTTTATGGATTCACCGGGACATCGGGATAACCGTATGAACAGCGATTTTCAGGAGGTTGGCCTCGGCATTGTAGTCACGGGCAACGGTTTTTACGTAACGGAACTGTTCCGTTAGTCCCTAATAAGCCTGGAACATCCCGGAGGTTCAGTGGAATTTTGCTTGAAAATCGGTTAAAATGGGTACAAATGGACTACATCATCAAGTGTAAAGTGATACGATAATATTTCTAGGAGGCGAGTTCATGCAAAAAAACCTGATTATTATTTTAGTCCTGTCCATTTTCATATCCTTATTTGCCATTTTAAATGCAGGTCCGGTACCGATTAATTTATTTTTTACTACCCTGGAAATCTCGGTAGCCCTGGTGATTTTAATATCCGCCACCATCGGTGCCGTCATTGTTTTTTCACTGGATGCGGCATCAAAATACCAATACAGAAAAAAAATCAAGGAAAGCCGAAAACATGCGGAGAAGTTGGAGAAGGAAAAAGAAGAACTGCAGGAAAAAAACCACTGGTATGAAACGGAACTGGCTCGCCTTAGGGAACAGAATTTAGAGCAGATATTGGAAAAGGAAACCCAAAAGGCTTCGGCCGATACTGAGCCCCGGGAGGAACACCGTGAAGCCTCCGATACTAAATCCCAGGGCTTAAAGGATCGATGGAATGAATTGAAAGGTCGCAGTAAAGAGTCCGGAACTTCCGAGGAACCCTCTTCGGAGAAAAGTAAAGAAAAAGAATAAAAGAAGATATAGCGTTGAACGTGAAGAGAAAGCATAGAGGTGAGGGCCATGGAACCCAATGAGGGTAAGTGGAGCGTTAAAGAAAGAAACCCGAAGGGTTTCAAAAGAAAAAACATACTGCTGTTTTTATGGATCGTCTTCATCAGTCTGTCCTTAACCGGATGCTTTTGGATTGTAGAAGCCCCCGGGGAAGAACCGGGGGAAAACGGGGCACCCTCTGAACAAAAATCGGAAGATGAAACCGAAGAGGAAGCGGAGGACAGTACGGCGGAAAATCCCGTGGAGGAATCCCCCTCGGAACCCATAGAAATCGACCCTCCTGTGGAGACCCGTCCTGATCCTGAGAATAGAGAGCTGAAAATTCCTGCAGAGCCCCTAGAGCTCACCCCGGTGGATGAGAACTTTCCCGCAGGAGCCGACGTCCTTAAAGAGAGCACCTTAACCTCTGAGGATGTGATTGGCTATTTCGAGGAGAAATACGGTCATTACGGAGGAAGCTTTGTTATACAGGTTAGTGTGGCCCCGGATACCTATGAAAGGGAAGGGACCTTATACCATCAAAAGGAAGTGTTTTACACCTTAACCCGAAAGGAAGATGACCGGGTTATCGGAAAAGAAGTATTTCGCCAAGTTTACCGGGAAGTCTCTCTGAATCCCCCGATTATGGATACTTTAGACGGAGAGTACAGCCGGGTGGTGGAAAATGACCGTATCCTTCGGGAAATCGAAGAGCGGGTAGTGGGGAAACTGAACGATGCCAGAGGAGAACAGGGGCTCTCAGCCCTCGGCACCGCTTCGGACCTGACAAGACTGGCCCGAATCAAATCCATGGATATGGGGCTCTATAATTACTTTAATCACGAATCCCCCACCTACGGAAGCCCCTTCGATATGGCCCGCAATTTAGGCGTAGTCCTTCGAAGCGAGAATATTCAATGGGCCACCTGGGAGCTGAGTGCAGAAGAGATCCATACCAACTTCATGAACTCTCCGGGACACCGGGATAACCGCATGACCGAAGGATTTACGGAAGTGGGAGTTGGCATCATCAGGCTGGAAAACGGTTACTACGTTACGGAGCTTTTCAGGTAAGATATTTAAAGCAAAAAAACCGGTGCGACTCTTCTTGCACCGGTATTCATAAGGAGGAACATTATGCGACTGGATAAATTTTTAAAAAATGCACGTATCATCAAACGGCGCCCTGTTGCCAAGGAAGCCTGTGAAAAGGGCCGGGTATTTGTCAATGAAAAAGTGGCCAAGCCCGGAACCGAGCTGGTAATCGGCGATGTGGTGGAGGTACATTTTGGAAACCGCGTCTTTAAAGTAAAGGTCAAAGGACTTGAGGAACATGTAAAAAAAGAAGAAGCAGAGAACCTGTACGAAATTATGGAACAGTAACAGGGGACGGAAGGGGACAAGGGGACGGAGTAATTGTCCTCTTCCAGGGGACAATTACTCCGTCCCCTTGTCTCCCGTCCCCTTGTCCCCCTAACTCCGTCCTGTTGTCCGCCGGCCTTTTATAAATGAGGTGAAAATATGTCAAAGGATCAAAAGAATCAAGCCTATCGGGTGAAGAAAAAACGGAAAAAGATCGGTTTTTGGACGAAGCTTGTGGTGATCATCGCCGTAGGCTATTTTGCCATGGCATTTTTTCAGCAGAGTATAGAGCGCCGGGAACTGGAGGCCCAAATCGACGATCTTCATGAGGAACAGGCGGAGATTGAAGCCCGGATCCAAGACTTGGAGAAGATCCTTCAAAAGGGGGATACCGACGAGGCCATTGAAAAGCTGGCCCGGGAAAACCTCACCATGAAAAAGCCCGGGGAGCGGATCTATATATTGGATACCACCAATACTCTGAATCGGGATCTTCTACAGCGGCAAAACGATGATGAAGAGGATGAAGAAGTCGATGAAAGCGGGGAAGAATAGGGACCTTAATACCATCCTTTTGTTAAATATTTAGAAAAAAGTAGTGAAATTTCAATTTAGATGTGCTATAATAGGTGACAGCTAAAAGATTATAAAATTAGAAGGAGGAGTATGGAATTTATGTCCTTAGAAGTAGGTAGTATTGTTGAAGGAATTGTTACCGGAATTACAGATTTTGGCGCTTTCGTTGAGGTGGAAAAGGGAAAAACCGGATTGGTTCATATCTCAGAGGTTGCGGAGGATTATGTAAAAGATATCAAAAATTATTTAAAAAGAGGTCAAAAGATCAAGGTTAAGGTTTTAAATATTGATAAAGACGGTAAAATCAGCTTATCCATTAAGCAAGCCGGGCTTCCCAAGAAAAAAACCGTAAAGCCCCGGGAAGTAAACTGGGAGAAAGAGCTGGAAACACCTTCTCCGACTAATTTTGAAGATAAGATGAGTAAATTTTTAAAAGACAGCGAAGAAAAAATGCAATCCATGAACACCAAAAAGAGCAGCGGCAGAAAAAATGCCAATAGTAAAGGCAATTAACACCGGATGCAGGTTTGAAAAAACTGGACTTATATAGTTTCACAAAACAAGCTCTTATTTGATCGATAAGCTCTTATAAAAACAAAAAGCCCGGAGACTCTCTGATGAGAAAATCTCCGGCTTTTGTTTTTATTTTTTTGTCGCTGTATGGGAGGGGATTCGTTATCAGTAGCCTAAATACTCCTCATAGGTCAGCCCGCTTTCATAGACCGCTGTGGCAAGATCGACGCCTAAATACCGAAGGTGCCAGGGCTCGTAAATATAGCCGGTGACGGACTCCTTGTTTTGCGGATAGCGGATGATAAAGCCGAAGCGGTGGGCGTTAGCGGCAACCCACTGACCCTCTGGGGTGTTACCGAAGTCCTGGGTTAACCGGTAATTTACGCTTTCTGAGGTAACGTCCATGGCGAGGCCGGTCTGATGTTCGCTGTGGCCGGGTTTCGCACTGAATCTTGAAGCCGCTTCATAGCCGTGACTATCCACATAGTTGTTAAACAGGGTCTCCTGGGTACTGTAGCTTCGGTATCCGGACTGGGCATAGAGAATAACTCCGTCTCCCTCCGCTCCGTCAAACATTGACTCAAGGGCGGACGCTGCTTCCGATCGAAGCAGGCGGTTATTGGCATTCGGCGACATTCGAACATTGGGCTCTACAAGATTTGGCGGGGTAAAGTCTGCAGGCAGACGGTAATCCCGGTTTACCAGTACATCAATTGCACCGGGGTTGCTTACAACAGTGGTATCTTCTTCCGGCTCAGGATCCGGTTCCGGTTCTGCCTGGGGATCCGTTGCCGTCAAATAGCCGCCGTGAACAAAGGCATCGGTATCTCCGTATTCCACCTGCACCCAGTTGTTGCTGAGCTCACCGATCACATGAACCTCGGCGCCTTCCGCAAATCCTCCGATTCTTTCGGCATCGATATGGGCGTCGGCCCGAATATTTAAGGCCGTGGTGGTGTATCGGATATAAGAGACCTCGGATACACCAAGCTCTTCGGCAACGGAGGTGGCTTCCTCCCCGGTGTCATCCGTTTCGGGATCCTCTTCGTCGGAGGGTTCCTCTGCCGGGACGGTTTCCTGTAGATAGCCGCCGTGAACAAAGGCATCGGTATCTCCGTATTCCACCTGGACCCAGTCGTTGCTGAGCTCACCGATCACATGAACCTCGGCGCCTTCGGAAAACACACCGATTCTTTCGCCTTCAATGGTGGCGTCGGCCCGAATATTTAAGGCCGTGGTGGTGTATCGGATATAAGAGACCTCGGATACACCAAGCTCCTCGGCGACGGAGGTGGCTTCCTTATCACCATTTTCGTCGGAATCCGGTTCATCATCACTTTCCTCCGTCTCAGGAACTTCTGATTGCAGGCTCGTTATCATAACCGCTTCCTGAAGCTGTCGATGCACTTCACCGAAGGGAACACGGCTCCCGTTGTTAATAATCTCTCCGATAGAATCCGGGAGTGATGCCGGTTCCGTAGAATTTTCCTCCGGTACATCTGCCATAGAGATGTCGGTTACGGGGCTATTTAAATACTGTGCTGTAAAGATGGCCCCGACAGCTAAAAAAACTATAATAATGGGTATCAGTAGATAGTTCATTTTATTATTTTTCATTAGATATCGCCTCCGTTAATATCGTAATATTATATTGATACCCAGAAATTGTAAAATTAAATAGTCATTGAACTTTTTTGCCGGAAAGGATATAATAATCTTTATGTTTAAATGAGAAATAGCTGGGATTATGATATATTAGAGGTAGCGAGATTATAGATAATCACATTGTTGATAATCATATAGAAGGAGGGTTTTTAAATGGCACCGAAGTATATTTTTGTAACCGGAGGGGTAGTATCCTCCCTGGGAAAAGGCATTACCGCCGCATCCTTAGGAAGACTGTTAAAAAGCAGAGGGCTGAAAGTCACCCTGCAAAAGCTGGATCCATACATCAACATCGATCCGGGAACCATGAGTCCCTATCAGCACGGGGAAGTGTTTGTCACCGACGACGGTGCGGAAACCGACTTGGATCTTGGGCACTACGAGCGGTTTATCGATAAGAATCTTACGAAGAACTCCAGCGTAACCTCGGGGAAGGTTTACTGGTCGGTACTAAATAAAGAACGTAAGGGCGACTACTTAGGGGGCACGGTACAGGTAATCCCCCATATCACCAACGAGATCAAAGAGCGGATTTTTCGGGCGGGAAATGAGAAAGATGTGGATGTGGTGATTACCGAAATTGGTGGAACCGTTGGAGACATTGAGTCCCTACCGTTCTTGGAGGCGATTCGACAGGTAAAATATGACATCGGAAAAGATAACACCATGTACATCCACGTAACCCTGGTGCCCTACTTAGGCAGTGCGGGAGAGCTNAAAACCAAGCCTACCCAACACAGNGTAAAAGANCTTCGGTCCATCGGTATNCAGCCCGATGTGGTGGTTTGCCGTACGGAACGGCCCTTAACCCAGGAGATGAAGGATAAAATCGCGCTGTTTTGTAACCTGGATCCGGGAAATGTGGTGCAAAACGGTGACGTTAAAAGTATATACGAAGTGCCTTTGATGCTAAAGGAGGAAGGCCTGGACGAGATGGTTCTGAAAACCCTCCATATGGAAGCGGGAGATCATGACTTAAAAGAATGGACGGACATGGTGGAGAGGGAGCGCAGTGCAACGGATCATACCAAAATTGCCATCGTCGGAAAATATGTAGAGCTTCCTGATGCTTATCTTTCTGTTATTGAGGCGCTAAATCACGGTGGGATTCATCACAATACGAAAATTGACGTGCAGTGGGTACACGCAGAGGATGTAACACCGCTGAATGCCAAAGAAATTTTAAAAGAGGCCGACGGAATCTTAGTTCCCGGTGGCTTCGGCGAGCGGGGAATCGAAGGGAAAGTTGCAGCCATTCAGTATGCAAGAGTCAACAAAGTACCCTTCTTTGGAATTTGCCTCGGCATGCAGCTTGCGGTAGTGGAATATGCAAGAAATATCACCGGTCTTGACGAAGCCAACAGTGCAGAGCTTGAGCCGAGCACGCCCTATCCGGTCATCGATTTGATGCCCGAGCAAAAAGATGTGGAAGAAAAAGGCGGCACCATGCGCCTGGGACTTTACCCATGTAAAATTGCACCGGATACCTTTATCGAAGCCGCCTACGGCGAGAGCCTGGTTTATGAGCGCCACCGGCATCGGTATGAGCTCAATAACGAATACCGGGATCAGCTGGTTGAAAGCGGCCTGGTGATCTCCGGCATCTCTCCCGACGAACGTCTGGTAGAGGCCATCGAGATCAAGGATCACCCCTGGTTTGTGGCGGTGCAGTACCATCCGGAACTGAAATCCCGACCCACCAACCCCCATCCCCTATTTAGAGACTTCGTCGGCGCCAGCAAAAAGAACAAAACGGACAGCGGGACAGAGGAGGACAGCGGGACGGAGTAATTGTCCCCCTCCTG
>SL_8KL_010_SEDDRAFT_10001027_pt1 | contig 24210 bp, 23 predicted proteins | sample SodLakKL_010_SED_4_FD_11160 | JGI IMG/M metagenome (IMG submission 11160) | reverse complement strand
CACTGCTTCGTGCTGACAATAGCCATCTTTTCTATTTTGTCATAATACTTTGCAAGCAGCTTAAAATCAGAAAGAATCGCCTCAGCAGTTATACCTGAAAATTCTATGATCCTGCAAAGCATGTTTACCTTTCCTGATTCACTCAACCTGCTTTCAATAGCTTTTTCCAGGCGGTCATAATCATCCTTGGTCAACTCGCCTTCAATTTCCACTTCAAGTACCGACTTATCTATTGTTTCAAGAATCCTGACCATAAAAAAACCCTCCTTTTAAAGTTTTCATACCAGCCGTGGAAATGTCTTACTACGACCGGAAATTTTATTTTAAAAAACTCCCTTTATCCATAGTCTATTCCACCTATCTACCTAAAGAATAGTCCGGAAGCTGAAAAGCCTCCGGACCTAAGATTCATTGTTCATCATAAAAATTTCTGCCCGACGCTTAATTGACGGGCATGGTGGTTATTTAGTTTTAACGATTAGTCAGACCGAAAGCAATTTTCACAACAGCTTTAAATGTTGTTACCTTGCCATCTTGTACAATTCCGTTATAATTGACAACCTCTACTCCCGTAATGTTATCTAAGGTCTCAGAAGCCTTCTCAACTGCATTTTTCACTGCATCTTCCCAACTATCTGATGATACTCCGACTACCTCGATAACTTTTGCAAGGTTTGATAATCTTTCTTCAGTCATAAAAAACCCTCCTTGATTAACCTTACACCCTAATTTTAACATGAGATGCACTTTATTGTTAAGGGTAGAATCTGCCGGGCTTGTTTAATGCATCCTGGCGGCATAAGGGCTGCCACGGCTGAATGTAACCTGCCAAAATGCAGGTTTAGAAATTTCAACCCCACAGCCTCGACTACAAATAATTTGTTTGCTTTTTAAAGGAAAAGAGCATAAAAAAACAGAGATATCACGACATTATACATTTACCATAAATTACAAGGCATTTAATATTGCATTTACGTATATTATTTCCGACCTGCAAACAAACTGTCACATCCAAAAAAACTTTGATATGATATGGGGTGAGCCTAAAGTAAAGGAGCCTACTTATGAAAACAACTTTGGAGATTCCAGTCCGTTCAACAGAAATTGATTTTCTCGGCCATGTGAACAATACTAAGTACCTGGATTACATGCAGTGGGGCAGGGAAGACTGGTATACACAAGCAGGTTTGACTTTTGAAATGATGCTTGAAAAGAACATTGGCACCGTTATCGCCAATATCAATATTGACTACTTAAGTGCCTGCTACATGGGAGAAATTTTAGTCATTAAAACAGAGCCGGCTGAGGTGGGAAATACCAGTTTTAAAATGCGCCAGGATATCTTTAAGAAAGATTCAGGGCAAGAGGTTAGTAAGGCTACGGTTACCGTAGTTTTTATTGATATGGATACTGAAAAGAGTACTCCCATCCCGGCAGAGTTAAAAACACTACTGAGTAACAGTTAGTTGACCAGGCTGATCAAAATCATCATGCCCGGGCGATGATTCTGATAAGACTCTGTATTTATAAATAAATATTTTTATTAAAAAGCTACTCTGCCCTGGGAAAGTAAAGGTAGAATGTTGTGCCCTTACCTGGCTTGCTGCTGACCAGAATTACCCCCCCTGAAGCACGGACCAGTTCTTTAACCAGGGCCAGTCCGATACCCGAGCCAGCCTGACTCTGCTCCTTTTCACGAGAAGGGTCAGCCCGGTAAAACCGTTCAAAAATGTAAGGCAGGTTATCTTCATTTATACCAATCCCGCTATCCGCAACTTCAATGAGAACCATCTCCCTTAATTGAGCCTGCAACTCACCCGGAGCAGGGGTTTTCTGACCCAGGGGTGCCACTGCATTAGTTTCCACTGTGGGATTTTCATACAGATTAACTGCGACACTACCGCCGGGATCACTGTAACGGTAGGCATTATCGAGCAAGTTGCTGATGATTTTACCCAGGGCGGCAGGATCCTGCTCCGTTATAATCTCCTGCTCTGTTATGTTCAACTGCAGAGCAAGATTCTTCTTACTGTAAAGCGGCTCAAATGAAGATACCTTATTATGTAAAAACTGGCCCAGTTTTATAGGCTCCCGTTTCATCTGATCACGATTAGCACCTTCCGCCCGGGCCAGCTCATCGAGGTCGGAGGCAATCCGGTTCAGGTGCATTATTTCCTGTAATAAAATTTCCATTGTCTTCGGATCAGCCGGCATAACCCCGTCATCTATCGCTTCAATGTATCCGCGCAGGGTTGTAAGCGGGGTGCGCAGTTCATGGGCAATGTCAGCTACGGAACGCTTCCGCAATTTTTCCAGTTCATGGAGGTGGGCAGCCAACCGGTTGAAGCTACCGGCTAAATCGTCAATTTCTTTACCTTCATACCTGGGCAGCTCAAGGTTGTAATCACCGCGGGTAATGCGCGAGGCCCCCCGGGCAATATCTTCCAGTGGTTTCGATAAGCGGCGGGAAAAGATAATTCCCAGAGCCAGGGCAGCAGATATCGCTATTAAACCCGTCCAGACGAGAGAACCTGTAATGGCACGGCGAAAGTACTGGTCCTGTTCAAGCAAAGCACTTGTTTCCGCTGTCATGGGATGTGCAATTACCAGCTCTCCTATTAAGGTATCATTGTAGCCCATAACATACCGGTAAGTACTCACATCTGACAGCTCAGGCTGCTGTTCGCGGACCATCATCATGTGCCGGCGGCCCTGCTGGCCGGTATCGCCAATCAGGCGGCCAGTGTCATCATAGAGCAAAAGGCGGGTGTTGGTGCTGAGAGCCGCATGGAGCAGCGGCATATGGATACCGTCCCAGCTGCCGTTAATCGCATAAAATTCGCGCAGTGAGTTAACGATCTGCTTATTGATAGCTTCTTCCCGTTCCCTGATATATTCTTCCATATGCCTGTCGAGGGAATAATGGAAAACTCCCTGAAATAGCAGGAGAATTATTAATGAAAGAAGTAAGAAGTACATAACAAGGCGCATCCACAGGGGCATGATTCTAAGCTGTTCAAGCTTCTTCATACTTATACCCCACTCCATAAATAGTTTTAATCAGGTTCGGTGCCCCTTTTACCTGTATTTTATTGCGGAGATTCTTTATATGGGCATCTATGGTTCGTTCTTCTGTAAAACTGTTATAACCAAATAAAGCTTCTGCCAGATGGTTACGGGTATAAACGCGTCCCGGGTGGCGGGCCAGATGCAGTAAGAGGTTGAATTCCGTCGGCGTTAAATCAATATGCTGCTTCTGCCAGGTAACAGTATGAGCCATCATATCTATTTCAAGCCTGCCACCGGCAAGAGTGAGCAAATCAGTAAGAGGAACTTTTTCGGGCTCACTGCGACGCAGGATGGTTTTAACCCTGGCCACTACTTCCTGGCTGCTAAAGGGTTTTACAATATAATCATCAGCGCCAATGGAAAGCCCGTACAGCTTATCTTCAAGATTTGTTTTAGCCGTAAGCATGATCACCGGAACTCCTGAACCGTCACGGCGAAGCTGCTTCATGACTTCCTCTCCGCTCAATCCGGGCAGCATCAGGTCAAGAATGATCAGATCAGGAGCTTCATTTTGAGCTAATTGCAGCGCTTCCTGTCCTGTATGGGCGGTAATTACTTCATACCCTTCCCGCTCAAGGTAGGCCTTTAAAATTGTCGTGATATTACGCTCATCATCAACTGCTAATATTTTTGTTTTAGCCATATTTTTCTCTCCCGCTGATCTCTTACTTAATTCTAACCAATTCGATGGGAAAAATAAAGGCCGCCCAATATGGCGGCCTTTTCTTCACGTTCCGGTAGTTAGTTTAAAAGCAAAGCAGTGATAACGTGTTTAATTGTTCCAGCAGTGACCGAAACCTCTGCTTTCATCACCATACCTGCCCATGCCTCCGGCACCGGCTGCACGGCCGAAACCTTCTTCAGAGTTATATTCGAATCGTTCTTGCATTCTTTCTAACATCCTGGTACCATCATCTTCCGATAGCTGTCCAAGCTCAACCCTTCTTTCAACAATCTGACGTCTAAGCTCGTAAACCTGCTCATAAAGCGCCTCCAGGGTCGGGTCTGCTTCCTGGGCAAAAACTGCTGAGGAAATCAGCATTGTTACTAGAAAACCTGTAACCAGTAAAACTGCAAGTATTTTTTTTGTCATTCTTAATTCCTCCCTTTACTATTAAGTCTATATACAATATACAAGATAAATATGAAGATCCTGTGAAGATAAGTTGCAGATTTTATGAAGATAACAAATTTAAAATATAAGCAGGAGAATCAGCAGACGTACCGAAACTAAATAGCACCAATCTAATTATTTGTGGCACGATTTAGCACGCTCGGGAGGTTTAGTGCTATGACTGGCTATATAGCAAGTGAAAAACCGGCTTTGACAGTAAATAATTTATCAACCTGGTTCTATACAGAAAATGGCACTGTCAGGGCAGCCAATAGCGTCAATTTTACAATTAACAGGGGCGAAACCCTGGGACTGGTCGGAGAAAGCGGCTGCGGAAAAAGTGTTACCGCCCGCTCCATTCTTGGCCTGATCGAACCGCCTGGTGAAATTGTTAGGGGAGAAATCCGCCTGGGCAGCACCAACTTGCTGCACCTTGAAGCAAGCAAACTGGAGAAGTTAAGAGGCCGGGATATTGCCATGGTTTTTCAGGACCCCCTCTCTTCACTAAACCCGGTCTTAAATATTGGCCTGCAAATGGTTGAAACTATCCAGGCTCACAGAAAAACAAACAGAAAAGAAGCCAAGAGGCAGGCACTTTTACAGCTGGATCGAATCGGACTGCCCGATCCGGAACGTATTATGCGCAGTTACTCCTTCGAACTATCCGGGGGAATGTGCCAGCGGGTTATGCTGGCCATGGCCCTGCTGCTTGAACCGGAAGTTCTAATCGTAGATGAACCGACTACAGCCCTGGATACTACTGTGCAAACCCAAATCCTGGCTGAATTAAAGCGTCTGCAGCGAAAAATGAATATGTCACTATTGCTGATAACTCACGATATGGGAGTAGTAGCCCAGATGGCAGATAAGGTAGCCGTAATGTACGCCGGCTCGATTATAGAAACAGCACCGGTAAGAAAGCTTTTTGATCATCCCGCTCACCCCTATACCAGGGCCCTGCTGCGCTCAATTCCCCGCCTGGGCCAAAACGATCTTACTCCCATTGAAGGACAACCACCTTCATTGTTCAATCTCCCAGCAGGCTGTCCGTTTCTAAAGCGCTGTCCGGAAACTTTGAGTAGCTGTTATGATTATATGCCTTCTTTGGAAGAAGTATCTCCGGGCCATTTTTCAGCCTGCCTGACAGCTCATAAAGTTGAACTTCCGGGGGTCTCCAGCCAGTGAGTTTACTAGAGGTTAATAACCTGGTCAAGCATTATACCAGGCGCAAATCCCTGTCCAACAAATCAAGGCCGGCTGTCCATGCCGTCGACGGAGTCTCCCTTACAATAGATAAGGGTGAGGTTTTAGGCCTGGTCGGAGAAAGCGGTTGTGGGAAAAGCACCCTGGGCCGTTTAATAGCCAGGCTTGAGGAAAAATCAAACGGGGAAATATACTTCCGCGGAAAAGAAATCAGCAGTATTAAGGGTGGCAGTTTGCGCCTTCTGCGCCGTAATTTCCAGGTAATATTTCAGGATACATCTTCTTCACTGAATCCCCGCTGGAAAACCAGGCCGATTATTGAAGAACCGATGCTTAATTTCGGGATGGAGAAATCTTTAAGACAAAATAAGTGCGATGAACTTTTAGACCTGGTTGGACTGGATAAAAGTGATGCAGAAAAGTATCCGCATGAATTAAGCGGCGGACAGCGACAGCGGGTTAATATTGCCAGGGCCCTGGCCCTGGAACCGGCCCTGCTTGTATGCGACGAACCTGTCTCCAGCCTGGATGTATCAATCAGGGCCCAGGTTTTAAAACTGCTGCAAAGCTTACAGCAAAAATTGCAGCTTTCTTACCTCTTTATCTCCCACGACCTGGCTGCAGTCAGTACTATCGCTACCAGGGTCGCCGTAATGTACCTGGGGCAAATTGTGGAAGTATTACCTGCTGCAGGCCTGGAAAAAGCAGCCGCCCACCCTTACACCAGGGCCTTAATTGAAGCTGTTCCAATGCCCGATCCGCACCGGGCCGGGGCACTGCTCAGACCTGCTGTGCGGGGAGAACCGCCTGATTCGTCAAAGCCCCCGCCGGGCTGCCGCTTTCACCCACGCTGTCCCCTTGCGGAAGAAAGGTGCCGGATTGAAAACCCGGTCTATAAAAAAATTGAGGAGCAGCACTATGCTGCATGCCACCTATTATAAAATATTNTACTTTGAGGAGGTTATAACTATTGGAAGTAAACAAGATTTTATTACTGGCTACATACGGAATGGAGATTGTCGAATGCGGCGGCGCACTGGCCGAACCTTACCGCAAAGCCGATAGGTTTGAATTAGAGTACTTATTTTAACATAGCACAACTGCATAGGAGGAATTACAATGACGAAAAGATTATTTTATCTATGCCTGGTCCTGCTGCTTATCTTTGCATCAGCCTGTTCTCCGACCGAAGACCCCCCGGCAGCAGAGCCGGCTGATGAAGTTGAAGATGAACCGGGAAATGGTGTGGAAGCAGTCAGCCTGCGCATGGCTATCCCGAGAGACGAAGGATCTCTAAACCCTTACACCTATGTTACAGGCTACCCGGGACACAACCTGCTGCTGCTGATTTATGATACAGTATTCCAGCTTGACGAAAACAATGTGCCACAGCCCTGGCTTGTTACCGATCACGAAGTTGACTCGGAAGGCATTAACTGGAATTTCACCCTGCACGATGGCATCACCTGGCATGATGGAGCACCCCTGACGGCTGGAGACATTAAGTTTAGCTTCGATTACTACGGGGAACACAGTCACAGCCGCTGGACAAATGCAGTCTCAGCCATTGAAGAAATTGTAATCGAAGATGAACTTAATTTTAGTATCCTTTTGAGTGAACCGGTTCCTGCTTTCCTGACCAATCCTTTAAGTGATGTGCCGATCATCCCGGAACATATCTGGCAGGATGTTTCCGACCCGGATAGTTTTACGGACCACACCGGCAGCGGGCCTTACCAGATCACTGAATATGTGCCCGACCAAACTTACAGACTGCATGCAAATGCTGACTACTTCCTTGGCAAACCGGCAGTTGAAGAAATCGGGATGGTCATCATTGAAGACCAGACTGCCACTTTTACCGCCCTGCGTGTGGGTGACATTGATATTGCCTCGCGCAGCATGCAGCCTGAGCTGGTTGGAGATTTTGCCGGAGAAGGTGAAACGGACATTATAACCGGGCCAGGTTTTACCAGCAGCCTGCTGCAGATTAACAATGAACGTGAACCTTTTAATGATCCCCTGGTCCGCAAAGCCATATCAAGGGCTATTGATATTGATGACCTGGTTGATACCGTTATGCTAGGCTACGGAACTGCCGGCAGCCCCGGTTACATTCATCCTGATCTGCCACATTATAACCCTGACGTTGAACATATTTATGACCCCAATGAGGCAGTCACCCTGCTGGAGGAAGCAGGTTTTATAGATACCTACGGCGACCACGAATTTGAACTGCTGACCCGTTCCAATGACCCACTGCGGGTGCGCACTGCAGAAATGATTGCTGTAAATCTTAATGCAGTAGGAATTAATGTCAGTGTGCAAGCTCTTGATTCAGCTACCCTGGACGACCTGGTCTGGCCGGAATTCGACACCAGTCAGGGGCGTGACTACGATCTATCCATCTGGGGCTGGTCGGCCCCGATAATGATCGACCCGGAACGCCTGGGTGGCTTATTTCATTCCGACCTGGAAGACCGCGGCACGTTGAACATAGGAGCCTATACCAACAATAATGTTGACACCCTGGCAGAAGAGATCTCGGTTACAGTTGACCCGGGGCGGCAGCAAGATATTTTTAACCAGCTCCAGGTAATCCTCGCCGATACAGTGCCTTTCGTCACCCTTTACTATCCCGACGGCATTTACGCTTACCGTCCGGATACTTACGACAACTGGACTTACCAGAACGGACAGGGTGTTTTGAACAAGCTTTCTTTTGTCAATATGCCGTAACTTTTTAATTGAAAGGTGAAATTGATGCTCCGATTCTGGGGACATAAATTACTACAATACGGCCTTGTCCTGCTCATTACCCTGGTCATTAATTTTTCTCTGCCCCGGTTAATGCCCGGCTCTCCCCTGGAACTGCTGGCCGGTGAGGACGTTGGCCGGTTAACCACGGAAGAACGGCAGGAAGTAATGAGCAGACATGCTCTTGATCAACCTGTCCACCAGCAGTTTATTATCTACCTGGGACAGCTTGGGCAGGGCGATCTTGGTTATTCATACCGCCAAAACCGGCCGGTTAGCACGATCATCTGGGAAAGATTGCCCTGGACCCTGCTTTTAACCGGGTCGGCCCTGGTCCTTTCCAGCATCATCGGGGTTATCTTCGGCACCCTGGCCGCCTGGCGGCGGGGCCGTTTCAGCGACGTCGGCTCAATGTCGCTGTTTATCTTTCTCGATTCGATGCCTTCATTCTGGCTGGGAATGATCCTGGTCGCGCTGTTCGGAGCCAGGCTGCGCTGGTTTCCGGTATTCGGGGCAAGAACGCCTTTTGCAGACTATACCGGCTGGGCGGCAGTGGCTGATGTGCTTCATCACCTGGCCCTGCCGCTTTTAACCTTAACCCTGGTCACCATTGCCGGGCTGTTCCTGATTATCCGTTACTCTACCCTGGAAACTTTGGGTGAACAGTATATTACCGTAGCCCGGGCCAAGGGGCTGCCTGAAAGGCTGATTATATTCCGTCACGTCCTGCGTAACGCCATGCTGCCGGGAATTACTGTCTTTATGCTCAGCCTGGGCTACGTGGTCAGCGGGACCACGGTAATTGAAACAGTCTTTGCCTGGCCCGGCCTGGGCAGGTTAATGTTTGAAGCTGTTATACAGCGTGACTACCCGGTGCTGCAGGCTACCTTTATGGTTGTTACTGTTTGCGTTATAATAGCCAACTTCGTGGCTGATTTACTTTACCCCCTGGCCGATCCACGGGTCAGGACTGAAGGGAGGCAGTGATCGTTGTCTCCCAAAGGCATGTTAAAAGCTATTATGAAAAATAGAACCGGCCGGATCGGTATCATCCTGCTGGCTTTAATTGTATTTACCGCCATCTTTGCCCCCTGGCTCGCACCTTTTGATCCCTACGAAAGGGTTGCTCAGCCTTTTCAGCACCCATCTGCCAGTCACCTGCTCGGAACCAACGATATCGGCCAGGATATATTAAGCGAAATGATCTGGGGCACTCGTATATCCCTTTCAATCGGCATAATTGCCGCTGCCATTGCCATAACCCTGGGAACTGCAATCGGCATATTAAGCGGGTATTACCGGCGCTGGCTTGATACTATCCTGATGCGTTTTGTTGATGTGGTGCTGGTCATCCCCTTTTTACCGCTGATGATCCTGCTGGCTGCCTACCTGGGGCCTCAGCTTACTAATATCATCATTGTAATCGGCATCCTAACCTGGGCCGGCCCGGCTAGGGTAATCCGCTCACAGGTATTAAGCATACGGGAACTGGGTTATGTCCAGGCAGCCCGCTCACTGGGTGGAACAGATTTCAAGATCATGATCCGCCATATTCTGCCCGGGGTAATGCCGATTGCCCTGGCCCAGTTTATCCGGGCTGTTTCAACAGTAATTTTGATCGAATCTTCCCTGGCTTTCCTTGGGCTGGGCGATCCCACGGCAAAAAGCTGGGGAACTGTTCTTTACTACGCACAAACCAGGGGAGCATTTTTAACCGGGGCCTGGGTCTGGTGGGTTCTGCCTCCGGGACTGCTGATCACTTTTACCGTCCTCGCCTTTGCCTTCACCGGTTACACCTTAGAGGAAATCCTAAACCCCCGCCTGCGCAGCGCCGGCCCCCATCACCGGGTTTTCTTTAACAGTGAAGCTGTGGAGAAAAATCGGGGTTAATGCGGCTCCAATATCATAAATAAAGTTACTCGAAAGCTGTATTAAACCTTTTTATTTATTACCATAAAGAGTTGAGCTAAATAAGCCATAACGATCAATATTAAGCCAAGGCCGCTAAATATCACATGGATGTCTATAAAGCTTGACTTTAAGCAGTTATATAAGTTTGCAGTGATTCCAGGGTCGGCCAGAAGTGACAGCCCATGTGCTTCCAAAATCTCCGTTACATAACTTATTATGATATTTTCCATATGCTGCCAGGACAGGTATAAGCTTAAACCTGACAGGAACAGGCCCGATCCGAATAATTTCAAACCTTGAATGACTCCGAAAGCAACCAGGGAGAAGGATAGCAGCAGACCGGATAAAAGATACGGGGTTATTTGCAATGCCGGCTTTGCACTGCGCATGCCGGAAATGGCTTTCTGTTCGTCTTCACCAATTTCCGACAGGTCAGCCAGCTCTATAATAGTGATTTCGCTTGGAAGGTCTATTTTTTCTATAAACACGGTTGGGTCAGGCGCTTCTATCCCGAGTTCCCCCAGCCTGGCATAGCCGGGATAGGATTTCCACTCTCTGCGCAGTTCTTCTTCAAATACTTTCTGCTTTTCTGCTAAAGGGATCTTTACAACAAACGTATCACGGTCGTCGAATATAAAATCGACAGCATTATCCAGGTTCTTGTCTATCTTCCCTTTCAGCCATTCTTCGTCTATTGCCGAAGCCAGCGCATTTTCAACCATAGGAATATCGGAGAACGCTAAAGATATTGCACGATCGCTTTCTATTATGACATACTCTATAAGTAGAACCCGCAGCTCATCTTCCAGTTTCACTTCCTGCAGTGAACACCGGTAGAACTCATTGTCATAAAGTGTTTTATGAAAACCCATGCTGACCTGGCTCAACCAGCCACCAATAGTTACGCCAACAATCAGGAGAGTTACAGCAATATACCCGGAGAGGACGATTTTTTTAAGATGACTTGCTTTAATCATCAGATTCTACACTCCCGTCTTCACCGCCATAAAACATGTCATTAATTATTTCCTCTTTCCGGGCAGGATCAACTTCCCAGTAAGTAATGCCGTCTATGTTGATAAAACGGCCCGGCAGCACTTCCATTTCGAGGTTTTCCCGGGAAAAGTCAATGAAAGCATCTGCCAGGCTAACTCCTGTCATAATGTCTAGATTTGTATCAACCTGATCCCAGGCGACAACACCAAAAAAGAATAGTTCTTCCAGGGACAAGTCATCGATTTCTTCAATCATTGCTCCTAAAAAGCGCTGCTGCCTTTTGACCCTGTCGACATCTCCCATGGGATCACGGCGACTTTGAATTACCGCAAAAGCTTCTTCCCCGTCAAGTTTTTGCTGCCCCGCTTCAAGTATAGAGTTTGCAAAAACAAAATCGCGGTCCAGGTAGAATTCTATACCCCCCAGCAAATTAATAATATTTATGAAGGCCTGGAAATCAAAACCTATATAGTAATCTACCGGGCAACCGGTAAAATCTTCAACGGTTTCCACCAACAGCTCGCTTCCTCCGTAAGAGAGGGAGTGATTGATCTTGGTTTGGTGGTGTCCCGGTATTGTAGCTAGGGTATCGCGGGGGATTGAGAGCAGGGCAAGATCTCCGCTCTCAGGGTGAAGCCTGGTCAGGATGATCGTATCGGCATTGCCTTTCTCTTCCTGATCCTGGTCTTCTTCCCAAACTTCTGCATCAGTACCGTAGACCAGTAAAGTAACAGGATCCGTGGGTTTTTCTTCATTTTGTTCGGCCCTGTCTGCCAGAAACTTTTCTTCCTGGTCTGATATAGTTAAAGCCAAAGCCTGCATATGCCTGAACAGGTCACAAATAATAAAACTCGTGTACAAAGCAGCCCCAATAATTGCTGCGGCCAAAAACAGCATTAAATATTTTCTGGCACTTTTAATAAGCATTATAAGCTCACTTTCTATTTTTTTTAACCTTCGCCCATTTTCAGCTCTTCCTGTACCTGGTGCTCGGGGTAACGCATGAAGCAAATATAACTACCCAAACCAGCTATAGCAACNACGAGTATGCTTAACTGCACACCCAGGGGTTGAGCAATATCTTTGCCAAATGCAGATATCAGGAAAGTAAACACTACTCCGGCCATGGCGATAGTCAGTTTTAAAGGTATTGCCCGGGCGCCAAAAAACATCGCTTCCCGATGCTGTCCGGTTTTATAATACTCTGCCCGCGCTAAATCAGCTATAGTCGGGTTGATCAATATAGTCAAAACGGCCAGGGGGAAACCCGCCAGGGCAAACATAGCCAGACTTACATATAGATTAAAACCAATTGCATCAAAAGACAACAGGAATATTACCAGGCAGCTTAAAAACAAACTTAATACCCCTGCCGTAATTACCTTTTTCTTGCCCATTTTTTTAGCTAAAAGGTTAACGAAGGGAAAACAGATCAGTGCTCCACCAATAGCCAGCGCTGCCAATATAGTCATAAAGCCTTCTTCCCGCTGAAAAATTACCACTGCGTAATAGATTAAGCCCAGGGTGATCAGGTTCATAGCAAATTGCAGGAACATCTCCCCCATTAGAAATATCCGGAATGGCCTGATTTTATAGGTTTTTCGCAAAGACTGCCAGGTCCCTAACTGTTGAGAAGCAACGGGCAGGCAGTGAACCTTTTCGTTAAAGCCTAAAGTAGCTGTATAGAGTATCAATGCTGAGAAAGCAGTAAAAATTAATACAGCACTGCTGTAGGCCGACCGCAGGCCATGCCCCACTTCCTGCAGCCCTGCGGTAACCAGCGGAAATACCACTGTAACTATAACCAACCCCATCAGGCCAAAAAAAGCAATCATCGTAGATAAGTTAATCCGCAGGGGATCGGTATGTCCAAGCTCAGGCAAAAGCGCCAGGTACGGGTTAACATATGATGTAAAGGAAAGATAGAACAGGATCATGGCCATAGTTAACCATAAACCGTTTGCAAAAGCTTCGCTACCTATATCAGGAGGATAAAATACCAAAAACGTAGATAAAGCCAGCGGTAATCCTCCAACGACAAGGAAAAGCTTCCGACGCCCCAGGCGAGACCGGTTATTGTCGCTCAAAGAAGCGATTAAAGGATCAGTGAAGCCGTCAAATATTCGACCTACCAGTAATGCTAAACCCAGTATTGTAAATAGGCCTAAATAAGTACGGTCCGGGATTAAATTCGGCAGGTTATATTCTGCTGGAGGCAGGTAATAAAATGGCATATAAAGCAGGATCAGGCGCTCAAGCATAGTAAATGCCAGGCTTCCTGATGCATATATCAGCTGCCTTATCGGCGTCAGAGGCAGCACATTTTTATGAATCATCCTTTCCTCCTTAACTGATAATAATTTGCTGTGACTTGGCTTGATCTCGTTGAAACAAAAGTATTTCGTTTATTATAAACCACCCTGTAAAAAATAGTAATAGGGCGTAATACGTCCCTTCGCCACATTTTTATGAAACTATTACTACTACATGTTTGTCTAATGGTTAGAAAGAAATTAAATGAATTAAAAATGGGGGAATCCAGAAATGTTCAGCAACAAATCTTTAACCTTATTAACATTGGTCATGGTAATGGCCATAGCCCTTCTATTCAGCGGATGTGTACAGGGCGGAGAAACTGTCGTTTCAAATGGAAAACCGCAGTTAATACAAACCTACGGGGAAGCAGAAGTTTCGGCAGAGCCTGATCTGGCCAGGATCAGCCTGGAAATAGAAACCCGCAGCTCTTCTGCTGAAGACGCAGTAGAGGAAAATGCAGCACTTGCCCATGCAGTGCGGGAAACCTTGCTTGAGCTTGGCCTGTCAGAAGATGAAATTACCACCGGTTCTTACCGCCTGAGAACTATCAGGGAAGAAAGGCCGCGAGAAAGACCGCAACCTGATTTAAGAGAGCCTGAAGTTGAAGAAATGGAACCTGAAAATGAAATAATGATTTACTACCAGGCTAACAATGAAATTGTGGCAACTGTAACTGAAATTGATGCTGTTGGTGAAATAATCGATGCTGCAGTAGTAGCAGGAGCAAACAGGGTTAACCACATCACCTTCGATTTGGAAGATTCCCAGGAATTAAAGATGCAAGCCCTGGCTGCAGCAACTGAACAGGCTGCCCAGAAAGCGGAAGCCATTGCCGGCGGTGCCGGTGAGTCAATAACAGGCCTCTACAGTATCAGGGAAGAAAGAACCGACTATAGACCCTTCCGGGTCAGGGAGGAAATGGTCCAGGAAGAAATGGACGCCGCAGACGCAGCTCCTACACCGATCACCCCGGATGATGTCATCGTCAGGGCATCGGTAGTAGCAGAATATACATTCTAAGCGCTGAAAACTTAATAACTATTCTTGTAAAATGGCGGCCTTTTAAAAGGCCGCCATTTTACATTTGATAATAGCTTTGCAGAGAACACACTTCAACTGACATTTTATGCAGGGCCCGGATTCCCTCCAGGGCCGCCATTGCTCCCTGAATCGTCGTGATGATTGATACCCCGTGCTTTGTTGCAGTCCGGCGTATATAAGCACCGTCTGATTGTGCTCCAGAGCCAGCCGGGGTATTTATTATTAAATCAATCGCATCATCATTAATGTAGTCAAGCAGGTTTGGTGACCCCTCACTAACCTTTTTAATTTCTTTAACCAGCAACCCGGCCTTCCTTAGTTCTGCAGCAGTTCCGGTCGTAGCCAGCAGTTCAAACCCCATCCTTGTCAAAGCCCTGGCCAACTCAACTGCCTGCGGCTTGTCACGTTCTGCAACAGTAATTAATATTCTGCCCTGCATGGGAAGAGGAGTTCCGGCAGCTAACTGAGCCTTGGCCATGGCCAGGCCAAGATGCTGATCAATCCCCATAACTTCGCCGGTTGAGCGCATCTCCGGGCCGAGGACAATATCCATCATTTCAAAGCGGTTAAAAGAAAAAACTGCTTCCTTAACTGAATAATACAGTGGAATCTTTTCAGCAGTAAAACCTAAATCAGCCAGTGACTCACCGGCAACTACTCGGGCAGCTAACCCGGCCAGGGGCAACCCCGTAGCCTTTCCGACAAAAGGCACAGTTCTTGAGCCGCGAGGGTTTGCCTCCAGGATATAAACTTCCCGTCCCCGCACGGCAAATTGAATATTAAGCAGCCCATGAATATTCAATTCATCAGCCAGCGCTTCTGACTGGCGGCGTATTTCTGCTACCTGCTGCGGACCGATACTGTAAGGCGGAAGCACACAGCAGCTATCACCTGAATGAACCCCTGCCTGTTCTACGTGTTCCATGATCCCTGCAATAACAGTCCTTTCTCCGTCACTGAGAACATCAACATCAACTTCGACTGCTCCTTCCAAAAAGTTATCCAAAAGCAAAGGGGTGGATTGGTTTATTTCTACTCCTGAAAACAGATATTCTTTTAATTCTTCAGCAGTGTAAACAATCCTCATTGCCAAACCGCCTAAAACGTAAGAAGGCCGAACCAAAAGCGGAAAGCCGATATTCTCTGACACAGCTATAGCTTCTTCAGGGCTAATCGCAGAGCCGCTGGCCGGTACCCAGAGGTCAAGTTTGTCCACTATAGCAGCAAAATCACGGCGGTTTTCAGCCCGGTTTATATCAAGGGGTGATGTGCCCCATATCGGCAGTCCCTCTTCGTAAAGATCCCGGGCCAGCTTTAAGGGCGTCTGCCCACCAAACTGCAGAATTATTCCATCCGGCTTTTCTTCGCAGCAAATACTTAAAACATCTTCAAGGGTCAAAGGCTCAAAATATAAATAATCAGAAATATCATAATCTGTGCTTACGGTTTCCGGATTGCAATTAACCATGATCACCTCATATCCCTGCTCACGCAGGGCCATGGCAGCCTGAACGCAGCAATAATCAAATTCAAGACCCTGGCCGATGCGGTTGGGGCCGCTGCCCAGGATCATAACTTTCTCTTTTCTCCTGCTGCCGCCGGAAACAGGAACCTCTTCAGTTAGCTCGAAAGCGCCGCGCTCGTAGGTTGAGTAAAAATAGGGTGTATAAGCCTTAAATTCCCCGGCACAGGTATCAACTCTCCGGTAGATCGGCTCCACCGAGTTTTCAAGACGAGACCGGCGAATTTCACTTTCAGGAGAGCTTCTCAACCGGGCAATTAAGGCATCTGAAAAACCTGAGGTTTTAGCCCGCCAGAGCAAGTCTTGATCCAGATCGCCGGCAGCAGATATCTTAATCTCCATATTAACCAGTTCTTCCAGCTGGTCTATAAACCAGCCATCTATACCGGTCAGGCTGCAAATCCGATCGGGGCTAAATCCTGCACGCAAAGCAGCAGCAATGTGAAATATTCTTTCCGGAACCGGTTTCGGCAGTAATTTTTCCAGGTAAGTAGTCCGATCAGAAATCCCCGCAGGAAATATATCATGAAGCAGCCCGTCATAATTTTGTTCCAGGGAACGCAGCGCTTTTTGCAGGGCTTCTTTAAAGGTGCGGCCGATACTCATTACTTCGCCCACCGATTTCATGTGAGTAGTTAACGCCTGGTCAACGCCCGGAAACTTGGCAAAATCCCAGCGTGGAATTTTAACAACACAGTAGTCCAGTGCCGGCTCAAATGAAGCCGGTGTTTCCCTGGTAATATCATTGGTCAGCTCATCCAAAGTGTAGCCTACTGCCAGCTTGGCCGCTATCTTGGCAATGGGGAAACCGGTGGCCTTTGAAGCCAGGGCCGATGAACGTGAAACCCGGGGGTTCATTTCTACCACGATCATCCTGCCGCTGACCGGGTCAACAGCATACTGGATGTTACATCCACCGGTCTCCACTCCAATTTCCCGGAGGGCTTGAATAGAAGCATTGCGCATCACCTGGTATTCTTTATCGCTTAAAGTCTGGACCGGGGCAACAGTTATGCTTTCACCGGTATGGACTCCCATCGGATCGAGATTCTCAATTGAACAAACTATAACCACGTTATCATTACAGTCCCGCATAACTTCAAGCTCGTATTCTTTCCAGCCGATCAGGGCTTCCTCCACCAGGACCTGTTTTATAGGGCTTCGCTCCAGGCCGGCTGCTACCATCGTTTCCAGTTGAGATTTGTTATAAGCGATACCGCCACCGGCCCCTCCCAGGGTAAAAGAAGGCCTGATTACCAGGGGGTAACCCTTAACATCGGCAAATGTCAGCGCTTCAGCCAGGCTCCCCAAATGGCTGCTTTCGGCCGAATCAAGGCCGATACGGGTCATAATTTCTTTAAATAGTTCCCTGTTTTCTGCCCTTTTTATCACTTCAGCTTTAGCACCAATCAGCTCGACATTATTACGATCGAGAAAACCGCTGTCAGCCAATTCTACGGCAATATTCAGGGCAGTCTGCCCGCCCAGAGTGGGCAGCAGGGCCTGCGGGCGCTCTTTTTTAATCACTTTCTCAACCGTTTCCACTGTAAGCGGTTCAATATAAGTTTGATCGGCCATGGCCGGGTCGGTCATAATGGTGGCAGGATTGCTGTTGATCAGCACTNCCNGGTATCCTTCTTCCTTCAGGGCCCGGCAGGCCTGGGTTCCGGAATAGTCAAATTCGCAGGCCTGTCCAATTACAATCGGGCCTGAACCGATCAGCATAATCTTCTTTAAATCTTTTCTTTTAGGCATCCTGTTCAGTCCCCCTTTTTCGTGTTTCTTCAATCATCTTCATAAACTTGTCAAAAAGGCAGACTGAATCGTGCGGACCGGGGGCAGCTTCGGGGTGGTACTGCACTGAAAAGCACTTCAGGTTATGGTTTTCCAGGCCTTCCAGGGTCCCGTCATTTAAATTTATATGGGTAGGTATTGTCTCCACAGTTTTTTCATCATGCCGAACACAATAGCCATGGTTTTGCGAGGTGATCTGCACCTTCCCGGTTGCCAGGTCTTTTACCGGATGGTTACCGCCGCGATGACCGAAGGTGAGTTTAAAGGTGGAAAAACCGAGAACGAGCGCCAGGAGTTGATGACCGAGACATATACCAAAAATGGGTACCCGGCCTAAAAGGCTTTTTATTTCCGGCACGACAGCAAGTTGATCAACCGGGTCGCCGGGCCCGTTGGAAAGCAGCACTCCGTCCGGCTGCAAGGCCATTACTTCTGCAGCGGTAGTGTGGTGAGGCACAACTGTTACCCGGCAGCCCACTTCAGCAAGGCGGCGCAGAATACTGTATTTAACTCCAAAATCATAGACCACAACATGATAACCCCTCTGACTACTATTCCAACAATATAATTTGTCACAAGAGACTTCCGCCACCAGGTCACGGTCGCATTTTTCTTTTGCAGCAATTACTTTAGTTAAAAGAACCTGTGGATCACTTTCCAGGGTGGATATGGCCCCGAACATTGTCCCTGCGCTGCGCAGGTGAAGGGTCAGAGAGCGGGTATCTATGCCTTCAGCGCCGATAATATTGTTACGGTTAAGATAACTATCCAGTGCTTCTGTTGCTCTCCGGTTTCGCGGTCGCCGGCAATTTTCCCTAACTAAAAAGCCGTCCACTGTGGGCCCGGCTGATTCAACATCATCTTCATTAACTCCATAGTTACCGACAAGGGGGCAGGTTAAAGTCAGGATCTGCCCCCGGTAGGAGGGGTCGGTAACCATCTCCTGGTAACCTGTCATTGAAGTATTAAAAACCACTTCACCGAATACTTCGCCCTTTCCCGAAAAAACTTCGCCCCGCAGGCTGAAACCGTCTTCCAAAACCAGTAGCGCTTGCAAAGAATTCCTCCTTTTGTTGCATCAGAACCGAAGAAATGATAGAGGGCTCCAAGGCATTTTTACAATTATAATGACATCACATACAAAATGCAAGCAATTTTGATAACTTTAGTTAAACTTTTTCAGGTAAGAGGCTACCCGCTCCAATATCTCATCCCTGCATCCTCCTTCTTCGACCAGCCTGACAATAGCGCTGCCAATTATGACGGCATCAGCATCATCACCAAGGGCACTGACCTGTTCAGGGCAAGAGATGCCGAAACCGAGGGCCAGTGGCAGGTCAGTTTCAGAACGAACCCTGGAAAGCAGTTCATATCCCGAAACGGGCAAATCATTTCTTGCTCCGGTCACCCCGGATACTGATACGCAGTATATAAAACCGCCGGCATTTTTAACAGCTTCTTTAATACGACCCGGCGAACTGGTCGGAGCAAGCAGTTGAATTAAGTGCAGGCCCGACTGCTGCAGCATTTCTCTTAGAGCTTCACTTTCTTCCAGGGGCAGATCGGGAATAACTACACCATCAAGACCGCTCTTCGAAGCAGAATGAACAAATGATTCCAGGCCAAAAGAATAAACAGGGTTATAGTAGGTCATCACCAGCAGGGGAATATCCAGCCTTGAACGCAGGCGGGAAGTCAGTTCTAAAACATCTTTCAGAGTAACCCCGTTTTTTAGGGCCCGCCCGGCAGCAGCCTGGATAACCGGGCCATCGGCAACAGGATCGGAAAATGGCACCCCCAGCTCAACCATGTCTGCTCCGCTCTCAGCCAGGCGGCAGACCAGTTCCTCGGTGGTTTTCAGGTCAGGGTCCCCGGCAGTTACGTAGGCAATTATGCCTTTACAACCGGCAGACCGCAGTTCAGTACATTTCGCATCAATCCTGTTCATAATCCTGCCTCCTCTAAAGCTTTCGAAGCTGAAGCAACATCTTTATCTCCCCGCCCCGAAAGACAGACTATCACCGTGTTATCCGAATCAATTAAAGGGATTAGCTGCTCCAGGTAGGCCAGGGCATGAGCGCTTTCCAGGGCGGGTATAACCCCTTCGCACCCGGCAAGCATGGTAAAGGCTTTGAGCGCATCCTGGTCGGTTACGGCGGCATAGCTGGCCCGGCAGCTATCCTTCAGGTAGGCATGCTCGGGGCCGACCCCGGGATAGTCAAGCCCGGCGGAAATAGAGTGGGCTACCGTCACCTGTCCGGCCTTATCTTGTAGAAGATAGCTCAAATTTCCGTGCAGCACCCCGGGACGGCCCCCGCTCAGGCTGGCCGCATGTAAACCTGTTTCCAGGCCTTTACCGGCAGCTTCAACTCCAATTAACTTTACCGTTTGATCTTCAATGAAGGGATGGAAGAAGCCGGCCGCATTACTGCCCCCGCCGACACAGGCTACCAGGTAATCGGGCAAGCTGCCTTCGACCTGTCTGAACTGATTTTTAGTTTCTTCTCCAATCACCCTCTGAAAGTCGCGCACCATAACCGGGTAAGGATGCGGCCCGACCACGGAACCGATTATATAATGAGTGCTATCAACATTCGTGACCCAGTCCCGTAAAGCTTCATTGGTTGCATCCTTCAGGGTTTTACTACCCGAAGTTACCGGAATAACCCGGGCGCCAAGCAGGTTCATCCGGAATACGTTTAGTTCCTGGCGCTGCATATCTTCTTCTCCCATATAAATATCGCATTCCAGGCCAAACATGGTCGCTACGGTTGCCGTCGCCACTCCATGCTGCCCGGCCCCGGTTTCTGCGATGATTCTTTTTTTGCCCATTCGCCGGGCCAGCAGCACCTGGCCCAGGGTGTTATTGATTTTATGGGCCCCGGTATGGTTCAAATCTTCTCTTTTCAAATATATTTTTGCCCCGCCCAGTATTTCGGTCAGCCTTTCAGCATAATAGAGCGGAGTTGGACGGCCGCAGTACTGCTGCAGGTAGTAATGCAATTCACGGGCAAAATCCGGATCTTCCCTGCATTCGTTGTAATTCTGCTCCAGTTCAAGCAGGGCTGTCATCAGGGTTTCGGGAACGTAACGTCCCCCGTAGCTACCAAAATATCCTTTATGATCAGGCAGGCTGCTCATTTTCGCACCTCCTTACGGTTTTTATAAATTCTCCGATTAACCCACAGTCTTTTTGCCCTCCACTTTCCACACCTGAGCTGATATCCACCCCGTAAGGACTGAAATGCTGCAGGGCAATTTTTACATTTTGTGCTGTCAATCCCCCGGCCACGATCAGTTTAAAGCCGGCCAGTTCCCGGTCCACCATGCCTGAAAGCAGAGCCCAATCCCAGGCTTTGCCGGTCCCTCCGGCCTGCCCGGTTTCAAAGGAGTCAAGCAAACAGGCTCTCACACTGCCCCGGTACTTTTTGACATCCATTAAATCAGCAGTACTCGCAACCCGAAAAGATTTTAAAGCCCGCCCGGGAAATCTATTGCAGTACTGCGGACTTTCATTTCCATGAAACTGAAGCAGGTCAAGACCCAGGGTGTCATCTATTGCAGCAACCTCCGAGTAATACCTGTTGACAAAAACCCCGACTTTATCTATTCCCGGCGGGAGAACCCTGATAATTTCAGCAGCCCGGTCAACTGAAACTTTTCTCCGGCTCTCAGCAAAAACAAACCCGACAGCATCGGCTCCCGCTTCAGCGCAGCACACTGCTGCTTCGACCGTCTGGATACCGCATATCTTTATCCACATTGCGCTTTGGCTCCTCTCCCGGCCGGCATACCCATTAACTCTTTTAACCTGGCAGATGGATCCGTTGAGCGAACCAGGGTTTCACCAACCAGGGCCGCACCTACTCCGGCCTGTTCGAGAAGTAAAATATCCTCACGACTGACTATTCCGCTCTCGCTGACCACTAAGATATCTTCCGGAATATCGCCGGCCAGCTCCAGGGTTGTGGAAAGGCTTACGTTGAAAGTTTTTAGATTCCGGTTATTAATACCGATCACTTTAGCCCCGGCATCTATGGCCTGCTTCACCTCCTCTTTACTATGCACTTCTACCAGGGCGGCCATCCCCAGGTCGGCGGCCAGGTTGATCAGCCTGCGAAGCATGTACTGATCGAGGATAGAAACAATCAAAAGGATCGCGTCCGCTTTTAGCACCCTTGACTCAAAAACCTGGTACTCGTTTAAAATAAAATCCTTACGCAGGATCGGCAGTTCGCTGCATTTTTTGACCTGGCTGATATAAGCAGGATCACCTTTAAAATATTTTGTTTCCGTAATTACTGATATAGCCCCGGCACCCCCTTGCTGATAAGCCCCGGCTAATCTTACCGGGTCAAAATCTGAACAAAGCAAGCCTTTAACCGGGGAAGCGCGCTTTACTTCGGCTATTATTTTCAGGCCACTGCTGCTCTGGAGGTTTTGCTTGAAGCTGCGGGGCTTTTCCGCGTTGCCCAGGGCGCTGGTGATAATGCCCAGGGGCCGTGAGGCTTCCATTCCGGCAACTTCTCTTTTCTTATTGCTGACTATCTGCTCCAATAACATTCTCATCAGGCGGAAGGTGAAAGACTTACCGCCCCTGCCTCCCTTCTGCTGTTAGCATTAGCATAGCGCTTCAGCAGCTCTAACCTGCGTAACGCCTCTCCGGAGTCAATAGCTTCACAGGCCGGTTTTAGCCCTGCTTCGATACTTTCAACTTTACCCGCTGTGTAAAGCGCTGCGGCAGAGTTTAAGACAACTATATCCCGCGCAGCACCCCGCTCACCCTTTAGCACACTTTGGATGATGGCAGCATTTTTCTCTGTTCCCCCGCCCTGTAGTTCTTCCGGCCTGGGAACGGGCAGGCCAAACATACCGGGAGTGATTTCATAAGTTTTCACCAGGCCTGGCCTGACTTCCGTCACCCTGGTAACACCAAGGGTGGATATTTCGTCGAGTCTGCCGGCTCCATGCACTACCAGGGCTCTTGTTACACCCAGCCTTGATAGAACCGTGCCCAGAGCAACCGTTAGCTCGGGACTGTAAACACCCATTAACTGGTATTCAGCCCTGGCCGGGTTAACCAGCGGGCCCAGCAGGTTAAAAATTGTTCTAATCCCAATTTCTTTCCGCGCCTTTACCGCATGTTTCATTGCAGCATGGTAAACGGGAGCAAATAGAAATGCTATTCCGGCTTCTTCCATAGCACCTGCAGCCGCGCCGGGATTTAAATCAAGATTAACTCCAAGCTCTTCCAGCACGTCGGCGCTGCCGCACTTGCTCGAAACAGAACGGTTACCGTGTTTGGCAACAGGCACTCCGCATGCTGCAACGACAAAAGCAGCCGCCGTGGATATATTGAACGTATAGGACTGATCTCCCCCGGTTCCACAGGTATCGATTAAGCCGCTGCTGCTCAGGTCAACTCTTGCCGCTCCCGACCGGATAGCCCGGGCAAACCCTGTAATCTCTTCTTCGGTTTCTCCTTTAACCCGCAGAGCAGTAATTAAACCGGCAATCTGGGCATCGGTTGTCTGTCCATTCATAATCCCTTCCATCACGTCGCAGGCATCGGCTTCACTGAGATTGGACTGTGCTGCTGCTGCAGCAATAGCTTCCGTGATCTTCATTGGTAAAGACCTCTCCTTCTAAAAAGTTTTTGATGATTTTCTTCCCATCTTCAGTCAATATCGATTCGGGGTGGAACTGGATACCCCATACGGGTGCCCGGATATGCTTTAAACCCATAATTTCTCCATCTTCGGAAGTTGCCGTCACAAGTAACTCCGGCGGCAGCTTTTTGGCATCAACAACCAGCGAATGATAGCGGGCCGCCTTAAAATTTGGCCTGGTTCCCTTAAATATTTCTCTGCCGTTATGAGCTACCCGTGAAACTTTTCCGTGCATCAGCTTTCGGGCGGAAGTTATTTCTCCCCCGTACGCCTGGCCGATCACCTGGTGCCCCAGGCAGACTCCCAGCAGGGGAACAGAGCCGTTTAAGTCCCTGACAATATCCAGGCAATTACCGGCCCCATCAGGATTACCAGGTCCCGGTGAAAGGACTATCCTTTCAGGCGCCATAGCACGGATTTCGGCAGGCATTATTTGATCATTGCGGTAAATAACTATTTCCTTTTTACCTGCCATTTCACCAATATATTGAACCAGGTTGTAGGTAAATGAGTCATAATTATCGATGACCAAAATCACATTAATCCCTCCTCGGCAAGTTGTAAGGCTCTGATTAAAACTTTAGCCTTATTTACAGTCTCCTCATACTCACTGTCTGGATCTGAGTCGGCAACTATACCGGCCCCGGCCTGGGCGTAGGCCTTGCCACCGGAAAATATGATGGTACGTATCGTTATACAGGTATCCATGCTGCCGGAATAAGAGAGGTAACCGACTGCCCCGGCGTAAGGACCACGTTTAACAGGCTCCATTTGATCGATAATTTCCATCGCCCTGATCTTGGGGGCACCGGAGACTG
>SL_8KL_010_SEDDRAFT_10001026_pt1 | contig 24225 bp, 22 predicted proteins | sample SodLakKL_010_SED_4_FD_11160 | JGI IMG/M metagenome (IMG submission 11160) | reverse complement strand
TACCAGCTTTCACCTTTAAACTCGAACATTATTTGGGTCTCGGGACCTATATGATCGCTTATATCGATCTTGTATGTATCTGCCTCGAGGGTCTCAGTGATAGTGCTCTCCCAGGGTTCTATACTTGTCCATTCTTCATCGGTATCTGATCTGATCAGTACTTTCGCGTCGAATCCTCCGTCACTGAAAGGTTCTATGTGTGTGCGAAGGTTTAGCGTGAGTTCGCTCATCTCAGTAGTGTCGCATTTGGGACCGGTAAGATATGCATGATCTCCTTCTAGATCTTCCCAGTTCAGCCGCGCCTCTGGAGCGTCACCTCCGGCACTATTAGTATCGGATTGCTCCCAATCGTCGGTTTCCCAGTTAGTCTCAAAACTATCGCCGTCGAAGTTCTCTTCTAAGACGGTCGTAGTTTCAGAAGGGTCTTCAGGATTTTCAAGCATGTCCGCTTCCGCTACAACTACGTCGTCGATGAATATCGCTTTAGGTAGATTTTCGTCAGCATAGGTATTTTCATTGTTAGTAAAGACTCTGAATCGGAGCAGTATCCTCCTACCTCTCCAACCGGAAAGATCGGCTCTCAACTTGGAAAGTGTATCGATGTTTGTCCATCCGTAATCACCGTTGCCACTAGTTCCAGATGCAGTTCTATCTCCAGAGGTCAAAGATTCCCACGTTCTTCCTCCATCCGATGAAACTTCAACTCTGAATCCATCTGGAGGTAACGTCTCACTGTCATCATCGAGGTTGAATTTCATGTAAGCCGTCAGCCTTGGATCTTCGGCTCTATCTAGATATATCGGATGAGTGTACAGGCTGGAATCTATGCCTTTAGGTAGGACGTCATCTCCGTCTTCTTCCGAAGTAAATATCCAATACTTACCGTCTTTGTCGCCGTGTCTGTCGGCGTAATTTTCTTTTTCTTCTTCATCCACTTCTATATCCATCTCATTTAACTCATTAGCACTAGCTATGTTCCAATAACTGGGTCCATCGCTGCTCCAGTCCGAGGAGACCTTGAATCTTACGTTGTCGACGTACCAGCCCATTTCAGGCTCCCAGCCATCCTCTCTTACGATACCTCCAAACTGTGCGAACATGAAGACAGCTCTGATCTCGTCAAAATCGTCAAGGAAATCCTCGTGTCTTCCTACGTCAACAGAGGTATACGTCCAATCAAATGTTCTGTCCGCGCTCTTCCCATTGAATACCCAGTAGGGCAAGTTTCCTTCCCTATCCCTGAGATAGTTACCTTCTTCGTGATCTCCGGTGATCCTAGGTCCTCCTCCCTCGTTCTGCTCGTCTATCCTTACAAGGTTCAAGTTACCGGTATAGGATTGTTCTGGTTCTACGTACAATCTATTATCCTGCTCCCAGCTCCACTCGTTCTCACCATCTTTACCCCAAAGATAGATGAAGCCGCCGGCTGTACCTTCAGTTGCTCTGTATCTGTTTTGGAATTCTAAAGTGGCGCTGTTTAATTCTTCTATATCTCCAACTTCAATAGATGGAGTGGTCATGTATCTGTAGGTTCTGTTGGCTCCGACTTTTTGATCATACTCATAATCTTCTGGATAATAATCTATCTCATAGGTGAAAGTTAAGTCGTCAAGCATTACATAGCCTTGAGGTTGGCCTAGACCATCATCTTCTACGTTATGGATTAGTTCAAATGTGAAAGGTTGAGAATTTGATATAGCGTCAATAGGTATATTTTTGTATACTTCTTGGCCCGTATTGCCTGTTTTTTCGAATATCTCTGTTCCATCCTGTATTACTCTCAAAGTAATACTAGAATCGTCTGCGGTTTCTACAAAGAAATTAGCGTTAGCCCCGTGAACTTCATAATTACCTTTCAATTTATCAAGAGTGTCTCTTGGATAAACAGTGTTTGAGATTTTCTCTCCATCTGAAAAAGATTCAACAACGGCCCAATTATCATCTGTGTGTTCTTTCCCATATCTGCCTGAAACAGGATCATCAAAGTCAAATGTCTCATAATGTCCATATCCAGGTATGCCATACCCAGGATAATCTTCATCTTTCCAATCGTATGTCGCTTCGTCGTTCAAGTATCCTGTAGTAAATGCATCTGAATATACAAAGAACTCTGTATTTTCTACGATTCCTCTTTCATTTAAAGTAGATAAACTATTGGTGCTCATTCCACTATTTTCTTGAGTTGTTTCTTTTCCTAGAATGGATCTTAAATCTCCTCTTTCACTTTCCATCAGATCTGAGACAAACATTTCATATAATCCTTCTAACTTTTCAGTTTCTCTTTCTAATATTCCATAAGCGATATTTGCAGTAGATGTAGCTGAAACCCAGTGGTGTCTAGGTTCGATAAGATCACTTATCGTTATGGTCATAATATTATAAGGTATGCCCAATAATCCTTTTCCACCGTCTTCATCTCCCTCATAATCATACCATTGAACTGCTCCGACTTCATCTGTTTCATCTCCCGGACCCCCTCCGGGTGCATATTTGTATTCCTCTGCATCTTGATTGCTAGCACCGTCGGTTAAAGTAACGATACCCTTCACTGCCTCTTCTCTTCCGTATTCATCTAAATCCTCAACAGCTTTTGACATTGCGCTTAAGAGGCTTTTCTGTCTTGCTCTAGTATGAGTTGGTATGTAATCTTTAATAGTTTCTTTGTCCTCTTCAGGATCTTCTTCACCGATCTCAGCATCATCGTCGTTTAAGGATAAGGGTACGTGAACACTATCTCCAGGACCAAAATATATGATGGATACTCTGTCACCAGGTGCTAACATATCAATTGCTGCTTTAGCAGCCTCTATCACATCATCAAGATGGTCATCCATAGTTTGTCCATCATCGAATACAAGAATCAAATCCAACGGCCTCCTAGCTCTCCCCTCGGGATCACCCGGACCTTCTCCCATCCAATATGACCGCGGCGGAGAGTAAGAAGCATTGTCTGTGAAATGATTAATCCTTGGATCCCTGGTCTGATAGACTCCTCCTCCTTCACCAAAGTATCTATTCCCTTCGGCATCAGTGCTCCCGCTGAATGTCCAATCCCAATCATCCTCAATGTTAGTATTCAGATCGCTTATATCTAGGAAATCAAGGGCTGAACTACCATCGATATTTATCATCGTAGAATCGTACCTCCATTTGCCATCGCCTCTTTCCATATCATCGTAGAAGTAATAAACAGGATGTTCGATTATAGCTTGATTGTTGAACTCCATAATCTTATCGTCTAAACCTTCATCTCCATCGGGTTCAATCTCGTCTACACTTCTTATCGGGTCGACTCTCACTCTGATAGGCCTGATACCGCCGTCCATCGGATTCCAAGAGACTTCAACAGTAGTCGAGCCTGGGGAAACATCGAAGTAAGAATTTCCAGCTTCAGAAACTCTTTCTGAAGGGTCGACGAAAACAGCCTGGCTAGCTACGTGATTACGTCCTTCTCGGACGCGTATCAGAGCAGATGCTCCCGAATAACCGATATTCTCAATTCTAGCATCTATTTGGTATGATCGACCTGTCTCAGGATTGGGTGAAGAAACTTTTATGTCGTAATCGGTCACTCTCAATTCGGTCCTGTCGTCTCTCTTTCCGAAATTCCAAAGAGATGTGTATATGAACTCTTCGCGAGCGTTCTCACGGGAAGTGTTAACTTTTCCTGTTGGCCAATCTTCAAATTCGGCTTCATCGATTAACGGACCCTCTATACGGTTCAGGTTGACTCCCATATAAACTGTCCTGGTCGAACCATCGTCGTAGGTCGAGGCTAAGTTGTTACCCTCTCCATCTTTGAACAGTACTTCCCCATATTCGTTGAGCTTATCAAAACTAGAATAGCTACCTTCCTCGATTTTGTATCTCAATCCGTGTCCTAGATCATTGTCTTTTTGACCTAAGAGAACGTCAGAGTCTACTTCCCCGTTATAGTTCTCGATACCCAAGTAATTCTTTAAAGTGGAGTTGTCCACGTCTTCCAATATATGTTCGCCGATGAATATCATATTAGCTCCGCTGTCCTGACCAAGATAGCTGTTGATATTATCGATGTCATTGGTATTGAAAAGGTCTTCTTCTCTCTCACCAGTGACCCAGACGATCGCATTATAGTTTTCCATCTTATCTTCATCAGGTCCATCCTCCAAATCCCCGCCCTCACCTTCTCCAAGATAATAATACTCGTAATCCACATCTTCTTCGTGCCCTAACCTATCAAAAGAATCCATCACCTCTCCTGTCACATTTTTGTAATCATTATTCTCAAGATCTGAACCGTCCGCATCGACCAACAGTGTAGAAAAGTGAACGTTAACCTCGGTATTATCGTCCGTTATATCTAGGTTTTTATAGGTTATGTCGTTATTTCTGAGGTTTACTTCGTCGATCTCGTTGAAGTAATCCGCTATAACCAGGAACTCTTGCCTGCCAAGTTCTTCGGCCACCCATGTGAAGGAGGTCGTGTTGACACCTCCGTTCTTTGGAAGAAATACACGATCGTCACCATCAGGGGTTAGTATCTCTTCACCCTGGTTCCTAACCGCTCTTACACTTACGTGAAGGTCCTTAGGACCGTTGTTCCTCAATGTCGCGTCTATAGTGATCTCGTCCATGAACATCGGTGCCCTTGGCTCTATTCTCTGAGAGACCATCGCTACATCTACTCCAGTCCTCGTTGTCATGTTAGATAGCCACTCTATGACCTCTCCTGCCATTATAGCTCGCTGGCCAGGATCTGTTATTGAACCAAATGTGAAAGGATTAACTGCGGTCCTCTGTTTTTCATCTGCCTGGTAACCAACTCCCAAGTAGTTCGTCGGATCTTCCATTTCATCCTTATAAACTAGAGTATTGTTCTTGTTCTCTTCTTCGCTCTTTATATCATTGATTCCGATAAACTCACCGTCGCTAACGCCGTATTCGAAATCGCCGTACGTACCTTTTTCGTCTCCTGTTGGATTAACCAAGATTCTTTCCTCAGTAAAGGGTGCGGGATCATCTTCAAAGTCCGTGACACCGAATTCCTCAAATCCATCATCACTGAAATGCGCCAAATTCGAACCGACCAGCCATAGAGCACCATTCAAAGGACTATCCAATTCACCTTCAACGTAATCGTTTAAGATATCTAAAACATCTGCAAGATAGGGCTCTTCCTCAGTCTTGTTACCGACCATCCATACAGCAACACTGTATTGAGATATTTCCTCCTCTAGATTAGCTATTTCCTCATCAGGTCCTACCGAATAAATATCGCTAGGCTCAACCTCCAAGTTTAAAGAATTGAGGGCATTCCTCATGAGTTCGCCTTCATGTACATCTTGGTGAAGATTATCTCTAACGATCATTACATTTGGATCAACGTAAATCGTCTCAGTCCAACTGTCTCCTTCCCAATCGTCGTCTTCGTCAGTAATTATTTCGAAAGTTATCTCATGTGGACCGTGTCCTTGGATTCCTTCATCGGGATACTCCACAGTGATAGGCGTGGGAGCCGGTCCATGAGATATGGTCTTCTCGCCGCTCAGTTCCAAATCTTCCTGCCTATCATCTGTGACTTTCCAGGTTGCGGAGTAGTCTACTACCCCCTCGTTGAACACCTCAACGTCAAGAGTGAAGCTGTCTCCATGAGAGGGAGATCTAGGTTCAAACCGAAGATTTCCTATCTCGAGTTCTTCATCATAATACCTAATTGGTTCTCTTCCGATATTGAGGAAGAGGTAGCTAGGATCGATATCGATACTTATATTTTCATCCTTATGTTCTGCTGTTAGCTTGATCCTGTATCTATCATCATCTGCCTCTTCGCTGACATTTAGTCTGCGTTCAAACCTGTTATTGTGAGTATATTCCATTTCTATCTCTTCGCTAGAGTCTATCTCCTGTCCATCCATAAATTCCAGAACTCCGCTCTCCGAAATACTCGCGTTCATTTGGATATCTTCTGGATCGAAGTCATCGAATCTCAGCCACACCGGTGCCGCTATCAATGCCTTTATCTCAATTTCTTCTCCCGGCTCAGCATAATTTCTCCACTCTAATTTATAATCGATCCTCGCGTTCCTGATATCTACAATAATATCTCTATCATCAATTAGTAAGGTCTGATATACTATCCGATGAGTCTCGTCTTCACGTATCATCAGTTCGAGAGTATCATCTATATCTCCTTCGTATCTGAGGGAAACCTGTTCTCCCACTCTCCAAAGAGTATCATCCTCATTTGGAAGGATGGTTTCCAGCTCATCATCTGGGATTTTTTCATCTCCTAGCATCAAGAAGAAACTCAAAGAATCAGCATCTAATCGTTTTCCGCCTAAATGAGTGATATTGATGTAGTTAGTTCCACCAGAATTTTCGAAGTCCGCTTCCATCTCAACATGCAAACCCTCCTCAGGCCCCTCTAACTGCTGCACAGTCGCGAAAACACTCGTGAATAGAATGACTGTGATGAGCAAAGTGAGTATAGCACCAACGACTTCGGAAACGGCTTCTTCATCCATCGAAAGCCTTTTCATAGCCATTTATCCTCACCACCTCATAAGCGAGTTGAACTTTTTGATATCGTTGATTTCCGGCTGGGATAGTAGAGAAAATCGACAATACCTCACTTTGAAAGAGGAAGTCTCTAGGTAAGAGTCCGAATTGTCAACTCGAAGTTCCTCTTCTTGATCTTCCTCTTGCTCCTCATCGATCATCAAAGAAGATACCTCGTTCTCTTGTTCCACTGTATCTTCTTCATTCGAGATACTCTGAGTCGTTGAATCCAGATTATCTCTCATAACTCTTTCCTTCACGATCACGTCGTCGATAAAGACCGCTTTGGGATAGTTCTCATCATAGTGGAAATCCTCGAGTTCGTCCTCATAGGTTTCGGTGGTATTGGTAAACAATCTAAATCTAAGTATGATGTTCTCGCCTCGCCAGCCAGAGAGATCAGCAGTTACCCTGCTCAGTGAATCAGTACTGACCCAGTCATAACCGTCACTACCGCCGGAGTATTTTACCCACTCTTCAGTATCCTCCGGAAGATCTTCAATATTATTTGGTACTTCTCCGCTTACACCCCAGCCGCTACGTATACCGTAAGTAAGCGAATCCCATGTCCTTCCATCATCTTCGGAAATTTCGATCCGCAAACCGTCTGGTGGGGTTCCTGCACGATTATCAAGATTGAACTTCATGTAGGCGGATAATTCAGGTCTATTCGCGTTAGAGAGATCGATCCTTGAAGTGTAGAGACTGGAATCCACTCCTTTCGGTAGGGCGGGTTCTCCATCGTCATTTCTAGCGAACATCCAAAAGTAGCCTTCACCTTCTTCTCCAGGTGTATTGTCATCATAGTGCCCTTCGGTGATGTGACTATCATTCTCAGAGATACCGTCGAATTTATTGATAACATCCTCTTTATTGACCCGCATCCAGTAGCCGTGATCGTCATCAGGTACCTCCCCTTCGAATTCTCTTGTTGCTCGCAACTTCACATTGTCTATGTACCATCCCTTCTCTGGATACCAATCATCCTCTTCTGTTGAATCGAGTTGGATTGTAAGGAATACTACTCTCAAATCCTCAAAATCTTCCATGAAATTATCATATTGAGATAAGTCAGCACTTATGTATTGCCATCCGAAAGTCCCACTCGCGCTTTTACCGTTGAAAACTCCGTCGGGTATTTCTCCTTCTCTATCTTCTATTCCCTCATTCAAACCAGTGATGTTTGGTCCTGCCTCTACATCATCGAAATCTAGATCACCGGTATAAGGTTGCTGAGGTTTTATATGTCTTATATTATCCTGCTCCCAACTCCACTCGTTATCTTCATCATTACCCCACAAATAGATCATACCACCAGTATTATCCTGTGTCATCCAGTACTTTGTTCGAAAGCTCAATATTTCGGCAGTAGTATCTTCTATATCGATAGCTCGCGTAGTCAGATACCTATACTTTGCTGAAGTATTCACTGTATAATCTTCCGGTGCGTCTTCATCTGAAGGAGTTTCTGGCATCCAGTATGAACGAGGGTTGGAATAGTGCGCTTTGTCAGTGAATTCGACGATTTCATCTTCATCGGTCTCATAGGTCCCGTTTCTCCTATTAAAAGAAGCTCCATTGTTTAGTGTCATGCCTGAGTATTCATCACTCCAATTTCCAACTACGTTTGTATCCAGATCCCTTCGATCCACGAAATCTAGAGGTCCAGTACCGTCTATATTCACCAGCGTTTCGTCGTGCCTCCACTTCTCCTCTCCTCTTTCCATATCATCGTAGAAGAAGTAGACTGGTTGATCTATCTCAGCTTGGTTATTGAATTCCATGATCTTGTTACCGTCGTCGTCCTCTATCTCGTTAACTTCCCTCTCGGGATCCACCCTCACGATCAGGCTCCTTATTCCAGGTTCTGAAGCTCTCCAAGAAAGTTCCGCGGTCGCGGTTCCAGGTTCGACTTCAAAGTAGGAACTTCCAGCCTCAGAACTCCTCTCGGAAGCTTCAACGAATAGATTTTCCGCCCCGATGTAGTCTTCTCCGTCGTGGAAACGTACGAGCGTAGAGGCTCCTCTATCACCGATGTTCTCTATCTCCGCTCTTATCTCGTAAGAACGTCCTGTATGAGGACGATCGGTGGTGAGTCTGATATCATAATCCGTCACTCTCAACTCAGCTCTGCCTTCAAGCTGTACCTGTCCGTCTCTTTCTATCCCTTCGGTCGACTTCCCGAAACTCCAAAGAGAGGTGTATACGAATTCCGTAATAGCGTTCTCTGCAGAGGTATCCACTTCTCCACCGGGCCAATCATCAAAAGCCCCTTCTTTCATCAGTGGGCCAATGATACGATCAGGGTTCACGCCCATATAGACGGTTTTAGTGGAACCATCGTCATAGGTGGACGCAAAATTCTCCCCACCATCACCTTTGAAAAGGATCTCCGCAGCATCGTCGTTTTCGTTAATTTGGAAGGTGGTGTAATTGAGTCCAACTCCTCCTTCGAGCGTGTACCTCAATCCGTGACCGACTGGATTGTTTTCCTGACCCATCAACATGGTAGTCTCTTTTCGATCGTTTATCTCATCATCATCTATGCCCAACTTTTCTATCAGTTCGTCGCTATCTTCATGGTTAGAATCTTCTAAAAAGTCCAGCATGTATTCACCGATGAACATCATGTTAGCTCCGTTCTCCTGACCGAGATAATTGGTTATACTAGAGAGGTCATTATCAGTGAATATGTCCGGTTCATCCTCTCCTTCATAATCCCTTTCTCCGGTGATCCAAAACACAGCATTGTAATTACCCATCTTCTCATCGTCCGGTCCATCTTCCTCGGAATCTACTCCAACCTCGAAAAGTTCGAAATCTCTGTCCTCCACATGACCCAATTTTTCGAACGAATCGATTATATTTCTAGTAGTATCGGAATATCCCTCTTCAGACAGGTCTTCCGCATCGACGACGAGCGTCGAATAATGAACGTTCACGAATCTTTGGTCTCCGGTTATATCCAAATTCTCCTTGTACCTTATGTCGTTGGTCTGAGGTCTTACCTGATTTATCTCGCCGAAGTAGTCTGCTTTAACTAGAAAATCTTGTACCCCGAGTTCATTTGCTGTCCAAGTAAAGATTACTTTAGCGGTCCCGCCATTAGCGGGCAAGAACAAGTTAGCGTCTTCCGGCGGAGACATCACTTCTTCTCCCTGATTCCTGACCAACCTAGCAGTATTGTTCAAAGTTAGATCTACAGGTCCGTTGTTCCTAAATCTCGCGGTTATCTCGATCTCGTCTTCGTACATCGGTGCAGAAGGTTCTATAGTTTGAGAAGTGACAGCCACGTCGACACCGCTCCTCACGGTTATATTCGTCATCCATCCGATCACTTCTCCCACTAGGGCAGTTCTCATGCCTGGATCTTCGATGGAGCGGAAAAGGAATGAAGTGGTTGCCGTCCTGTATTCATCTTCATCGTCTTCGTAACCCACTCCAAAGACTTCATCTTCATCATCCACATCCATCAGCCGGTTCTCCTTATCAAAGGTATCCGGATTCGATATGCTAGGATGTTCCTCCTGTGACAAGATCCCGAATTCAAAATCACCGAAGGTTCCGTCTTCTTCCCCCTTCAGTTTTCTTGCCCTCTCTTCAGAATCTGAAAACTCAGGATCGCCCAGCTTTCCTTCTAACTCACCTAAACCTATCTCATCCAGATTCGAGCCTTTCAACCAAACCGTACCGTTATGTTCTTCTATATATTCGGCTAAATCACCGGCTTCCTCTCCAAGAAGAGAAGTTTCCTCCCCTTCAGTTTTATTACCGGTCATCCAAATTACCACACTATGTCTTTCATAATTGATATCAATATCATCGAGATCATCATATTCTCCTAAAGACCGGGTATCATGATCCAAGTTCAACCCGTCCAAGGCATGGGTCATCAGTTCCAACTCGTGAAGTTCGTCCGCGCTTCTATCCTCTATTACAAGAACATGAGGATCAACGTGAATCACAAAACTCCTTTCGACGCCTTCCCATTCATCATCTCCAAAAACTTTTATCTCGATCTCGTGTGGTCCGCTGCCTTCGATATTGAATTCTCCACTGATATCAGTAGGTGCTGGACCATGTGAGAACGTCCTTGTTCCAATTGCAACTTCTTCACTTTGTCCCTTGTAATGATCGATCATCGTCCAATTCGTAGTGAAGTTTGTCGGACCCTGGTTGTAGATCTCGGCTTCGACCAACAAATCATCACCGTGGGACGGAGATTTAGGATAGAATTCGATTCGTCCCATCTCCAATTCTTTTGGATATCTTTCTGCGGGTTTTCTCCCTACGTTCAATCTGACGTATTCCTCATTAATATTTTCTCCGATTCCTACTGTGATTTTTACGCTGTAGGATTTCTCCGTTGCTTCTGGAGCTATCCGCACGTTCTTCTCGTATCTACCTCTCCTAGAGCCTCTTGTCAACGTTACGGAATCATCACCTTCGAATGGGTTGTCCTCACCCGCAACAGTTGCGGTCACATCAATATCTTCATCCTCTAAATCACCTATATTCCTCAATACCGCGACTATAGTGATATTTTCATCCTGTTCAGCGTAGTTCCTCCAGTCATGGATATAACTGATGTACGCGTTCTTTATATCCAATTGATCCGGGATCTCTTCGACTAAACGTGTCTGGTAAACGACTCTGTTCGTATCCTCGTTCTGTATGACCAATTCAAGATTGGTGTCATCGAATTCAAATATCTCTCCCTCTATCCACACTTTTTCTCCTACCGACCAAGTATCATAATCTCCTTCAACATTCACTTCTTCATCATCGATGCGTAATCGTTCTTCGCTCGCATCATCGGCAAATAGATTGAACACCAGAGATCCAGTATTTAGACTCCTTCCGCTCTGATGAGTTATGTTAATATAATCTATATCTCCCTCTCGCTCGTAATCCACTACCATCTCTACATGATCTCTCTGTTCTGGCGCCTCTAAATTGGTCACGGCGGCATATACGCTCGAAAATAACACCACCGTTATCCCCAGGGTCAAAATAGTTCCGACGACTTCAGACACACCTTCCTCATCTTTAAACTTTCTACAAAGAGTTGACATAATATCTCCGACTTAAAACAACACAGATTTTCTAGCCTATTTAAATATTGTCCGGAAATATCCATACTTAGACGGAAAATAATCCTCGATAAAAAACAGAAATAATTCCTATCCAAAAGAATTGAAATAAGAAAAATTGTCACTCAAAAACCGAAAATTTCAAATTTCTTTTCGATTGACTAAAATCCTCGAAATATAAAGGAAAAGTTTATGTTTTGTGAATACATTTAATTTTCAATAATAAGGTCTATAGGTGAAAACATGGGAGAAGAATCCGAAGTAGGAATTTTGGAGAGGACGAAGAGCTTTTTTCGAAGCAAAGCCATCACACCGTCCGATAAGGCGGATAGGTTCATAACGGAAAATTTACCCGAATATATAGATAAATACAGGTTGGCCACCGGCTCGGACCTTAACGGCGTAGATAAAAAGATAGAGAGGTTTGTTGAGGAAGTATCAGAGCTGAAAGAGTGGAAAGAGAAGACCCAGGAAAGAGTACACGACGATCTTCACAGGATAGAGAGGCTTGAGAAGAAAATTGGTATAGAGGAGGATAGATGATGGCAGCTTACACATCACTTATAGTCATATTGGTGATATTGATAATGGTCGGCATATACTTCTACTTCAGACAGAGAACTAGAAAAAAAGCTCTGGAGCGGAAATACGGGCACGTGCCCAGCCATACTGAGCTTTATTTTGAAGAGTACTTCGAAGACATCATCGAAAGTTGGGACCTTGTCAAAGTGGGTGAAGCCAAAAGATGGGCAGAGAAGATGGACAAGAGATTGGACGATCTTTCTGGCAAGATAGAATCTCTAAAATCGAAAAGCAGCCAGATCGACCAGGAATTCGAGATTATGGAGAACAGGATAGATAAAATAGAGACTCAGGAGGAGATGAGGTGAAAAAATGACTTTGGCAGAAACGATCTCTAATAACTTCATACCGATATTTTACTCCCTTGTCGTGATAGTAATCCTCATAATCATAGCAAAAGTGATACACACGAGGGAAAGGTCTAAGGAGAGAAAAGAACTAGCAGAATTGAGACTGAAACATAAACAATTAGATATCCAGCAAAAGCAGAAACATATAGACAAATTGAAGGAAGCTTCGATGGTATTAAAAGATAATGAGAAGGAGAAGATAGACAAAATAGAGAGAGATAAAGCCGTGCTCTCCCGAAGATCATTAGCGATGATGAATGAAATCGAAGAACGGATGCAGAGACTGGAGAGAGGAGCTGACAATGCAAAGTTGATGACAACTTTGAAAAAGGTAAATAGAGCAGAAGAAGAATTGTTTGGAGAGGAGGAAAGATAATCATGAATGAATTTGCGAATAGAAGTGCGAAAAAGACTTCAGATATACTCGACCGTATAGAAGAAACTCTTTTCCCTGGAGAGATAGAGATCGAGGGAACGGGCTACGATAGAAGGCTGTTTGACCGCAGATTGGAAAAGTACTTGGATCAACACTTCGACGAATATATCGAGGACTTCGGCCTGATTAGAGAACTTCACCTTGAGATATACGAGAGCAAGTATGAGAATTGTTTGAAAGACGTGAATGATCTCGAGGATTTCCAAAAGGATATAGAGGCCGAACTAGATTCGTTGAGCAGGAGACTCGATAAGATAGAAGAAGAGTTATAAGGGAGGGGAATTGAGTGAAAACAGCGCTCGGCAAGAAACAGCTTAAACGTCTTAGGCGGGCGATAAATAGTTACATACTTGCCCAGGAGGACCCGACCGAAAATTTAGAACTCCTCCAGAAGTATATACGGAAAAAAGGGATCGGTGATGTGAGTATTGAAGTATTGAAGAAAGAGATAAAGTCCCAACTCAAAAAAAGAAGAGAAAAGAAGAGAATGGAGATGATAGAAGCGAAGCTTTTTAAAAAAGACGACGAAAAGAAGAAGTATAGGTACGGTTCCGCATTCTGCGTTAACTGTAGCATGTATAAAGACTACCAAAAAGAGTGCCCCTACTGTGGAGACCTTGAGATCACAAGATAGGAGGTTGTCAAATGGATACGATTCTTTACTCGGAAATAATCAGAAAAAAGGTCGATACCCCTGTGAAAGAAGGTAAAGCAAAGTTGGTTGATGTACTGGCAAAACAGTCAACGGGGTACTGGGAAGCCGATGAGATCAAGATAGAGACCGGTCTCATAGGTAGCAAAGGAAAATACTTCTCGATAAGCGAACTCAAAGATATTGGGAAAGATTCCAACATGAAAGTAAATAAACCGATCGAGTCTGGAAGAAAACTACCTTCAGGTGAAAATAAAATTTTTCTCAGCCGTTTGGATGGGAGAAAAGTAGAAACTTTTGATGGTCGAGAAGTCGGTAGAGTATACGATTACGAGATATACACAAGTTCTCATCCATGGAAAGTATGGAAATTTTTGATAGATCCCACCGGATTGTCACCCTTGAAAAGAAGAGTAAGGATACCAACAAAACATGTTAAAGAAGTCGACCAGAGGAAGATAATTTTAAAAGAAGAATATAAGGGAGTATGATTCGATGATAGTATATCTCCTCATACTATTATTGCTAATCTATTCGGGTATCATGAGTTATCTTTATTGGAGGGAAAAAAAGAAAAGTCGAAAGGCAGACAAGTCTCTAGAAGAGGATGTAGATATAAAACTACAGGAGATAGGAGATAGACTTGAAAAGATAAAGAGAGGTTCGAAACGAACAAAAATAGATCTAGAAGATGAAGATTGGTGATTTTTTACCTCTTTTTCCCCAAGTATGCATAAAACTTAAATCTACTGTTCTCAATAACGGTTCGCTCCTTCAAAAACGAAGGAAGGCGAACTAAAAAGATGGATGGGATGCCCTGATGTGTAGATATGAGTTTGGAGACGGAAAATGTTCTTTTCCTAACAACATGGCACTAGAATGTGTTGGAGAAGATAAATGCCGCTTTTTGGAAGAATCTGATAGCGAATCACCTTTTGAAATCCCTAGTGAAGACAACACTCTATCAACTTCTAACAGATCGGTCCAAGATGATCACAGATGTCCAAATACCAAGACCGGTGTATACTGTAAAAAATATGGCTATTTTCACTGTGCTGGGAAGGATAACTGTCAAAAACCAGAAGAGTATATGGAACACCTAGAAAGCTACAAAGAGAAATTTCAGAATATCGACATAAATAAAAATATTGAATGAATTACTTAATCGATCTCTAGATCCTGCCCCCCATAGAAGGTATCCTGCACCGCGGTATAGATGTCCTCCAATCCCTGCTGGTCGATGCTCGATATAGGAGTTATACCTCTGTGAAGGCCCATGTTCTGTATGCTTTTGATCAACTCAAGACTGACCTGAGTTTCAGTATCGGTTCTTTCTCTAAGAGCGGAATCCAATTTCCAGAAGTCTTTAGACCAGGTCTTTATTATTTCCACCTTCTCTTGGGGCAGGATATCAGATTTAGATAGAACCGGAAAATACGGTATGTTGAATCTGAATTGAGTAGTCGCTGCTAGAGTCATCAAAGAAACGAGTCCAGAAGGCTGCTTCGCTAGTACTGGATCGAATAGAAATGTTATCATAGATTTTTCTCCAAGTGCTTTCACCATCTCCCTGCTAGCTTCTCTAAAAGTGAAAAGTTCCATCTGACCGGGTGTATCTATAAGATAATAATGGGTGTTAAATTCATCCATCACTTTCTTGATCTCAGGAGCATTCATCGCCACCATATCGGCGGAGACTATCTGCGCTCCGTTGGGCCCTAACTCATGCTCGTCCATCACTTCTTGAAGAGAGACCCAGTCTCTAACATCTATGTCAACTGTATAAGGTAGTTTATCTGCACCTGGGTCCAGGTTTACAGTAACTGCCTGATATCCTTGGCTCTCCATCCACTGTTTGAACGCCTTAGTAAGAGTGGTTTTTCCAGAACCGGCGGTTCCGACAAAGTACAGGACTGCACTCATCGATTTCACCCAGGTAATGTGGAAACTAAAACGGTGATCTCTTCTTCAGCGTCTTCTCCCTTCAATTCATCCAACCTCTCGACCATGTCTTCAAAGATCTTATCGACTTCGTCCATTTTTTCTTCTGTAAAAGGGACTTTTTTGAAGGACACCCAGCCCACTTCATGATCTATCGATTCGCTCTCTTGTATGTACTTTATACCTCTATTTACCATGCCCTTGACCGTCCCTAGGGCCGCGATCTTATAACTCTTTTTTTCTTCGATGGTCAGGTCGTCCCAAACAGCGCTAGAGTCGAGCCATTCCTCTTCAACATCATAAAACCTTTTCACGATATTACCTTCAGTTTCCTCTCGAGAAACATGGATCAGGCCTGCATCAAGTAATTTGTGGACATGATGATGAGCAGTTTGGGGAGTTATACCGATCTTTTCGCTCAACTCAGTGATAGTCATCTCTTCCTCCAGTAAAAGGGCCATAATCTGCAGTCTAGAGGCATTGGATAGCACCTTTATCTGATCTATAGTCGGTTTGAGGTCTTCAGGCATTTTGACACCTTCGATAGCATCTAAACGTACAAACAACCCCGAAATATTTAAATATTACCCAAAGTCTTAACCATATTAGATGATATCTAATCGATAAGAAGATTGGATATCGAAAAGGAGGAATAAACATGGTAATAAAAACAAAAGAAAAAGGCCAAGCAAGCAGGTGGATAGTTATTAGAACGGATGCAGCGACATTCGCTGAAGAACCACCCCCGCCAAAGGGTAAGCGGAGCAGTTTTGATTGAGATCGCAAAAGCTCCAATACGTTAGAACTCTTCTGCCCTCAAAAACCCTTTACTATCTATTTTTTAATATATAGAGAGGATTTGAATAGTAAATAAAAAGTTAAAAAGAAGGAGTTTTCAGAACTCATAGGGGTAATCATCGCCCGGAGGGCTCATCTAATCTTTTTCATCATCAAACCAAATTATAGTTCGGTCTTTTTTTTTTACAGCTTTTCTACAGCTTCTTCAATTCTGTCCATCGCCTCTTTGATGTTCTCTAACGAATTAGCGAAAGAAAGCCTTAGATGTCTTTCACCTTGGTCTCCAAAGGCCGAGCCAGGTGTCGTTGCCACTTTCCCCTCCTCTAGAAGGTGCATCGAAAGGTCCATGCTTTCCATATCGAACTCATACTCGGGGAAAGTGTAAAATGTAGAATTTGGTTTACTGCATCTGAAACCCTCTATATCGTTCAATCTATCTACTATGACTTCTCTTCTCTCTCTATATTTGCTCATCATGAAATCTATTGCTTCTTCAGATTTTTTCTTATTTGTTAGAGCTTCTAGACCTGCTTTTTGCGCAAAGGAGGTGGCACAAGTTATAGAGTGGGTCTGTATCTTTGCTATATTTTCAAGAAGTTCCTCGGTGCAGGCCGCCCAACCAAGTCTCCATCCAGTCATCGCATAGGCCTTAGAAAAGCCATTCACAGTTATGGTCCTTTCTCTCATACCATCCATAGAACCTATAGATATATGCTCACCTTCGAACACCAGTTTTTCGTACACTTCGTCAGTCAATACCAAAAGGTCTTTGTCGATAGCGATATCTCTTATCGCTTTCATATCTTCTTTGTCCAAGGTTTTTCCTGTTGGATTGTTTGGTGAATTCAAAAGAATCATTTTCGTACGAGATGTCACCTTGTCCTGTAAAACATCGGGATCGAGAGAGAAATCCTTCTCATCAACTGGGACTCTTCTTACTATACCGTCGGCAAATTTAACTATCGGCTTATAAGAGACCCAAGCAGGGTCAGATAGTATTACTTCAGCCCCATCATCTAGATGAGCCAATACTGACATGAATATAGCCTGTTTAGTCGGAGTTACTAGGATGTTCTCCGAAGAGAAATCGAGACCGTTTTCAGACCTCACTTTCTCGGCTATAGCTTCTCTCAATTCTGGTATACCTTGAGACTGTGTGTAATGGGTAAATCCTTCCTTCATCGCCTCATACGCGGCCTCGATGATGAAATCCGGAGTATCGAAGTCGGGCTCTCCTACCGCGAGAGAGATTACGTTGTCACCTTCATCTTCCATAGTACTAGCTAACTTCGATATCTTCATGGTCTCAGAAAAAGAGACGTCCAACATCCGCTTGACAAACGAATCCATCTATATTACCTCGATTAACCCATCAGTTCGAGCATCAATCCTTTTTGGGCATGAAGTCGATTTTCTGCCTGATCGAAAACGACTGAATGTGGTCCATCCATCACTTCACTTGTTATCTCGACACCTCTGTGGGCGGGCAGGCAGTGCATCACTATCACATCGTCATCAGCAGGTTTCAGAAGTTCTTTGTTAACCCTATAGTCCTTAAAATCCTTCTTTCTCTTCTCTTCCCCGTCTTCATCCCCCATTGATATCCAGACATCTGTATATATGATGTCGGCGTCCTCTACTGCTTCTAAAGGAATGTCGTGGTGTGATATTTCCGCTCCGTTCTTCTTCCCGAGTTCTACGGCTTTATCAAATATGTCCTCATCCGGCCTGTAATCTTTGGGAGTACATGCAACCATATCCATCCCGACGATGGCAGATCCCAACAGCAATGAATTACAGACGTTGTTACCGTCACCCATATAGGTCAATTTCTGCTCGAAGTCGCCTTTCTTTTCTTTGATGGTCAAAAGATCAGCGAGTATCTGACATGGATGCTCTTTATCGTCGAGCCCGCTTATAACGGGTACAGAGGAGTTTTGAGCTAATTCGAGCATCATCTCGTGATCGAAAGCTCTGTACATGATACCATCTACATATCTGCTCAGAACTTTTGCGGTATCCGCGATGGTCTCACCTCTACCCAATTGTAGGTCTTTTGGACTCAGATACAAAGCGTGTCCTCCTAATTGAGTAGTTCCAACTTCGAACGATATCCTCGTTCTAGTACTCGGTTTCTCGAAGATCATACCCAAACTTTTGTTTTCGAGCGGAGTAGGATACTCACCATTTTTGTATTTCTTCTTGATCTCTCCGGCCCTGCGGAGTATTTCCTTTAACTCATCTTTCACGTCCAATATAGATATAAGATCTTTCGTCATCTTTCATCACCATAAGTTCCATCCGTTAATCTAGACATAAGGTTAATGTAAAGTTCAGAGGTCTTCTCTACCATATCTTCTGGAAGAGGAGGTATAGGTGGTTCTTTCTTGTCTTTTTCTCTTGCTTCAATCAATTCTTTATGATATCCAGTTTCTCTATAATATTGACGCACGAATTCTTTGCTCTTCTGTACGAATTTACCTTTTTCGTATTCGTCTTTTTCCCAGAATCTGTCTTCATCAGCCGTTCCGAAAGTGTCGATGACCATCAACTCCCTGTCCTCGGTCATAGCGAATTCTTTTTTACCGTCTACATGGAGTAAGCCGTTCTTCTCAACATTTTCTTCGATTACCTCATCGATCTTAAAGACCATCTCCTTTATCTGTTTAAATTCTTGCTCGCTGATCCCGGCTAACGAAAGCGCTTCTTCTTTCTCCAATTTTCTGTCGTACTCCTCTAGCTTAGTCGTGACTTCGAAGTGAGGTTCTGGTAGACGATCGCCGTAGTCAGGTTTCTCATGGAATCCAAGTTTTTCATGGTCGATTTTCCCCCTTTCTATCCTATCGTAGAGAGAACCAGCAACAAAATACCGCGCGATGAATTCTAACGGTATGAGATAGTTAGTGGTCTCTTCGTCTATATCATCATAATCCTCGATCACTTCCACCATCTCAACTTTCATCTTGTCCTCTTCTGTCATATCGATAAAATGGGTGTTGAAACCGAGTTCTTCGGTCTTTTTGAACCAATATGTTGAGGTTTTACACAGGGTTTCGCCCTTTCTAGGTATCTCATTTGGAACTACTTTATCAAAAACGGAAATATTATCCGTGAAATGAAATTCCAACTCATTCGGACCTATCTCGTAAACCTCTTTAACCTTTCCTTTCCTGATCAGTTTTTTCATATATTTCACCGGGGAACTGTGGAAACCATTGAGGATTTATATATAATCTTTACGTCCTTTTAGTATTTTCCTCTTGGAGGTAATCATTAGATTTTTCTAGTAATTTTCTTGCATTTCTGAAAGTGACTTTTTGTTTTGCCTCCTGGAAAGGAAGCCAAAGATATCCCTGATGTTCTTTAGATATACTCACCTCTTGCTTTTCTGTCTTACCCAAAAAGTAGATTACTTTTTTATGAGAAAGTTCATTCCGCTTTTTGTAGATATAATCGATGGTTTCTCTAAAACCATTTCTAAGCTCTATTTCTTCTTCTCTTATTCCTGTTTCTTCCTTCAGTTCTCTCAAGGCAGTTTCTTCCATGGATTCGTCTTCTTCAATGTGGCCTTTGGGAAAATCCCAATGTCCCGCGGGATAATGCAGTAAGAGGTATTTTATGGACTGACTTTCTCTGTAAACTAGGACTCCAGCTGAGATTTCTTCTAGCATTTTATCCGTAGAGAGGTGGATGTGCGCTCTTCCTGTCCATATCTTGCTGGGCCTTGTTGGCCTGATCGACCATCTGCGCATACTGTTCCTCTAATTTCTCTGCACTTTCGATAAGTGATTCAGTTTCTATATCAATATCTCTATAGTCTGCAAATCTCTGAAGAAGAGTAGCCGACGCTCTAGGATCGGGCATACTCGGTTTTCCTTCCGCCAACATGCCTACCGCTTTGATCTCTTTCTCATGTGCGTTCAAAAGCAGAGAGCTTGATATGCCGGATATTGCGCCTCTTGATATGATTTCTAGATTCAACTTTTCTGCCTCACCCTTAGCGGCGTGTGAACTCAAAACACCCCATACTTTTTCTTCATCGCCTTCATTTCTCTTAGGTATACCGTCGAAGATGATCACTTCTTTCACCCCTTGGTCTATAGCGAAATCTATTATCGTTTTTGCGAGACTAGGGGATAGATTTGGAGGTATTACCATGTCTGATTTGACCAAGAGGAATTTCTCTCCTGCAAAAAATCGGACAGGTCTCCTAGGTATCCCTTCAAAGATCACTGCCGTAGGTGGAAACTCATTACAATCTATTGAAGCTACCTGCTTTAGGTCTAAGGTATTTATCAGCTGCTCGGAAGCGATGCCTCCTATAAGACCAGTCCCAGGGAAACCAGCGACTAAAACGTCATATTTAGGGACCTCCTCTTCCTCTATATTTATCTCAAAACAAATATCATTTTCGTACTTCAGTTTTTCATTCACCATACATATCACTATATAGCTACTTATGATGAACTAATACTTTTAATTTTGCATATCTTACCTGAGTATTCAGAATTATTATGGGTTTTAAAATCTCTAACAGGTGACGATATGAGTATATCAAAACTATAGGTGTAGACCAATTTCTGCTCTACAGCTCACTCATCACCCACCCCATCAGGGGATCTATGCCTGCTCAGTTCCATCCCATATTTACTGATCAATCCACCGATAACTCCCATAGCTATCAGCAGAGCTAATGCGACAAAGAATGATATGGCCTTAACCATCCTGCTCAATGGTATTCCTTCTGTTTGGACTAAATTCGAGAACCCCTCTATTGTCCAAGGATTCAAATAGGTTCTTATTGCTAGAACAAATGCTAACAATTGAAGTACCACACCAATTGTCAAAATGATATATCCCATTATCTGATTTTTATTATGTCTTCTTATCAGGTTCTCATCTGTCGTAATTATCACTAACTCGAACTATGCTATTTCCGTATTTACTTTTTTTGGAACAAATATCCAGATATATTATCTTACCGAGCTAAGCCTCCCGTAGTTCCTTGAAAACCGTCTCTACAATATCCCCTGTCTTCTTTATGATCTCCTGCCATTCTTCGTTATCTGGAGCTATACCAATCAGCCTGGCAACTTTCATTATCGATAGATGATAAACTTTCTGTACACCCGGTTCTTCTTCCCATATAACCATATTGCATGGAAAGAGCCCGCCTAGTTTCATCGTCTGATCCAAAGCTTGATTCGCCACTTCTGGGTTACAGGCTCCCAGCACATAATAAGGATCTCTGTTCGCTTCTACCTTCTTATTCAACAGGTCCGAGGGAGAGAACTCAATGGGTATACCAAAACCGTGCTTTTCGCATACTTTTCTCACATACTCCACTGCCTCTGTATGTTCCATTTTCAAAGTAGCGGTTTTTTCTCCTAAATCCTTTGACTCCAATATAGATGGATCTATTTTCAAACTCATGTTATCTTAAAAAGTAAAGTAAGATAAAAATTCTGGGTCAAAGTTCTAGAGAATTAGGAAGGTATAGTCTAAACTAAAAGAAAATCAATCGATCTATCTCAAAATACGATAAATAATCCTCCGAGAGGCGCAGATCTGTCGATTCGAGCAGATGTTTCATCTAATTCAATTCTCCGAAAGTTCGAACTCGATACTCAATAGTTCCTTGTGGGAGAGGACTACTGTTATTTTAGATCCACAAACTAAGTTCTCTTCTTCATCATAGTCCAATATGATTCCATAGAGACCTTTTCATCGTCGATCACGCTCTCTTCAGATAATTTGAATTAAAGAGTCCCGTTCTCTCAGTACCTAACTTAACTTTCATATTTTTCTCTCCTCTGCAAGAAGAACTAATTTGTTTCTTTTATAAAACTCGATTTAAACTCTACCAAAACTATATAAGGAACAGGAATGAATAGCACGAGTGATAAACATGAAGGAGGTGAACTAAAGATGAGAGGAAAAGTAAAATTCTTCAACGATATGAAGAATTTCGGTTTCATAGAGCCAGAAGAAGGCGATGAAGACCTATTCGTGCATCGAAGCGATCTAGAAGATGCTAACTTCCTGCAAGAAGACGACGTAGTCGAATTCGAAGTGGGTGAAGGAGAAAGAGGACCGAGAGCTGAAAAAGTCAAGAAGATAGAATGAACTTTTCATTCTAAACTCTAAGATTATGGTGTTTTTGTCGGTATCATAGGATTTACATCTTACCGTTCCGATTTTTCGACACTCAAAAATTACTTACCCTTTTTTTATCTTTTTAAAAGATGTTTTTTGAAACGACTATTGATAGCTATTTCAGAATTTGAAAAAATGATCATCCATTGCTAGATAAAAGTAAAAAGGTTTTTTGAGAATGAGTTTTTAACTCTCTCGGTGACAGAGCCACCAGTCGTAGCACTTGATCTCTCCGTCGCTCTCCTGCTTCCTTCTCTTCTCGATATCTTTTTCGCTGGAAGCCGGAGGCATTATAACATCATCACCGACTAACTCGTTCTCGGGCCAGTTCGCTGGTATCGCGACTCCTTCTTCTTCAGATTTTTGGAATCCTTTTATCATCCTGACTATTTCATCCATGTTTCTACCAAGTTCCGCAGGATAATAGAGGATAGCTCTTATTGTTGCCTTGGGATCCACAATGAACACAGCTCTAACAGTTGCGGTTCCACTTGTACTGTGTATCAACCCTAGTTTATCAGCGACTATTCCTCTACCGTCAGCGATTACAGGATATTCGATCTCTTCGCCCATATTCTCTTTTATCCACTCCGTCCATTTCAGATGACTGTGAACCTGGTCTATGCTGAGACCGATAAGTTCAGTGTTCAATTCTCTGAATTCATCATACTTCTTCTGGAATGAGTAGAATTCAGTCGTACAAACTGGAGTAAAATCTCCTGGATGAGAGAACAGTATGAACCATTTTCCATCAAATTCATCCGGTAATTCTAACTCTCCATGAGTCGTATTCACAGTCATCTCGGGAAACTTGTCTCCTATCAAAGGCATTCCTTTTTCTTCTTCCATATTTCACACCTCGTTCTATCATAGTTGGGTATCTTATAAATCTTTCTTTACGGCCTCCTAAGATCTCTCCCATACCTGTTTGTCTTTCTCTTGGTCTTTCATCATCAGACCCGCAAGCCATATCATGCCCCCTAAACCGAACAGAAAAGTAGGGATTAATATCGCCCAACAGCAAGGGTCTGGAGACAATGCCAAAACGAGTGGACCTCCCACGAATAAAGCAAAGATCGCTAAAATTATGAGCCCTATCCCGAAGACGATCCCCACGTACTTTACTATTTTCTCCTTCTTTTCAGATCTAAACTCTGGTCCTTCTGTCTTCGTTAGACCTGCATATTCAGCAAGATCTTCCATAAGACCGTTGAACTCCTCTATTGTCCATTTAGGAAGAGTGAATTCTCTTCCGTCCTTCATAACAAGATGCAATTTTTCCGGTGAAGGCTGCTTACCGTAGTACATCTTTTCTATAGTATTCAGATCGATCTTTCTTAATTCCCCTCTCTGCCTGAACTTGATAAATTCGGGAGTCATACCGAATAACAACTTTCTCTCAGTATGAGACTCTCCTTTCTCGGTCTTCACTTCGGTTTTCTCTTTCTTCCAGATGTACTCGCTGTCTTCTCCCATTTCTCAAACTAGGATTATAACTTCAATATAAATAATTTTACTCAATCAAACAAAAAAGGAATGTGTTTAGAATCCAAGAAATGGTGATCTCCGACCTCAAGAGCAAACATTATAAAAAATGAATACATCCAAAACACCATGGAAAAAGAAACCATAGAGAAAGAGGAAGCTGCTAAATACATAAAAACAGTAAGCGAGAGG